>WNFO01018598.1_pt1 | contig 12070 bp, 14 predicted proteins | sample 5400251 | NCBI WGS metagenome assembly WNFO01 (sample SAMN13153354, study PRJNA577476) | soil metagenome | isolation source: 100 cm saprolite under Madrone tree | place: USA:California | collected 2016-06-14
TTGATCGAGGGGCTGCGCTTCCTCGGCGACTGGCGCAACCTGTTGTTCGGGGGCCTCATTCTGCTGGCCATGAATGTCAGGCCGCGCGGACTTATCGATGCGGCGACGATAGCCGGCATCAAACGCTTGCGAATTCGCAACAGGGAGCCGGGCAATGCTCGAACTCAAGGGGCTGAGTAAACATTTCGGCGGCGTCCGCGCCGTCGACGTCCTCGATCTCAGGGTTACGCAGGGCGAGGTGTTCGGCCTGATCGGGCCGAACGGCTCCGGCAAGTCGACGGTCGTCAATCTCGTCTGCGGCCTGTTTCCGGTCACGGCAGGCCAGGTCCTGTTGCGCAACGAGGACATCACCTCCCTTGCCTCGCATGTGCGGGTGGCGCACGGGGTTACCCGCACATTTCAGAACATCAGGTTGTTCGGCCAACTCAGCGTCTGGCAGAATTTGTGGGTGGCGCAGAACGCGGTCGAACACCGCAGCGAAGGCTTTCTGCGCCGCTGGCTCGGCGGTCCGGGCCGCGCGCGCGAGGAAATTGACCGGATCCTCGAGTTTTCCGATCTGTCGGGCAAGCGCGACGAACTCGCGGGTAATCTCGCGTTCGGCGAACAGCGCCGCCTCGAGCTCGCCCGCGCTGTCGTTGCAAAGCCGGCCCTGCTGCTGCTCGACGAGCCGGCCGCGGGAATGAACGCCGAGGAGATTGACCAGCTCGACGCGCGCATCCGCAAGCTGAAGCAGGATGGACTCACGGTGCTGCTGATCGAGCATCACATGGAGCTGGTGATGGCGGTGACGGATCGCATTGCAGTTCTCAACTTCGGTCAGAAGATCGCCGAGGGTACGCCGGACGAAGTGCAGACCAACCGGCTGGTGCAGGAAGCCTATTTCGGCGTGGCGGAGGCGGCGTGATGGAGGCGATGCTCGAGATCGTCGCCGTCGTCACGGCCTACGGCAAGATCGAGGCGCTGAAAGGCGTCTCGCTCAGCGCAAACCGGGGCCGCATCACCTGCCTTCTCGGGCCGAACGGTGCAGGCAAGACGACGCTGATGATGACGGTCGCCGGAGTCCTGAAGCCGCGCCAGGGCTCAATCAAACTTGAGGGGAACGAACTTGTCGGCCTCTCGCCAGCCCGCATCGTCGGCAACGGTGTCGCACTGGTCCCGGAGAACCGGCTGGTGTTCCCCCAGATGAGTGTGCGTGAGAACCTGCTCGCGGGCGCCTACCAGCGCAACAGTTCTGGCGAGGTCGCCGCCGACATCGAGCAGATGTATGCGCGCTTTCCGCCTCTGAAGGAGCGCCGCGAGCAGCTTGCCGGAACGCTGTCCGGCGGCGAGCAGCAAATGCTGGCGGTGGCGCGCGCGCTGATGTCGCGTCCGCGGGTTCTGCTGATGGATGAGCCGTCGCTCGGCCTGGCTCCTATCGTCGTCAAGGAAATCTTCGGTATCATCGCCGAACTGAACCGCGAGGGCGTGACGATTTTCCTGGTCGAGCAAAACGCCCATCTGGCGCTGCAGGTCGCGCACCATTTCTATCTCATGGAACAGGGTCGCGTGACGTTCTCCGGAACTCCCGGTGAACTGGCGGAGGACGAAGTCATCAAGCGTGCCTATCTTGGCACGCGTCGCTCGGCCGGCTGACCGGATCGGCGCGCTCATGATCCCCTTCATCCAGACCACGCTCGACGGTCTGATGGTCGGTTCCTCATACGGGCTTCTTGCGCTCGGCTTCGCGTTGATCTTCGGCGTCATGCGCCGGCTCAATCTGAGTTATGGGCCCTCGATCATGGTCGGCGCCTATCTCGGCACGCTTCTCTACATTCAGTTCGGCGCACCGACATACGTCGTGGCGATCGTCGCGGTCGCCGGTTCGGTGATGGCCGGCGTCTATGTCGAGCGGCTTTGTTTTGCTCCGCTCGGCGTTGGCGCGGGCGTTGCCTCGATGGTATCGAGTTTCGCAATCTGGATGCAACTCGAACAAGCGAGCCTGCTGATGTTGCCGCGTCACAGCTATCCGTTCCCGTCGCTGACCAGCGGCGAGTTGTTGTCTGTGGGACCGCTCGTGGTACGTCCCGACTATCTCATCATGCTCGCCGCGATGCTGGCGATCACAGCTGCTCTGCATCTGTTGCTCTATCGCACACGGTTCGGCCTCGGATTGCGCGCCATCATCGAGAACAGCGTCGCTGCAAGTCTGTCCGGGATCGATGTCCGCAGTACCATGCTCAAGGCCTTCGCGCTGGCGTCGGCGATCGGTGGCGTCGCCGGCTTTCTCGTGCTGTCGGCCAATCAGCAGGTGACTGCGATGCTCGGGATGTGGGCGACGTTGAAAGGGCTGATCGCCATGATGATCGGCGGGCTGGGCTCGATCCCGGGCGCAATTGTCGGCGGTCTCGTTCTCGGCGTCATTGAAGTCCACAGCCAGACTTTGTTCGGGCCGCAGGTTCGGGATCTCGCCGCCTATGGCGTGCTGTTCGTCCTGCTGGTGCTGCGGCCGGGCGGCATCTTCGGCACAGCGGCGGTCAGTGAGAGCGCGGCTCATCGGGGAGGGGATCGATGGACGACCACCTGACCGGCATCCTCTCCAACATCGGCGTGATCTCCTTCGTCGCTCTGTCGGCTTATCTGCTGCTGTTGACCGGGGAAATCTCCTTCGGCCAACAGGCCTTCTTCGCCATCGGTGCCTACACGGCGGGCATCGTCACCGCGATGTGGCAGTTGCCGTTCTGGCTCGGGCTCGGTGCGGGCGCGGCGGCAGGTGGCGCCGCCGCCTTGTTCGTGGGATTGCCGACGTTGCGGCTGCACGGATTGCAATTTGCCATCGCCACGCTGGCGTTTGCGGAAGCCGTGCGGATCCTGTTCGAACTGTTCCGCTATCAGGTGGTGCGGGACGGCGAGCCGGTGGGGCCGAACGGCATCGAGGGTTTCCGCAATATCCGCTATATCTTCGAGCACGACGTCAGCGCGACGCAGTTCATGCTGATCATCTACGGACTGCTCGGGGTGACGCTATTTGGATTTTTCCTGCTCGAGCGGTCGCGGCTTGGCGTCGCCTTTCGCATGATCGGGCAGGATGGTCTGCTCGCCGCCGCACAGGGCGTCCCGGTGTTCCGCGTAAAACTGATGGCGGCCTGCCTTGCCGGCGCGATCGCCGGCCTCGGCGGCGGGCTCTATGCGCATCTCACGACCTATGTCGAGCCCGCCATCTTCGACGTGATGCTCGGGGTGCATAGCCTGGCCTATGGCCTGATCGGCGGCCTCGGCACCGCGTTCGGGCCGCTGCTCGGCGTCGTCATCGACATCGGCCTGCTGGAGTCGACGCGCTGGTTTGCCGGCTATCGCATGATCGTGTTTGGCGGTCTCGTCGCGGTGCTCCTGATCGTGCGGCCGCGTGGCCTGCTCGACGAGCGGCTGGTGCATCGGATCCGGCGTCTAGTTAGCCGCCGGCCACCGCCGGCGCCCACAAACGCCGCTGTTCTCGGAGAGGAACCGTCATGATCGCCGCACGAGCCTTGCTGCTGTCGCTGTTTGTCGTGATGGTTTCGTCCGCAAGCGGATGGGCGGCCGGCGTCAAAGCCAAAGCGGAGGTGAGTTGCGCTGCGACGGCAAAACCGCTCGAATACGACTGCGCCATCAAACTATCGGACGCACGAAGCGGAGCGGCGTTGACCGGCGTCGAGGTGACGGTTGGAGCCGATATGCCATCGATGCCGATGGCGCATAACGTGAAACCTGTCAAGGCCACCCCCGGCAGCGAGCCAGGGACCTACCGCGCCCAGATCAAGCTGGAGATGCAAGGCGACTGGGCCGTCAAGGTCGATCTCGCCGGCCCCGTCAGGGACCGCATCGTCAAGTCCATGCGGTTCGAGCCGAAACCGTGACCGCTCCCGGACTGAATAGGAAAGAGTAGAGACCTTATGAGTCAGCTTGCACGCAAATTACCAAGACATCCGATCGGCGTCTTATGGAGCGCACTCTGGCTATTTCCGCTCGACCTAGACAACCGGACGCGTTCGACGCTGAACGGATCGTCCGGGACGTGCCAGAAGTAGCCATCCAATCATTGGCATCCGAGCGGCTGAAATCGACCCCGTTCCGGACGTTCGACGAGCGAGTGCGCGATCCGCACTCATGACCTTGAGCAGACATTCGCGAGCCCGTTTCGGGCGCCCGTTAACAGACGTTCCAGGGAACCGGCGCTCGTGACCCATTCCGGGCGTGTAGCGCCCCATAACACTTCAGCCCGATCTCGCGCTTGCTGGATGGTGGGCTTCGCCATACCTATGCCGGAAGGGAGCAATCCCGAGGGAAAGGGATTGGACGCGGGGCCAACAGCGCGGTTGCTCGCCCCCGCCGAAGCTGGCCGACGCTTGGTGGAGCGGTCTGGAGTCTGGCGAGCGACGCGAAGCAGAGGTGCCCTGACATCGATGCGAGGCTCGTCTGCCGACGCGGAGTCGGGGCCTCGTGCCGAGATCATGAAGAGGTCAGGCCATGGAGATCGAACGAACTACATTCGGCACCATCACGATTGACGGAAAGACCTATGAACACGACGTGATCATTCGTCTGTCCGGCGAAGTGGCAAGGCGGAAGAAAAAGCTGTCGAAGAAGTACTACGGCACCTCGCATGTCCTCTCGAAGGAGGAAGCGAAGTTCGTCTTTGAGAACGGATGCCAGCAACTAATTCTTGGCTCGGGCCAGATGGGCAATGTGCATCTATCGCCGGAAGCTGAGGCGTATTTTGCGAAGAAGGGCTGCACGGTCCTGTTGCAGCCGACCCCCAGGGCGATTCATGCGTTCAACAACTCGCATGCGAAGAAGATCGGCCTTTTTCATGTTACCTGCTGAATCGGGCCGACCGCGACTGCGCTGCGGCGGGATGAGCAAAAGCCCGAGAGCGCATTGAGAGCATCGATTTGTCGCACGCTCGTGCGTGCCGACCGGCGGCGGAATCCCTCGCGGCGATCCCCGACACCTCCATCTCGGGGCGGCGCGTGGCGCGCGAACGGACCTCGTTGATCGAACGGCACGGCGAGCCGAGGATGATCGTCTCGGACAACGAGACTGAGTTTACATCGAACGCCGTGCTCGCCTGGGCGCAGGAGAACAAGATTACCTGGCACTTCATCGCGCCGGGCAAGCCCATGCAGAACGGCTTCTGCGAGAGTTTTAATGGCCGGATGCGGGATGAGCTTCTTAACGAAGCCCTCTTCTTCGGCCTCGCTCATGCGCGGACAACGATCACGAACTGGGTCGGCGATTACAATCAGCGGCGTCCTCACTCGGCGCTGGGCTATCTCACCCCGGCGGCCTACGCCGCCAACCTCACCGCAACATGCGATCGGCTGCGCAACCCAGACCAGCTCCGCCGATCGCACGTTGCTCCCACCGCGCCACACGGCGTAAAATCCGCCGAGGCTCTGATCCACCGCTGGATGAAAGTTCAGTGGCAGGTCAACGTGTCTCGCCCATTCCTTCGCGGACGACCACCTCGAAATCGAGAGAGTCGCCGTTAGTCCGGGTCTGTTGTCCTCACAGCGCGCGCGAGAAATCCCTCCCGGGCGCGCTGCCCGCGCTTAGTCGACGGGTTCCGCTAACAGGTCGCGGATGCAAGCATCGATCTGGTCCCGCTCCGAGTGGGTGATGCAGAACATCGCGAAATGGGCCCAAAGGCTGTCGACAACCCTGAACTTGCTGTTCGGGATGAGCTTTTGCTCGGCCTCGCAATCAGCCGGTGGGAAGAACATGTCGCGCGAGAACGGAACGACATAGGTCTTCGCCTTGATCCGACCGAGTGCGGCCGCAAGGTCGCCTCCGGTGTGACGGCTGACATCGCCATGTCGCCATTTCCAACCCATCCAGATCAGATTGTTCGGGTCCATCGGTGCAAAATAGGCTTCCCAGAAGCGGTGAAGGAAGTCCTCGAGAGAGGTGAAGCCAACTTCGCGCCACAGCTCTCCGCGCCACTTGCCGTTTTTGAAGGTGTAGGAACCCGTATAATAGAAGTGCGTGTCGCCCCCGAGAATTTGCCCGTCGATAAGAACGATAATGCCGCTCGCGTGGCCGCGGCCGCCGTCCTTCATTTCTATTCGGATCGAATACAGACCGTTTTTAACAGTCATCATGGAACCTGTGAGGTAAGACAAATGGCGGCGCTAACGGGGCGCGACATAATTCGTTGACTAAATCGAAGCGATTAAAAAAGCAAAGTCCAAAAAGGTGGCACCTAGGCACCAGCTGCCGCCGCCAACTTTTACCGGTCATCGTCCGGATGAACCCAGACGTAAGGTGTAATTTCCTGCGCTTCCGTCAGCTTGATCATGAGCACGGGCGGCGCGTATCGCCCTTTCTTGCATGACCGGCATTTCAGCGCCGCCTCAAGTTTCCAGATCGGCGTATCGCGCAGAAGCCTGATTGCGTCCGTCGCAACTCTCGGAGCGGATAGTCGTTTTCTATCGGTCTTTTGATGTCGATCCTACGTCGCGATCACGCTTGGATATGTAGCGCTATACGATTTCGGACTTTCGCGCGAAGCGGTTCGCAGCGGGGCGACGATCGCCGCAATCCTTATAGGAGCGGCGGTCGCGATAGAATTCTTCGGCACTGGCAAGGCCAAGTGATCTGTAACGCGCCGTAACGAATCCGGTAACCCGAACGCCGAGCCCTCAAAAAGTGACGGCCCAGCGCCGGGGCGCGGGAACCCCAGCACCTGGATCCCGTTATATAATCACCAATCGTGACCTTGCCCGGATCAATGCCATGTCCGATCTGCAATCGTCGCCGCCCGAATTGCCGCCGCGCGCCGCCCAGCTTCCGCGCTGTCCCAGATGCCAAGCGCTTATGGCAGTCCAACGCGCTATCGCGTCGCGTTCCGGCTTTGAGCATTGGACCCTGCGATGCACGAAATGCGGCCTCATCCACGAGGCGCAGGTCCACGTTGATCCCATGAAGTCCGATGCCCAGGGCTGGCTTCATGGAGAGCTGGCGCCGCCCAAGTAAATATTTTCCTGAGCACGGTCCCGCCTCGGCTGGGGGGTGGTGCGGGCGATCTTGGCCGCTAGTGTGTTGGCGGCCATGCCGATCAAAGGCACCCGCGAGCGGTCCCGGCGCCGGGCGCAGCCGTTGACATCGCCGCGTCGCAGGCGCGAGGTCTGTCTCAGAGGCGATTCTATTATGGCCCAAATCTCCGAGTATTCGATTGTTACTTACGAGCGCCGACCGGGGCATTGGCGCGCGGCTATAACCCCTATGCGGCGCTCAGGCATCATTATCCGAGGCCGGACCGTAAACAGCTTCGTAACTCCCGATGATTCCTCCTCCGAACCGGATGCGAAGTTTGCAGCCGAGCAAATCATCATCAAGCTTTAGGCAATGCCGTCCCCTCAGCGCTGATGGGAACGCCTGACGGGGTTTTGGCGTTTTATTTTCGGGAAAAGCTCGGAGCGTGTCATGTACCCGTGGCCGATCGGCGACTTCGATTACGCTATGGACGAGGCCCTCGATACTGCGATGAATTATCTTGAACGCAGCGGGCAGGCGGAGAAATTTGTTGAGGTCCAGCGTGTCGGCGATGGCGATAGTAACGGCTTGGAAAATGGGCGAGCGGCACCGGCTTCGGCTGGCTAATATCAAGGCTGTGGAACGGAAAACGGAGCCGTTTTCGGAGCGCGGCTAAATGATGAGATATCGGGACATCGAATACACCGTCGTTCAAGGCATCGAACGCGGCGTTTGGAAATGGTCCGCTTCGGTTACGGGTGCGGTGATCATGGGCCAAGCGGCAACCAAATCTGAGGCTGTGGCCGCAGCCGAGAAGGCGATCGACCGGGCGCTCGCTGCGAAAAAGGTGCGGCTTGTCCCGCCCGGACGGCCCGATTGACAGCGGCGACCGCGATCACGATATCGGAACCTAATACCGGCGCGGGCGGATGTACCTCGCACGGTTGCGGGCCTCGGAGCTGCGGTTCCGGGGCCTTCACTTTTTTTGCAGGAACGATTGCCGGTTCTGTGCTTAAATTCCCGGTATTCCGCTGCGCTGGAGGTGAGTAGCCATGAACCAATCGCGCGCCCTAAGATATCGGAAACTCGCCCTTCAAGAGCCTGACAAGGAAAATGCTCAACTGCTGCAACTGCTCGCGGATGAAGCGGATCGGGGCGTTCTATGCACGGTCGAGTGGACACGTCACAGCTCAAAAATCGAAATCCCGGTCAACTCGACGAAGCCAAGGCATGACTAAGATTGCGAGCATGACGCCGCCGATCCCGCGCGGAAAAACATTGGCAAGCAGGTCAGCGGGCCGCCGCTGAACGAAGCCGAGCGCTATGAGGGCCTGCGCCGGTTGGATCGATGTGCGCGATCTCGGCGCGGTCCTCGATCACGAGGAGCCCCTTCCCCATCCCGCGTGCGATCAAGCGCAGTAGAATATGCGCGACAGGAGCCGGGAGGCATCGCCGGCGCTACGGTTCATCGTGGCAGGGGTGTAGGCGCGCGCAGATCGCACGGTCTCAGCGGGCCGCGCTGAGGCGGCTACGCCTTCTCTGAAATCAAAGTTCTGTTGCCACACTGACAATCGAACATGTGAAACGTTCGCCCTGTCGGAGAGTCGAGCATGTTCGTGATGAACTTGGGTTGCTCTCCGCATTTTAAGCAGCGTGGTGAGGTCGGCTTTTGGCGATCTTGTTTTTCCATGCCGCACAGAATAATCGAAAGTTACACCGATCCGGTATCCACTACGCCACACGACGTTGCAGGGCAGAGATAATCAATCGCCCGGCACAACTAATGTGAATTTCGCAGGGATGCCGCTTTGGGTTGGCACCTCCAGCGCGGCTCCAGTAATTAACAGGTCGCGGACCGTGCAATCAATGGCGCTGCCGCCGAACGCAATCGTTGCGGCTTTCAAAACGCGGTGGCGAGGTGCGATCCGAGTTTCGACCATGGAGCTACTGCACTCGATCTTGCGCCGGGTGCGGCAACGGGCCTTCGTGGTCCTCGATCCGCACGAGATCGCGCGCGTCGATAAAGCCGCCGCAAATCTTACATCGGAAATAATGCTCAGCCTCACTGACGCGCCGCCTATCAGCGCGCTCGCCGATGCAGGTTCCGCGCAGTCTCGGTTCGTGGATAGGCATGATCGCTGTCGGTGCGAATTCGTAAATCTTATCGCTGCATGCGCATTGAAAAATTTAGATTGAATTCATCTTCGAACGGAAGCGTCATCTCATGATCGGTACGGGTCTCCTACCGTCCGCGATGTCTGGCGCCAGATTAGCGCTGCGTTCGCGAGGTCTTTTTCAACAGTATCGGTCAGTCGCTGATTTTGCCCCCGACAATACCATAGAGTTGCTGATCGATGCCACCCCACATCGCGTCGAGGGGATGGCCTGCCGTTGTTCCGTCTGCTAGCCTCCGAACATCCTGAAAATGCTGGGGAGGTGATCTATGCTTTTACCTGGACAATACGCGTGGTTTGAGCCCGTGCTCATTGCAACCATCGTGGTATTCATCATTGATTTAGTCGGCAACTCGATCGGTTTCGGCAACCGCTTCCTCAGCGCCCTAATGAGCGCAATCGTGTTTGCCCTCGTGTTCGGAACCCTTGTCTATTTCGGTTACGGCAGCGTGTCGATGTCAGTGACGACGACGCCGAGTGCAACTGCCCCTGCTCAAACGCAAAAGTAGGCCGGCCAAACAGAAATGCTGGCTCGCTGCTGCGGCTGTTCGCCGCTTAGCGATATTTTGCGCTGCAGAAAACAGCACATAATTCATCTGGTCGGCGATAGCACCGAGGTCCTTGTATTATCCGCATCCAAGCGCCGCGGCATCATCAAGTTCCGCGACAACATTACCCCGGAGGTCATCGATCATGGATATCGACCGAGACCACATCGACGAGATCATTCTTATTTCTAGGGCGTCACGACGGGATGCGTACCTGGAAATCCTTCGACTGGGCCGCGATGGAGCGGCTCCATGCAAAGGGATTAATCTCGGACCAAGTCGGCAAAGCTAAATCCGCCGTTTTCACTGACGAAGGCCTGCGCCGGTCCGAAGCATCATTCCGAAAGCTGTTCGCAGTTGGACGCGAAGCTTAAAGCGCGTTAGTCCTAAATCAAGCCTGACTGCTGCGCACGCTCCACCACCGGCAAGCCAGCCGCCGCTCCTCAAATCAATGTAATGAACTCGCGCCGCTTCATTCGACTACCTCGTCCGACAGAAGGAGCCGTCATTCACTCTGTTGCTCGTCCAGAGCGGCAGCGTACCAAAGGCTACCAAGTTCTTCCTCGACCCCCCAGCCGACGTTCCTCCCGCGTGATCTAAGTTTGTCGAGACGCTCGAGGTAGGTGGTGCGCTCGGCAGGAGGTAGGCTTGATACGAATTCGAGGGACCGTCCATACATGCGGATCAGAGCGGCAAAGTAGCTTTCATCTTCCATGCTGCAGGATTCTAGAAAACTGAACGCCTCCTCGCAATAAAATATCGACAGTTCCGCCATCCCCTCGGGGCGACCAATCGCTTTCTTGTAGTCCGCAATCGCCTTCTTGGCTTTTGAAATCGATATGAGTTGGTTTTTCATTACGTCTGGGCATATCCAGTTAGAAATACATGCTTTGAAGGGCTGGAGCTGATCATGTCCCAAACCCAAGCGGGCGTGCAAGAATGCTTGGTTGTCTTTGCTCGCAGTGTAGAGGTCTTGCACTAGCCCCCGAAGGCCCGCGCGATCGAAGTCTAGGAGCGCGGTCCTGACGTCGCTCCAAGTTGGCGAGGCATTCTTGCTACGGACCACGGCCACGAACCTTTCAATGATGTTTTATGAGCGAGCTTCTCGGCTGGCTCATGATACACGACTTCCGCAAAAGCAGCAGATTGGTCGGATGAACGATGCTAACCAGTGCCACATGCTCTCCTCCTCTGTAACCAGGCCGAGGAGTATGACTATGCAGGATCAAGTGACCGCGATCCCGGCATCCCACAAGCGAGTGCCCTGGAACAAGGGCAAGCTAACCGGGGCAAAGCCGCCGCTGCGACCAAAACATGTCTGGTCGATCCGGACAAAACTACAGATTGACGGCCGCGCTCGCGACCTTGCGATGTTCAATCTGGCAATCGACAGCAAACTCCGTGGCTGTGACGTTGTCGCAATCAAGGTCGCGGACATCGCTCCAAACGGATATACCGCGGATCGCGCAACGGTCCGACAAAAGAAAACCGGCCGGCCGGTCAGATTCGAGTTGGGCGAACAGACACGTCAGGCCATCGATGATTACTTAAAGTACGCCCACAAAAGGCCGGGCGAGTTCTTGTTCACCGGTCGTCATCGTCCCGAAGCCTGCATGACAACACGCCAATATGCGCGCCTCGTTTCCGAGTGGATCGGCAGCGTTGGACTGGACCCAAGGCTGTTCGGGACGCACTCGCTACGACGCACAAAGGCGACCCTGATTTACCGGCGCACGGGCAACCTTAGGGCTGTCCATGGCCACACCAAGATCGAAAGCACGGTCAGGTATCTCGGAATCGAAGTAGACGATGCTTTGGCAATAGCGGAACAAGTTGATGTCTGAAATACCGGACAGAGCGGACTTGCTCTGCCCGACCTCCACCGTCCGGTTTGTGCACCTTATAAGTAGCCAAAGCCCCAGGTGTTGCTCCGGGGCTTTGCAGCTCAGAATCTGTCGCTCACGTCGGCAGGCGCACCTCTCACTGGACGTCGACAATCTCCACCCAATTCGCGCCATTGCCGACTGGGTAGCGACTGGGCTCGCCCAGCTTCCCGGTGCTCTGGTCGATCTGGTAGACCGACAGGCGGTCCGACTTTTCACCCGAAGCGACGAGATACTGGCCGCTCGGATCGATCCTGATGCCGCGCGGCTGCGCCTCAGTCGCGAAATTGGTGACGTAGGTAAGCTTGCCCGTTTCGGCCGTCACCGTGAACAGGGCGATCTTGTTGTTGGTGCGCTCGGTCGAATACAGGAATTTGCCATTGGGCGTGATCTGGATGTCGGCCGCCCAGACTTTCGGCTTGTCGTCCTTCGGCGCAGCTGCCGCGGGCGCCGGTGCGGCGCCGACCGGCGCCTG
>WNFO01004479.1_pt1 | contig 12068 bp, 15 predicted proteins | sample 5400251 | NCBI WGS metagenome assembly WNFO01 (sample SAMN13153354, study PRJNA577476) | soil metagenome | isolation source: 100 cm saprolite under Madrone tree | place: USA:California | collected 2016-06-14
CGGACGGCTTGCGACCACAGATGAGGCATGGCTGCTTGGCGACAGAGCGAAGGTGCAGTCCGGCCCTCCGCGATGCAGCCTATTGCCTTCTACAAGACTCCTCCGTCTCAAGAGGGGACTGCAGTCCATATTTTAGCACCGTCACATCCCCGACAGCGCTACGAACCAGGAGTGGCCATCTTGCGATAGGCCCAGTTTTTGAGATCAGCGATCGTAAAGCGTTCAAGAAATGGGTTGGCTTTAATGAGCTTCTCTCGATTGGTTCGGCCCGTTGCGTCGGCGCTGGCCATAACTGAGGCGGCGTCGGCATCCTCCAACGCTGACAGGATCGCCACAGCTCCCCCGCCGCCGGCAAAGTGCGCCAAATAGAGCGTCCCAGGTGTGATGGGCAAGCCCCGCTTTCTTAGCATACCAGCGTTTTGCTCGGCAAATCGCGTGGTGATCTCGCGGGCGATGTTCGCATCTCGCCGCAGTTCTAGGGTCTCGTCTTCGGTGCGCCCTCTGGCGAGATCGGGCCGATGCGTCCGGATCAAGTCGAGCCAAGTTTCGTTCAGAAATTGACCAAGACCCACCGCACTGGAGCGCTTGTTTTTGAGGTTCGGATCGCCGTTGGATTCAACTGTGATGATCCGGTCGACGATGGTGTCGATCGCCGCTCCCCCAATGGGATAGGCTTCTCTATTGCCGGACTGTGAAGGAGCCCAATGAGCGTCGCTGGATAAAATGATATCGAGAAGCCACTGTGAGTTGAAGCCGCCCAGCCACCCTAAACTAAGCCCCGCTAAAAACATCCCAATCACGATCCGAGGCCGGATTCCCCAGCGGCGAAGCAATCGTCGGTCTCGATGAGAGGCTCTGGTCCCGTGGTCGCATCCAGGTGGTGCTTTATCGGATTCAACCATAAGATGACTCATCGTCAGAGATTCCAATTCTGTTTTGCTGGTGACCGATCGTGACATCTCAACTACCTGCCTTCATTGCTCCGGAGTTCGGGCCATGCCGTCAACCGCAGTGATCACCTGCGCCTCATCTTGCGGCACGCCTGCATTCTGAGAATAAATCGAGCGCCGCTCCGTATGAGTAGACATGAAAACTCGAAGATTGCCCTATCGGCATGCCGACAGCCACGATGGATTAAGCGGTAAGCGTTTTCGCTTGGACTTGACATTTTCGCTAAGACAGAGCGCGTGGGCACGATCAAGTATGTCGCTGATGGGTACGAAACAAATTGTTTCACCAAAACCATGAACTTTCTCACGACACGCACGAGGCATCGAAAGCATAATACTGCAATCATCTCACACAGCTCGCTGCTGAACCCCAATAGGCGGCCTAAGGCAAAACCACCTACATGGAAAGCGGCTGCCGGTATCAACCCAAAGAAAAGCAAACTGCCGAGGCGCTGCTCAAGCGATGCGGGGGCAAACGCGGCGGCGATTCCAAAGAATACACATATAACGGCAAGAAAGTTGCCAGCTCTCAAAGTAGCTGAAGCAAGCTGACTAGCTTCTCGGTCTTTGGGCGAGTAGTAACGTGTTCGGTAAACAGGTCGGTATATGGCCCTCATCATTACGACCCAGGCACGATTCGAGATCCATGGTTGCGATACTCGAGGCTGATGGGAATTCGGTTACGAATTGATTTAAAGTGGCACCGGAGTATTCCGGTTCGGTCGTTAAGCTTAACGCCGCTCCAGACGGCCGACGTCGGAATCACCGAACTGCGGGGATCAGTCACCGTTCTTCAGTTTGCGGGGTGTGCGCGTGATGTGTCCGCCTCTTGCAACCTACGGACTGCCCCCTAGAATGTACACTCGCGTGCCCGGGAGCGAAGAAGACCCGCATCACTTCGCTCAAAAAGCACAGCGCCGTGCGCGGATTGCTTTGAGTTACCTCGTGCTCATTGGCATAGTGCTGACGCTCATCGTCGCGGCGATACTGTGGTGAAGGGAGCCAACTGCAGGTCAAGTTTCGCGCGTATCTGGGCGGCCGCCCATCGCATGGATTGGATTTGTAGCCCACTCACGCTTATTCCGCAGAGGCAGTCAGGGCACCAGCCATGAACATGATAAAGGCAACAGCCAACCAGAGGAACTCAGGCGGAATGGCGGAAGTCATGAGCCAGGCACTGATCACGGGGTTAGAAGCTCTCCTACGCAATTCCCGATTAGCTGACGGGCCTCCTGCGGTCGTTGCGAGGGCGCGCATTCGGACCGTGAATAGCGGCGAGATTCCTTCGCCATGGGCTCTCCTGGCGGTCAGATGATGGCTCTGCTGCGCCCTCTGCGCCAGGAAGGATGCCCATCATTCGTTTCAACCAACGGGAGCTGGCAAACATGGTAGGGGGCACGCGCGAAAGCGTGAATAGGTATCTTCGCAATTGGCAGCGTAACGGAATTGTTCAAATTACAGACGGTTCGATCATTATCACTAATCGACCGCTCTTGAAAATAGGGCGGAGCCAACCTGACGACCGTACCGCCTGCCGTGGTTTGGGCAAAGAATCCGTGTCAGAAAACGCGGGCAAGTCGCCACATTAGCCCTCCGTTAAGATTCCGTTCAGCTATGGGGCTTGATCATTCTGGCGTGAACAACGACGACTAGGGGTTCGCGCCGGAGGATCGACGACAAGCGGCAGAACCCTCGTGGGTAACCGATTCGCTCTGCGCGGCAACCGGAGCAAGATCGGTGAGGACCCCACACGTCCCCCGAAGCGGCGATGGCGAGATCAGATTTCTCGCGAGATCGTCGGGTAGTTGCGAGCACCAACGGTCGAGTCGGCTGTCGGGCCTCAGCTTAACCTCGATGCGCTTTGCCGAACCTTCAGAACACATTCGGGTATTGAGGCCTGTAGATCGTTTCCCTCGGCGGAAATGAGGCGGCGGTTGAGGGCAAAAAGTCGACGCCCGCATCGGTCTTGTGTGATTTTTGCAACATCCCAGAATTCTTTTAGATAGCCACAATCGGGCACGAATTTTGTGTTCGGATGTTGCGAATTTCCACAAAAAGGGGTGTGTTCTATGAGATCTCCAGTCGTCAAGCGCTCAATCGTGGTTGCTGGCCACAAAACCAGCGTGAGTCTCGAAGATGCATTCTGGAACGGCCTGAAGGAGATCGGCGGCGAGCGCCGCATGACATTATCGGACTTGGTCGCTGCAATCGATTCCCAGCGACAACACGGTAATCTGTCATCGGCCATTCGGCTTTTTGTGCTCGATTTCTATCGCGCTCAGCTTTGCAACGCGAAAGAGGAGCACAACGGAGCGCACGAGATGGCGGCCCACACGGCGCGCGCCTATTCTTGACCTGCTGTGGTTGATTAGGAGCGAGCACTTCGCCCGTAGCTGTACCCATCCTCCGGCACGAGTCGGGCAAATTCTGTGCGCCGAACGAGGATGCGCGGCTCGAGCGCCGGAGGTAAAGCGGGATCCGACTTTCAAGCTAAGCCAAAAACTCAGGGTCGAGGACCTACGCGGATGGTGAAGAAATCAAGCCAAATGACTCCTGAGGAGCTCAGGTGCCCTATATGCAAGTTGCGGGTAAGGACGTCTTCGGCCCAAATGACAAAGATTGATCCTGCTTCCAAATGTCAGCACAGGCAGGGATGGACTGTCTGCCCCAACCTCAAGCTGGCGCTGTCCGAGGCACGGCAATCGTTACTAGCTTCAAGGTTACGCGCTGCATCATCAAAGCCTGGTCGCGTCGGCCCACGCCGACCATAGAGGCGCCACTCGAGCCCACATACTACAAACCGATGGATTCCCCCGCTATCGGCATTTCCAAAGCCCGTGCAGGAAAATCTTTGCTCTTTTTTGCGACGCGTTGAAAACAGCGGACAGGCGACGAGCTTCTACTAGGTGCCGTCCAGTTTTGCGTCACGACGGGACTCCGAAAAGCCAGCGGGACGCAGTCGCGTCGCGAGCCATAGCGCCCGGCCTCGCCAAGAGCGGGGATCATGTTGGCTGCGGGCGAGAAGTAACCTTCCCGCTCGCTTGACAAGCAGCACATTCTACGGACGGTGCCTTAGCTTCAAGGTCGCGGCGATATTAACGACAATGGTGCCATCATTGCGTCCGATGACATTCGCATCCTGCGGCTCTATCCTTGATTTTCCGGTTGGGCAGAAAGATTAAAGCAAGTAGGCCGCGACCGTATCTTTGGTGGCGCACCGTGAGGTTCTCGGGACGACTTCTTGTGCATCCTGCCTGGTTGTGCCGCGAATAGGACAGCACGAGTTGACTTATCCTCCGACGCTCCGCAGACCGCCGCAAAGGCAAGCTGGGCCGGTTCAATCAAGCTCGAATGCATCCTTGTAGTCGAGCTTGAGGGCCGGATTCTGTTCACGCTTCTGCAGATAAAGATTGCCAACCGCCAGCACGTCGAGCTCGGTGCCCATGAAGCAGCGAAAAGCATCTTCGGGTGTGCGTACGATCGGCTCGCCGCGTACATTGAAGCTGGTGTTGACCACAACGGGGCAGCCGGTCTTGCGTTTGAAGGCCGACAGCAGGGCGTGGAAGCGCGGGTTGGTCTCGGCGTGAACGGTTTGGACCCGCGCGGAGTAATCGATATGCGTCACCGCTGGAATCTCTGAACGCGGCACGTTGAGCTTGTCGATGCCAAACAGCGCCTGTTCTTGGGCCGTCATCGCCCGGCGCCGGCGCTCCGCAACGTCGGCTACTAGCAGCATGTAGGGGCTCTCCACGTCGAGCTCGAACCACTCGGAGAGGTCTTCGCGGATCACCGCAGGCGCGAATGGACGGAAGGATTCGCGATATTTGATCTTGAGATTGAGCGCGGACTGCATGGACGATGAGCGCGCATCCGCGATGATGGAGCGGTTGCCGAGAGCGCGCGGTCCGAATTCCATCCGCCCCTGGAACCAGCCAAGTGCCTTGCCGTCGGCGAGGTCATTCGCAGCGCGTTCGATCGCTTGGTCATGGTCGACCCGCGCGAAGCGGGCACCGACGTGCTCGAGTCGGCGGGCGCATTCGTCGTCATCGTAGCCGGGCCCGAGATAGGAGCCATTCATGCCGTCAAGCTGGTTGTCCGAGCGGCGAGGTTGGCCCTTGTGCACGTGGTAGGCGGCGAGCGCCGCTCCAAGCGCCCCGCCAGCATCTCCGGCCGCCGGTTGGATCCAAATGCGCTTGAACTTGCCGTCGCGCAGCACCTTGCCGTTGGCAACGCAGTTGAGCGCAACGCCTCCGGCCAGACATAGATTTTCGGCGCCCGTCTCAGCCGCGATCGAACGTGTGAGCCGCAGCACGACTTCCTCGGTCACCGCCTGGATCGAAGCTGCGAGATCCATGTGCCGCTGTTCGAGCAATTCCTCCGACTTGCGTGCAGGTCCGCCGAACAGCGCATCGAACTTCTCGTTCGTCATGCGCAGGCCAGTACAGTAGTCAAAGTAGGATTGATCCAGCCGAAACGTGCCGTCGGGCTTGAGGTCAAGCAGCTTGTCGAGAATGAGATCGGCGAACTTCGGCTCGCCGTAGGGCGCGAGCCCCATCACTTTGTATTCGCCCGAGTTCACCTTGAAGCCGGTGTAGTAGGTGAATGCTGAATAAAGCAGCCCGAGCGAATGCGGGAAGTGCAATTCCTTTCGCATCTCCAGATCTTTGCCGCGTCCGAACGCGACCGACGCGGTCGCCCACTCGCCGACCCCGTCCATGGTGAGAATGACCGCCTCGTCGAACAATGACGGAAAGAACGCGGATGCCGCGTGGCTCTGGTGATGCTCCGTGAAAAGGAGCTTGCTCTCCCAATCGAAGTCGGGATCGAATACGCGCAGCTCATCGCGCAACAGCTGCTTCTGGAACAACTTCTCTTTCAGCCAGAGCGGGATCGCCATACGGAAGGAGCGAAATCCTTTGGGAGCGAAGGCAAGATAGGTTTCGAGCAGGCGCTCGAACTTGAGAAATGGCTTGTCATAGAAGGCGACGTAATCGATTTCGCTAAGCGTGATGCCGCCCTCGTCCAAACAATAAGCGAGCGCATGGTGCGGAAAACGAGAATCATGCTTCTTGCGCGTGAAGCGCTCCTCCTGGGCGGCGGCAACGATCTGTCCATCGACGACGAGCGCCGCTGCACTATCGTGATAAAACGCAGATAATCCCAGAATTCTCATTCAATACGCCTCGTGGCTAGAATAGCGTGTAGATAAAAGGCGCGACTGCCGAGCCTTTTGTAAGCACGATGAGACCGCCAAAGATGACCATCATGACGAAAATCGGCACCAGCCAATATTTCTTTCGGACCCGCAGAAACGACCAAAATTCTTGGAAAAATGAAAGCATCGGGCTCAAAACTGGTTCTTCATGGATTCGGGCGCTGGTCCCGGCGGTGTTCTATTGATCCAATAGCTCGTGGTATCGGGGTCGGGGCGCAGGCGCAACGGGTCTTTGCCCAGCAGCCGCATCAACAGCGCAATCGGAGTCACTGTCACGTAGAACAGGAGAGCCATCACGACCGGACTGACGATCCCGTAAAGGAGCACACCTAGTTTCGTCCATAACTTATTGAGCGGAGCAAGCGTAGTCGCCCACAGCAACGCGAGAGCCGCGAATACCACTGCGACACCGAGCGCCCACCAGCGGACCGGTTCCCCGCGTACCAGCGGCCAGAAGCTGACGAGCAGAAAAAATGCCGAGATCACCAGACCAAAGCTGCGATCCGATGAGGGCTTGACGTCCTCTTGGCGGCTGAAATCCTCGTGCGTCATCGCGGCCGGACTCCGTTGCAGGGAGATGCTGGTTCTCGCTCACATGATGGTGTCCTGCAGCTTGTTGGCCTTCGCATGACGAAGCTCATTCCGGGCCCATGTCATGTTGGCGGCCGGTCAGCCGGCCGAGAAGCTTCGACGTCAGCACGGCCTTGGCTGCCACCGCATGGCCGATCTCGTTCCAGTGCCCATCGTGTGGGTACTCGAATCTCTGCGCATGCGCCGCATAGTGTTCGAAGAAGCGGGAATCGAGGTCGATGACTTCATAGCCGAGCGACTGCGCTTTGCTGCGAAATGCCGTTCGCATGAGATCGAAATAGGTACCTCTTCCGCTCGCCGCAGCATCCGGATAGCGGAAGCCGTCAAGGGTGAACAAGACCCGATCCGGCGGTAGACCGACGATCTCCGGCAGGTCGCGAAATACGGCGTCGATCGCCGCGAGCGAGGTCCTCACGCGCGGCGGATCGACCTCGGCAGCCGTATTGCCGGCGTAGCGCGGAGCGGCCAAGGCGGGCGACCCAAAAAAGAATGAGCGGATCCCCATCCACGTGTTCCCGAGTTGAAGATTAAAGAAAAGGTACCGTGCGAACGCGCTATTGTAGACCACAGATCTCAGCCACCCGGGACGGTATTCGATCAACCGAAGATGCAGATTTCCGTCGGGTCCAGGCACGTACACCCACCATCCCGGGCCCTTATTGTAGGCGATATGACTTTCGTCAAGGTCGTTACCAACGACATTGATAACCACGCCGCGGGCGCCGTATTCGCGCACCGCATGACCGGCCCAGATCAGGTACTGGCTGAGCGGAGCTCCCGAAGCACCGAAACTGTAGACGCGCAATTGGCCTTGCAGCGCCTTGGCCAGACGCCCGTACAAGGTCTTGGCGTACGGCACCATCATCGCCTCGACGTAGGAGTCTCCGATAATTGCGAGGAGCGGCGTTTGGTCATCGTTGCGATAGTCCTGGTCATTGACCCAGCCGGCACCGTTGACCCGCCGGTGATTGACCATCTCGAAATCCCAGCCGCGCGAGAAGGTCACGTTACGGCCAGGAGAGAAGTGGAAGACGGGATGCTCGGTGGTGACAGGGTGGGCGCGCAGGCCCGACTGCACCGGCAAAAACCGCAGCAGAATCTCGGCCGATCCGAGGCCGGCAACGACGGTCAGCGACACCGTAATCAGCGCCAAAACAAAATGACGCAAGCGACCGCTCGATTGCTGATCTTCGATCACAGCCTTGCCTCGGAGGAGGAGCAATTTACGTTCTCTCGGGGACGACCGCAGCCAGACTCTTAATCATCGCCATGTTCACCCTCGGCGTCGCGTTCGGAATGTTAATGATCATGCCAGCAATCTGACGATAAACCACACTTCCGGTCCTGAACTGAGTCTGATGGCTGGGCCGCCCCTGCGCTTCGGCGCGCGCATCGCAGCATTTGTATTTGTTCTCAGTTAACCGGATGGCGTGACAGTTGCGCCCGGCTCGGTCCCGGGGTCGCCAGGCTCGTCGCTCATACGCCATACACCCGTCTGAGACTGCGGGGCCGAGCCACTAGGCGTTTTCGTGAGCTCTCCCCGCTCCGCCATCTCGCGTAACATCTCAGGGCTGAGGTACAAAAGCCGCGACCGGCGATTTTCGATAACCGCCCATTCCGATTTTCGGGCTATGTTCATGGTCGGATTGGCGGGTTTGTCGATCTCACTCATTGGGTTCTACCACTAGGAAACAAGTTTCTTGTGTCCTACTTTTGCTCTCGGCGGGATGGATGATCTGCCAAATCATGTCATATGCGCATCCGAGCTGGAAACGACGGGAATGAGGCGTTGATTCCTCGTTGGCTATCTCTGCACCGTTAGCGCGCTGGCTCGGTCCAAACAGAGATGTTGTGTTTTATTTCTGTCCTGCGAGTGTGGCGATTCTAGCGCGATCCTCAAGCTTGCACGCCCGTTGTATTATGGCGCTGCTTTCGCGCACACCACCACGAGAGGGCTTGTGGCCGCGCCTCTTGGGCAGGTGACCGTTCGTTCGTTGACAACGACTACAGGACTTCTGCGCGCACCACAGTATGCCACCAGAAGCACCTCGTCTTGGTTGCACTCCTCTCTGCAAGCTGCTGTCTGGCAGTTGGAGCGTGTAACGCGCACCGCGCTTTCGCCGCCCGCCTTGCCAGGCGGTCCCGGAGGACTTTGCTCGCCCTGAGGGCCCGGCGGTCCTGGTGGGCCAGCGGGTCCCGCAGGACCGGGCTCGCCCTTTTCACCCGGCGGCCCGGCCGCGCCGGGTTCTCCCTTTGGCCCCTGTCCGCAGCCCGCTACGCACATGGAAATCGCGATTGCAACCGCGATACTTTTCACCTGCATGCACACACCTTTGCATTTCAGACGCCGGCGAATTTTTGTTCGCGAGCCCGTCGGCCTGGAGAAGGGCATGTCATAACGCAGTTCCTCAGTATCAGCAACCGACGGAGCACGACCATGGAGGTCCATGAACAACTCGGCGGCTTTCCCGATTGGCTCCGTATATTCCAGGATGTGCGTCTTGGCGCAGGCGGGATCGAATGTCCAGTCCAATTCGAATTGACCGAGCATGAGCCCGAGACGTGCACAATGGTTGTGGCCGACGGCTTGTAAGGAGCTACCCCGTGGCCGGCGTAGAGCATCTGTTCATAGCTTCCTGCTGGCCTGTCTGCTGCTATCCCCCCTGATTGCTGCGCCAGCGGCTCATGCAGTATGCAGAAGTCCAAGGAACATATGTAAACATATTGCCGATTGTCTGGATCGAAATGTCGACCCCAACAATGTTGTTGTGCAGATAAGAGACGGCGTGAGAACGCGTAATGGCAAGACGGTGTGGGCGGGCGCTGATGCGTGCGCGACCGATCTGGGAATAAAAAGAGAATGGGACAAATGGTCGGGTGGGTGCTCAGACATTGAGTATGTCACAATTGCCAAGGCGCAAATTGAAAATGGAAAGGCCTTGTGCGATCGGTACTCACAATAGGCCTCCGCACTCTCTCCAGATAGTTCGGGTTGCCCGACTGGCCGGGCTGGAAACGGGCTGCTCCCTCTGCGCGCGCGATCGCAATTAACTCCTTCCCACGAGAAGAACTGCGTCTATACCTCATCATCACAGCCGAAGTTCTCGATCGCGATCAGCGCCTAGTCGGCGAACGGAACGGCTCGATCAGCTCGAATCGCTTATTTGACCGCGCAAGGTGGGTTCTTCGAGCCAATCGTCACCGTGGTTCACGCTTCAATACTTCCTGTGCCAAGCGGAGCTGCAATAATTCTGGAAGCTCCACACCGCAAAGCTTCCAAGTCCAATCTTTTAAACAGAACTGAAGTCGGAAGGTCTCTTGTTGCGGCTTGTCGACCGGGACATCCAGAAAAAACCGAGCTATGCCCAATTCCGAATTTGCGTAGACACGCCACAGATTTTTGAGCGCTTCCGCGCTAAGACCATCCAGTGAGGGGGTATCTTCCGAAAAAACATCGTTTGGTCCGCCATTCCGCAGCAATTCAAGGAATGCCTCAGGCGAAACGAGCTTCGCCACTATCGGATCTGCAAGCGAAGCCCCGACGGAGACAGCGAACTGCTCAGCAATTGATCCGCTCTGTCCGGTCTTCCCGGTGAGCCTGAGATACGTTCTCACTATCTGCGCCGAGAGCGATCTGCGCACCGCCGGAAAATCTACCCGCCCGGGCAATTCCGCGAGATTACGCTCCTGAACGACCCGCAGAAGATCGTACACTGCGAAGAAAGGCGATGCTGCATAGGCCAGCCAAAGGGCAAGAAGAGCGGCGCTGATCAATATCGTTGTTCGCATGGACACTGAGCCCAGCCATTTCCTTCACCAGATCTGAATGCTGGAATTTTTGACGTTAAACTTCAAGCCGAAGAAGCCCGACCATTGCCAGCCGGCATACAGACGTATGTATTCGTTCTCATAGCTGACGAAAGGGAGACGTAGAGCCCCGAGGCGGATAGTCGATGCTTTCCAGCCTTGCTGATTGAGCCCAATGTCTGACCAATTCGTCGCGTACACGGGCGCCGTCCCAACGATCGTGTAATTTCGATCGTGAACTCCGAGAACATAGTTCCCGAAGTTTTGAAGGGGGTTGCGGGCATACCACGACAGCTGCCTTATCAAGTAGGGCTTGCCCGGCAGTTGCCAGTCAGGAGGATCTGGCTCGTCATCATTTAAAAACCACCACACCGGGTTCAATTTATTCCAGATCGACTGCTCGACACGTCCACTTACGGAAGCCGTTTGGAGGTCCGCGCTGATAACCCAAGTTTCTCCTGATATCCGCTCCGGCGCGAGCCAAGAGGCGCCCATGCACCACAACGGCAATACGATTAGCCATTTTGACATTGATCAGCTCGCCCAAAGCGCATCCATCGCTGAGGTTGTGTGCCGATTAAGTCGATTAAGGGGCTCTTCTGTTTGACGTAGACTTTGTATGAACGCGTAGTGACGCAAGGGGGGGCCCAAAGAGGGGCTAGCCCGCACCAGGAGCATCCGCCGGGACGGGGCCGCGCCGCGGCCGGGCCACATTTCGGCACAACTATGGGAAGATCAAAGGGGGCGCCTGCCGATTCTCTTCAGGCGCATGGAGCCTCAGGAATGAACTCGTTCACCCGCTGTGTCCGACAACAGGACGCGGGATACAAGCCATGAGCCCTCGGGCCGCGCGGCATTGGCGGGAGCTGGCCGCGGTGACGGCTATAGTTGTCGTCGCCATCGCAGTCTGCGCCCCCGAGGCGACCGCGCAGGGCCCGCCGAACGCACTGCAGGGCTTCTCGCAGAACCGCGACGAACCCGTGAAGATCCGGGCAGCCTCGTTAGAGGTTCGCGAAAAGGACAAGATGGCGACGTTCACCGGCGACGTCTACGTGGTGCAAGGCGACACCGAAATGCGTTGCAAGGTCCTCGTCGTGTCCTACGAAGCGGAAACAGGTACGCGCACGGCCAATGCAGCGGCTTCGGAGCCTGGAGGCGGCGACCGGCAGATCCGCCTTATTGAGGCCAAAGGCGACGTGGTTGTGATTCAAAAAGATCAGAATGCGACCGGGGATGCCGCCACCTTTAACATGCATGAGAACACCGTGACGCTCGTCGGGAATGTCGTCGTGACGCGGGGATCGAATGTCCTGCGCGGCCAGCGGCTGGCGGTTGATCTCACCAGCGGGGTTTCGAAAATGGATGGGGGCCGCATTGACGGCATATTTCAATCGGGGCGGCGAGACCCTCCTGGTCCGCGCAACAGTGCGGAGAAGGGCAACACCGCAGAGAAACGGTAACGCTTCGCTCCCGCGGTAGCGTAGTTCGCTTTGAACTCGCTTTTC
>WNFO01004481.1_pt1 | contig 12065 bp, 11 predicted proteins | sample 5400251 | NCBI WGS metagenome assembly WNFO01 (sample SAMN13153354, study PRJNA577476) | soil metagenome | isolation source: 100 cm saprolite under Madrone tree | place: USA:California | collected 2016-06-14
CTGTTCCCCAAAGAGCTCGCGCAGGGCGAAGCGCGTCAGCGTTTCGTGCAGGAAGCCCGCGTGGTCGGGCAAATCTCGCACCCCGCGATCATTGCCCTTCACGACATGGGCGTGGATGAGCCCACGCAGACGCCTTACCTGGTAATGGAATTCATCCAGGGCCAGCCTCTGGAGAAAATTCTAGAAAAGGGCAGCGTGCCGTTCAAGCGTGCCTGCGCCTGGGCCGGCGACGTCGCCACTGCTCTGGCCGTCGCTCACCGCAAGGGCGTGATCCATGGCGACGTGAAGCCCGCCAACATCCTGATCACCGAAGAAGATCGCGTCAAGCTCACCGACTTCGGCATGGCTCGGGTGGCCAGCCGCGATTCCAAAGAAACGCCGCTGCTCGGCTCCCCGGCCTACTGGTGCCCAGAGCAGATTCTCGGCAAGCCGCAGGATGCCCGCTCCGATCTCTTTTCCCTCGGCGTCGTCCTCTACGAGATGGTCACCGGCCACCGGCCTTTCGATGCGGACTCACTCCAGGGTATCTGCGCGCGCGTGCTGTCCTCGACTCCTTTGCCGCCCTCGCACGCGAACCCCTCCGTGCCGGCGACTTTCAATGAGCTGATGGCCTCCTGTCTGGCGAAGGAGCCCTCGCAACGCTGTGCTAGCGCTGAGAGTCTGGCCGAGCGTCTGTATCCCCTGTCGCGACAGAACAAAGGCACGCAGACTCACACGCAACCCTCTTCACTTCGCGATCGCGCCGGCCAACTTCTCCGCTCGGCATAAATCGAACGCTGCCGCTAAAATTCCCGGCGAGGATTCTAGTTGTACTATGCCTGAACTTCAGCGGATTTCGCTGAGCGCTGGAGCGCGGCGAAACAAAAGTAAGTTATTTAGTATCATCGTATTACGAAAGGCCCTCCCTACAGCGATACCCTTAGCCCTTTCGGCGTGGTACTCAGGTCCTGCGGTACACCTGTCCTTCCGGACCATTCCCTTTCCACAGCTTTTCCTTCAGTATCCCAGCTTAACCCGGACGTTAATTCCGGGGCGCGGTTTGCCCTCAACCATGCAAAAAGATCGCTACGAGATCCTCGGCCCCTTGGGTTTCGGCGCCACCAGTCGCGTGGACAAAGCCCGCGACAAAATCATTGGCCGCACCGTGGCCATCAAGACCCTGGTGCACTCCTTTGGCGCGGCTCCCCAACAAAAGCAGTTCTTGCGCGAAGCGCAGATTGTGGGGCAGCTCTCCCATCCGGGCATCGTCAATCTGTTTGACGTCGGCGTGGAAGAGACCGGCATCGCCTATTTGGTGATGGAGTACATCAATGGCCGGTCCTTGCAGCAGTTGCTTGCCGAATCCCCGGTTCCCTGGCCGCGCGCCTGTTCCTGGGCTGCGGACCTGGCTAGCGCGCTGGGACGGGCGCACCACGCGGGCATCATCCACGGGGACGTAAAGCCCGCCAACATCATGGTCACCGAAGATGGGACCGTGAAGCTCAGCGATTTCGGCATCGCGCGCTTTGCCACGCAGGTTTCCGGGTCTGGCCGAATCATGGGTACGCCGGCATACCTGGCGCCGGAGCAAATCCTCGGCGAGCCGCACAGCACCCGCTCCGACTTGTTTTCCCTGGGGATCGTTTTGTACCAGATGCTGACCGGCGTGCCGCCTTTCGACGGCAGCTCGGTGGCCGCGGTGTGCGCGCAAATTCTTACCAGCGATCCCGTTGTACCCTCGAGGCGCAATCCGACGCTGCCCACGGGCTTGGACCACATTGTCATGCGCTGCCTGGCGAAGAAGCCCGAGGATCGTTATCCTTCGGGGGACGCGCTGGCGGCCTCATTGTATCCGCTCGCGCGACGCGCTCCTCTGGCCCCGCCAGCCGCTGCAGGGTCTTGGTGGTCGCGACCCATCCAGTCGCGCGATGTCTGGGCCTTTGCAGCGATGATCGTACTTGCCATAGGCAGCGTGCCGGCGGGCCATGCGGTCGTCTCCCGCTTCCACGTTCCTCCGCCGCCAGCGCCGATCGCTGCCGTCGCTCCGCAAGTTCCGGAAGACCTGCTGCAGGATTCCGCACCAGAAATCGCCGTGGGCGCAACGGTCCAGCCACTGCCACCGAAGACATTGGCGCCGCCGCGAAGGGTGCGTGCCGCATCTCGCGCTGTCACTTCAACTTTGCACCGCGGCGAAGTATCCCGTTCGGCCGTCCCGTCACGCCGGGAGGCGCGCGCCGAGCTGAGCGTTTCGGCGCCGACCTTGAATTTGCCCTCGGCGGGCTCTGTGCCCGTGACAGTGGAGCGTGCCGCCCTGCGCATCAAGATAGACGCCAAGGTTACGGACGGGACGCTCGCCATCTTCGCCGACCATGATTTGCTGCTGACCACCGGTCTGCGCGACTATGCGGCCATGGACCCCGCGCGCCTGGAGCGCACCCTGCCCGCCGGTCCGCACCAGTTGCGTGTCGCCCTCTATCGCGCCGACAAGAGCCTGCAGACTGAAAAGGAAGGCCTTGGAGACCTGCGCAGTGACACCGAAAATCTCTTAACCATTCGCGTCAGCAAACGCGCCAAGATGCTCGTGCGCCGTGAAACTGCCCTCGAGGTGGTCTGGCCCAGCGCCATCGCTCCGCAGCAAGTGCGCACCGGCGCCCCAGCCCCAGCCATGACCGCCGCCGCCCTGAAGTAGCCCCGCCCCCGGAGCGCGAATCTCCCGATTGGCGTCTCGCGCGCCCGCCCGAGCCCTTTGGAGCGCTATACTTACGTCATCACTCGACGAGCTCTCGAGTTGCTGCAAAAAGCGCTCTGTTTGTCCGATGAAGAGCGAGCCGCTCTGGCAAGCTCTCTTCTTGAAAGTCTCGACGCAGCCGTGGACGAAGACGTTGAGAGCGCCTGGCAACAAGAGATTTCCCGGCGTATCGCGGACTTGGACTCCGGCAAAGCAAAGACCGTTCCGTGGGATGAGGTTCGGGCATGAATTTCCCGCCGGCTGATTCATGGCAAGCAAAAAGTGGCTTCCGCGGAAAGGTGACGCATACCTCCCTCTCGAACTCCATCAGAACAGGCGCGGTTGGCGGCGCGGCAGTTCGCGACCGAAATACTCGTACGCGCGCGGCGTGGCGACGCGGCCGCGAGGGGTGCGGTCGATCAAGCCGATTTGCATCAGGTAGGGCTCGTACATTTCTTCGATGGCGTCTTCTTCTTCGCTGAGCACCGCGGCCAGCGTGCCCACGCCGACCGGCCCGCCCCCGTATTTATCGAGCAAAGCAAGCATCAGGTTGCGGTCCACTTCGTCGAGTCCGCTTTCGTCGACGCCAAGCATAGCGAGCGCTTCCTGAGCGACGGCTCGAGTGATACGTCCGGCGGCGCGCACTTCGGCAAAATCGCGAGCTCGCCGCAGCAAGCGATTGGCGATGCGCGGCGTTCCGCGGCAGCGCCGCGCAATCTCTTCGGCGCCGCCTTCATCCATCTCGATGGCCAGGATTCTTGCGGAGCGATTGATGATGATCAGCAAATCTTCCGGCTCGTAAAAATCCAGCCGGTGCACGATGCCAAAGCGCGAACGCAGCGGCGCGGTGATCAAACCCGCACGGGTAGTGGCGCCAATCAGCGTGAAATGGCCCAGCGGAAAGGGATGGATGCGCGCGCCCGGTCCCTGACCGATGATGAGGTCGACGCGAAAATCTTCCATGGCGGGGTAGAGCACTTCCTCGACGGCGGCTTGCAGGCGATGGATTTCGTCGAGAAAGAAAACTTCCTTGGCTTCGAGAGAGGTGAGGATCGCAGTCAGGTCGCCTTTGCGCTCGAGGAGCGGGCCGGCGCTGGTCTTGATGGGGACGGCAAGCTCATTGGCGATGATTTGCGCGAGGGTGGTCTTGCCCAGGCCAGGAGGGCCGTAAAGCAGGACGTGGTCGAGGGCTTCTTCGCGGCTGCGCGCCGCTTCGATGGCGATTTGGATATTTTCCTTGACGCGTTTCTGGCCGATGTATTCGTCAAGGCGTTTGGGGCGGACGCTGGCTTCTATCCGCAGGTCTTCGTCGATGGCTGCGCCGGAGACAATGCGCGCCGGCTGCTGCGCCATCATTCGCTTTGTGCTCGCGTCAGGCATGCAAGAGTTTTACCACAGAGGGCACGGAGGGCGCAGAGAAGAAACGATTTTTCTTCCGCCCTTCGCCCTGTGAACTCGGCGAACTCTATGATCTCCGTGGCGAATCCCCCTCTTTTTTCAGGTCCGGGCGGCGCGGCCCTTGGGGGCGCTCATCGCTTGAAGCGAGGCCCGCAGCAATTTCTCGAAGTTGCCTACGCCGGCTTCGCGCTTCGCTTCTGCCACCGCGCTTTCCGCCGCCCGGGCGTCGTAGCCCAGATTCACCAGCGCGGAGAGCACATCGGCTTCCACACCCGCTGGTGAGGCGGCTGCTGGCTTGGCCGCCTCGAGTGCCACGGCTTCCAGCTTGTCTTTCAGCTCCACGACCATGCGCTCGGCGGTTTTGCGGCCGACGCCGGGAATGCGCGTGAGCCGCTCCAAATCGCCGCCGCGAATCGCCGGCACCAATTCCTCGACGCTCATGCCGGACAATATTTTCAGCGCGAGCGACGGGCCTACGCCAGAGGCGGAGAGCAGCATCTCAAAAAAGTGTTTTTCGCGCGACGAGACAAAACCGTAGAGCGCCAGCGCGTCTTCGCGCACGTGGGTATGAATCAGCAGGGTAGCTTCGGTGTGCAGCTCGCCGAGCGCGGCGTAGGTCGAGAGCGGCACCTGCACCAGATAGCCGACGCCGCCCACGTCCACCAGCACTTGATTCGGTCGCTTTTCCGCAAGCCTGCCACGAAGCTGGCCAATCATCGGAAATGAGTATTCAGCAGCGTGGCGACGGTGTCAACGCAGCCGGCTCTTTGTTGCTAACGGGAGTATCAGAGAGTGAAGCTCCAGCAAGCGGCGTCGAGCAGAAAAAACACTGCCGCGGCCGTGACCAGCCCGGCAGTGAACGAAGATTGGCGATGCTGTTGTCCGCGATGGCGGAAAACAAGAGCCCCTATGCCCAAAGCCAATACGGCCCATAACACCGCCGCAAAATGGCTCCCACCGCTGCGAAACAGCGGGGTGCTTGCGTCCAACATGAAGCCCAACAAAATAGTGAGCAGCAATGTCAGCAAAATGATTCCGATTCCGGCGAAGAAGCCAGAGAGAAACTCGAGGACGGCGGGCCTTTGCTTTTGCTCGAACATTATCGTGAGCCACCGATCGCTACCAGCGAGTGCGATGACGCGGCGATTTGGCGGAGCGGCGCGAGCCGCGTGGTCTCCAGAGCGTCGCGATAAAAAAGATTGTAGGTGTCGAAGGGAATCAGTCGGCCGTCCGGATGCACGATGTGGATGCAGGTCTTTTTCACGGAGCGCACATCGAAGGCGTGGGCGTCGAGAAATTGCACGATGAGCACGCGGAAAATATTTTTGTAGCTCAACCCCGCGGGAGCGGCAATGCGTGGCAGGCAACACAGCAGGTCGCGCAGTGAAGCGGCACCTGACTCCGGCGAATGATTGGTGGCGAAGAGTTTGAACAAACAATCGCGGATTCCGGGCTCTTCTTCGTAGACGATCGTGTTGCGCGCGCCATTGATCAGCACTTGCGGATCGACCAGGCCGGTGAGCGGCACGACTTTGCCGCCAATTTTCAGCGCGTAGGCCATGGCTAATGCATCCGGATGGCAAGGAACCGGAATCACGTCTTCGGATCGAAATACACAGGATTGCTCGAGAATTTTGCGGCGGACTTCGGTGAGCGTGAGCCGGTCTTTCGCGGGATCGAAATTCTCGAGGCGTCCGGCATCCTGGATGGGTTGCAGGGTCACACCGCGCACGCACGGCTGGGTCAACGCGAAGTCGATCACTTTTCCTATCTCGCCGTCGTTCAGTCGCTTTTTCAGCGTGACCACCAGCGTAGTGGAGATTTCGTGGCGGTTCAGGCGCTCCAGGGCGCGCTCGCGCACGCCGCGCAAGTCGCCGCCACGCAAGTCCAGCAGGGCTTCGCGCTCGAAGGAATCGAATTGCAAATAGATCTCGAGGTCGGGAGCGGAATCCGCGAGGCGCTTCACGAAGTCTTCCTCTTGCGCGATGCGCAGGCCATTGGTGTTGACCATCAGATGGCGGATGGGCCGGGCATTGGCCAGCGCCAGAATCGCGAAAAAGTCCGGGTGCAAGGTTGGTTCGCCGCCGCTGATCTGCACCACGTCGGGATGTTCTTCGTTGCGCACAACGGCATCGAGCATTTTTTCAATCAGCGCGAGCGGGCGATGCTCCAGTCGCTCCGGGCCGCTGGCCGCGTAGCACACCGGGCAACGCAAGTTGCAAGAGTCGGTGACCTCCACCAGCGAGAGGCAGGAATGTTGCTCGTGATCCGTGCACAAACCGCAGTCGTACGGGCAGCCCCACTTCACCGGAGTGTTGTAGACCATTGGCATTTCAGGCCGCTTGATGAAGACTTCGCGGCAGCGCCGGTAGTAATCGACATCGTCCGCGACCAGGACACGCTCCGCGCCATGTTCCGGGCAACGCTTCAGCAGGAACACCTTTTCGTCCTGAAAAACGATTTTGCCTTCCAACTTGCGGTAGCAAGTCGAGCAAATCGTAACGGCCACGTCGTAAAACATGTACGGGCGCACTCGGTCGGTCATTCCGCGAACCCTCGAAACGCTTTCACGACGTACCAGATGAGAAGGAAAAAGAGCCAAAGAGCGGCGACGTTCATGGCTCTTCCCTGGCCGCGCGAACGAAATACAACACGATGGCCACAACTGCCCAGACGCCGACGGCCGGAATTGCCGCAACGCCAACGACGAAACCCACGATAAACCAGTTGGCGGCCGGATTGTTTGAGGCGGTGGTAAGAGTAGTCAGGAAGCCGTAGCAAGAACCCGCGGCCAGCAGAATCGCGCACAGCAGGGTAATCAGAATCGGCTTGAACTGCGAGCGGTGCAGCGGTCGCGGGACAGTGTCAGGCGGCACGGCAGGCGGAGTCGTCAAAGCTCCTCCCGAATAAGGCGAACGTCTCTGCAATTTCTATGCGGCGGGCGCCGATGGATCCGCTTCGATTGTAACCGTCTCCGAAGCGGGGATTTGTCGAGCGAGGCCCGCCCAGCGCATAACGTCCCGCGCATAGTACAACAGCATTGCAGCGCACGCGCACTGAATCGCAGACAGGCCCGCGAAGACGCGCACATCGGGTTTTAGGAAATCCACGGACAAGCGAAACGCGAAGTAGCCGACCATAAAAATCTTGAAGCGATCCCCTGGGCGAAGATCGCGACGCGATGCCCAAACGATTGCGCCGGCCAGCAGCAATACAAACATGATTTCATACAACTGCGTAGGATGGCGCGTCACGCCATCGCCGAAATTGACGCCCCAGGGCAGCGCAGTGGCTCCCCCGGCAGTGTGATCTTCCGCTCCGGTCAGGAAGCATCCGACACGGCCAATGGCGATGCCGAGGCACAGCGGCAAAGCAAACAGATCGCCGGTGCGGCGGGTGATTCCGAGGCGCGCCTTCATCAGCTCAACGGCAAACAGGGCGCCGATCAACGCGCCGACGATAGTCTTCCCGCCGAGCAGGAAGGCCGGATCGCGCAGGTGCTGCAGCGTCAACCGCGGAGCTTCGAACCAATACAAGACTTTGCTGCCGACCGCTGCGCCCATGGCTGCCGCGGCGATGACCCACCAGCGATCTACATCTGCGAGCGCGTCGCCACTGCGGCGGCGGAGTAAAAGATAAAAGCGAAAGGCAAGCACGTAGGCGAGAGTCTCAAAAAACCAATGCGGATGGACACGCAGCGAACCAAAATGCAGATAGACCGGGAAAGTCATCGACGGCACACGCAGCTCAAGGGGAGCAGGTTCAGCCTCGCCATCGTGGAGCGCTCAGCCCTCGCCCCCTACGTCGCCGGGTTCGAGCTGGCAGGTATGCCACAGGTCATCCTGCGCGTGCGCGGCGCAAAACCAGCGCTCGCACTTGTCGCAGAAGACGGAGGCGGATTCGTTGCACGGCTCGTCCAGGTGGGAAACCGCTTCGCACGAAGGTTTTGCTTCGTTAGCCGAATTTTCCCGGGCCGGTTGTGCTTTCATGGCGACACCCGTCCCGTCATTGTACTCCTGCCCGGCGCAATTGGCAGTGAAGTGAGTATTCAGCCTGGAGCGTGTCTGGCCCTGTAGCCCGGCACCGAGCGCGTGGAAATCGCCAGCCGATTCCACATGTTGATCACCCCGCTAGCGGCGAGCGCGGTCCTTGCGCACGGCTTCGTCGATCAGCGCGTCCAGCTCGTTGCGCGTCAGGCGCACAGGATCGCCGTTCTCGTTATTGTCGCTGGTTACCGGCAGCTCCGCGCCTCCGCCCGGCGGCGGCGTGACAAAGTAGCGCGAGCGTGCGGCCATCAGCTTGGCCACTTCGCGGCCCGAAAGCAAATTTGGGCTGCCGGCCATTTCCGCGGCCAGGGTAATCTTCGCGAAGTGCTCGATGGTCTCCAGCCGGAAATAGGCGGTCAGCAAGTCCGGCCCGCAGGTCACCGCGCCGTGGTTCGCCAGCAGCAGAGCGTCGTAGTGGGGCACGTAGGGCTCGAGCGCTGCGCCGAGCTCCGGGGTGCCAGGCGTGGCGTAACGCACCAGCGGGATGCGGCCCAGCCCAACGATCACCTCGGGAAGCAAGGCTTGATCCAGCCCGCGGCCGGCGACCGCGAAGCCCGTGGCGGTCGGGGGGTGCGCGTGACAAATGGCGTTCACGTCCGGGCGCATGTTGTAAAACAAAAGGTGCATCGCCAGTTCCGAGGAAACTTTGCGATCGCCGGAGAGCTGCCGCCCCTGGAGGTCGGTGATGACGAGATCTTCCGGCGCGAGCATGCCCTTGTTCATGCACGTCGGAGTAGTAAGGATGCGCTCCTCGTCGAGGCGCACCGAGAGATTGCCTTCGCAGGCGACGTTGTAGCCCTGCTCGTACATCCATCGCCCGGCAATACAAATGTCCCGGCGATGCTGCATCTCGGTTTTGGCGCTGCCCGGCAAAAGTGAGTCCAGAGACATTGAAGCGGACTCCTTTCTGGCGCGAATTTTGTTCGCCGCCGTTCGGGGACTAAATTTTTCACGCGCGTGGATTGCCGGTGTTTAGGCCGGCGCGCGCGTCAGCTAGGCGTAAATTCCACGCAACTTCAGGGCACTGGCCACACGATCGATTGCCAGCATATAGGCGGCAATGCGATTGTTGACCTTGTGAAGTTCGGCGTAGCGTACCACTTCATCGAAGGCGTTATCCATAATATCGAACAAGCGCTCGTTCACTTCGCTTTCGCGCCAGAAGAATCCCTGACGGTCTTGCACCCACTCGAAATAACTGACGGTGACGCCGCCGGCATTGCCAAGAATATCCGGCACGGTGAAGATGCCCTTGGCATCGAGGATGGCGTCGGCTTGCCAGGTGGTGGGGCCGTTGGCGCCTTCGCATAGAATTTTGGCCTGCACCTGGTGCGCGTTTCTTTCGGTGATTTGATTCTCGATAGCCGCGGGAATGGCGATCTCGCAGGGCTGGAAAAGCACGTCGCGCGCGCTCATCTTCGCGCCGCCGCCGGGAAAGTCCTGCAGGGCTTTCTTTTGCGTGTACACCCAATCGATGGCCTTGGGAATGTCAAAACCTTTGTCGTTGTAAAGGCCGCCGCCAATATCAGCGAGTCCGACGATCTGGTATCCGGCTTTTTGCATCAGCAAACCGGCCAGCGAGCCAACGTTTCCAAAGCCCTGAATGACCACGCGGGCACCTTCGCGCTTCATGCCCACCTTGGCACACGCTTTGTCGCAGCAGATCATCACGCCACGGCCGGTGGCTTCGCGTCTTCCCCGCGAGCCGCCCAATTCGATCGGTTTGCCGGTGACCACGGCGGTAGTCGCCTGACCCACGTGCATGGCGTAGGTATCCATCACCCAGGCCATGGTCTGCTCGCCGGTGCCGACGTCCGGCGCAGGCACGTCGCGCTCCGGGCCCAGCCAGTCTGCCAACTCCGCGGTGTAGCGGCGCGTCAGCCGCTCCAGCTCGCCGCGCGACATTTTGCGCGGATCGCAGATCACGCCGCCTTTCGCTCCGCCGAACGGAATATTCACCACCGCGCATTTCCAGGTCATCCAGGTGGCTAGTGCGCGCACTTCGTCGAGCGTAACGTCCGGAGCAAAACGAATTCCCCCCTTGCCCGGGCCGCGCACCGTGGAATGCAGAACGCGATAGCCGGTGAACACTTCGAGCTGGCCGTTGTCCATGCCCACAGGAATGTACAGCGTGATTTCTTTGCTCGGATACTTCAGATAGCGATACAGCCCTTGCTCGAGTCCCAGCTTGTTGGCGGCCACTTCGAAGCGCGCTTCCGCATTCTGATAAACATTCATCTCTTCTGGTGCAGGCGCTTGCGACATTCCGAGAGTCTCCTTTGAGCGAACGCGTCCTACCGGCGCGCCCGTTCGTTGCAGTTCGCCATGACGGTTTGGCGGCGCAGCAGGCGAACTGGAGAGCCAAGAAGAGGTGAGTTTGGCGGGCTACCCAACCGCCAGACTGTCACTTGGCCGGGCCGCCAGTATACGAACCTGTTTCGTCAGTCGCAAGCAGGAGCGCAAGAGTTTTAGAAGTTTTCAGCCCGGAAGGAAGCCGGGTTAGTCAGGCGGGATCAACGCGATCTAAACTCACACCACGATGAAATCCGGCAGCAACGAGGTAGGCGCGTGTCTTGCTGGACTCCGTTGCGCGGTGATTTTTTTCTTGCGCGAAGAACCACACGAATGCCAGCAGCGCACCGACAATCATTCCCGCGACGAGCAAACTGGCCATGCGCAGGAAGGTGGGCCAGCGCCCCGGCGCGCGAGCATCCGTTAACTCCGGCGGTGCGGCATGCACGGTCACATCGATGGCCGATTTGATGCCTTCCACAGCCTGTGCGCCCGGAGCATCCGAGAATTCCAGGGCCGCGATAAAGCTGTAACCTCGCCGCGGAATCGTCTCGACGTAACGGGGGTTTTCGGGAGAGTCGCCCAACACCTTCCGAAGCTTGTTCATCGTGGTGTTCACGTTAGCGTCCAAATTGGCCAGAAAAGCATCCGGCCAGAGCTGTTTGCGTACCTCCTCGCGGGTCACGATTTCACCGGCGCGGCTCACCAGCAGTAACAGCGCCTGGAACACCTTGGCCTGCATCTTAACCCGCTGACCCTCCATGTAAAGCGCTTGACGCTGCAGGTCGGCCTGAAATTTTCCGAAACGTGCGTAACGCTCGGGGAAAAGCGTCGCCGGGACCGCGTTCTCATCTGGGGCGGGCTGGGAAATGGGGCTGAGTTGTGTGCTCATCTTTGGAGGGATTCCTTTTGGAGTAGCGCCGGCCATGCTCGTAGTGGCGCTTCCTACCGACCTTAGACGAAACCAGCGTAGCGATTCAGGTGCCTAAACTTGTCAAATTTATGTCTATTTTGTGCGAACTTCGGACAACGCCGAGGCCATCTCAGCCGAAAACGCTGTGTTTGTGGGGGATCGGTTAGTGCAACCGGAACTGGATCGTAACGGTAAGGTGCATGGGTACCGCTTTGCCGCCCAGGGTCGCGGGCTGGTACTTCCACTGACGCAGGGCGTCCATCGCGGCTTGCTGCAAAAGCGTTGGCCCCGCCACGACCTTCATTGTAGTTACCCGCCCGGTCTCGTCGATCAGCGCATCGATGCGCACGTCACCAGAGATATGCTGGGTTCTGGCGAGCGCCGGATACGCAGGGGCGACCGACGAGATCATTCGCGCCGATTTGACCTCGCCGCTCACCGGCAACGGTGCCGCGGGCTGGTTTGCGCTTCCGGCGATCAGGCCCGAACTGAGCGACGGTTCACCTGACGAAAGCGCATCGTTACCGGCCTCAAGCGCCGGCTCCATCTCTCCGCTAACTTGTTCCTTGGCGGTGCGACCCACCTTCGGCTTGGCCAGTCGAACTTTGCCGAGAGATGGCCTCTTTACTTCCGGCTCGACGCTTTCCTCGGGCACTACCGTCTTGGCGGAAGTTTTTAGCGCGTCCGGGTTGGAATCTGATTTTGGAAT
>WNFO01006629.1_pt1 | contig 12062 bp, 9 predicted proteins | sample 5400251 | NCBI WGS metagenome assembly WNFO01 (sample SAMN13153354, study PRJNA577476) | soil metagenome | isolation source: 100 cm saprolite under Madrone tree | place: USA:California | collected 2016-06-14
CAGACGATTCATCGATCCTCTCCCTTCGTGATGTCATTCGCAGATATTCAGAAATCTTTCGAGACTCAGTCGGCGGGCTGACGGACATCCGCCTTTTCCACGGAAATGTTTGGTCCATCGAGGGGACCTGAAATCTTCAATACGTTTCCAGTTCTGGAATCACTCGTGCTGCGATCCTTGCTTTTACGCATACCGGCCGTCTCGATTGCCAGGTTGGCGTTACGCCCGAAACTGAGTGTTCCATTCACAAGCGTCAACTGCTTTCCGGCGTCGAGGTGAAAGTCTTGTAGCAAGATGTGGTTATCCTCCAAACGAAGCGAGCCTTCTCCGGTGGCCCAGCGCGAGACTCCGGTGTGTGCCGCGCCATCCGCAACGCTAGCGTTCACGTCCCAGCCGCGAAATTCCACGTTGTTCAAATGGAAATCGCCGCGCCCAGCCAGCTTGCGCAGGAGCTCGTCACGGCCCACGCCTTCGGTTTTCACCTTTAACGTCCCCGATGCCACGCCGCCCAACCGCTCAGCGATGCGCCCGGCCCCGGGGAGTTGCGCTAAGTTCACACGCTCCAATTCGGTGGCAATCTCATAAACCGGGCGTGGCGAAAACTTCGCATTTATTTTTGCATGAACCTTGCCGCCCGCCCATTCAGCCTGGGCTTCACTGACGTCCAGTTTGAGATCGTGGAGAGAGCCTTTGGCCAGCAATTTTTCCAGTTTCAACTTTTCGACGGTCAGGTGAGTAATGCCCAGCTCACCTTCTGCGCTCACGCGGCGCACCAGCTCACTTGCGGGCGTGCTTGGTGTCGATCCGCCCATCAGCGATGGCAGGAGCCGCTGCAACCAACTCGGCCGCGCCCGCGGTCCGACCCAGCGATCCAGGTCAGCCGCGTCCAATTGGTCGGCGTACAAGTGAAAGCTCCAGTTAGCCTCGTTTTCACGATCGGGCTTTGGCGCTTCCTCGATATTTCCCGTCCAGGTCCCTCCAAACCCTTCCACTCTTACCACACGCGCGACGCGACGCCCCTCAATCCAATCCAACTCACCCTCGGATATTTTCAGCGGCTGGTTCAGTCCGGCCACCGTCAAACTCGCTTTCTTAAAACCAATCCTGCCATCCCACCGGCCGTCGACTGGCTGCTTCCACTCCCACTTCGTGACGGCTGTCGCCTGGCCGGTCATTTCCCATCCGTGGTTCAGCGAATGCCCGAACGCCGCGGATAGTCTCAGAAAATCTTCCACTGTGGTGAAGTTTCCTTCAATGCTGATGCTTCCAGCCTGCGAGTTCAGGTCCTGCGCCAACGTCAGGTCCGCGGCGTTGTCCATCGCCAGCGCCACACGTCGCCGCTTTGGCGCAACGACGTCGCGAAGCTCGCCTCCGAGAGCAACACGCACCGGCCCAAGCATCAGCACGCCCCGCTCGCGGCCTCCGGTCACAGGACCGATGTGCACAGGCTCCGCGAAACCGGGCACCGTTACGATTCCCCCACGGCTTGAAAGCGCCGCCGATTCCAGCGTCAGTGGCCATCCACGAAGGATCATTCCCCCTGTGAAATACTGTTCCGCCGTCACACCCTCTGCCACGTTGGAATGAAAAGCGCGATACCAAGCCAACAAATCCGACGCCTGAATCCCCATCGAATCCAGCCGCAACTCCATCGACGGTACGCTTCCGCCAGCGAAACGGAACATGCCGCGAAGATTTGATCTCGGCCCCTCCACGGCGATTTCCTCCGCTGCCAGGTTCCCCGTGCCCACGTTCCAATGTCCCTTCACATTCATATTCAAGCGGGGATTGTCCGCGCGCTCCGTCAAGTCCCAGCGGTGGATCTGCCTGGCGCGCCCCTGCACCAAAATCTTCCAGTCTTCTTCCTTGGCGATCCCGCTCTTGGCAGTGGCATCCAGAGTAAAGATGCCGCGGACTCCGTAATCCTGTCCACGGAAAAGCCGGAAGACATCCGCCAGCGACGCCTCGCTCCAATGCAAAGTGAATTCCGCGGGCTGCAACCGTGCGGAAGTCCCTGCCAAGTCGCCGAAGACTCTAATCGTTCCCGCCGATTGCAGTGAAACTCCGCTGCGCCAGGGCTGAGCTGCCAGTTGCAATTGCCAGCGTCCCGGCGAGATCTGCTCCACGGTCCCAGAGACATTCGTGAATGCAAAAGGCTGTTTGTCATCCTCGGTCTTGAAATTGATTCTTCCTTCTTCGAACTCGATTTTTTCCAGCCGGTTCACCGAAGCAACCGGCGAGGCCGGTCCATAAGCACTCGCGTTGTGCGAGGGATTCACTCTTGCCGGCGGCAGCCACTTCTCGAGGTTCCAACGGCCTTCGGAATTTCGCACCAGAATCAGACTCGGCTTGTTGAGCGCCATGGTGCCAAATTCAAAATGGCCTCGCAGCAGGCCCATCCACCGAAGATTGGCGCTCAGATGCTCCGCGCGAAGAAAGTATTCGCGGCCGAATGCGGGGTCCTCACCCACGGTAATGCCCTCGGCGTCCAGTCGCGGCCTGGGCAGAATCCGCGCGTCGAAACTCCCCACTTCCACCGGACGCCCAAAGGCTCTCTCCAAATGTTGTACAAGATACGCGTGCACGCGATGGGTGCGCGCCAGAAGAGAAACACAAACCTGCAAGACAATGACCAGCACTACGATCGCCAGCGCGGGTTTCCACCACTTTTGAAGCGTCGTCATGTCGCTCAGAAGTTTCGCAGACTCATGCGGAAAAAGGTAGGGGCCGAGCCCGTTTCCTTGAACGAAATGAGGGATCGCCCAGGGATGGTTTCTCCGCTTTGGATTGAAATCCTAATGCACCGTATGGAGCATGCGACTCCATCGCGTGCGGGAAGGCAAATGCACCAGCGTCCCCAAAATGCCAGTCAATCGAGACCAGAAGGTGCTGTCTCCGCTGTAGTCAGCGCTCTTCGCGTCCACCGACCAGTAAATCAAAAAGGGACGCCCCATGATGGCGTCGCGATCCACGAATCCCCAATAGCGGCTATCCTGACTGTGATCGCGATTGTCACCCATCGCGAAATACTTCCCGGGCGGGACCACGATTTCGTCACCCTTGACATATTTCCGGATCTCCCGCTTCCATTCGTCGATCGCGTTCGGCGACATCATTTGGCCCCGCGTGGGCGGGAAAGAGTGGTTGAAGGGATCAGCAAACATTGAAGCATCATGGACAGCATAGGGCTCATTTAAAAGTTTTCCGTTGACATAGACATCGCCGTCGACCAGCTTCAAGCGATCACCAGGCAGACCGACGACCCGCTTCACGAAATGCTGGTGATCAGCGTAGGGATACTTGAAAACAATAATGTCCCCCCGCTGGAGTTGGCGATAAGGAAGTACTTTTTCGTACCAAGCTCCTGTCCCGCCAAAAACAAACTTGTTCACCAGCAAATGGTCACCGATCAATAGCGTGCCCTCCATCGACGCCGAAGGAATCTTAAAAGCCTGAACGATGAAACTGGTGCCGAAGAGCGCCAGGATTACCGTCACCAGGAGGGACTCCAGGTATTCGGATATCGTCGTCTGATCCTCGTGGTGCTCCGGCTTCTTTGCCGATGCCTGCTCCACAATTTCCGCCAGTATCTCTTCCGCCATTCCGCCTCAGTTCTTGGCTTCCGCGCGCCCGAGCAGTTCCAATGCGCTCCGCGCCGCACGTTGCTCCGCTTCTTTTTTGGTGCTGCCTTCGCCCGTTGCCATGCACTCCCCATCAATCCAAACGTCAATCTGAAAAATCTTCTGGTGGTCAGGCCCGCTCTCGCCCGCCAAACGGTATTCCGCCGGCGATTTCCCTTGTCCCTGCAGGAGCTCCTGCAAAGCCGACTTGCGATCGGAGTCCGCGATGCGCTCGCCGCGCTCCTCCAGAGCCTGCTCGAACAATGTCTTTCGCAACACTTCTCGCGCCGCCCCGAGGCCTGCATCCAGGTAGACGGCCGCAATCACCGCTTCGAACGCATCGGCCAACAGGGTCTGTTTTTCCCGGCCTCCGGTTTTTTCTTCCCCGCGCCCCAGGCGCAGGTGCTCGCCCAGCCGCAGTCGCCTGGCCACTGCTTCGAGTGAACTCGCATTCACGATCCGTGCGCGGCTCTTGGACAGCTGCCCTTCGCTCCACTCTGGAAAAGTGGACAGAAGGTATTCGCTAGTAAGCAGCTCGAGGACGGCATCTCCCAGAAACTCCAAGCGCTCGTTGTCCCTGGGGAGCAAGACGTAGCCAGGCACCTCGACACCTGCGGCACGCAACTCAGGCACTGCCGAACTGTGCGTCAGCGCCCTCTCAAGGAGCTCCCTTGTAGAAAACTTGTACCCCAGACGTTCTTCAAACGCTCCGTCCGCGATTCGGATAGTCTCTTGCATAGTTCCGCCGCGCTCGCGGCCTGGTTCACTTCGGGGCGCTCAGTTGCGTTTCGCCAAGCTTCTTGGCAGCTTCCGACTGGGCCTTACAGTTTCCCTCCATGGGGCCGCCCATGGCTACGCACTTGTTGAATGCCGTCACGGCATCATCGAAATGTGATGTGGCTTTGTTGGCCATCCCCAGCAAGTAATAATTCACGGGGTCCGGATTCGGATCGACCTTTATCGCCTGCTCCAGTTCCGGAATTGCTTCAGCATTCTTTCCTCGCCGCACAAACACCAATCCCAGCCCACTGTGAGCCATCGCAAGCGCCTGATTGCGTGCGGACGCAAAGGCTTCGTCCGTCAAGTTCTCGGGCTTGGGGAGCGTTGGCGCGATCTCGATTGCTTGCTTGGAATACTCTTCCGCCTTTGCCAGCGCCTGCACGTTTTCGGGTGTAGCCGGACTCCCGTGCATGCTCCGAGGCAACGTCTGCGCCAGCAGCGCAAGGGTAGACACATCGTTGGGTGCAAGCGCGATTTCTTTTTCTCCAATTTCCTGCATCTTTGGCATGTTGCCAACCTGCACGTATGCAAAGGTCAAAGCGCCGTACACCGGAGACTTATAGCGGCTTTCTGGGTATTTCTGGATAAATGCTTCACCGAGCTCAATCTTTTTGGCCGAATCATTCGGAGGCACGGCAAAAAAGGCTTTGTAGGATGCGTCCTCTTCCGCACTCATGGGCGCCGCCGTGTCCAGCGTCAGAGGGGTAACATCCGGAGTCTTCGACTTATCGCTCGGCTGGGCCGGCGGCTGCTGGCTCTGGCTTCCCTGTGCATGCTGCGCACCGGGGGCACCCAACAATCCCTGCGCCGCGACGGTTCCTCCGGCGCAAAGCGCCAAAGTCAAGATCCTTGCCGCTCTCAAACAAGTTATCCCTTTGCTTCTCATCCGTTTTCTCCCGTTGCGTTAATTGCGCGGCTTTGCAGCTTGAGCCAGGTCGCCTTCTTTGAATTCCATCAGTCAAGAATAGTCTTCCACTCAAGGCCGCGCCACAGGTTTGTCTTCGCGAAACGCTGCCAGTCCGGTCTGCGCGGCTTGCTTCGCTCGATCAGGCGCGCCATCCACAGCAAGGGCGGATTCATACTCCGTTTTCGCCACGGCGGGATTCCCTTCAGCGTCATAGATGCGTGCCAGATAGACATGCGACCATGCCAGCACCATGGGATCTTGCGTCGCGGCATGTTCACCGTTTGTCAGGCGCCCGAAGACTTGCTTAGCCCTGGCCGCGTCCTGATCGAGTGACGCCACAACGCCCATCCCAAACCAGGCCCGCGGCTGATCCGGGTATCTCGTCAGCACTTTTTGAAAAGAAGCTTCCGCAGCGCGCGCGTTTTTCGCTGCTATCTGGCGCTCCCCTTCGGTCAGCGCCGCGATGACGTCGGCATCATTGGGCACCGTGGTTGGGGCCAATTTCTTCGGACGCGCTACTGCCTCGTTGGCTGCGTCGTCCTGCAGTCTGGCGGTCTCTGCCGCCGCGAACTTTACTGACTCCAGCCGTTTGGCTTCCGCTCCAACATCGATGGATCGGACCAGATCCGGGAAAAAGAGCCTCATGGAAGGTTCGGAGTTTTCGAACTTGGAGAGCCCCACGAAGAGCGGTCTCACCAGCACGTAGCCGTCTTCATCGTCTCGGCTGATCGCCGCTTCCCGTTCACCCGGGGAAAGGCGCTTGAGTTTCAGTTCCACCGCGCGTACGGTACATTCCGCAAAGTAAGAGGAATAGTCGTCTTTTGAATCCGGCGTCAGGCGCGGCGCAGAGGCAGCTTTCTCAAATAAAGGACGTTTTACGGCCGTCGCGTGGGCATACATCAGTGGCAGCGGGTCCAGCAGGAAGTGCAGAAACGCATGACGCAATATGTCCGTGGGAATCTCTTCTCCTCCGCTCAACACCAGCGAATAGTGATCTCCAAAATTCCTCACGTTGGTGATGCGCCCGACCAGTGGCTCGACGACGATCGAAAACGTTCGCGGCCCCGACGGGTCCAGGATTTCCCGCAGGTATGCCGACGAAACGAAGACGACCTGTGAGACAGGATCATGCAGCCGCTCGATTTCGCGGTTATAAATCGGCTGCACCTGCCGCCAGAGCCGCCCGATTTTCTGTTCCTGGTAGTAATTGGAAAGGATTTCGCTGAAACCCTCGAGCGCGATCACTTCCGGCGGCAATTCATCCCTGCGCAAAAGCGGTTGAAATGCGGGCGCAGGTCCGGAGACCAATCCAAACCACAGGTACCTGGAAAGCGTGGCCCCGGGATCGCGCAGCTCATGCTGTCTGTAAAACTCCCGTGCCGCGTCCACCGCAGGGCCCTGCTGCTGGCGTAAGCGCTCGCGCATTTGCGCCCGGAACGCCGTCCAATTGTCGGCGCTCACGTTCGATTCGAAGCCCGAGGCCAGCAGCACGCACATGGTCGTGAACATCGCTTCGCTGCCGTCTACACTTACCGTACTTGGCGGTGCGGGATGCCTGCGTGACGGCGCCGATGCCGCAGGAGCCGGCGCGGGAGGGGAGGCAGGTTTTTGCTCTTGAGCTGTAGTTGACTGCGCGTATGAGGCCGCGGGCAACGCCATAGAGACGCACAATGCAAACAAAATAAGTTGTTGTTGAAATCTTCTCATGCCTCTTGCCGCAGTCCTCGCTCGGCCCAGTCTCACTCTCTAATTCCGCTTGTGGCGGTTCTCCTCACGCGAGGGCATATCTGGGTGCGGTCTATGTCCTCACACGACGCTATAACATCCTGCCAATTTACAAGCCCCCAACCCGCTCCGTCAAGGAATCCGCCTTAATCTCTGCAAAACCTCAGTGGCCTAGCGACCGGCTCCTTACCTCGGGATCTATCCTGAGTGGCCACCACTTGGCCAGGACAACGCTTGCGCCTTTGCCGGGCATCTGCTAACAGTGAGGATGCGCTTGGACCCTACGGGGGATGGCTCACTACCATGCTTTGCCCTCATATGAAAAAAACGACGTTGCTTCTGGAATTTCTCCTGTTCACACTGTCTTTTCCGCACGCCCTTCTCGCCCAACTCGTTCGCGATAACGCGGCAGCACCCTCGCAGCAAGCGTCTGCGAGCAAAGAATCGCAAAATTCTTCCTCCGCGAAAACACCGCCGGGAAAGAAGCGTCTTTCGCAGGAAGTCCAACTGACCGGTGATGAATCCTGGATCGATACTGGCATTGACGTACAGGCCGGTGAACACGTGCTGCTCACTGGCACCGGCAAACTGCGTTATGCGGACGCCAAGGACGATAACGGCCCGGAAGGCCTCGGGCGCGGATTCCGGGACCTGCTCCGCGTTTTGCCCTTCAATGAAGCAGGACGCGGCGCGTTGATCGGGCGCATAGGCGACCAGGACACCTCTCAGCCTTTCCTCCTTGGCGCGCGCCGCGATGTCGTCGCACCCATTTCGGGGCGTCTTTTTGTGGGTATCAACCAGGCCACCAATGATACCGGAGACGGTAACTATGCCGTGCGTATCGAGGTTTACTCGCCCGAAGGCGGCGTGGCACGCGTAGTTGCCAAGCAGGTCAGCTCACTACCCGGCATCGACGGCGACCTCTTCTCTAAAATTCCGCGCCGCATCGGCGACAAACAAGGCAATCCCGGCGATATGGTTAACTTCCTGATTCTTGGCTCTGAGGACGCCATGCAGCGCGTATTCACTACCGCCGGCTGGGTGAAAGTCGACGCTGACGTGAAAGACACCGTACTCCATGGCCTGATTGAGAGCCTCTCGAAAGAATCCTACTTGACCATGCCCATGAGCCCGCTCTACCTCTTTGGCCGCTCGCAGGACTACGGCTGGGCTCACGCCGAGCCCATCAGCGTTGTCAAAACGCGAAACCATCTGCGTGTATGGAAAGCGCCTTTTCAGCTCAACGGAGAGACTCTTTGGATCGGCGCAGCCACTCACGATATCGGTTTCGAACGCGACCAGCGCAACAATGGCGTCACTCACAAAATCGATCCCAACATCGACGTTGAGCGCGACTACGTCGAAAAAACTCTTGCAAGCACCGGCCTGGTCGCGGAAATCTCTCACTTTCTGCCTGAGACTCCCATGAAAGAAGCCAAGACGGCCACCGGAGGCACCTTCCATTCCAGCGGCCAGGTACTCATCCTGAAGCTCGACGAGTCCGCCCCTAACCCCTAATTTGAGTCGTCCGCAGTCCTTGCCTCGCAGCCTTAAGCACCAACTCCGCGTACATCCTCTGGTCTGGTGCTTCCGTTTATAGCCATTGCCTCTTTCTTGAGAAAATGACTATAATGTCTATATTGACTATTCCTGAGGGTATGCGCATGCCCAAGAGCCAATGGTCTGTAGCCGAAGCCAAGGCAAAATTCAGTGAGGTTCTTGAGCGCGCTCGCTCCCGCGGTCCGCAAACCATTACACGTCACGGCCAACTTACGGCCGTCATTGTTTCGGCGGAAGAATGGGAGCGCAAGTCCCGCCGTGTCGGCAACCTGGCGGAATTCCTCGCCGCCTCGCCTCTGCGCGATTCAAATTTGCAGCTGGAACGAAAGCACGATTCTCCGCGCGAGATCGACCTGTGAGCTTCCTACTGGACACCACCGTTGTCTTGGAATGGATGAAACCCCTGCCGAACCCTGGCGTCATTCGCTGGTTGGCTGAGGTAGACGAAGATCGTGTCTATCTATCCGTAATGACCCTTGCCGAACTACGATACGGCACAGAGCGGCTTGCCTCGGGCGCACGCAAATCGCGTCTCGATACTTGGCTCCGTGAAGAACTGCCTCTGCGCTTCGAGGGCCGCCTCCTCATTGTTGAAATTGGGATCGCCGACGCTTGGGGACGCGTCATGAGCCGGTGTTCCGCTATCGGCAAGCCCATCGGCGTGATGGATGCCTTCTTCGCGGCCACAGTCGAGGTCCATGCTCTCACTCTCGTTACGCGAAACGTTTCGGATTTCGCCTCCTCGGGAGTATCACTCTTGAATCCGTGGAGTTGAAAGTGAGTTCTTCCTCGACAAAAGTGTAATTTGAAAAAGTTTAAGATGCAGCGAACCATGTCTCTTTCTATTTCATCGCTTCCAGTTCGAGGACGATGACGCGGTCGACTTCTTCCGGTTGCGTCTCCGGCAGCTTCAGCACGAGTCCTCCCTTCACAGCGCTGAACTCGACGCTGCTACCGTCTCGCAGCAACCGCGCCGAACGAACCGGCCGCGGCATTCCAGCCAGCGCCAGCACTGGCTGATTCCAGTCCAGCACGTGAACGTAAATCGTCGAACCCCGTTGCGTCGTCACTCCCCACGGACCCACCGCTACGGGTCCACCTCGTGTTCCGTAGATCGAATCGCCAAACTGCTTCGTCCATTTCCCCACTTCCGTCAAGCGCTGGACAAACTCAGGCTGGATCTCACCGCTCGGCATTGGCCCCACATTCAAAAGAAAATTCGCATTCGCACCAGCCGCGCGCACCAGGTAGCGAATCAAATCGCCCGTGCTCTTGTAATGTTCATCCGTCAGATTGAATCCCCAGGCATTATTCATCGTCTCTGCGGTTTCGAGCGGCAGTGCGCTGACCGATTGTTCGGGGTTGAAACCGCTGTTGTGCTGGCCCGGCAAATCCTTTTCAAACATCTGGAAATCCTCGCCAGGAAAGGGAGTCTTATGATGATTGCTGCCGACCATCCCTTGCGGCTGCAGTTGATGAATCAGCGCGTAGGTTCGCGCGAGATGCCAATCCGCCTCCGGCTTGTCCCACATTCCGTCGAACCAGATGCCGCCGATCTCCCCATAGTTCGTCAGCAGCTCGCGCAATTGCCCGTCCATGAAATTCAGATACGCGTCCCAATTTCCCGCATCCGGACGTCCCAATTTCCCGCATCCGGACGGCCCGTGCGATGCCCCGTGCTCCCACGCGGAAAATAATCCGGCGAATGCCAATCCAATTGTGAATGGTAAAGAAACAGCTTGATTCCCTGTTTGTGGCACTCCGCCGCGAGCATCCCGATCACGTCTTTTCCGTACGGCGTCCGCGCCACAACATTCCAATCTGTCAGGTGCGAATCAAACATCGCGAATCCATCGTGATGCTTCGAAGTGATGGTGATGTACTTCATTCCCGCGGCTTTTGCCAGCGCTACCCAGGCCGCGGGGTCAAACTTAATCGGATTGAAAAACGCCGGGAGCTTCGCGTAATCCGTGCTATTGACCGGGCGCGTCTCCATAATCCACTCGCCGTCGCCCAGCACGCTATACACCCCCCAGTGAATGAACATCCCGAACTTTGCGTCCTGAAACCAGGCGCGTGACTTCAGGTTTTCCGTGCTCGGTGTATAGCTTTCTTGTGCGGCTTGCGCGTGTGTGGCCGGCGCTCCTGCGTTTGCGGAAAACAGGATTGCCACTGCGAGAGCAAGTAATCGTGAACGCGGATCAGTCTTCATTGCGCGCCTCCAAGAGAATTAGTCAGAGAGAATTTCAAGCGGGTGGATTCTAACGAATAAGGGGATAAAGTCGAGCAATATTCACAAGCGCTTACAGCCGTCACAAATGATTATTCTAGGGATGGAAAGAGTAAGTGAATTTGACCGCGAAGCGCGTCTCGCGAATCTGTTGCGGGTTCGCCGCGGCGAGACTGACGAACTGCGTACCCACATTGTAGATAATGAAGAGGTCGCTGTCCGGGCGGTAATTATAGCGCAATCGGAAATTGGCACTCATGGCTTGCGCGTTCGCCGTATCCAACTGCAGCGTGCTGCTGAGCGACAGGAACCTTGAGAAGGAATAGTTCCCTTGCAGGCTCGCCAAATCCACCGAGAAATTTCCTTGCGGCAATCGAAACCGGTTCCAGGTCTGCGATCCGGAAACCGAAAACTTTGCCGTAGGGCGGTAGTTCGCTCGTACGCGAAATTCATTCAGGCTTCCGCCGTAATAGCCGCCGAAACGCTCAAAAAAATTGTACGTGAACCTCCGGTCCTGCCGCGATCCATAGGTCAACTGATGTCGCGCGAAGTGGTACAAACCATTCTGAATAAAAACATTTTTGTAGATATTCAGTGGCGTAGTGATCCGCTGCGTAAACACGTCCGCGATGTCATCGTCGGTATACGCCCCGCTGTGAAACTCCGCCCGGAAAGTTCCCTGCCATTCCTGAGTTTGCACCACATCGTGCGTGTCCGGCGAGTGAAACACAAACCCTTCAAATTGCAGCTCGCGGATGCCCGCGAGTTTTGGCCTCACCTTGAACGTCAGTTCAGCATATTCCTGATTCGAATCCGTCCTCTCGATGAACCCAACTTCCGGATTGAAATTTGGCCCGATCTTTCGCCGTGCCACTGCACCATCCAGCCAGTTCGATTTATAGTTTAACGATGCTCCCACGTCGGTGGCTCCGCTGGATACACCCGGCGATTTTGTTCCCGCGAGATGCGCGTCCACCACAAAGTCCTTATAAAAAACAAGCCGCGTGTCAACGCCTCCCGTCTGGTTGTAGCCATCCAGCACATTACCGGACCGCTTGTCGATTCCCATCGCACCAACATACGAACCGCCCCACAACGATTCCTTCAGCCGCGCAACGGCATAATTCGCGTAGGGATTTGGGCCGCTCGATCGCGTATCGACTTCCATCAGCCCCAGCGCCAGACGGCCAAAGGTACCAGTCAATTTGGCCCCGGCATTGATTGGTACCTGTTGGCCGGT
>WNFO01004973.1_pt1 | contig 12061 bp, 24 predicted proteins | sample 5400251 | NCBI WGS metagenome assembly WNFO01 (sample SAMN13153354, study PRJNA577476) | soil metagenome | isolation source: 100 cm saprolite under Madrone tree | place: USA:California | collected 2016-06-14
ACTTTGTCTCTAATCAAGATTTAGAAAGTACTTACTACGAGGCCGTCCGTGATAATGACCCGGACAGAGAATTATTAGAGAAGGAAATGTGCAGACGGGGGCTGCTTGGACGATGTTAAAAGACTATGAGCACGCAGCTTATATGGAATACCTCGTCCGACACGAGGTATTGGATCAGTTAGTAGCCAAGTCGAACACATTCTTACGAGGTCGTTTTGGAATCCAGATTCCGGACTTCGATTGCCTTGCCTTTTCCGGATGTTCCGGAATGCTAGTCGGCTCTCCTTTATCTTTGGCCCTGAAGAAGCCTTTTATTATCATCCGAAAGCACCCAGAGACACATTCTGAGCATATATGTGAGGGCTTTCACGCGGCTAAAAAGTATGTCCTAGTTGACGATTTTGTCAGTTCTGGAAAGACGCTTGACCTCGTAGTAAATCGGATCAAAGAATGGCAACCGCAGGCACAATTGGTAGGAGTGCTCGAGGTCAGCCGACTATGGGAAGATAAAGTACCATATTTTCATACTAAGTTTCCTTTTGGAAGGAGAATGTAATGGAACGACTATTTGAGAATAACGATCAAACATGGACAGAACGAGGCAGGGACATTTCGGATTCCGCTAATACTGCGTTACGTAGGTTATTTGAGGAAAATTCCGATCTCTCCCATATTTTAATACACGAAGTCCTTGTTTTAGAACTAGATGAAATCCTACGGAGAAACGGAAATGTATAATGTCCGGATTACGGATGACCTCGAACTGGAGCCAAAATGAGTGAAATACGAGTCGATTGTTTAGGATATTTAGGGATATATTTTGTAGAGGAGGTTAGCTCCATATGGTTTCGATGTCCAAAATGTGCTAACCTTACCAGATCTGGCCGTATAATGCATATTCCGGTATATCCGTTCGAAGGAATTGAGAAATTTCAGTTAACGTGTTCCGATAACTGCTCTCCTGTCAATCCCGATCCTCGCCCTAGTCTTTATTATAGACAAGAGGAAGGATTTACAGACGAGGAAATAAAGTTGATTAATACGCTAGTTTATGCGAGGTCAAGTTTTAGGCGGCCACAATCGCCAGAATACATTATAATGACAGAAAGTGTTCCGATAGATATTTTTAGAAGATTTAATACCGTGAGGTCGGGTACATTGATATAAACGGAAACCGAGTACCCTGGACAAATAATCCATCTCGAACTGGAGTCTGAACCAGATTGTCCATTTTAAGGAGAAAATATGTCAATGATGGTATGTAGTTGTGGCTCCGTTTTGGTTAGTGACGAGGTCAATTTTCAATGCCCGTTTGCATATGATAAGAACTGGCACAAGGAACTTCCTATCCAGATTCCGGATAAAAGGACAACGACCTCGTATGGAATTGAGAGAAACCTAGTCCGTAAGCCGGGGCGATTGGTATGAAACCAGATCCAATCCAGAAGATGTTAAGCACCGATCTTTCCGCCGCGCTTCAAGGATTTCACCTCGGACGAGACCATGAACGATCTGAGGCAGCGACAGAATGGTCTAGACTATTCGAGGTCGCAAAACTCTCGGGCTACACTGTTGAGCCCTATTGGATTAATGAACGAACTCCTATTGCCATCGTTGTTCCTGTTCGTTCTTCGGACCCACTTTTGACCTCGGAATGGAACAGAGTCCGGAAAGAATACTATAACTTCCGATGCCGAGTCATGAACAATCCGGATTCCAGATATATAGACCGATGGCAGCCGGGGTCAACGGATGAATTGATTTTAAAGGAGTTAGGCGTGACATGGACCTCGCCTATTCCACAATCCGAGGAACGGGAGGTGCCGCAGAATCCGGAATCTTAGCAACTCCGGCAACAAAGCCGCTAGCGTCAGCAGGCACAACTACTGCTAGCTGGATGACCAGGACTGGCTGGGTTTGGTTGATGCCTAATGTATGCGTTTCTATGATACTGCCAAATGCTACGTTACCAAGTCCGAGGCTAAATGCTACTTTTGTGCCTTTGTCTAGAACGGCACCAGATGTATCTCTGAAAATCACGTTGTTAACCCTCCATACTTAAAAGCTCCGCCCGTGTGAAAAAAGTGCATCTTTTTTGCCTCGACCGGAGCTTTTTATAATAGTGAAAGGACCAAAATGCCCGAAACCTTTGATTCTATTCATATAGAAGATTTAGGCGAAGTTGCCGGTTATGTAAAACGAGGTGATTCCAATCCCCCTGATTCTAAAGTAGTTGCAATGTTTGCCGAGTTTACAAACGTTCAAGCCGAACAGGCCGGAATCGTTGATGGTTTTCCGGTTCGCGTCTATTATCCGTCTTCCGTACATGCGAGGGAAACGGCTTGGCGGCGGCGGCTTATTGAAATAGGGAGGATGCATGACCGAAATAGAGACTAAAGAAGCAATGACGGCCTATAAAAACGGGGATACCGAAGCTTTTACGCGGCTATTTGAAGCATATAGAAATACAGTACAAAACTGGTGCCTTCGAGAATTACAGAACTTGGAAGATGCCGAGGACGTGTCCCAAAATGTGTGGCTCGATTTGGCAAAATATCTCCTCCAGTTTGAACCTAGTATACACTTTAAGAATATAGCTTATAGAGTTGCAAGGAATAGATCTTTAGACTTTATACGAAATAGGGATGCTCGAGCAGAGATCCTTATGTCTCCCGAAGAACTCTCTAATCTTCCTATTGAATCTCAGGATCGTCCGGATATTGATTACGAGGTCAATGACATGCTTAAGTTGTTGAATTCCGAGGACAAAGCACTCGTAATCGCCAAAGTCTATTACGGACTCTCAGACGAAGAATTGGCGGTTAACCTCGGACAATCTGAGTCCACAATCCGGAGACAAATTAACCGGGTATTTGAGAGATTACAGGTTATCCATAAAGAATACGAGGTCAATTGCTCCATTTAGATTTTGAGACAAGGTCAAAGTTTGATTTAAGAGAAGTAGGATTAGATCGCTATGCCACAGATCCGTCCACCGAGGCCATTCTTCTTGCGTGGACGTTCGATGACGAGCCGGTCGAGGTTTGGGAAATACTCCGATTTCCTATACCCGACCGGCTGCTAGAGGGCTTCCGGAATCCGGATTCCAAGTTTTGTGCCTGGAACAGTAGTTTTGAGCGCTGGATAGCCAAGCATTGTTTAGGTTATGAAACTCGGATTGAGCAATGGACCGACCCAAAGATTCTTGCGAGGTACGCGTCCATACCCGGCAGCCTCGAAGAAGCCGGTAAGATTTTAAATCTCCCCCAAGAACAAAGAAAGAATGACGACGGCAACGGAGAAAATGGACTTATAGAGTTATTTTCTTTGCCATCACGTATGGGCGGCGAGGAGACGTTGTTCGGCATCCGACCAACAGAATTTAGAGATTGGGAAACTAATCCACAAGAATGGCTTCGATTTATCGAATACTGTCGCCAAGATGTTATTGCAGAACGATATATTCTAAACGCGTTGCGTGCATTCAAGTTGCCAGAACGCGAGGTCAGGGGCTGGTATCTGGATCAGAAGATTAATGATGCAGGAATGCCGGTAGACCTCGCACTAGTTACTAATGCATTAAAGATTGCTGTAAAAGACAAAGAAGAAAAACTTGCTGAGATTGCCACTAAAACAGGATTATCAAATCCTAATTCTAATCCTCAGATACTGGCGTGGCTTAAACAACGAGGTTATCCTTTCGAAAGCATGGGCAAGCCACTAGTAGTTCGAGCGTTGACAGGCGAGGGAAATCTTACCGCAGAAGCTAAAGAAGTACTGAAATTAAGACAACTGGCCGCAAAAACATCATACACAAAATACGAGAATATACTTAATAGGGTGGGTACAGATGGACGTTTGCGCGATCAGTTCGCATATTTGGGGTCCGCCCGAGCAGGCCGATGGGCAAGTTTGGGTATCAACCTGCAAAATTTGCCACGGCCTGACAAAAACGTTTCTAAAAGGATCGACTTGGCAGTTGAGTTATTACAGTCTGGCAACTTCGATGAGTTGGCTGCCAGTTTTACGGACTTGATGGCTGTCGCCACGTCCTGTATACGAGCTAGTTTTTGTGCCCCTCCTGGAAAGAAACTAGTAGTCTGCGATCTTGGCGCTATCGAGAATCGCGGACTAGGATGGTCAGCAGGCTGCGACGCTATTCTAAAAGTTTTTCGGGATAAATTAGATCCTTATGTATCGTTCGCTGTATTTATGTACAACGAACCATATGAAGTCCTTATTAAAGACAAGGATAAACGTCAGCAAGCAAAACCAGCGGTATTGGGCGCGGGATATCGGCTTGGGGGCGGACAACTTGGGACTGATCGTTACGGGAATGAAATTAAAACTGGGCTTTGGGGATATGGCGCCGCCATGGGGGTCGATATGCCTCAAGAAGAATGTAAAAGAGTAGTAGGCGTGTTTCGTGAAGCTTACCCGGAAGTCGTTCAGTTATGGTACGACCTTGAAAACGCATCTTTCGCGTGTCTTGATGGCGGAAAACACGAGGTCGGTTTATGCGTGTTTGAAGCCTTTGGCGGAATAGATAGATATGATCGTAAACTAATGCGTATCACTCTTCCCTCAGGAAGGTGTCTACATTATATTCGTCCTAAGATTGAAAAGAGAGAGTTTTATGGTAAGATGAAAGATACTCTTGTTTATAGCGGAATCGATCAGCTTACACGATTGTGGCAGACCACAACAACTCATGGCGGTAAATTAACAGAAAATATAGTTCAGGCTATAAGCAGAGATATATTGTTAGAAGCAATGTTTCTTGCAGATGATAAAGGTTTCGAAATAGTAGGCACTGTTCATGACGAGATCATCGCTCTTGTAGATATAGATTCACCATTGGGGGTTGAAGATTTAAGATGGTGTATGGTACAATCGCCTTCTTGGGCCAGTGATTTACCATTGGAGGCAGAAGGTTATGAAAGTCAGTACTATAAGAAGGGTTAGAGTGAGAAAAAGAGTAGCACCAGAAGAGTTAATGCTTAAATCTGGGGACACGTTTGGACGATGGACCGTGATAAAATTTTCTCATAAAGTAAAAAGAGGACTTGTATTCCTTTGCAGATGTGTATGTGGCAGAGAAAGAGGTGTACTCGGTTCTAATCTTAGGTACGGTTTATCCGAAAGTTGCGGCTGCAAACGATTTGATTCCCATATATTACCAGCCGGACAAGCAGCTCGGAACCGCATGTTTTTAGTGTATAAATCTTCTGCAAAAAAGAGAGGAAGATTATGGGGATTAACAAGAGAATTATTTGAGATTTTAATTAGCGGAGATTGCTATTTTTGTGGACAACCTCCTTCAGCTTTGACAGGATATTATAAAGCAGAAAGAACAAAAGTGTTAGTATCGGGAGTAGATCGTCTAAATAATGAGGAAGGCTACACGGAAGAAAATACAGTTAGTTGCTGTAAAACATGCAATTATGCTAAAAGAGTAATGAGTGAATCAGAATTCAAATCTTGGATAGATAGGGTATATCACCATTTTGTAAGCGGTTCGGCTCCAGATGTTAAATCCACTCCTCAGGAGAAAACATGAAGTTTATTACTATCGCTACCTTATTGCTGGTCTCCGCTTTTGCCAGCGCACAGTGCACAAATAATCGCGAGGTCAATGGTAATCCTTGCACAAATATCACAACCAAGGGCGGGTTCGTTTTCAACGGAAACCCGAATAGCTTTGCCCTCGAAACGCAGGACGGGGTGACGAATACTAGTACATCTAGTCAAGGTCTATTTTATCTCAACTCAGCAGGAGGTATGCAGACCTTGCTTCCTATTGATCCTTTGTTTACACTAGGATATAACGTTATTAGTCCTTTCCATTATCCGGCTAACAGTATGCAGTTGTCCTCTGGTGGTCCTGCAACTTTTGTCTCGGTTGGAACTTCCGGCCCCTTCGTACAAGGTCAAGCCGAAAGTATTCCAAACGGATCTAACTACAAATCAGTCGGCTTTTATTACGCATTATTCGGAACACCGACCTCGGTTTCTATTACCATTCAGGGTCTTAGCAACGGGGTTTACGATCTTCTAGACACGTATACCGGAACAGTTAGCACCGTTCGTCGGGTAACGACAACCGTAGTCTATGAGTCGTTTCTTATTACTGTCGGCGCGCTGAGCGACGGATCGACTTTAACGATTGACACTCCATGCGGACGAGGTGGACCTTATCCGTTTACCAAACTCGGTTTGTGGTCTTATTTCTCGGGTACTGAGACGATTGATCCTCCGGATGCTAATGGAAACAATACTTTTACCTGGAATGGAACTCTATCTGTCCCTTTTACCTTCGATCACTGCATTTCTACCGGAGGCCGAGGGGCGGGTTCTGCTCCTGTCTATCTGATCGGAACAGGTGCCGGGGAGCTATCAGCAACACCGAGTTACGTCGGTGGTTATGCCGAGGACGAACGACCATAAACTAAGTGCGAGGTCAAGGTTCCAGTTTCGGCTGGGACCTTGTCCATTCATTTAGTGCGAGGTCAAAAATGAAGCTTAGAACCCTATATGTCTGTAATAAATGCCAAACGGGTTATTGTCACCCGTTAAAATATTGCTATAATTGTCCCGGAAAAATAGAACCTTTGGAGAAAAAGGAGCTATCCTTTCCTAAAGAGAAAGGATATTTCGAGGGACCTGATTCATACGAGCAATTTCTTGATTGGGTTGAATCTAAAGGACTGAAGTTTGGCGGAAGATGATGACCTTCGGCGAGTACGCACATTATTACGAGGACAATATCTTAAGCATGGGTAAGGTCAGCAGCATCCGAAGCACCAAATCCAGATTACGGACGGCAGTAGCAGAATTCGGCGATAAAGAACTTCCACTTGATCCTATGAGCGTCCAACGATTCGTTACGAGGTTAAGTACAAAATATCCTCCGCAAACTGTTCATAACAATTGGGGTGCAATGCGAGGCGTACTTCTTCGTGCTAAGGCGGACGGGTTGATTTCCGAGGTCCCGATTCCCATTTTGCCGCGTATACAAAAGGAAGAACAAGATTTTTTCACGCCGGAAGAAATGCGGACGCTCGCCCGGTACAGCGACCTTTATGCGGTTGCCGCCGAAACGGGCGCTAGAGTGGGCGAGTTGTTAGCTATCCAGATTCAGGACATTGACCTCGAACGAAAAACTCTGCATGTTCGAAGGAATATATATGACGGAATCATATCGACTCCGAAAACGAGAGCGGGAAACCGTTGTCTGTCTATATCCGGATGGCTCTCTGAAATACTCAATAGAAGTATGGAAGCGCGAGGTCAAAACGAATTCTTATTTCACGACAACGATGGCAATCCTCTTAGTGCTAATAGAGAACTTGAGAAACTTCATCACGCGTGTGATGTATTTTCTATAGAAAGAAAAGGGTTCCACGCGTTTAGACGCGGAAATTGCACCATTCTCGCGTCGGTACTTGGGATTGCCGAAAAATTGATTGGTTATCGCATGGGGCACAGCTCGCTTGGCTTGACCCTGGGTCGATACGCGAAATATTTACCGGGTTTAGACAGAGACGCGGCAGAGAAAATAGGAGAACTATTGAAATGAAAACATTAATTCTTTGTATATTGTTTTTAGTTGCTGGATATGCTATAGCGGAACGTAGTCAGCGGATGCAGTTCCAGGGTTATGAAAAAGTAAAAGACCAGTCAGACATAGTACTGTTTGAGTATTTTCACGATACAGAAACAAAACAAGAAGTAATTTGCGTCTTCGGAGGCGTAAATGTAGCTAGTTGTTATATAACTGGGAGAATTTGGTAATGGTTTACGAACCTCGCTATAGCGGTCCTAAAAACTCGGGAATCTGCATCTGTGGTCATTCCTGGGAAGATCATCACCTAGGAATTGTCATGAACGAGGACTATTTCAATGACACGGGAGAGTATTATCTTCCAGAAGAATGCGAGGTCTACGGCTTTAATGAAACAGGCGGACTTGATTCCGAGGGCAAGGAACATTGCGGAAGGTACAATGATATCGGAAACGTAATTTGTCCGGAATGTGGAAACGAAAAACCAAACCACAAAATTAGTTGTGATACCAGATGAATTTCATATTAGCTCTTGGTATAATCGTCCTCGTAATGAATGCGTTTTTGTATTTTACTCTGAAACCTCCAAAAGATAATACGAGGTCAAAGTAATGCTAGTCATAGTCGATTCTAAGAAGTATGAAAAACTTCTTGGCCAAATAGAAATGATGTATGTCTTCGAGGAAATGTCGGATCAGTACGACGCGGGGGTTCGGGATGGCCGGAATAATGCAATAGCGGATATCAAGGCAGCTTTGTCCAGTTTTTGGAAAGACGCTACTACATGACTTATTGGCTCAAGTTCGCTCGGATTTTTGCCCTCGAGTTTATATCGACGCTTTTAATAGTAGGCGCTACACGTGAGTATGTCACAGCTAAGTATATGAAAACAGCGGTATTCGAGGCAGCTTGGATTACTCAATGGTTCTATCAGGCTAAGTTATTTAATGAACAAGAAGAGACGAGGTCGTGGTCCTTGGGATATCCAGCATTCCTTATAGGAACTGTCCTCGGAGCGTGGCTAGGAATTTGGTTAACATAGGAGAATAAATGCCAGAGTATACACAGGAAGATCGAAAGTCCATACGCGAGGTCTATGCAAAGGATTCAACAGACGCTCAATTCAACGTATTCATGCTCGAGTGCCAGACCAGAAATCTCGTACCTGGTAAGCATGTCTACTTCCAATTGAGGTCGCAATCTGAGAAATCAGAATCCGGAGAATGGTTTAAGACTAAGAAACCAATGCACTTGACCTCGATTGATGCTATGCGTCTTATCGCTCAGCGAACAGGTCAGTACGAAGGACAGGCTCCTCCGGTTTACATTTATCTAGACGACAAGAATTTTCCGAGCATTAAGTCCGAGGTCATGCTACCGGAAGCAGAGAATCCGGATATGCCAGCCAAGCCATATGCGGTTCAAGTGAGTGTATTTCGTAGAGGATTTCAAAGACCTTTGACCTCGACTGCTAGATTCGAGGCGTACGCTCAGAAGAAATTTAATGGTGGTTATACGGAAATGTGGGATAGACGAGGTCCAGAAATGGCTGCTAAGTGCGCAGAAGCCCTGGCCCTACGTCAGGCATTCCCGGAAGAGATCGGAGGATTATATATTGCAGAAGAAATTCGAGACGACGATAACCCTATGGAACGAAAAGAAGCTCCCGCAGCTAAACCAATTGTGGCTGGACCTTACTTTGGGGAGGTAAAAGTAGAAGCTAAAGTCCAGATTCCGGACGAGGTTAAACCCGAAGTAACTGTAGACGACATCAAGACATGGGCTAAGAAACTCAAGGCCCTGGGTGTTGAGAAAGAAAAGTTGCTCGCGTACATTGAACGTAAATACAAGGTCGCAAAGACTACAGAGTTGACTCATGAACAATTGGCAGAGATAGTGGCTAATTGTATGACCTCGAGGGAGGCTGGCCTCGAATCTCTTAACAAATTCTTGGAGGGATGATGGATACATTTATGACAATTTGCGCCAGTATATTACTGGTAGGATTTGGTTTCGCTCTTGGTAGTATGGGGTTTGCTATTATATCAATAACATTAGAAGCTTTGATAGACGAGTTTAAGAAATTTAGAGGCGGGCTGTGGTAGGATTTGTGTTGTTAACTATATCTTTCGGTTGTATTTTATTTGGACTAACCTGCCTTTGGGCAGCATTCTTTGGAGGAAATAATGAGTAAGTCACTAAACAAGGTTCAGTTTATTGGACATGTTGGGAAAGATCCTGAAGTAGTTAACTCTAACAGCGGTACTAAGATTAGTAAGTTTGTACTCGCCGTCAACGATTCTTTCAAAAGCAAGACGGGAGAATGGCAGGAGCGTACTGAATGGATTAATGCTGTTAGCTTCGGAAAGCTAGCAGATGTAGTCGAATCTTATGTCAAGAAAGGCAGCCAGCTTTATATTGAGGGAAAGCTTCAGACGAGGTCTTATGAGAAAGATGGCACGACTAAGTACTTCACAGAAGTCCTAGTCAACGAACTTATCCTTCTTAGCAAATCTAAAGATGACCCGGCAGGAGAAGAAGTTCCGGCTAAACCTAAGACGACTCGTGCGAGGCCGGTTACTACGGCGGATCCTATCAACTCGGATGACATTCCTTTTTAGAATCAATAACTTATGCGCCTTCAACACCAACCTAACAAGCTAACCTGTGGCCAAACTGCGGTCGCTATAGCAGCCGGAATCCCTGTCCGAAAAGCTATAGCGATCTTTGGCCACGATCATGACACTAGGACATACGAGGTCAAAATCGCCTTAAAGAAACTAGGGTTGAAATGTGACACGCGACGGCGTAGAGTTAGTAAGTTAAGATCGTTACCCCCGTTCTGTCTTATATTCCTTAGATCAAACTTAGTCAGATGGGGACATTGGGCAGTTCATTACGAGGGCAAAATACTTGACCCTTGGTATGGAAGAATAGATGCTAAGAAGATGAACTATCCTTATAAGGACATTTACATTTCGAGTTACTTGGAGATTTACAATTGAAGAAGAAAATTCTTCGTCATATAAAATTAATGAGCCTAGGATGCGGTTATCTTATAACTATAATCCTAGCGCTTGTCCTCGGAATTTCATTAGCACAAGCCGAGTTCATCCGAGCAGCGGGATATGTTGTCTGCATGTCCATAATCTGGACGGCCTCGGACGACCTTCGGAAAGCTTTGGTAGATGAACGAGAGATTGAGGAGGAAGAATGAGTCTTTTTGGTAAACTCGTTAAGACCTTTATTAATGTGGCGGAACTTCCAGTAGCGGTTACAAAAGATATATTAACTTTGGGAGGAACTGTAACAGAACAAGATGTACCATATACAAGACAGTTGGTTGAGAAGATTAAAGACGAGGTCGAGGAGGAAGAATGAACTACCGTATAACTACTAAGAATGGATGGTACAGGATCGAATACGAGGCCATTTCCTTTTGGGGTCGGAAGGAGTGGCGGGCGATGTATAGGAATACACACTACAATAACATCCAAGATGCCCAGAAAGCTCTAAAAGAATTACAAACCCGAGACGATCCTTGGACTCCTATTACAAGCGAGGGAAAATGAATACAAAAAATATCAAGAAGACTCGTAAATACATAGAACATATTAAAAAACAAACATACGTTATTGATGAAATGATTTCAGGAGCGCAGGATCGTTTAATGGAGTTGGAAGACCAACTAGATGAACTAATATTCTTTATAGATGATGATAATGCCTCGTAAAAGGGCGAAGACTACGGATACAATAGTATACCAGGGAAGGGCGATTGTCCATTTCCACGAGAAGCTTCATAGGTATAGTGTGTCTGTTCCGGCTCTAGAGAAGTTCCGGGTCAGCCAACCCGGTGCTACTACTATCCTTCAAATTAAAGATAAGAGTGGACCTTTGTGTGGATGGTCTGTAAATCAGTGCGAGGTCTTTGTCCAGCAAAGAGTAGCAGACAATCCTAAGTCTTGGATGCCTAATGAGGCTATTCTAGAAATGGCCTCGAAGATGAAGTCTCATTACAGAAACGTAAAACAAGAGGCAGCAGATATAGGTATTGTAGTTCATGACTTTTTGCATAGTCATCTTAGGTATATTCAGGATGGCGGTACGAGGCCAAATCGACCAGTTATAACAGAGGTCTTTAGCCAGAAACAAGTAGATCAAGCTAATAATGCTATAGATGCAGGGTTAGAGTTCTTTGAATCGCATAAGTTACAACCTTGGACAATGGAGCGCCCTGTATGGAGTCCTAGTCTCGGAGTAATAGGTACGGACGATTTTATTGGCCTCGTTGACTCGGAGCCCTGCTGCATTGACTACAAGACCTCGAAGCAGTTATGGCACGAGATATGGATGCAGACAGCTATTTATACTGCGGCTTACAAGGAAGAGTATCCAGATTCCGGACTCACGGGTATTCGATGGGGGGTTAATACTGGCAAAGATGGTAAGCTAACAGCTATAAGACGAGGTCAAGAGACTTATGAAAATGACCTCG
>WNFO01007020.1_pt1 | contig 12060 bp, 17 predicted proteins | sample 5400251 | NCBI WGS metagenome assembly WNFO01 (sample SAMN13153354, study PRJNA577476) | soil metagenome | isolation source: 100 cm saprolite under Madrone tree | place: USA:California | collected 2016-06-14
CTCAGCCGAGTCACGGTTAGACGCCTTACCAAATCGCCGATGAGCCGTCTTCGCCGCTCAATCCGCCGCGGCTGACGACTTGCTCGGGTCAATTTCGATGCGGCCCTTGAATTGCGCGCCGTCCTCGATGGTGATCCGCGCCGTCGCAATGTCCCCGACGACCGAGCCATCCTTCTTCACGTCCACGCGTTCGCGTGCGTGGAGATTTCCGATCACTTTTCCGTAGACCACCACCTCGCGCGCGTCAATTTCCGATTTGAGCTGGGCGGTCGAGCCTACCGTCAGCTCATGGCCTCGCAGCGAGATGGCGCCCTCGACTATCCCATCGATCTGCAAGTCTTCCGTGCCGGTGATCTGGCCCCTGATTTGCAGGCTGGCACCCAGGCGCGCAGAACTGCGCGGAGCGGGGTTGCTCGACCGCACAGTGGAAGGCGCGCTGAAAGGCGTAACGCTAGGTTCTGGTTTCGGCGCAGGTGAAACGCCGGGTACTTCTGCTAGCTGCTGTTGCTTGCTCCACATAATTCCTCCCTTATCCGATTTTCTATTTTCTAGGAATGGAATCGGCCCCGGGTGGGAGGGACCAACTTGCATTCACTCTAGGCGCTTGCAGCAAATCGAAGCAACCACCAAATGGCACGCCCTTGCGCACTTCAGAAACTGACCGTCCGTACAGCTCTAGCCGAACAGAAATGGTGCGAGAAGACACTGGTGTAGCTGCGGACTCCGGCATGGCCGGGATCAAGAATCGCGCGATGGCCGTCCGATTCGAGGAGCACCGCCGCGATGGAGCGCGGCCTGCCAGTCCAGAGGAGATCGATCGTCGTCGCAGTCATAGGCACGGAATGAGTGTAGCGCAGCAGGGACAAGTTCATGTCAACCAGCGGTTTCATGCACTTTGTAAGGTCACTTCCCGCTGTTTAGCGCCACCCGAGGGAACGCTGTGCCCGGCTTACCGACCTGAAGGTCGGCCTCTACAAAACTCTCGCAATAGAGGAAGAACGGAAGAAAGACGCCCGCCTAAGAAGGCGGCCCCTACAGGTGAGACGAGGCAGGATGGCAGGCGAGGGAGAGAGGAGCGAAAGAACGAAAAATCTAAGGACAAGTGGGCAGAGACAGAAGATTTTCCGGTTGCTCTCTATCCGCCCGCGTTTTGAGGTACTTGTTGAGGGACTTACCCTCAGCACTCACCGCGACGATTACGTCTATCCGATGACCCGCTGGTCTCTCGATATAGAACACGTAAGCTCCATCCTCGAGGTCCGAAATAGCCTTGTCTTGCGTCAGTTTCCAATGACTTCCGTCCGGCTTGACTCCACCCACCGAGTGGATGCGCTCATGCGCACTCGTTCGGTCGGTCTTCACGACGCACCGTATGCGAAGGTGCTGAGGCATCTGCGCTTCCTCACTATTTCAACGCACAATGACCAAGGGAATTGGGCTGGCCTTAACACTGTGGCCGCTAGCTGGATCGATATTGCTCATGGGCCGCCAAACCGAGCGTCAACCGGCGTTTACCGGAACTTCCACCAGCGCTGCACCTGCGCCGGTAGCTCTATCCCGATACAGAACTCGCCGTTCTCCAGGCGTTGGCAGTAAGCGATCCTTCCTTGAGACAAGATGTCATACTCCGGAAAGGTAATCAGCACGCGAGACCCAGGCTGCCAGGGCCGCCCCGTGGCGACGCGCGCGCCGTGAGGGCTCACGTTCTCGGTGAACGCGCTTTCCTTAGGCAGGGATGCGTCTGGGTGCGAAAGCTCTGCGGCCAGTTTCTGCGGGATACGCCTTTCGGATCGACCATCGGATCGACCAGTGTGAAGTGGCGCGGCCATGACCCCCAGAGGCCTCCCGGACAGGTAAGATGCCCTAAGCACGCTCTGAATCTAGCTATAGGACTGACAAGACCTAGAATCAATCGGGCATGTACTTCAAAGATTGGGCGGTGGAACACCCGAGGTATGCGGATATCTTGCCTACACAGCTTTTGCAGTTTTACCCTGCACATATTGCAGGATTCCATGGATTGTGTGGCCGCTCCAGGTCCGCTAGATTCTGGATGACGAGGGGCCGAGAGGCAAATGCGTGTTCCGGGCGGTCGAACTGAAAAACGGAGTGCCTGGGGAATGCCTGTGGAGCTTTCCCGCCTAGATGTATCACTCCCTGCGGAAACAACGGTCGCGGAAAACGTCAGTCCTCGCGGTGCCAGGGTCGTGAGCAAGCAGCGGTGGAAGGAAGGGGACCGCGTGCTGGTTAAAGCTCTAAAGGGTGATCTACCGTTTGCTATCGGGTTGAAGCCGCTTGCAACAGCGGACTGGGGGGAGACGCGGGTTGGCAGCAGGGCAACAGGGAGTAATAATCGTACACGGAAGCGAAACTCCAAGTCTCAAGCCCCAATCATTTGTTTCCCGCGGGTACGGGGCGCACTGACCTTCAAGAGGCGCCTCCGGTATTTCGCTGCCACCAAGTGAGCTTCATTCGTGAGACTTGCCTTGCACCCCAAGAGCGGGCATCTCCACAAACGAAAGCTCCTTTTGCGGGGCTGAACTTCAGCCAGGTACATGCGCAGCCCATGGTGAGGGCAACGGGTGCGAGGCATCGAACTTACGACGAAGTATCCAATCGGGCCGTTGTAGTGGATAAGGCAATCGGGTTTCGGACAGGCGTAGACAAGCCCCGAGATATTCCTCTTCGGGTGAATAGCAAGAAGCTTCATCTCAAGGTGATGCTCATAGCAAAGCGGGTGCAGATCGGTTTTGGTTCCTTTGACAGCCATATCCCACCTCTTGCGTAAGATGGCAAGCTAGTCCCCCGCTCCCGCGCCCTGGAACAAACTGACGCTTGGAGGCCTAGGTTTAGCGCCCTGGGATCGCTCACCCAACTACCGTCTAGACCTTGCGAGCAAGGAGAGTACCAGAACTCATTGGAAACCAAAAGAAAAAACCAACTGAAGAGTTTGGGTGAAGGAATCTGCCCTACCGACCTAGTTCTGGGCTCGCGACTACTCTACCTGGCAAATTCAAGGAGCGATAGGCCATGCGCACATCTCGCAGAAGGGTGGGACGCCGAGCAGGCAAAAGTCATGAAAATACTGATATTTAGGGACATGAACTGGGGCATCCTTGCCTCTCCAGGCCCAAGAGACCTCCGCAGCGGCTCCCGCCACGGGAGCTCCGCTCAATGCTAGGCTGCGCGGTGTATGCCGGCCAAGTCGTCAGTAGCCCATCGGCCTGTTTCTGAGGAAGGTGATGAGAGTTGGGATGGGGAGGCGTTTGCAGTATCTACTACAGTTTTGGTACTCCTAGATAGTGCCCAAAATATGTACAAGACTTCCCCAGGCAGCGGGGACAGAGTTCGAAGGAATCCCCACCCCAAGGCTGCCGAACATCCATTAAAATGACTTTTGCATTCGCCGAAGCCTTGTTACATTCTTAGCCCTTGAATACTCCCTGTACGTGTCTCTGTCCGCCTTTTGAGTCCACCTGCTAGAGTCCGGTCTTGCGGACAGAGCAGGGCAACTCCCGGATGCTGCTAGAACAAGTGCATCGAATGAGCATTCTCAATGAAGCACAAACGGACCGATAGATTCTGGCGCACAGCCGCGGAATGCTTGTTAGCCAGCATTGGTCTAGGTGTGTTGACCTTTGCCGCGTTTCGTCTCCATGCCAGTCCTTCCATGGCCATCCTCTTCTTTTTCTTTTTCATCGTACTGATTTCCCAGTGGGTTAGCTTCTTTACGTCGGTAGTTGTCTCCATCCTGGCCGTTTTAAGCTTTAACTACTTTTTTGCCAAGCCGCTTTTCAGCCTTCGGGTGAGCGAAACGGTGGACATCGTCGCAGTGGTTACGTTCTCGATCTCCGCCTTAGTCATTACCCGGCTGATATCGAGGGTCAAGGAGCGGACCGCCGAACTCCAGCAGACCAACGAGCAATTGCAGGCGGAAATGGCCGAGCGCAGGCGGGCGGAAGAAGCGTATTCCAAAGCGCAGGCTGAGCTCGCCCACGTCACTCGGATTATGACCATGGGAGAACTGGCAGCCTCTATCGCCCACGAAGTCAACCAGCCACTTTCGGGCGTAGTGATCAACGGCAATACGTGCGTGCGTTGGCTGGCGGGAGATTCGCCCAACCTCGACGAAGCGCGGGAAGCTGCGCGGCGCGTCGTCCGCGATGGGAAGCGGGCGGGCGACATAATCGACCGGATTCGGACTCTCGCGACGAAAACTGGCACAGCAAAGGGACGGTTGGACATGAACGAGGCCGTTCAGGAGGTCGTTGCTCTTGCCCGGGGCGAACTGCGGAGAAACAGTGTGACGGTACGGACGGAATTAACGGCTGATCTCGCGCCTGTGCTGGGTGACCGAGTGCAGCTGCAGCAGGTGGTACTTAACCTGGTCATGAACGGGGTCGAAGCGATGAGCGTTGTTGGAGGACGGCCGCGAGAACTATTCATCAGAACGCAAAACGATGAAGCGGACCAGGTGCGGGTTACAGTCCAAGACTCGGGTATGGGTCTTGACCCTGAGAGCATGGAACAGATTTTTGATGCCTTCTACACCACCAAGAGCGGAGGCATGGGCATGGGGCTCTCGATCAGTCGCTCCATCGTCCAGAATCACGGGGGCCGGCTATGGGCCGTGGCAAATGACGGCCCCGGCACAACTTTTCAGTTTACCGTTCAGAAGTACCACATGGCCGATAGGAGCTCCGTTGCCGGAGCGTGACGCAATCATCGTGGTCGTGGACGACGACGTGTCTGTTCGAGAGGCTTTGGGAAGCCTGATTCGGTCAGCGGGGCTAAGGGTCGAGACCTTTGCTTCTGCGCAGGAGTTTTTGGCTCGCCCCCGGGCCGATGTGCCGAGTTGCTTGGTGTTGGACGTGCGGCTGCCGGGTCTGAGCGGTCTGGACCTGCAGAAGCGGATGGCCGAAGTCAACCTCGAGATTCCGATTGTTTTTATTACCGGCCATGGCGATGTTCCGACGTCGGTGCAGGCGATGAAAGCGGGAGCGCTTGAGTTTCTTACCAAGCCGTTCGCTGACCGGGATCTGTTGGAGGCGATTCAACAGGCGATAAAACGTGACCGGGCTGCACGCCAGCAGCAAGCGGAAATGCGGGAGTTGCGCGGCCGGTATGAATCGCTAACGCCGCGCGAGCGTGAGGTGATGGAGCGGGTGGTCTCCGGACTGCTGAATAAGCAGGTCGCTGGCGAACTGGGGACGAGCGAGATCACAGTTAAAGTTCATCGCGGCCATATTATGCACAAGATGCGGGCCGACTCTTTGGCGGACCTGGTGAGAATGTCGGAGAGGCTGGGGATAGGGCGCGCGAAAAAATCGTAGGCGCGGGCAGCACTGCAAGCCGCAGAGCCACCTATACCAAGGTGTAATTGACTCTCCTTCCGCAATACCGCTAAATACGTCCGCATGGCGAATCCTCCCCTTATTTCGGTGGTTGATGATGACGACTCCGTCCGTGAATCCCTTCAGGGTTTAATGAGGTCTGTCGGGTTCGCGGTGAAGGCATTTGTTTCGGCCGAAGAGTTCTTGAATTGGGATCAACTGCGCGATACCGACTGCCTGATACTGGATGTGCGTATGCCGGGGATGAATGGGATCGAACTCCAGCGTCACCTGATGGCCAATCATTATGAAATGCCGGTTATCTTCATCACGGCCCACGGATCTGAGGAGGAGGAGGTGCGCTCACGAGCTCTCAGGAACGGGGCGGTGGATTTCTTGCCCAAACCGTTCAGCGAGGATGCGTTACTGAATGCGGTGCGCACAGCTCTGAGCTCGAAATGACGCGGAAGTGAAGACAATCGAAACTCGAAGGAGATAAAGACAAACACATAAGCATGCTGCAGTTGCGGGGTTGAGTAAAGAGGAAGCGGCGAGTTTTTCCTCTCAAAAAACCCTCGCGCAATTGGAAAGGTGCTCCCATGAGTGACACAGCGGCTCCTATCTGCGTGGTGGATGATGATGCGTCAGTGCGCGAAGCGGTGGGCAGTCTGATTCGCTCCGCGGGATGGAGGGCGGAAACCTTCGCGTCGGCGCAGGAGTTTTTAGCCAGCCCGCGAACTGAGGCACCGAGCTGTTTGGTGTTGGATGTGCAGCTCCCCGGGTTAAGCGGACTCGATCTGCAGCAAGAGCTTGCCAAGGCGGATGTTCAGATCCCGATCATTTTCCTCTCCGGCCGCGGCGACATTCCAATGACAGTTCGAGCGATCAAAGCAGGGGCGCTGGAGTTTTTGACGAAGCCCTTTGACGATGAAGACCTATTGAATGCGATCCGGCAGGGTATCGCCATCACCCGTGGTCATACACCCCGGCGGCAACGTCGAAACTTGGCGCAGCACAGTTTTGAAGGCATCACCGGTAGGAGCGCCGCATTAAGAACTGTGCTGAATCAGGTCGAGCTTGTGGCGCCGACGGAATCGACAGTGCTGATTTTGGGAGAAACAGGCACCGGCAAGGAACTCATCGCTCGGGCCATCCACAAGCGGTCGCAGCGGCGCTCGCGAGCCTTTGTCGGTGTGAATTGTGCCGCAATTCCCCAGTCGCTGGTCGCCTCGGAATTGTTTGGTCACGAGAGAGGAGCGTTCACAGGAGCGCTGCAACGGCGTCCGGGCCGCTTTGAACTGGCGCATGGAGGCACGATCTTCCTGGATGAAGTCGGGGATCTTCCAGCAGAAACCCAGATTGCTCTGTTGCGCGTTCTGCAGGAGAAGCAATTCGAGCGGGTCGGCGGAAATCAATCGATTGCGGCTGATGTTCGGCTGATCGCTGCCACGAATCGCGATTTGCAGGCTGCGATGGCAGCCGGCACTTTTCGCGACGACCTGTTTTACCGGCTGAACGTATTTCCCATTGAACTTCCTCCTCTGCGGGAACGAAGAGAAGACATTCCCATGCTGGTGGAGGTCTTTATCAATCTTTACGCCAGTAAAGCTGGAAAGAAGATTCGGAGCATAGACAAGAATACGCTCGCACTGCTGCAATCGCATCCCTGGCCGGGCAACATTCGCGAGTTGCAGAATGTGATCGAGCGCTCGGTCATCGTGTGCGAAACAGAGAATTTCTCGCTGGACGAAAGCTGGCTTTCTCGGAACTCCCTCCCGGCGGGGCCCGGAGACCAGCCGCTCGCTGCGCAGACTGCGGCTCGCGAGAGAGAGATGATTGAGGCCAACCTGGCGGCAACAGGAGGCAGGGTGTCAGGCCCGGCGGGGGCGGCAGCCAAGCTCGGCGTTCCGCCATCGACTCTGGAATCCAAGATCCGGTCCCTGAACATCGACAAGCATCGCTTCACCTTCGCCTAGCGGCGACGCCCCAAGGCTGCCGAACAGCCATAAAATCACCGGGAGGACCAAATGAGCGGCGGTGGAGAGAGAACAGCAGGGCCGCTGGTGTGAACCGTCGAGCCGGGAAATATCGGTTCAGGGTTTTGCCGTGTCGAGGATCGGCGAATCCGGATTTTGGTTCATGGCTTGTTGCGTTTTTTCGAGAAGAGCTCTGGCTTGGACGTTTCCCGGGTTGGTGGGATCGAGTTTGAGATAGGCGTTCAAATCCTGCACCACGGCGGGGGAATTATTCTGCCGCTGGTGGATCCTGGCGAGAAGAAAATAGGCTTCGGCGAAACTTGCCTTGCGCAAAAGCGCTTGCTGGACACTCTTTTCCGCATCCACGAGACGGTTCAAGGCGAATTGCGCCCAGCCCAGAAAGTATTTTCCTGTCGCGGAGCCGGGATCCACGTCGAGGCCCCTCTGAATCACGGTTTCCGCTTGATGGAAATCGCGCTCCTGGCAAAGGACCATACCCATGGCGAACTGCGACGGCCCGTAGGCTCCGCCGGTTAGATCGATGGATTTCTGAAAGGCTTGTTCCGCATCGGCGATGTGGCCGAGGCGGTAGTGCGCGACGCCCAAATTGTAATAAGCCTTGTAATGGCCAGGATATTCGGCAATCGCTTGATGGAAGAAGGGCAGGCTTCCTGCGGCGTCTCCCTTCTGGAGCAACCTCGTGCCCTTGTCGAATCCCTTGTGCGCTTTGCCGGACATTTTCAGTTCCTGCACGGAAACGACGTATTCGCTCATGCTCGCGGCCGGCGCACTGGAGGCGGACGCGGATGTATTTTTGGCGGACTCGGATTGGGCCAGAGAAGTGAGCGGAAAAATCAGAACAGTCAGCATAAATAGGATGGTAAATCTGTGTGCGTTCATGGGAGCTACCTTGGGCGGGAAAGTCTTCCCCCGTCATTGCCTCTATTTTGGAAAAAAGTCGGGAGGAGGAAGCCAGTGAATTATTTTTTGTGCGGGTGGAGATAACTGCGCGTACGAACAGGGGGAGTAACCTGAACTTGAGAACAGGTATTCGATTGGCGTTCTGCGTTACGTCGACGGACCCATAGTTCGTCAGTGCGCAGAGACCATCGGCCGAAAATGCCAGCGAGATGCACTTCGGCGAGCTCGGGACGAGCTGGCGCTATCATCAGCCGCACGATGCGCGATGATGGGGCGTTAGCTTCCCGCGGGGGCCTGGAGCCAGCGGAAGACTTTACGCCAAGGGGCGAAGCTGCGGCCTCTGCTGCCCATAGGAGCCTGGAACCAACGGACGAGCCGGTTGGGGCCCCTCGGCGAAGGCTCGCTCAAAATAGGCACAGATACTTCTACTTCGGCCGCCGGAGCTTGCGCCGGGACTACATCAGAGAACGAGAGCCTCAGCAGAGCGCCGACTTGCTCCTGGGAGGCCCTAAAGGTTTTGAGAATATTTCGGGCGAACCAGAAGACGGTCACCAGCGTGGCGAAAAGAAGGAAGAGGATACCCAGCTCAAACCAATTGGTCTGTACCCAATCACTGTATTGTGTCATCGCTGCACCTCGGACTAGGTGAAGGGAAGCTTACGATGCAGAGGAATGGGAAAGAAACTGGTGGGAAGGCCAAGAAAAGGACAGGTGGTGAACCCGGCCGCAGGGACTGGGGTGGTGGTGAGAAAAGAGAGTGCGGGTCAGCGGGACTTGCGGAGGTGTTCGATCCAGCGAACGAGGACCCGGTCATAGGGGGGCTCGACATCGAGGAATTCCACGCCGACGCCGATACGCGGCTTAACAATGCGGATGACCCCGAGGGCTTCGACGGTCTGTTCTTTGTGGCGAAAGGTGACGCGCACGCGGGTTTTCAGGGGCAGGGGCTTGCTGGTGCAGACGAAACAGCCTCCCATCGAGATATCGGTGGTGACGCCGACGGAGCGAGCGCCGGTTTCGAGGTCAAGAAACTCGGCGTCCGCGGCGAAGGGGTAGCGGATGGCGTAGCGGCGGTCCCGGATAGTCAGAGTTCCGCCGGAACCCTTAGAAGTTCGATCGTCCATAGAGATGATGTTGCTCACAGTGCTGGGACGCGCACAAGAACGGCACACTCCTTTCTGGAGGTGCTTTCCCTACTGTTTTAGTATGCCGGAAAACAGCCGACAAGAAAGCAATGGCGAGGCGTGGTACCGCGAAAAAGACAACAGTACTGCCGCCCGTGAGGACGGCTCGAGCGGCCACTGCGCGTTATTAGTGGGAACGACAAGAAGCAAGTGGGCTGGAGCACGCGGCGCGGCAGGGCGTGCTACGCTCGTTTTGTAGAGCGCCGCGAAACGAAGAAGAGCCATGCGTCCCGAAGGACTCCGGCAAAGTGACCGCGTCAGCTTTCGCATGCCTGTCGAGGCATCCTGGTACAACAGCGGGGGTGTGGCCGTAAAACAGACCGCCCAGACGCTGCTGATCAGCCGCAACGGCGGCGTGCTGCGGCTTCCGGAGAAGCTTTCCACCGGCCAGGCGATCACACTGCGACGGCAGCAAGAGGGAGATAGCTGGAAAACGACGCGCGCGCGAATTGTCGCCGAAATCGATCGCGAGCCGGATGGGTTTCTGTACGCGATCGCCATTCTCGAGCCACGGTCCGATTTTTGGGACATCGACTTCCCTGCACCACAAACGGCCGATGAGGCGCTGGCACGGCTGTTGATGGAATGCAGCTTCTGCCAGCGCCGCGAAGTCGCCTATCTGAACGAGCTGGAACTGAAATCTTTTGAAGCGAGAAAGTGCGTGGCGCGCGTCTGCAAAATCTGCGAAGCACCCTCCATCTGGATCGAGGCGCAATCGGAAATTCCAGACCCAGAGAACTCGCCCCCGAAGAGGCCCGCGGAACCGCATGTCTATCCGAGACGCAACCGTGCGCGCGTGAAGGCCCGCGTGCTGGCTTGCATCCGGCGGCGCGGGTTCCAGGAAGAAGTGGCGGTTTGCGAGGATTTGTCAAAAGGGGGAATCAGTTTTCGCAGCCGCAATCAGTATCCCGAGGGCTGCCGGCTCGAAGTGGCCGTGCCGTTCACGCCGGGCGCGGGGGCCATCTTCGTGCCGATCCGCATCGTATTCTCTCAAGCGATTGCGTCGGCGGGACTTTTCCGCCACGGAGCCGCGTACATCAAGCCGCCCGTCGACGGAGCCGACTGAGATTTTTGAGGCCATACAAATAACGCTAAAGCTAACAACGCTGACTTTGCTGTTTCTATTCGCAGGTCTGCTCATGGCTCAGGCTCCGGGCGGAGATGGGCATAAAACGACGCCGCAAGTATGCCATCTCGTATCCGCGAATCCGCCGGAATTCAATCCGTTTCAGTTTGTTCCGAAAGTGGTGGACTTCAAGCGACTGAATCGCTTTCCCAAAGTCGCATATGTTGTAAACGAGGACGGAAGCGTGAGCAACGTGAAGATCCTCAAAGGGACCGGCTCCCCAAAGGTAGATGCCGGTCTGATCAGGAGCGTCCTGGCGTGGAAATACAAGCCGCAGCCTGGCTGCACGTTTGAGATGTCGATGGGGGTCATAATTGACATCGGATCACCCTGAGGATGCAAGATCCTTCAGTCGATGGCGGGAACGGACGTGCGTTCCTGGCGCCGGCGATGCAAATAATGCATGGAAATGTTGAGAAAGACTTCGCCACACGGCGTCTCCATGCAGATGACCATGGCCTCAGTCTCTTTGCTGCTGCCCAGGCCCTCATCGTTTATGTGAATTTCCGGCGGAAACACTTTGAAGTGAAAGCCCTGATCGTTGAGGAGCGTCACGGAATTGCCGATGACCATGTTGGCAAGCTCGCAAACCGTTTCGCGGACAATTTGCTCGCTCTCGGGAACTTGCTCACCCGCGAGGTGGCTGGCAACCTTGATGGCGACTTCGGGCGAAAGATCGAGGATGACGCGGCCTTCAATGTCGCCTTTGATGGCAATGAGCGCCGCCACACCTTTGCGGCGATAGGTCTCCTCGTCCATGGTGAGGTCGGCGATCTTGGTGGGAGCCTGCAGCGACTCGGCGAAAACGGCATCGGCCGCGTTGATGAACGGCTGAATGAGTTCCATTCTCATGAGCGTTGTTCTCCTACGAGAGCGGCGGGGGAGCCGACGGCGTTGGGATCATCACTGAGCACGTAGCGAAGGATTTCGTAAAGGACCTCCGGCTTCACGGGCTTCTGCACGAAGTGTTTCGCGCCCTTCTGGAGAGCGGCCAGGATATTTTCCTGGTAACCAACCGAAGAGACCATGACGATGCGCGCTTCGGCGTGCTGGCGGACGATGCGCTCGACGGCCTCGATACCCTCCATCTGCGGCATGGTGATGTCCATGAGCACGATGTCCGGCTTGGTGCGGTTGAATTCGGCGATGGCGGTCAGGCCGTCACCGGCTTCACCGGCCACTTCACCGCCAAACATCTCAATCATCTTGATGATGTTCTTGCGAGCGAAGACGGAATCGTCCACCACCAGGTAGCGGACAGGCTGATTGTCCTTTCGGAGCAGCGCGGCGAATTGTGGCATGGCTTTCTCCTTCTCCCTGCGCACGGTGTCATGTGCGGTGGGAAGAAACGGATGTCCTTTCGTTTTTCTCTTGCTTTTCCGGCTTATCAATTTTTTCTAACTTCTCGCTCTTGTCGGCTTTCTCGCCGTGGGAGCGCCCTCCGCCATATTGAGAAATAAGGTAGGCGCCCAGCCCATCGAGCGGGACGATTTTGTTTACGTGCCCTTTTTGAATTGCGG
>WNFO01009048.1_pt1 | contig 12057 bp, 13 predicted proteins | sample 5400251 | NCBI WGS metagenome assembly WNFO01 (sample SAMN13153354, study PRJNA577476) | soil metagenome | isolation source: 100 cm saprolite under Madrone tree | place: USA:California | collected 2016-06-14
GACGACGCGAAGTACCCACTTCCTGCGTGCACGCTCCGCCTCCGCATCTATGGGTGGAGGAGGGGGATCGAAGGGCAGAGCGCGGGTAACGAGAGCGAAGAGAACGACTCCGAGCGCCCATGCGTCTGACTCACGCCCGTCATAAGTGCCAGGCGTCCGTGCGGTGGTGCGCGGTTTCGAATGCGATCCAGCCGATCCACCATGTGCGTCCGATGGTGCGCGAGAAAGTGCCGGGAGAGCTTGCTCGTCCATGTGTGAAGCTATCAGTAGCTCTGGCGCCGCGTAGGACTCTGAGCCGCATCGAGTGCTTAACCACGGTTCATTCGGGTCTATTTTGCGCGCAAGTCCAAAATCGGTCAGTTTGATGAGCGGCTCATCCTCTGCAAGTGGGAATTTGAAAGGATTCATTGTCAAGAGAATGTCTGTTCCGACAGAGTCAGGTGTGAGTAAATCCATAAACAGCTGGGGGGATACGCACTTTCAAGTTTGATATCACGATGGACGACAAAGCGTGAATGAATCCATTCAACGGCGTTCACAAGTTCACACCATATCCGTTGTAGAAGTTTCTCACTTAATTGCGCGTGTTGCTCGTCCGAGTTGACCACATCGAGCAACTCACCCCCTGCGACGTACTCGAGCACAAGCAAGTGATGCGTACGTACACTAAATGACGCATATAATTGTGGCAGCGAGGCGTGCGCAGGCGTCAGGTACTGGGCAACAGAGTCAGTGTGGGAATGCGAGTAGCTTGTACTGCACGCACGTGTAAGACTTCAACTTCGCGCAGGAAGCTTGCGCGTTCACCACGTGCAGTTTTCCGCGCCACAGGGTCATGATGCTCAGCAACACGAGCAATCATTTTCACGGCAGCAAGCGCTTGAAGACCCTCACTTCTCGCCTTGCGGGCAAGCCACACATGGCTGAACGCACCGTGGCCAATTCGGCGCACAAGTTCGTATAAGGGCTCGCTCTCATTGTCGGGGTGCACCAGCACTCCTGTGGTAAGTGCGCCACCGGAGGATGGGGCCGCTTCTGCCGCTGCTACAGATACATCGAGTATATGCGGACCCTCAGTGGCAGTGGGAGACGAGACGAGGACGTCATCCGGGGCCTCTATGGTGACAAACCCGCGGGGCGACGACAGGCGGTTGTCATCAGTACGCCTGTCATTGGAGGAATGTCGCGAGGGAAAGAGACGCGAAAATAAAGGGACTTGAGGTTTTGGGACAGGTGTTACCTCCTCTTCTTGAGTTTGTTCGGGAGTAAGCGCCGGTTGGTGATCATATGAAGACGATGCACGCGAGGCGGACGTCCTCAGAGATGCGTTTGATGTGCTAGAACGCAGGCTCGGAGGTGAGGTCGGACAGGAAGAGAAAGCCGCGGTGGAGAAAAAGTCCGCGGTCAGAGAACGAGAAGATGAGAATTCGCGTGGAGTTCTCTCCTCACTCGGCGGAGAACTGGAGGAACCGGAGAAAGGACTGGAGAAGAAGGCAGCAGTCTTGGAGAGATAACTGATTGACTGGGATGAACCGGATGATTGTGAGGGGGATGCAAAAGGCGAGCCGAAGAATGCGCTTGTTTTGGGAGAAAGATCAGAGAGTGGACCGGAGGAGATCGAGGTGGGTGAATACGAATAATCTTCTATGGACGGGTACGAGTTGGGCGGCGGAACGGAGATGGGCTCAGGGGGATGAGGGGAAAAGCGATGGGCGGAAGGTGGGGAGGGAGGGGAAAGCAGCATTATACAGCGATATAGATAAACTGGTGAGAGGACACTACTGATAAGAGCGAGTTATTCTACCGCTCGAAGAAATTTGAAGCGAAGGGAAGTACCGGGAACAAATATGGAATCGGGGTCGATAGAGACGGTCGGGATCTCAATGGGCTCGAAGGCTAAGAGACTGGTGATTACGCGGCCGATTAATTAGCGGGGGGAAAGTGGGCATGGGACCGCACCTTGGGAAAACCTCTACAATACAAATAGAATGATCGGATGAGATCCGTTAGGCAATAAACAAACAAGTGGGGGCCAGACAATAAGAAAAGGCGCTAGATGGACAACGATGAGGAATGGAGTGAGGGACAAGAGCAAAACTGTGCGCGTACGTGGAACAACAGGTTGTGCTGGCAATAGACTTGTCGGATGGAGATTGTTGTTGTCTGATTGGGAGTCGTTATGTGGGCCAAGATCGAGGATAGGCAGCGTTCTATGGAGGGAACGCGATATGTGAGGGGAAGGGAGGGTTGAGTGAAGAAAGGAGTGTCAGGAGGAGGAGAAGAGGGAGGAGGGGCTACGATGAGCAGACATGGCTTGTTTATCTCCACAAGCCCTGCTGAGCTCACACGCGGATGAAACAATGCCCGCAGCCGCCGCAACAATCGGCCCGGGATCTTCCTTACACACGTTTGTCGGGTCGGCTTGTGGCACCGGCAAAGGCCGCTCCTTCACTCCACTGCGGACGTCGACCTCAACGATGGGCACATCCATGGTCGACGAATATCCAACCCTATTTCGTGATGATTTTCTGTCGGTCTCTTCTGAGTGCCCTTGCTGACTTTCCTTAGGCTCTGAGGCCATGAGCCTCGTCCAGCTCTTCGTCCCCGCCGAGGTTGCGCACGATACTGTGGCCGAACTTGGTGAACTAGGCAACGTCGAGTTCAAGGACGTGAGTCCTCCGTATACCTCTTTTTTTCTCTCTCACCCGGAGCCCCGATTCCGCAGCTCAATCCCAATGTGAACCCCTTCCAACGCTCTTTTGTCGGCGAAATCCGTCGCATTGAAGAGATGGCACGTCGCGTGCGCTTCTTCGCAACCCAGATTGAGCGCGAGCGCGATGTCATTCCCATTCGGCCATTGTACGACTCCGCACCCCTCATCGCTGTAGGTCCCCGTGCTGCGCAGACGATGGACGACCTCGACGTTACGCTCAGCGAGCACGAGTCGCGGATGCTCGAAATGAATATAGCATATGAGGTGCTCAGTGAGCGCCTTGCCGAACTTATCGAGGCACGTCACGTCCTCCGCGAAACCGCTGTTTTCTTCCGCCGCGTACGTGTTTCTTGTTGTTGCTGTACTGTACCCTCAAGCAAAGGGTGTTCTATTCCCACATTTAGGTTGAAACAAGTCATAGCGAAATACGCTCATCTTTTGATGACAGTTCTGTTCCCTTACTTCAGCATGACGATCGTGAAAACCAGTATTCGACTCCATCAAATGTCCAGCTTGACCTTGAGTGCGTTGTCTCCTCGTTATCTCGCTATCCAGTCTCTGACTACCGGTTAGGTTTATCGCCGGTGTAGTCGATCGCACTCGCTTGTCTACCTTTGAGCGCGTCCTCTGGCGTGTCCTTCGTGGCAATCTTTACATGAACCACACGGACATTGCCGATCCATTCGTCGATGCGGCAACAGGCAACACGACGTATAAGAACGTCTTTATCATTTTTGCGCATGGCGAGGCATTGCTTGCGAAAATCCGCAAGATCTCCGAGTCCCTCGGTGCGACCATCTACCCCATCGATCTAAACGCGGACAAGCGTGCCGACTCGCTCCGCGAGGTGACTACACGGATAGAGGACCTCGAGTTGGCACTGTACAACACTGGCAGCACCCGTCGCGCAGAACTCGTTACTATTGGCGAAAGTTTGCTCAGCTGGGAGGATCTCGTCCGCAAGGAAAAGGCGGTTTATGAGACGCTTAACCTGTTCAATTATGACGTTGGGCGCAAGACCCTCATTGCGGAAGGTTGGTGCCCCACACGTGACATTGAAATGATCCAGTTCGCTCTGAGGCATGCCACGGTAAGCACACATACCCACCTTTCATTGATTGTCATCGTCGTGACACGCTGTTGGAAGGAGGAATCGGGCACATCTGTGCCACCAATTCTGCATGAGCTGCGCACAAATAAGACTCCGCCAACGTTCCAGCGGACCAATACATTCACAGAAGGTTTCCAGACAATCATGGACTCTTATGGCATCGCGACGTACCAAGAGGTCAACCCTGGCCTTTTCGCCGTCGTCACATTCCCGTTCCTGTTTGCGGTCATGTTTGGTGACATTGGACACGGCTCGATCATTTTCTTATCCGCGTTATATATGGTTTTTAATGAGCGCAAGTTGGCACGGGCGGATATGGGCGAAATCATGGGGTTGTTCTTCTTGTCTGTGGTCTTTTTTTCTTCCCCTGTAATGGCTTGACTGACCGGAGGATGATAGTGGACGATACATTATACTTCTCATGGGCTTGTTTTCCATCTACACGGGATTTATTTACAACGACATATTCTCCAAGACACTCCACCTGTTCCGTTCGGGATGGACATTCCCCGTTGGGGAGAGTGGAGTCGTGCATGGCGAGCCGAATGGTCACGTCTATCCGTTCGGTCTAGATCCAGGCTGGCATGGCGCGGACAACGCGCTTATCTTTACCAACTCATACAAGATGAAAATGTCTATCGTTCTTGGTGTGGCTCACGTACGGAAGTTTTCCATTTCTGCAAGACGTAAAGAGTGTTCAATCCCTTTACGCAGATGACGTTTGCGTTGTGCCTGCAAGTGCCGAATCATCTACGCTTCCATCGCCTCTGGGACCTCTATCATGGCTTCATTCCTCAGATGTTGTTCTTGCAATCGATTTTCGGCTACCTTTCTATGTGTATTATTTATAAGTGGGTCGTCGACTGGTCAAAGTCACCCACACCGCCGCCTTCTCTCTTAAACATGCTCATCGGCATGTTCCTCTCCCCGGGTACAATCGCGGAAGACAGCCGTCTGTATCGTGGGCAAGGTTTCGTGCAGGCGCTTTTACTAGCTGTCGCAGCATTGTGTGCGCCGTGGATGCTGTGTGTCAAGCCATATTTGCTCTGGAAGGAGATGAAGGGTGTGCAGAGAGAAGGCTATAGCGGACTCCCTGGCAATGACGAAGACTATGGCTCACGACACGATGACTTTGAAGGCGAAGAGGAAGGCCGAGCGATTGTGGCAGACGCGGATAATGAACACGTAAGCTTTCACTTTTATCAAACAGGCAATTTGTGCTGTTTTGGTTTCGTGGCTCATCGCAGTCATAGGAGCAGCACGACGACTTTGGTGAGGTGGTAATCCACCAAGTGATTCACACGATCGAATTCTGCCTCGGATGCATCTCGCATACTGCCTCGTACCTGCGCCTTTGGGCGCTGTCGCTTGCACATGCGCAACTTTCTGAAGTGCTCTGGGATATGACGCTCGGGCGCGTGCTGGGACTCGAAGGCTTGTTTGGTAAGGTGACGTTGGGTTTCGTCTTTATAATGTGGTTCTCCACCACAGTAGCCATCCTGTGTGTCATAGAGGTGGGTGATTCCTTACCACGTGTTTTGCAAACGTGCGTATGCTGACCGGACCGGGGTCGCACATCCAATGATGCCACAGGGCCTATCGGCTTTTTTGCATGCGCTTCGATTGCATTGGGTGGAAGCGAACAGTAAGTTTTACGGGGGGGGCGGCTATGTCAGTATAAAGTTATGTCATTATGACTCGTTGCTGACGGTGACTCGTTTTGTAGCCATTCAAACCTCTGAGCTTTGCAGCGTTGGATGAGAAGGATTGATTGATGGGGGTGATGAGATAGAGCCATGATGGGTACACGTGTAGATTGAATACAATGATTCCGTGTTGCGACCGAGGGACCCGGTGGCTGACATTCCGATAACGGCAACTAACCGGCAACCGCTTTTTTTTCGAATTCGAACCCAGCCTGGCACGCATTGCATCGCCTTTTGTTTCCTATAAAGGGTCAAACAACCGGTCCCCCACCCATCTTCCGCTTTTTGTCTCTCTTTCTCTTAGATAGAGGTAACCTCTCTCTTTCATCCCCCTTCGTCTTAAACTCAATATCGTTCTGCAGGCTACGGCCATTAGACTTTTAGACGGTTCTTTGTCCTGTGTTCCTTGTCTCCATAGACCCATAGACCATAGACAAAATTTACTAGCCATTTAACCCCCTACGAGGTCCGTCTGCGCATCCATCTCTTTGTTTCCTCGTCATGTAGACTCACAATTCCCCGCAGGATTTACAAACATGCCCGCCGTAACCGCCTCTGGTCCCTCTACTGCTACTCCTTCCCCGGCTGCATTAAAGGCCGCCTCTACCAATTCCCCCGCCGTAGACAGCCTCTTTGTCAGCGACAAAGCCGCTCGCCAGTCGGCCTCTGAGAGCATCGCATCTCTCGCTCAAAAGGACGGGCCTTCTGCCATCAAGTCCACCGGTTTCATTGATGCCGTCGTCAAGGCGCTTAGCGACAAGAAATCGCCGGGCGCCCGTGAAGGTGCTGCCGAGGCTGTCACTGCCGTCTCAAAAGCTGCAGCTAAAGCCCTCGAGCCCTTCTTCATCGATTCGGGCTTATATGCTGCTCTCGTCGAGACATTTGCCGACAAGATACCTGCTGTGCGCAGTGCCGCCGTCGAGGCAGTCCGCAGCTTCGTGGCAAATGCGAACTCGTGGGCTGCGGCGCTGTTATTGCCGGCGCTTCTCCATCAGATCAAGAGCGCCGGCAAGTGGCAGGTCAAGACAGGTGCCCTCACCATTCTCGATCAGCTCGTCGCAAGTGCACCTCAGCAGACCGCCAAACTCATGCCCGACATTGTCCCTGTCCTCTCTGAAGCCATTTGGGACACGAAGGCCGATGTCAAGAAACAGGCCCGCGAGTCGCTCACAAAGGCCACCGCTCTGATTTCCAACAAGGATATCGAACGATTTATTCCCGCCCTTATCCAATCATTGATTAATCCGGTTGAAGAGGTTCCTAAGACTATTCAACTTCTCTCGGCCACGACATTCGTTTCCGAAGTCGACTCACCTACTCTTTCTCTAATGGTTCCCCTTCTGTCTCGTGGTCTCCTGGAAAAGCTGACTGCCACCAAGCGCAAGGTTGCTGTGTAGGTACATTTATCGTGTCTCGGCTACAATTTTTCACCCCTCTCGCTTTTTAGCATCGTCGATAACATGTCCAAACTCGTGGACTCACCGATCACAGTCCGTCCCTTCCTCCCCAAGCTCCTCCCAGGCCTTATCAAGGTTGAGACTACCATTGGTGATCCTGAGGCGCGCAGTGTTGTCGGACGTGCCATTGCCACTCTCCGTCAGGTTGGCGAGGTCCCTACTGGCGATGCCTCGGATCTTCCTCCTCTCAAGTTGGCCGATGCTGGTCAGCTTGCGCAGTCGCTCGCGTCCATTTACCAAAAGGCCGGTGCCAACCCCGTCCCATCTGTTGAGGACGAGTCTGCCATTTACGCTTCCCGCCTCGCCGCTAACCTTGTCAATGCCAAGAATTTCGAGGTTCCCGACTGGGAGTCTCTTGCACCTTATCTCGGCTTCCTTAGCCAGACTCCTGAGTCTGTTTCAATCGCCCGTGACTGGGTGGTCCGCTCTGCGTCTGAGGATTCCGGTGATGTTGCGGACCTCGATGATGAGGAAGAGGGTGAGGACCTCTGCAACTGCCAATTCTCTCTCGCCTACGGTGCAAAGATCTTGCTCAACACTGCCACTCTCCGTCTTAAGCGTGGCCACCGCTACGGTCTCTGTGGTAAGAACGGTACCGGAAAGTCTACCCTGATGCGCGCCATTACCAACGGCCAGGTCGAGGGCTTTCCATCTCCCGATGAGGTTCGCACATTCTACGTCGAGCATGACATTGACGGCTCCGAAGAAGATACTTCTGTACTTCAATTTATCCTGTCCGATAAGCGCATTCTTGCCCCTGAGCAGGAGGTGATCGAGGTTCTCGCGTCTGTCGGTTTCGATGGAGAGCGCCAGAAGGCTGCAATTGGCTCTCTTTCCGGTGGTTGGAAGATGAAGCTCGCACTCGCCCGTGCGATGTTATTCAAGGCTGACATCCTCCTACTCGATGAGCCGACTAACCACTTGGATGTTGTTAACATTGCCTGGCTTGAGAACTACCTTACTGGCCTCACTCACTGCACGTCCATAATCGTCTCCCACGACTCCAGCTTCCTAAACCACACGATCACCGACGTCCTCCATCTTAACCGTTTCAAGGTCCGCCGCTACCGTGGTAACCTTGAATCATTTGTCAAGGCCGTCCCCGAGGCCAAGTCATACTACACACTTGAGGCGGCTGAGGACTATAAGTTCAAGCTTCCTGACCCACCTCTTCTCGAAGGCGTTAAAACCAAGGAGAAGTCGCTCCTCAAGATGCGCAAGGTTGGCTTCCAGTACCCGAGTCAACCTGTACAGCAGTTGTACGACATTACGCTTCAAGTTTCGTTGTCCTCGCGTGTAGCCATCCTCGGTCCCAATGGTTCCGGCAAGTCGACTCTCGTCAAGTTGCTCACTGGCGAGATGGAGCCGAATAAGGGTGGCGAAGTGTGGAAGCATCCCAACTTGGTTATTGGCTACGTTGCCCAGCATGCGTTCCACCACATTGACCATCACCTCGACAAGACTCCTCTGGAGTACATGCTCTGGCGTTACCAGACCGGAGAGGACATAGAGGAGATGGGCAAGGCGAACCGCCAGATCTCCGCCGAGGAGGAGCAGAAGATGAAGGACGGTGCGCTTATTGTCGTTGAGGGCCAGAAGCGATTCATCGAGGAGATTGTGTCGCGCAAGAAACTAAAGCAGTCATACGAGTATGAGGTATCATTCAAGGACCTCAGCACGTCCGAGAATATTTGGCTGCCGCGCGATGACTTGGTCAAGCGTGGGTTTGAAAAGAAGGTGCTGGAGGTGGATACCCGTGAGGCCCAGCGTCTTGGTCTGCTCCGTCCGCTCGTGCGTCGGGAGATCGAGAAGCACTTTGCTGACTTTGGGCTTGAGCCCGAGTTTGTCTCACATAACACCATGCGTGGTCTTTCCGGTGGTCAGAAGGTGAAGATTGTGCTTGGTGCGGCGACGTGGCGTCGGCCTCACGTTATCTGCTTGGATGTCGTTATTACACACAACCGCGACTTCTCTGAGTCCATCTGCCAAGAGGTGTGGGCGATGCGGGATGGCAAGCTCGAGGCGTCAGGCCACAACTGGGTTGAAGGCCAGGGCTCAGGCCCACGGATTGATAAGAAGGACGGGCTAGAGGAAGACCAGTTCGACGCGATGGGGAACAAGGTTGACACGAAGAAGACGAAGAAGGTCACGTCGAATGAGGCACGCAAACTAAAGAAAGAACGCCTAGCGCGGAAGAAACGGGGCGAAGACATCGACGATGACTTGTGATTGCGCCACTTTCTTCTCCATGGTCTTTTCTTCCTTTCTCCTTTGGCTTGTATTACCCGACCGTGCCGCGTGTGTCTAGTTTACCTTGTTTCTTGTTTTGCGTGCCGGTCTATCACGATGGAATGTCTTGTTTCGTTCTATAGTGTACACGATGCACGTCGACTAGTTGATATAATATGATTCCCACTACAATAACTATTATTTTCTTAGACCAAACTGCGGGAAAGTTGACCCGAGGAAACTCGCTTCGGGTAAAGAATCCGAAACAGCCTGACTGCTGCGGTTTGCTGTGACATGTGAGACCGGCATCACGGCACGTGCAGCTCACGCGGTCGGCCGCACTGCCTCTGCTTCTTGTATATTAATACTGTACCCTCTCTCGTCACCCGCCACAACCTACTCTTTCCCCTCCCTTCCTCGGAATGGCCGTGTTATACCCTTATGACTACAACGACATCCACCAACTATCCACTCGCAGCCTGTCCTCGACCCTAACTCCTAACGCGACACAGCGCACAACACTCATCGTCGCCGGTTGTTATATCATCATCATTGGTATCCTATGGTATGCCCTTTCCCTTTCCCTCTTCTTTTTGTGCATTACTGAGCTCCCCATGAATGAACATTCGCAGGCATGTGCCATACTTGAACTTTATCAGTGCGACATTCATTACCTCTCCTTTTCTCCTCTTGTGGCTTACGATGGTATGGTATCATTGCGCTTACCGTCTGCCAGTTTATCCATTCAAGTAGGTACTCCCGTATGGAACTGGGACAGATTCTTATTTGCGTTGACAGGTTGCTCACGGTCGGGTTTCACGAGGTGTGTATTTACCTCACGCAGGAAAATTTTCATTTAATATATATATATGTAGATGAGCCATGCGTTCGTAGGCGTCCTCACATGTGCACACATCCATTCCATCGAACTCGATCGTGAGTGACCTCTCGCTTCCTCCAGTGCTCATACAAATGCACGCACACGCACACAGCGGACGAAGGAGGGGCAACAAGCATTTCAGGCGGTATACCCTGGCTCACTCTCCCAGCGGGATACCTCGGATCCAGCCTGATCGGCGCAGCGCTCATCGCGTGCGGGTTCGACACCAACGCGAGCAAAGTAGCCAGTCTTGTCCTCGCCGTATTTTTCGTCTTTACGCTCTGGTGGGCTAGGCGCAATCTCCTGTATGTTTTTTTTTCTGGTGCCTTGGCGCGTATCAGCAAGTGAAGAACTGATGGTGATGGTGGCGTTTTTTTATCACTAGGACGTGGGTTTTATTATTGGGAATGTCTGGTTTGATTATACTTTTTTGGTTGTTGAATGGAGGCGAAGTACTGCGATACCTCGTAAGTGTCTTCTCCCTAAGAAAGGTGTTGCTCGTAGAGCTTATTTGTCGCGCGTTGTTAGGTGCTGTTCATTGGCGTCATGTCGTGTCTCTATGTCCTCTGGGACGTAATTGGTGCGGCTTGTTTCAAATATGGCAATCGGATAGTACCCTGACTATTATGGATGGCGTTACGCCCTGTAGATGATACTATCGCCCGGAAAGTAAATGCCTCTGATGCATCAGCCTTCGCGAAGATCTGTGGCTGTTTCCCTTCACAAGGTAAGCGTAATATCCCTTATTTGAGCGAGAACGTGTTGATCGTTAAACACTCTTCACAAAAACAAGTGTGGGGCGTCATCTGGCTTGTCATCGCCTTCATCTTTTTCATCCTCGGCATCTTGGTCGGCATCGTCGCCTTCAAGGTACGTTATTCTGGGGGGGGAGGGGACAATTTGGGGTCGGGGTCTTACTCATTTTCTGATAGGAATCGGCGGCTCAGCAGAAAGAAGATTCTAAGCACTTTTTGCCCGCGCTATCGACACCGCTTGCACTGTTACTCAGCACCTTGTCATCCATATTACTCGCCTTGCTATGATAGCATAGCATTGTGCGCAGCCATGCTGGGCTCCGTGCGTGGTAAGTTAGAATGTGGCAGTTAGGGTTGATCTATCTAGTATGTATACATTCTCATTTAACCGGACTTTTGTTCGTCGCTGTAGTCACTTCCTTTTGTATTTCTGTTAAGGTGTTGTTATTCATGGGCCTTCTTTCGAACGTGCCTTTTTTTATGAACTCTACGTGCGACATACCGTGGTGATCATTAGAAATGAGCCATCGCTCTGAAGGATATCAATGCTGTGGTTGATTTTTGATTTCTTTTCTTTTTACGCGCTGCGGTCACGATAATTATAATCAGCAGCTTCGTCACCATCATGATCTTGACCAAAACATTATACAGTATAACAGGGCTTCCGCTATCCCTGGCAGGCTCAAAACGCCTTCCGTCCTCAATGATTGGGCACGTCTCCTTGACTTCACTGGCGGCACCGGCAGTGGACACAGAGACGTACGATACTGTTCTCTCCGAGTTCTGAGCTTCCTGATCTTTGCTTATATATATATATAAATTGGCCGACGACGGCCGTTCAGTTGACGTAAAAAATACAGCCTGGGCAGACGGGCTGGGCTGTGCACGCACGCAATCATTTATGGACAGAAGAAGATCAATCCGAGTAGGGGCGCCTATCATTGGCAACCGTGACAGGGCACCGCCAGCGGCCTCGCGGCTAACGCATGGCCGGCCCATTCGATTTGTTCTGGACTGTCTTGAAGTTCGAGACCCTCCTTTACTATTCTCTCTCTAGCTCTTTCCCCCGGCCGGGCTTCCAGCTTGTTTGTCTTTCTTTCTTTCTTCCTTGTCGCCAGTGGCTGTTCCAATTGACCTCCCTCCCCCTCTCACTCAGGCCGACGACGGTGGTGGTGGTGGTGATAACCTTTTTGGTTCTCAAAGACT
>WNFO01006023.1_pt1 | contig 12054 bp, 9 predicted proteins | sample 5400251 | NCBI WGS metagenome assembly WNFO01 (sample SAMN13153354, study PRJNA577476) | soil metagenome | isolation source: 100 cm saprolite under Madrone tree | place: USA:California | collected 2016-06-14
AAATTCCGCAGGATTGCGGCGAGCACCTGCGTCTCAACCTGCAGGCGGTGATAGGTGATCGCGCGTTTTTGCCCAGCGAGTGGAGAATCGTAGATGATCGCAGCCTGCTCGCCACGCCCGGCGAGGACGTGGCGGTCTACCGCGTTCCAACAGGTGTTGCACACGCCGCCGGTGAACCAGCGCCCGTATACGCCGGCCTTGGGATCGAACACCTGCTTGGGCGGCTCGATCCAGTCGATGTCGGCCGCCGCTTCGCTCCAGAAGCCGTAGGGGTCGCGCTGCCAGCGCGCATACACCTCGTGATAGCGGCTCGCTCGCGCATCCATGACGCTGCTCCCTTTTCGATCCGTTCTGGTCTCTCGTCTTGTCCCGCGCAGCCAGCCATTGTGAGCGCACGCGCGGCGTTTGCAAGTCGCGTCGGTCGCGCCCGCGCGCCGTGGCAAAATGCTAGCGCCCTGGGCAGCGCCAGTCGATTTGACAAGGAGGCGGTCCCATTGAAATGATACGATGAGCAAACGAATGATTACGCCGTGACGCTGACGCCTTACGACATCGATCTCGACCGCAACCCGGCGAATTTCCAGCCGCTCACCCCGCTCTCGTTCCTCGAGCGCTCGGCCGCCGTCTTCCCCGACCACACCGCCATCATTCACGGCGCCTTGCGCCGAAGCTACGCCGAGTTCTACGCGCGCGCGCGCCGGCTGGCATCTGTGCTGGCGAAGCGCGAGATCAAGCGCGGGGATACAGTCTCGGCGCTCCTCGCGAACACGCCGGCAATGCTCGAATGCCACTACGGCGTGCCGATGGCCGGCGCGGTCCTCAACACCATCAACACGCGGCTCGACGCCGCGATCGTCGGCTTTCAGCTCGACCACGCCGACGCCAAGGTGCTGCTCGTCGACCGCGAGTTCTCAAAGCTCGCGAAACAGGCGCTCACGCTCGCCAAGGTGACGCCGCTAGTCATCGATTACGACGATCTCGAGTTCACCGGGGTCGGCGAGAGGGTGGGCTCGATCGAATATGAGGATTTCATCGCCGCCGGCGATCCCGACTTTCCCTGGAAAATGCCGGAGGACGAATGGGACGCAATCTCGCTCAACTATACTTCGGGCACCACCGGCGATCCCAAGGGCGTGGTCTATCACCACCGCGGCGCCTATCTGCTCGCGATCGGCAATGTGCTTACCGGCAGCATGGGCAAGCACTGCGTCTATCTCTGGACACTGCCGATGTTCCATTGCAACGGCTGGTGCTTCCCCTGGACCCTCTCGGTGGTCGCTGGCACGCATGTGTGCCTGCGCCAGGTGCGCGCGCCGGCGATGTACGACGCTATTGCCCGGCACGAGGTCACGCATCTGTGCGGCGCGCCCATCGTAATGGCGACGTTGCTCAATGCCTCGACGGAAGAGAAGAAGCCGCTGCCGCACGTGGTCGAGTTCTTCACCGCGGCGGCTCCGCCGCCGGAAGCCGTGCTGGCGGCGATGAAGGCCGCCGGCTTCAATGTCACACACCTCTACGGGCTGACCGAAACCTATGGTCCGGCCGCGGTCAGCTGCCAAGAAGGCGCGCCAAGGCGTGCGCTACGTGCCGCTCGAGGCGCTCGACGTGCGCGATTCCGACACGCTTAAGCCCGTGCCGTGGGACGCCGAGAGCATGGGCGAGGTGATGTTCCGCGGCAACGTCGTCATGAAGGGCTATCTCAAGAATAAATCCGCGACCGAGAAAGCCTTCGCAGGTGGCTGGTTCCATTCCGGCGATCTCGGGGTGATGCATGCCGACGGCTATATCCAGCTCAAGGATCGCTCGAAGGACATCATCATTTCCGGCGGCGAGAACATTTCCTCGATCGAGGTGGAGGACGCGCTCTACAAGCACCCGGCGGTCTCGGCCGCCGCCGTGGTGGCCAAGCCCGATGAGAAATGGGGCGAGACGCCCTGCGCCTTCATCGAGCTCAGGCCGGGCCAAAAGGCGACGACCGAGGATCTCGTCGCCTGGTGCCGTAAGAATCTCGCCGGCTACAAATGCCCGCGCTATGTCGTGTTCACGGAGCTGCCGCGCACCTCGACCGGCAAAATCCAGAAGTTCAAACTGCGCGAGATGGCGAAGGCGGTGTGAGGACGCAGGTGGAAAGACCCGGCCATCGCCTCATCAGCCGGGTGGCACCGTGAGCGCGAGCAGGCTCGAAACGTCTGAGCTTCTCTCCAATCCCCAGATCGCGCCGATCAGCGGCTCGGGATCGTAGCCGGGGCGCCACGCGGCGACAATCGCGCGCAGTTTGTCTTCGACCTGCTGGTCGGTCATCGGATTTGATGGGCTTCCGCGCGCGGCGGAGGTCGACAGGCTGTGCTTGGTCCCGTCGTTGGTCCACAGCTCGACCCTCGCGGCGACAGTTTCAATGGCCGCATCGCGGATCACATCGACTTTGCCGCGCATGGCGAGAACCGCCGGATCGCGCACGCACTCATCGCTGAATTGCTTGAGCCCGGCCTTTCGCGCAACGAGCGCGGCGGCCACCGCGTGCTGCACGCTCACCTGCGATTCGGCGCCGGTCGAGACCGCGGGTCGATCGGTGCGGTCGCTCAGCAGCGGATGTCCGCGCACGATCACGCGCTCGACCGTCTCGTGCGGGTGATCGCGCCGCCAATCGAGCACGCAATCGAGAACGGGGTGAATCACGAAGCCGCAGGGATAAGGCTTGATCGAATTTCGCTCGATTTCCCAGGTTTCGCCCAATCCTTCGGTCAAACACGCCCAGTTCGGCGGCTCCGCCATGGCGCTGAGAAAGCCCTGCACGCCGGCGATCGGTTCCGCCGGCCCTTCGAATCCTCGCTCGGCGAGCAGCGCAGACCACAAGCCGTTGCGTGCGCTGTTGCCGATGCCGAGGCTCTTGGCCGGCCAGCCCAGACTTTCGCACAGACCGCAAGCCTGGGTCGCGGCGTTCGCGAGCGCCCAGATCACGCGCCCTTCCTCGAGACGCATGAGTTTGGCGGCAGCGGCCGCCGCGCCGAACACGCCGCAAGTCGAGGTGATGTGCCACCCCTTGGCATAGTGGCCGGGAGAGATAGCGCGGCCGATCCGGCATTCGATCTCGACGCCGAGAACGAACGCTTGCAGCAGCTCAATGCCGCTCACGCGGCGCAGTTGCGCCAGCGCGAACAGCGCCGGCGCGACGGGGGCAGTCGGATGGATGACCGTCCCCACATGCGTGTCGCAAAAATCAAGCACGTTCGCAGCGGCGGCGTTGAGAAAGGCCGCGCTCAACGCATCGATACGCTCGCGGCGCCCGATCACGATCGCCTGCGGGCGGCCGGAAAATTCGGCGAGCGATTGGAGCGCAATTTCCACCGCCCGGGCGCGGCAGCCCGCAAGCGCCACGGCAAAGAAATTCAGCAATGCACGCTTGGCGCCATGGCGCGCACCGTCGGGCACGTCCTCCCAGCACGCGCTCACGGCGAAGCGCGCGAGAATCTGAGTGACGGCGGGTACATGCAGCATGGCGCGTGTCAAATGGTTTTGTCGAGACGAGCTTCCCCCTTCCGTTCGTCCTTGGCTACTACTCCGCCGCCTGCCGCAGGCCCAGGTGCCGCAGCGAGCGGTCGATCCACAGCCGCGTGAGCTTCTCCTGCACGCCATTCTGACTCAGCCGCGCGCGCAGATTGTCGAAGTCGACGCAGTCGAGATCCTGGTCCTGGTTGAAGCAGGAGAACACCACGCTTTCGACGCCGCTTGCGGGATCGCGATGGACCTGCAGGCACTGCGCGCAAATTTCCTTCATCATGCATTGCATCGGCGAGTTGATGGAGGCGATCGCCTTGTGGCCGGGCTTGAAATGCTGCGCGAGCATTCCCTGCCGCGCCCGCGAGACCGCGGCCATCATGCCGTCGGAACCGATCGCGATCACGCGGTCGATTTCGCCGAGCGGGAGCGGCGCCTTCCCCAACGCGCCTGACGCATAGGCGTCGAGCGCGGCCACGATATCGCCGACGAAAGCTTTGTCCTGCGCGCGCTCGGTACGGAAGCCTGGCGGCTCGTCGCAGCACCACACGATGGCATCCGCCGCGCGTTCGATCTCCTCGACCTTGTAACGGTCGATCGCGCGCTTATAGCCGGCGAAATAGAGGACGCGACTGCCATTCCTGCGCAGTGCCTGCCCGATCGAGAACAGAACCGCATTGCCGAGCCCGCCGCCGATCAGAAGCACGCTTTCGCCGCCGGGCGTTTCAGTCGGGTGCCCGGTCGGGCCCATGAGAATAACTGGCTCTCCCGGCGCAAGCTGCGCGCACAAGTCGGACGATCCGCCCATTTCGAGCACGATCGTCGACAATAGGCCACGCTCGCGATCGACCGCGGCGCCGGTCAACGCGAGGCCCTCCTTGGCGAGGCGGGTGCCATCGGCATCGCGCGACAGCGTCTCGTAGTTCTGTAGCCGATAGAATTGCCCGGGTCGGAAGGCGCGCACGGCCGTCGGCGCGCGCACCACGACCTCGACGATGGCGGGCGTGAGCCGGTTGACCGCGTGCACGACGGCCCGCAACTCCTCGTTCAGTCGCGCGACCAAGGCCGAGGGCGATATCTCTGATGCGGGTTGCCGCGATAACATCCGGCTGACGACGGGGTAGCCCTGCTTGGCGCTCGCCATCGCTTTGACGACGTTTCCCGCGAAGGAGGGATGCAGGTCGCCGAAGAAGCTGATGGCGCGGCCGTCCGTGCGCACGCTCATCAGCACGTGGGCGGCGGACGGTTTGGTGATGCGCTCGGGCGTGACGTTGCGGCCGTTCTCGTCGACCGCCTGAAAATATTTGCCATCGATGTGCACGTGCTGCGGCTCTTCGCGCGCGAGCACGGTATTGGGTTGCGTTCCGGCCGCAACCAGGATGGTGCGCGCTGGCAGGACGACCTCACGCGGCGGAGCCGACGGACCCGCTTCGGAGAGGCGCAACGCGCGGGCACAGCCGAAGTCATCGAGCAGCACCTCTTCCGGCGTCAACCGTTCGGCAAAGGCGATCCCTTCCTCCAACGCTTTCGCGACCTCCTCGTGGTTGAGCGTGTAGCTCGGGGAATCGATCAGGCGCCGCCGATAAACGATAGTGGCACCGCCCCATCGGCCCATGAGCTCGGCGAGCCGCGGCTTGCGGCCCTCGCGCGCGGCCAAGGCGCGCTCGGCGCGAATCTCGCGGGCGTGCTGGAGGAACTCGGATGCAGTTTCTGCCTCTTGGGCGGTCCACTCGGCGCGCACCGCCGCTTCCCCACGTTCGCCAACCAGCGTTTCGTAGCGGCTGAGGAACTTCTCCACCTGCAGCGGGTAATAAGCCAGCGCCTCGGTCGCGGTGTCGATGGCGGTGAGCCCGCCGCCGATGATGACAACCGGCAGCCGCACCTGCAGATTTGCCAGGCTCTCGGCCTTTGCGGCGCCAGTAAGTTGCAGTGCCATCAGGAAATCGGAGGCTTGCCGTACCCCTGCGGCAAGGCCGTTCTTCATCGGCACGATGGTCGGCCGCCCCGCTCCCGCGCAGAACGCAATATGGTCGAAGCCGAGTGCAAAAGCGCTGTCGATTGTGAGCGTGCCGCCGAAGCGCACGCCACCGAACATTGCAAATTCACTGCGCCGTTCCAGCAGCAGACGGATGAGCTTGAGGAAGTTTTTGTCCCAGCGCACGGTGATGCCGTACTCGGCAACCCCGCCGAAGCCGGCCATCACGCGAGCATCGAGCGGCTCGCGCAGTTCGGCCGCGTCGCGGATGGGACGGAACGAGGCGCGGGCGCCGCCCACCCCGACCCCGGAAATCTCGGATTCGAGCGGCTCGATCTTGAGCCCGTCGACCGCCACGATGGTGTGACCGTCGTTGATCAGGTGATGGGCGAGCGTGAAACCTGCGGGGCCCAGTCCCACGACCAGCACCTTGCGGCCGGTCGCAGGCTTCGGCAGCGGCCGGCGCAGATCGAGTGGGTTCCAGCGCGTCAGCAGACCATAGATCTCGAAGCCCCAGGGCAGCGCCAGAACCTCTTTGAGGATTCGCGTTTCGACCTGGGGAATATCGACCGGCTCCTGCTTCTGATAGATGCAGGCCATCATGCAATCGTTACAGATGCGGTGGCCGGTCGCGGCGCACATCGGATTGTCGATCGCGACGATCGCCAGCGCGCCGATCGTATGGCCGCCCGCCTCGACCAGATTCATCTCGGAGATTTTCTCCTCGAGTGGACATCCTGCGAGCGCGACCCCGAACGCGCTTTTCTTGAACTCGCCGCTTTTCTCCTTGAGCCCTTTCGCGCAGGAATCCTTGCCTTGGTTGTGGCACCAGATGCAGTAGTTGGCGTGATCGAGCGCGCCGGCGAGATCGGCGCCCGAGTCGGTGAGTGCGAAGCCATCGCGGGCGCGCCGATGCGAAACCGGCAGCTTGAGCACGGCCACGCCATCCACGAGCTCGGTCTCGACCGCAATGAGATGGTGCGGGTCGATTTTGCGCGGTAGTTTGAACAGGACGCCGCCTTTGTGCCGGCGCTGGCCTTGCGGCGTGTGCGCTGCCCAGGCGGCGTAGCGCGCAGCAAGATCGAGCGCGGCGGCATGCTCGGCTTCGGCCTTCATCCAGGCGTCGATCCGCTCGGCGAAACGCAATTCAGTGAGCTCGCCGCCGATGAGCGTCTCGAGTTGCCCACGCAGCGCCTGCCCATCGAAGCTCGCGGCTTGATCAGGACCGTATTTTTTCGCAGCACGGCGCTGCACGAACAGCCGCTTCACCGCGTAGAGCGGTGCCAGGGAGTCATGGCGCTCGCGCAGCGCCTCGACCTCACGCGCGACGCCGAAGAGCACGGCGATAAAGTCGTCGAGTTCGACCGCAAGCTCGACGATGAGATCGGAATGGGCCTTGGCGGTAAGCTCGTCGGGCGCGGCGCGTCCAGCCATCAGTCGATTGTGCAGGTCCGTATTGTGCCGCTTAAGCACATCGACGAAGCAGCCGTCGAGGCGCGCCAAGCCATCGCGACAATAGAGGTCCTCAAACCGCAGACCGAACGCGAGGGAAAGATCTTCGCTCATCTAGTGAGGTGCCCTCAATGGACATGCGCCGGGTCCTACGCGGTCGCCAGACCCGCAATCGGGAATTTGCTGCACGAGAGCCTCTAAGCTGCGGCGTGAAATCGGGCGATCACCGCGGCCGGAATCGGCACGCCCTTCAATTTAGCCGGATCCTCTGGGTCGCGCCCGGCCCAAACCCGGATCTCGCTGCCTTCGACGGCAAGCTCCCCGCCGATTGAGATGCGATGCGTCACCTCGAAACTCGAGCGCTTAAATTGGGTGACTTCGGAGGCGATGTCCGCCACATCGTTGAACTTGGCGGGCCTGAGAAAGCGGGCCTTGGCGTCGACCAGCGGTATTCCGACGATTCCAAAGGCGGTGGCCAGCTCGTTCGGCTTCACCTCGAGGGCTTCCTCGAAAAGACGCCACACGCTCCAATCGAAATACTCGAAGAAGCGGCTGTTGAACACGATGCCAGCCGGGTCGCAGTGACCCCATTCGACCGTGAATTGTCGACGAAGCACGAGATTAGCCATGCGCAGGTGGGTCCACCAGGAATGGCGGCAGAAAAGCCCGGCTGCGCGCAGGATGTCAAATCCTCCGCAATGGACCGAGAAAGGGGCGCAGACCGGCTATGCTGCGAAAACGCTCGAAAGCGCCGCAGGCGTCGTCAACTCCAGCGCGCAAAGACCGCTACGCAGGCCGGCCCTGGGCTTGGTTCCCAGATGATGAAGTTGGGTTCGAGATGCCAGGGCGTCGATCAGCAGACCCACACTCTCCTATACCCCAAGCGGGTTGGGAACCATCGCCAGCAGCCGTAATCGTCGTAGTAGGCATAAATGCCCACTCCACGAAAGCCGCGGTGGACACGAGCGACATGATGGAAGCGGCCGACGCTACCGAAGTGAGCGGCAGTGAAACCGCCGTGGGCGTGGCCGACACTGTGGACGCCGGCATGGAAGGCGTGTCCGCCGCCGTGACCGCCGCCGTGACCGCCAGCGTGTCCCCCGCCGTGTCCGCCGCCGTGACCACCGCGCGCCGTCGCGATAGTCGGCGTGAGAGCTGCCGCAATGACCGCTGCTGTGAGAGCAACGGCGAGCGCCGTTTTTCGAAGCATGGATTTATCTCCTCTGCAGGCCGTCCACCCTCGGCAATGCTACCGCCGTCGGCTGAACCGACGCTGAATGTCGCATCACGGATGCGTGAGCCTGTCGCCATCTCGGCACTACAGGCATTTTGCCGACGGCGCTGTCAGGTTGGTGTAAGCAAAATAGTGAAGACTAACTGGCCGCGCGTCGAAGGCGGTCACATCTCGCAGGGCACGCCGGCGCGGCGCGTGGAGTGTTCAAACTGCGTCACCAACTCGGTCGGCGGCTCACATCACACATTAATCATCAGAGGGAATTCATCGTGCTTCTCATCGCCTATTACGTCGGCTTCATGATCGCAGGCGATCTCGCGGCTTATGCCATTGGCCTCATCACCGAACTCGAATTTGGCGGCCACGTGAGCCTCATCGTCTTTCTAACGCTGTATTTTTTATTCTTATGGATTGCCTGGCTCCTGGCGGTCTGGTTCACAAAGCCGAGGCATGCAGAACCGGGGAGCACCCCATCGTCGTGACATGGCAAAAGAAAGCGCCTCTCCAGAACGGAACTAGCCGACGCGTGCGAAGCCCAGCGAGAACTTTGCGCCACCGGTTGGGCGATTCTCAACGGTAATCGTTGCCGCGTGCGCATCCGCGATGCGTTGGACGATCGAAAGCCCCAGTCCCGCGCCCCCTGCCCGCCGCCGATCGCGCCGCCAGAAGCGTCGAAAGATCAGCTCGCGTTCATGCTCCTTGATTCCAGGCCCCTCATCAAGGATTCGCACCGTGCCGTTATCCTCGACGACGATCTCCACCGTCGTCCCAGCTGGAGAATGGTTGATTGCGTTCTCGACCAGGTTACGGACCGCTCGCGACAGCATTTCCCCGTTACCATGGACCCAGACGGGTGCCTGGCTGCCGCTCAATGCGATGTTCTTGCCTTGCGCCAGGGCCAGCGGGGCGGCGAACTCCGCGATTTCGGCGCAGATCGTTTGCAGATCGGCCTTCTCCATAGGGTCGATCGAGAAAGTCTCCAGCTCCGCGATCTCGAGCAGTTGACTGACGATGCGCGCCATTCCTTCGATATCTTTATGAAGCGCTTTGGAAATGCCTCCATCTGCAAGCGCGTCGATGCGGCTGCGCAAGATGGTCAGCGGCGTGCGCAGTTCGTGGGCCGCGTCGGCGGTAAACTCCCGCTGAACGCGAAAGCCGGCTTCGAGTCGATCGAGCGCCTGGTTTACCGCCTCGACGAGCGGCAAAATCTCTTTGGGAATTTCTTCCGGCGGCAGCCTTATATGGGTTCTTCTGGGATTGATCTTCTGGGCCATTTCCGACGCTTTGAGCAGCGGCCGCAGTGCCCGGCGGAAAATCACGATATCGATCGCCAGCAGAAACAAGAGCATCGGTAACGTGATCCATCCCACGCGTTTGAAAAAGTCGGCGACGATGTCATCCACGATCACATCCCGATGCGCCAGATCCTCCCCGACCTCGATCCATACTTTGCGTCCATCCACCTCCTTGACGAGGCTGACACCGGAAATGGCCGCGCTGCCGCGTCGCGTCTCCAGGTACGCGACCTCGGACGACCGTGGATCGGCCGAAAATATCGGGGATTGGTCCTTGAGCGAGGAAAACAGGACTTGGCCGTTCTCGTCGACCACCGCATAGGCGTATCGTCCGACCGCTTGCGAATAAATGTCCTTGAGCGCGGGCGGCAGATCGAGTGTCCAGCTGCCGTCCGCCCGCAACGTGAGATAATGCGCAACCAGCTCCGCCTGTTCGCGCATCGCGCGATCATGAAGGTCGTTGGCCGCCCATTTAAAGAACCAGTAGAGCACCACCGGCATGACAATCGCCGTGATCACCAGCGCGATCGCATGCAGGAAAATGATTCGGGAGAAGATCGACTTGGATGAAATCACACCGCCTTTTCCTCGGATATGAGATACCCGACGCCGCGAATGGTGTGGATTTGCACCTTGGCGCCACGCTCGGACAGCTGTTTGCGCAGACGATGGACATAGACTTCGACGGCATTCGAGGCGACATCACTGGACAGGCCGAAAATGTGGTCTTCGACCAGTTTCTTCGAGACAACGCGATCCTTGCGACGCATCAGGAGTTCGAGCACGGCCGTCTCGCGGGCGGAAAGGACCTGCGGCTTGTCGTCGATGAACGCTTGCCGGCTTTCCGTATCGAACGCGAGGTTCGCAATTTGCAGCGAGCGTCCCAGCAACTGGCCGGGACGCCGTAGAAGCGCTTCCAGCCGAGCCAATAGCTCTTCGAACGCAAACGGCTTGACGAGATAGTCATCCGCTCCGCTGCGCAGCCCGCTGACGCGATCTTGCAGACCTCCGCGCGCGGTAAGAACCAGAACTGGAAGCGGATCCTCGCGCTGGCGTATCTCGCGCAAGATGGAGAGGCCGTCGCCATCGGGCAAACCGAGATCGAGAATCATGGCGGCGTAGCGCGTCGTCGTTACCGCAGTCTGCGCCTCGGCCGCCGTCGTGAGAAGGTCAGTTTCGTATCCTGCGCCTTGGAGGCGCTGAGTGAGGAGGTTCGCGAGCTCCTCGTTGTCTTCAACAACAAGTAATCGCATAGGCAATCGATCCCAGTGAGGCGCGCGGGCGCCAACGAAATTGTACCACGTCAGGAAATCGTCGCGTGGCCGTGCGCCGCATGCGGCGGATCAGAGCAGCAGCTGTGCCGACCGCCAGGTCGTCCTTCACGGACGGCAACGCAGAAGCCCGCCCCAGTCGCAGTAGCCGACGCCGATATGGCAACAGCCGAACGACCATCTCGAGCAGTAATAGAACTGGTAATCGGAGCCACAACGGTCGGAGCAGTAATAAGCTCCGAGCGTCACATCGAAGCTACAATGGTTACGAAATCGTCGCGGCAAGAATGCCGGATCCTGCCAGCCGACATAAACGAAAGGACGATTCACAGGCGAATAGACTTGTTCGCCGGCGTGGGCGCCGGATGCACAAGCGAGGAACGTCAATACGGCGAGCTGAAGAATCGTCACACGTATTCCCGCATCGTGCGTGGCTTCGCGATAACCATAACACTCCGCAGACCACATAGAAACGATCCGACAGGAGGGCTGCTCACAGCGCCTTCCGCGCAGGGTGCGGTGCGCGAGCCACTAATGATCGGCGTGATCTTCGACGCGCTGCGACTCGGCGGCTGGCGCGCGAGTAGCCTCGGCGGGCGGGATCGTCCCGAGTTGCGAAGAAGGCTTGATCGGCAGCCGTACCGTCAAGCGAGTGCCTTCGCCTTCCTTGCTCTTGACCGCAATAGTGCCGCCATGAAGGTCGACGACCATTTTGACGAGATAAAGTCCCACTCCGGTCCCCACGATCCCGGAAACGTTGCTGCCGCGATGATAACGCTCGAATAGTCGGTCGAGGTCTTTGGCGGGAATACCGATTCCATGGTCCTCGACAGCGACCACGACTTGGTCCGAATCGACCCCCGCGCTGATCTCAATGGGATGGCCGCTCGGTGAATATTTGATCGCATTCGACACCAAATTGCTGAACACCTGAAAAAGAAGCTTGGGGTCGCCCATCATCTGTAAAGGCCCCGCACCAAACCGCTCCAGGATCTGCGATCCGGGCGCTATTTCGCGGTGCAATTGGCTGACTTCGCGCAGGAGTGCGGCAACATCGATTTCTTCCGGATGGAAGTAGAGGCCGGCACCGCCGTCGAACAGGCGCGACGTGTTCAGGAGATTGTCTATCAAATGCGTTATCCGCAACACCGCGCCGCGAACCCTGCCGGCGCGCTCGTTGATTTCCTCGGTCGGCATGCGATCTTTCAACTTGATCAGGCGTTGGGCGTGACCATCGATGATCGTCAAAGGCGTACGGAATTCGTGTGAGGCCATGGACACGAAGTTGCGTTGGAGCAGAGCCAGCCGCTGCTCCTGCGCCAGTTTCTCTTC
>WNFO01007270.1_pt1 | contig 12048 bp, 11 predicted proteins | sample 5400251 | NCBI WGS metagenome assembly WNFO01 (sample SAMN13153354, study PRJNA577476) | soil metagenome | isolation source: 100 cm saprolite under Madrone tree | place: USA:California | collected 2016-06-14
TGCGGCGCGAGGCGCTGCAGGCGCTCGCGCTCGCGCACCGCCTCGAGCACCAGGCGCACGTCGCCCTGCTCGAGGTAGCGGAGCCCGCCATGGATCAGCTTGGACGACCGGCTCGACGTGCCCGACGCGAGGTCGCCGCGCTCGACGAGCCCCACCCGGAGCCCGCGCATCGCCGCGTCGCGCGCGATGCCGGCGCCGTTGATGCCGCCACCCACCACGAGGACGTCGAGCGGGTCGCGGCCGAGCGCAGCGAGCGCGTCGCGTCGCCGGGCCTTGGCCTCCCCCATAGCGAATGAAATTCTATACCCGGCGCGCGCCCCTTGTCACGGCGCGTCAACAGAAAGGCTGGTCGCCCTCAGAGGAGCGCGATCAGTCGGTCGCGCACCGCGCTGGTCGTGGCCCTGCCGCCGAGATCGCGCGTCCGGTGCCGCCCCTCGCGGAGCAGCCGGGAGACGGCGCGGTCGATCGCGTCCGCCGCCCGGCGCTGGCCCACGTGGCGGAGGAGGAGGACGCCCGAGAGGACCGCCGCGAGCGGGTTCGCCAGGTTCTTCCCGGCGATGTCGGGGGCGGTCCCGTGCACCGCCTCGAAGATGGCGTGGCGTACGCCCAGGTTCGCGCCCGGCACGATGCCGAGCCCGCCCACCAGACCGGCGCACAGGTCGGAGACGATGTCGCCGTAGAGGTTCTCGAGGAGCAGCACGTCGAACGCCTGCGGGCGGCGGACGAGCTGCATGCAGGCGTTGTCGACGATCAGCTCCTCGTAGCGGATGCGGGGGTGGTGCTTCGCCACCTGCCGGGCGCAGGCGAGGAAGAGGCCGTCGGAGAGCTTCATGATGTTCGCCTTGTGGATGGCGACGACTTTTCGGCGGTGCTCCCGCCGGGCCAGCTCGAAGGCGAAGCGCGCGATGCGCCGCGAGGCACGCGCGGTGATCACCTTGACGCTCTCCACCACGCCGGGCGCGATCGTGTGCTCGATGCCCGAATAGAGGTCCTCCGTGTTCTCGCGCACCACCACGAGATCGACGCCCGAGAACGCCGTGCGCACCCCGGGACGGCTCCGGATCGGCCGCACGTTGGCGAACAGATCGAAGGTCTTCCGGAGCGCGACGTTCACGCTCCGATAGCCCGTTCGGCCGATCTGCGTCTCGAGCGGGCCCTTCAACCCGACGTGCGTGCGGCGGATCGAGGCGAGGAGCGCGTCGGGGATGGCGGTCCCCGTCTTCTCGAAGGCCGCCTTGCCGGCCAGCTGCACGTCCCAGGCGATGCGGCCGCCCGCCGCCTCGAGCACCGCGACGGCCGCGTCGATCACCTCGGGGCCGATGCCGTCGCCGGGGATGAGCGTGGCGGGCCGCGGCGCTCCCGGACGCCTCCGCGCCGTCACGGGATGCCGAGCACCTTGTGGAGCTGCGGGAGGACGCGCACGTCGGGATGGACGCGGCTCGCGAGCGCGTGCAGGCGCTCGAGCGTGCCCGCACCGATGGTGAGGCGCGGCGTCGTGGGCTCGGTGAGCGGGGTCAGGAAGAGCGGCGCCCCCGGCGCCGCCTCGGCGACCAGCCGCGCCCCGCGCTCCACCTCCTCGGGCGCCGTCCCCTCGTCGACCGGCATCTTCACGTACACCTCGCGGCCCGCAGCGACGGCCATGCGGAAGCAGGCGTCGTGCTCGTCCCAGCGCCCCCGCTCGCCGGTATTGCTGGGGCACTTCACGTCGAAGCTCACGATCGCCACCCAGGGCAGCACGCGCGCGAGGCGCGCGGGCAGGATGCCCGCGGTCTCGAGCAGGACCGGGAGCGTGTTCGTGCGGAGGGCCAGCCAGGAGGCCAGGAAGTCCGCTTGCGCCAGCGGCTCGCCGCCGGTCACGGCGATCGCGTGCAGCGGCGGCGCCGCCGCGGCGAGCGCCGTCACCTCGGCGTCGAGCGCGGCGGGCGAGAAGGGGTTCGCGCGGCGGCGCATACCGTCGGGACCGAGGATGCGGCACTCGGCCACCGGGACGAGACTCTCCGGCTCGTCGCAGTAGCGGCAGCGGAGGGGGCAGCCCCCGAGGCGCGCGAAGAGCTGCCGGCGGCCGGCGTGCACGCCCTCCCCCTGGAAGGAGACGAAGAGCTCGGAGACGTTGCCGGCCAGGGCCCGCATTGCGCCGGCCCCTTTAGCACGCGGCGCGGAGCGCCACCACCAGATCGGCGACGTTGGTGCCCGTGGGTCCGGTGCGGAGGAGGTCCCCGGTCGCGTCGAGCAGCGGGTGGCTGTCGGTCGCGGCGAGCGCGGCCGCGGGGTCGAGGCCGCGCGCCCGCGCACGTGCCACGGTCCCGCCGTCGACGCACGCCCCGGCCGCGTCGGTCGGCCCGTCGACGCCGTCGGTGCCCGCGGCGAGGAGAACGCACGGCTCGCCCTCGAGCGCCACGGCCGCGGCGAGCGCCAGCTGCTGCGCGCGGCCTCCGCGTCCGCCCGGCCGGACCCGCACCGTGGTCTCGCCCCCCGCGACCAGGGCGCACGGCCGGCCGTGCGCGGCGCGCAGGCGCGCGGCCAACATGCGCCCGGCCAGGGCGGCGTCCCCGCCGAGCGGCTCGACAACGACCTCCGCCGCGTAGCCGCGCGCGCTGGCCGCCGCGGCGGCGGCCGCCACCGCATCGCGGTTCCCGCCGATGACGACGGTCGCCGCGCGCGCCAGCGCCGGGTCGCCGGGCTTCACGGTCTCCGGCACGGCGCCCGCCGAGCCGCGCTCGATGCGGTCGCGTACCGCCACGGGCACGTCCTCCGGCGCGAGGTACCGCGCCAGGGCGGCCGCCGCATCGCGGAACGTGCTCGGGTCGGCGACGGTGGGGCCGGAGGCGATGGTCGTCGGGTCGTCGCCCACCACGTCCGAGAGGACGAGGGTCCAGAGACCGGCGGCCCCGGCCGCCTGGCGCGCGAGCCCGCCGCCCTTCACGCGCGAGCAGTGCTTGCGCACGACGTTCATCCGGGCGACGTCTGCGCCGCTCGCGAGGAGCCGCGCGCCGAGGGCCTGCTTGTCGGCCAGCGCGAGCCCCGCGGCCGGCGCCACCAGGAGCGACGACGCGCCGCCCGAGAGCACGACGAGCACGAGCGTCCCGGGGTCGGCCGCCGCCACCGCCGCGAGCAGGCGTGCGGTCGCCGCCTCGCTCGCGGCATCGGGCACCGGATGCGCACCGGTCGCGACCTCGATCCCTCCGTGGCAGGGTCCGGCGCCTCCGTGCGGGACGATCACGAGGCCGCCCGCGCACGCATCGCCCAGGACCTCCGCGGCGGCACCGGCCATGGCGAGCGCCGCCTTGCCGGCGCCCACCACGAGCACCGGCCCGGCATGCTCGGCGAGCGGCGCGCCACTTCGGCCGCGGAGCCGGAGCGCCCCGCCGGCGCCCGCGAGGCTCGGCGCGACCAGCCGGCCCGGCTCGACGGCCGCGAGGGCTGCCGCGTGGCAGGCGAGCGCATCGGCGCGCAGCGCGGCCCAGCTCACCCGCGCGCCTCTGGACGGCCGCGGCGGGCGCCCCCTATAAGGAGCCCCGCATGGCGACCACGGAGTCCGACCCCCGGGCGGGGATCGAACGCTTTCCGGCGCTCTGGCAGCGCGTGGTGACGGCGCCGCACGGCTTCTTCGCCGACATGCCGCTGATGGGCGGCCTCGGCGAGCCGACCCTCTTCCTCGCCCTGTGCGCTGCGATCGACGCCGTCGGCCACCTCATCCTCGGTGCCGGCGTCGCCGGCATGATCGCGAGCTTCGTCGGCCAGATGATCGCGGCCTTCGTCCTCGCGGCAATCCTCGTCCTGGTCGCGCAGAACCTGTTCGAGGGCCGCGGCGGCTACGAGCCCACCTTCCGGGTGGTGGCGTACGCCTGGGCGCCCCTCGTGGTCGCCTGGCTGCCCGGCGTGGGCAGCCTCGCCCTCGTCTACGCCGCCTACCTCATGCTGCGTGGCCTCGAGCGCGTCCAGTCCCAGGACACGACGCGCGCCGCACTGACCCTGGTGATCTCCCTGGCGATCCTCTGGATCCTCGCCCGCGCCGGCCGCCCCATAGGCCTCTAAGCGAGCGGGGCGCAGCCGGTCGCGCCCCCACCGACCCGGCGTGGGGACGGGGCCGCCGTCAGAGCGCCTCTCTCGCCGAGCGCCAGCCCGACCGGTGCACGCCCGCGCAGCGGCGAGAGCGAAGCGGCGACGGCGGCCCCGTCCCCACGCCGCGCCCCGCGCGCCCGGCCGCGCCCCGCTAGCTCCCCTCTTCGTCGGACTCGCCCGGCACCAGGCGCCGGTAGCTCCGGTCCTCCTCGAAGCGCTTCATGGTCTTCGCTTCCCTCTCCCGCTCGGCCTGGCAATTGATGCAGAGCCGGGTGAAGGGCAGCGCCTCGAGGCGCGCCTCGGCGATGTCGGACTCGCAGCTCTCGCACACGCCATAGCTGCCGTCGTCGATGCGGGCGAGCGCGTCGTCGATCGCCTGCAGCTTGTCGCGGTCGCGGTCGGTCAGGATCACGTTGATCTCGCGGTCGCGGGCGTCGCTCGCGAGGTCGTAGGTGTCCATGCCCTCGTCCTTGGTCTGCTCGCGACCCTCGTGCAGCTCCTCCTGCACGTTGCGGAGCAGCTGGGCCCGCATCTCCTGCAACGCTTCGCGGGCCTTCTTCAAGAACGTCTTGCGCATGCTGGCTTCTGCCTCCGAGGGGCGGGGAATCTATGCCCGGGGCGAGGGTGTGTCAATCGCAATCTCGCGCACCTCGCCCCGTAGGTCGTACGTATCGGCGCCCGTGACCACCCCCGGGACGATCGTGCCCGGCGCGCCCTCCCCGACCAGGCGGATGACGCCGTCGATCTCGGGGGCCTGCGTCCGCGTCCGGCCGACCAGGGTACGCCCGCGTGCGTCCTCGATCAGCACCTCGACCCCCTGCCCCACCTGCGCCGCCGCCCGACGCGCCGCGACACGCGCCTGCACGGCCATCACCCGCGCCCGGCGCTCGCGCTTCACCGCCTCCGCGACCTGGCCGGGGAGGGTCGCGGCCGCCGTGCCCTCCTCCCGGGAGTAGGTGAACACGCCCACGCGCTCGAACTCTGCCTCCTCGAGGAAGTCGCACAGGGCGCGCACGTCGTCCTCCGTCTCGCCCGGGAAGCCCACGATGAACGCGGAGCGGACCGCGACGCCGGGGACGGCCGCGCGGACGCGGGAGAGGAGCCGGCGGATGGCCGCCCCGCTCCGCTCGCGGCGCATGGCGCGCAGCATGCGGTCGGAGATGTGCTGCAGGGGCATGTCGATGTACTTGCAGACGGCGGGCTCGGTCGCAATCACCTCCAGAAGGTCGTCGGTCACCGAGGCCGGGTAGGCGTAGAGGAGCCGCAGCCAACGCACGGCGGGCACGCGCAGGGCGAGCGCGCGGAGCAGCATGGCGAGCGAGGTGCCGTCGCGCCGGTCGCGCCCGTAGGCGGTCAGGTCCTGCGCGACGAGGTTCAGCTCGAGCGCGCCGTCGGCGGCGAGCGCCGCCGCCTCCTCGAGCACGTCGTCCATCGGCCGGCTCTCGTGCCGGCCGCGAATCTTGGGGATGATGCAGAAACCGCAGGTGTGATCGCAGCCCTCGGAGACCTTGAGGTAGGCGGTCCACCAGGCGCCGGCGCGCACCCGCTGGGTGAGCTCGCGACGGGGGAGGACGTGCTGCGCGCCCCGGTAGACGACGGGGCCGTCTGCCGCCGGCCCCTCGACCGCTTCCGCGATGCGCAGCAGGTCGCCGGTGCCGACGAACACGTCGACCTCGGGGAGCGCCGTCTTGAGCTCGTCGGCGTAGCGCTGCGCGAGGCAGCCGGTGACCACCAGGCGCCGGCCGGCACGCGCGGCCTTCACGCGCGCCAGCTCGAGGATGGCGTCGATCGACTCCTCCTTGGCGGGCTGGATGAAGCTGCACGTGTTCACCACCAGCACGTCGGCCGCCTCGGGGTCGAGGACCAGCTCGTGCCCGCGCCGCGCGAGCACGCCGAGCATCACCTCGCTGTCGACCCGGTTCTTGGGACAGCCGAGGGTGAGGAGGTGGACGCGCCGGGGCTCAGTCACGGAAGTTCGCGAACTGCATGGCGATGCCGAGGTCGTGCTCGCGGAGCAGCGTCATGATCGCCTGCAGCTCGTCCCTCTTCTTGCCGCTGACCCGCACCTGGTCGCCCTGGATGGCCACCTGCACCTTGAGCTTCGTGTCCTTCACCAGCTTCACGATCTCGCGCGCCTTGTCCGTGGCGATGCCCTGCTGGAGGTCGATCTTCTGCTTGGCGGTGCCGGCCGGCCCCGGCTCTGGCGCGCCGAACTGCAGCGCGCGCAGCGGCACCTGCCGCTTCCCCATCTTCTCGCGCATGATGTCGGCGAGCGCGCGCAGCTTGAAGTCGTCGGCGGCGCGGAGGTGAATGGCGGTCTCCTCGCGTCGCACCTCGGTCGGCTGGTTCCTGAAGTCGAAGCGCTGTGCGATCTCGCGCAGCGTCTGCTGGAGCGCGTTGTCGACCTCCTGGAGATCGACGCGGCAGACCACGTCGAAGGACGGCATTTCGGGGGCCCGTCAATAGGCGGGCGGGCGGACCACGTCAACCCCGGGCGGGGGCGTGAAGCGGAAGAGCGCGGCATCGAGCGGGACGTTGCGGCGCTCGTTCGCGAACGCGAGGCGCGTCGTCGTACCGAGCGGATCGGTGACGCGCGCCTCCTCGACCGTGGCGTCGGCCTTGCGCACCACGAGCGTGAGCGTGCCGATGCCGGCGTCCTTGCGCGGCACCAGCCGCAGCACCCAGCGCGCGGGCTCGTCGCGCTCGAGGCTCGCCTCGAAGTCGCGCTCGACCCGCCCGAGGCCGGCGAGGAAGCTGACCGGAGTTTGCGCACGGAACGCCTGGGCGAGCGGCGCCTTGATCACCTGCTTGTCCCCGGGCTGGTAGATCCAGAGCGTCTCGCCGTCACCGACGATGAGCTGCGGGTCGGGCGCCGCGTAGTCCCAGCGCATGCGGTTCGGCTTCTCGAAGGCGAGCGTGCCGTGCGACTCGAGCGGCGAGGCGAGCGTGGGGGACTCGACCGACTGGCGGAAGTCGGCGGTGAGCGTGCGGGTGGTCTCGTAGCGGCCCTGCAGGCGGGCGAGGACGCCCTTGAGCGCGTCGTCCGCGGCGGGAGCCGGGGCGGCCGCGAACGCAAGCCCGAGAAGGAGCGGGAGGAAAGCGCGCATGTTGAAGCAGCTTCACCGTTTCGCACGCGGCCCGCAAGCGCTCCGCCGCCCCGCGCGGAGGAGATCCGCCACGCAGGCACAGGCGGGCGAGCTGCGCTCGAAGGCGATGACCGTCCTGCAGCCTGCGCACGATCGGGTCGCCGGGCGGCTGAACGACTCCGACCGCCGACGCGCCGAGGGCCCCGTTTTCGAGACGACCCCTGACGAGTAGGTCAGTACGCGGCCTTCATGACCGCGATCCCGGGAAGAAGCATCGCTCGCCAGACCTGCTCGATCTCCGGCAACACATCACGGCCCTCCTCACCGGGAAGGTCAAACGGCTGCGGAGATGACATGCGGCTTCGGAACGTCCGAGATGAGATCTAACTTTGGGCCTTTATCGAGACTCCCATCCGATTTGGAGCGGCATTACAGGCGCGCCCTGGCTTCGCCCGCCGCGTTCGATAAAGCCCCGCCACAGGCTACCGAAATCTTCCCCTTCCGCATCGCTTTTCCGATTAGCTTGACGGCCTTCTTCAGCGCACTCCGAGCACCCCGTACTAGTCTGGCCTGCTTGCTTGGATTGCCGGTCAGCGTCGTCTTCTCGATGAGAGCCTTCGCCCGCGTAAACTTCCCGAGCACTCCGGCTGGAATCCGCTCCTGGATGCAGGATGCGCTCGCCACTGCCACGTCCAGGAGGCAGCCCGCCCCCACACGCCCCGTTGGGACAGCGTGCACACAACCCGCCGCAGGGTCGCAAGAGTCGACGGTGCACTGCACACCATCGTCGCAGACTGTGGGATGGTGCGTACAAGTCCCGAGATTGCAGGCGTCGGCGGTGCAGGCGTTGGCGTCGTCGCAGTCCGCATCCGCCAGGCATTCCGGTTGCGCCACAGTTGTGCATAGGACGCGGTCCGGCGTGTTACCCACCGTGGTTCCCGGCCGCGTCCTGTCGTAGCCGCTCCACAGAACATAGACCTTGGTAGCGTCCCCGGTCCCGGTAGCCCGGAGCTGGGCGTAGTCTCCGATGAGGTAGTACTGGGTGGAAGCCCGGTCGGGCGGCGGGTTATCGAGGTTGAGCGTGTTGCCCGCCGCGTTCACTTGCACGGGCGTGGTCCAGGTCGTGCCACCGTCGGCGGAGTTCGTGTAGTACACGTTTGCCGTGCTCGCGTTCAGGACGCCGTCCTCGTTCTGGTAATACGCCACGTGCATGGCGCCTTGACCGTCCACGTCCAACATCGGGAAGTACTGGGTCTTTCCCGTGACGGTCGGGATCGCTGCCGTCGTCCAGGTCATCGCGCCGTCGGTCGAGACGGATACGTAAACATCGCCTTGATCCAGCGCAGTGTTCGCAGGGTTCGGGTTCCGGTTTGAGATGAAGTAGAGGCTTCCCCGCCGCGGCCCGGAAGAGCGATCGATAGCGAGGTACCCATGGTTGTCGATGCGGAAGCCATTGAGGCCCCAACGGGTGGTGGCGCCGAGTTGCTGGCCGGCGGCGGCCCAGGACATTGATGATTTCATGAACGTGTTCGGACCAGCGCCAGCGTTCGTGATTACGTGAAATTCGGCGATCCACGTGGCCCCCACTGGAGGGGACAGGCTCAGGGCCGCTGCTTGGAGGTAGACGGTTCCGTCCGTCACCCCTGCCACAGGCTGCATCTGGCTCCCCTGAAAGGGCGGGCTTCCCGTGCCGGACGTCTGGAGCTCGATCACCGGATTGCCAGCCGTGTCGATCACCTGCAGGAAAGAACCAACATACCCAGTGTTGCCCGCGCCATAGTCGTCGTAGGTAAGGTAGACCTTTCCGTCGTGGGTAGTCCCGGCCCCGCCCCCTCGCGCGCTGGTCCGGTCCACATCGAACATGTCCCGGTCCTGCAAAACCGCCTTCACCTCCTCGAAGAAGAGCGAGAAGCTGATGCCGCCGTCGGTCGAGTGCGACACGACCGTGTGCGAGGTGCCGCTGCTGCCGCTGTCCCGGCGGATCTCCGTCGAAAAGAACTCGCTGGCGGCGTTGCCGGGATGTGTCCAGGGGTCGAACGGAGGCCCGGTGAAGGTTCCGCCCCCGTTGGGCAGGCTGCGCGACGTCCAGGAGACGTTACCATCCGTGGAGTTGCTTTGGGGGATGTCGGGGTTGAAGTCCCAATGCTCGTTATACACGCCCACCAGGTTGTCGGCGCTATCGAAGTTGATAGCGAGAGATGTCTCCGACCCGTCCTGGAGATAGATGTCGCCCCCAATGGGCATCGGCGGCGAGGCGGGGACGGAAGGCGCCGCCGGGCGCGCGAGCGGAACGTAGTTGTCCGCCGCGTCGCGGACGACGACCTTACCTTCGAACGACGGTGGCAAAGGTACCATCGGCTCCTGGGCTCCAGCGGTGGCGGATACGCCCGCGCAGGCCAACAGGATCCCGGGGATGAGCTGTGGCAGCCATCGCATGTAGCCTGCCTCCGCTACCGCCTGAACCACGCCCCGGAACGGAGAATTCGCAGGCTTCACACCAGAGGCGCTCACGATGACGTGTCCACCGGCGTCCGGTTCAAAAAGCCCCGCCCGCCTACTCCTCGATCCGCCGCGCGATCACCTCGCGCCCCTTCGCCCCGGGCGACGAGACCACGCCCTCGCGCTCCATGCGCTCGATCATGCGCGCGGCGCGGTTGTAGCCGACGCGCAGGCGGCGCTGCACTCGTCGGTCAGGTCCTCGCCGTCCTCGCCCTCGCCGTCCTCGTCGTCGCCGCCCTCGAGCAGCTCCATCTCGTAGCGCGGCTCCTCCTGGCGCTTGATGAAGTCGACCACCCGGTGGACGTCGCCGTCGGAGACGAAGGCGCCGTGCAGGCGCTGCACGCGCGCCGTGCCGGGCGGGAGGAAGAGCATGTCGCCCTCGCCGAGGAGGCGCTCGGCGCCGATCGCGTCCAGGATGGTGCGCGAGTCGGTGCGCGAGGTCACCTGGAAGGAGATGCGGGCCGGGAAGTTCGCCTTGATGAGGCCGGTGATGACGTCCACCGAGGGACGCTGGGTGGCGAGGATCAGGTGGATGCCGGCGGCGCGCGCCTTCTGCGCGAGGCGCGTGATCGACTCCTCGACCTCGCGCCCGACCATCATCATCAGGTCGGCCAGCTCGTCGATGATGATGATGATGCGCGGCAGGTGGTGGTGCGGCAGGCCCTCGGGGGACGCGGGCGCCTCCTCGACGCCCGCGCTCTCGCGCAACAGCCGGTTGTAGCTGTCGATGTTGCGCACGCCCTTCTCGTGCAGCAGCCGGTAGCGCAGGTCCATCTCGCGCTCGATGTTGGCGAGCGCCGCGGCCGCCTTCTTGGGGTCGGTCACCACCGGCACGAGGAGGTGGGGGACGTTCTCGTAGATCGACAGCTCGAGCATCTTCGGATCGATCATGATGAAGCGGACGTCGCGCGGGGAGCTCTTGTAGAGGATGCTCATGACCATGGCGTTCATCGACACCGACTTACCGGTGCCGGTGGCGCCCGCGACCAGGAGATGCGGCATGCGCGCCAGGTCGGCGACCACCACGTTCCCGGTCGTGTCCTTGCCGAGCGCGAGGGCGAGCTTCGAGTCGGCGTGCTCGTACTCGACGCTCTCGAGCAGCTCGCGGATGAAGACCTTCTCGCGGCGCGGGTTGGAGACCTCGATGCCGACCACGGGCTTGCCCGGGATGGGGGCCAGCACGCGCACCGAGAGCGCGCGCAGCGCCATCGAGAGGTCGTCGGCCAGGGTGACGATGCGGTTCACCTTGACGCCCGGCGCCGGCTCGAACTCGAAGGTCGTGATCACCGGCCCCGGACGCACCGCGACCACCTTGCCGCTCACCTGGAAGTCGGCGAGCTTGGTCTCGAGGATGCGCGAGCTCGCGTGCAGCGCGGCCTCGTCGAGCGGCTGCGTCGTGCGCACGGGCGGGTCGAGGAGGTTGAGCGCCGGGAGGCGGTAGGTGTCCTCGGCGAACAGCTCCTCCTGGAGCTCGGAACGCTTGGCACGCCGCGGCGCCTCGGGGCGGCGCTCGGGCTCGCGGATGATGGGAGGCGGCTTGTCGGCGGGGGCCTCGGGCGGCGGCTCGACGGCGTCGTCGAGGAGGATCGGCAGCTTCGGCCGCGGCGTCTCGGACGGCTCCTCGGCGGCGGGCGGGCGGCGCCGGAGGCGCGCCGCGCCCGCACGCACCGCCGCTGCGAGCCAGCGAGCGGCCCGGCCCGACGCCTCGATCGCCGACACGCCGGTCGCGAGCACGAGTGCGACCACCAGCACGACGGCGAGGAGGAGGAACGCGCCCGGCCCGCCCAGGAGGTCGCCGAGCGCGACGCCGACGAAGCCCCCGAGCCAGCCGCCGCCTCGCACCACCGCGCGCCCGCCGGTGACGAGGCCCGCGAGCGCCGCGATGCTCGCCACCAAGAGCGCCGCGCCCACCAGCCTGAGGCCGCCGAAGCCCTCCGCCCCGCGCCGCAGGAGCGCGACCGTGAAGTAGCCGAGGTAGAGCGGGAAGAGATACGCCGCGACGCCGAGGGCGCGCAGCGCCGTTCCGGCGAGCGCCTGCCCGACCGGCCCGCCCAGGTTCGCGTGCGGCGCGTCGGGCGAGAACGAGAGGAAGCTGAGCGCGAGGAAGACCGCGACCGCGCCCGCGAAGATGGCCTCCGCCTCACGGATGAGATGCGCGCCCGGGACCGCCGGCTGCCGCCGCGTCGCCATCACGAGCGCCCAAAGAGCACGGTCACCGCCACCACCCCTCCCCCGCACCCGTCTACTACATCATTCGGTCGAAGCCAAAACGCACGGTCCACGGAGAACACTCGTGCATGGGGCTCAGCCGAGTTGAACGACACCGAGCTCGACGAGCACGGCCAGCACCGCCGAGAGCGCGACCCGGTACCAGCCGAACGGCGCGAGCCCGTGGCGGGTG
>WNFO01004499.1_pt1 | contig 12047 bp, 11 predicted proteins | sample 5400251 | NCBI WGS metagenome assembly WNFO01 (sample SAMN13153354, study PRJNA577476) | soil metagenome | isolation source: 100 cm saprolite under Madrone tree | place: USA:California | collected 2016-06-14
TTGCTGTTTTCCCCCACTCAGCCTTGCGCCACTCAGCCCTCCTTCCCGTTGTCGTCCCCTCGTGGGTTCAGTCGCTTTCACAATGAGATCTTATATTTTTCCCATCATTTCTGCTGCTCTCTTTGTGGCCGGGGTATCTGCCCAATTGACAATCAACACACCGTATGCTTCCTCTTTTCCCCAAACCAAACTGTTGCATGTTCTCAACTCGCTATTCAGAACGAATGTGATCTCCTGCACACCACTTCAGATCACCTTTTCAGGCGGGACTCGTTCGTTTTCCTTGTTCGCTTCCTGAAAGTCGGCTACTCACGCTTGCCTTCTAGCTCCCTACATTATTGTATGTATAACCCTCGTTATTTCTTTCTTGTCGTTAAAGGTCAACCATCTTGACATTATGTAGAGGTTAGTCAGGCTCATTTACCTTGAGTGTCGTTGCTTCTATTCTCATACGCGTCTCTACTTTTAGTGTTCATCCGGGTGCTACACCCAATGGTGATCCTTTGGCGACTTTCTCAGGCATAACTGGCTCGCCATTCACTTGGACTGCCGTGAACTTCGCGTCCGGTCCGTAACATGAATTCTTTCAAAGAACAATATCTTACGTAACACTCAGGCACTAGTCTCGATCTCACTCTTCGTGATAATACTGGGGCGTCTGCACAATCTGCCGCCTTCACGGTTCAGTCGGGCGGTAAGTGGTGAATTCTTTTGATAGATCTAGTTTTCTCATATAGTTCAGGGAGCACAACTTGCTTAAACGGAACGGCGACTGGTTCTAGTGCCCCTGCAGCCAGCTCTGCCGCGGTATCTCCTTCGGGTGCGACGGCAACGACCACTGGAACCGCCGGATCTAATCCAAGCAAAGCTGCGTCCAATGGTTCAGGCTCATCCGGGTCCTCGTACGTTTCTCATGACCTTCCGAGGCTCCATAACTAATTCGCGTATCAGTACGTCGAAGGCAGCCTCTCCGACCTCTAATGCTGCAATCGTTCCCGGCGTTCCTTACGGTATGGCGGGTGTTCTCGGGGCGGTCGTTGCGGCCGTATTTGTCTGAGCCCAATGAGGAACTGTTCGAAAACAGACGCTTGTCGATACAAGGGTTATCTCGGAACGCCTGTGATAGTGGACATCTACGCGTTTCTGGACTTCGTCAACCGACCTTTCTTTGGTTGTTGCTTTGCTCTATCAATTCCCATCTTTATACTTGTCTCTTTAGCTCTCAGCGAGACGTTTAGTACACAATTTAGTTTCTTTGCATTCCGATACTGATACCACTACGTGTCTTGCGTTACAAAGTGTCTTGTTGATTCCTCACGACTTGGTGATTCTTATGAGCGTTCTTTGTAATTTCGTACGAGATCACGTAGACGTTCGATGATTACACTTCGAATGGTGTCTGTTTTCATTAGTTTGCCCACAGCTGTTGTGTGAATGAAAGCTGCGCCGAGTGTGGCCTGACGTCCATTAACAGGCTTCAAGTCGAATGAGAAAATCTCGTCGCTTGACGTCACATAATCATGGTTTTACAAAGGCGAACATACTGAAGGGATAGGAGCATGTTATCGTGTCTGTTTGGATACAGAATGAGACAACGAAGGCAGCTCGAGTCTTCAAAGCCGTTTACAGTAATACCGTGACACGAAGATGAATTGAACGCACTTGGTATGCGGAGACTCGTGGCCTAAGTGGTCATTTCTACGAAGTCACGGTCCTTTACGCATGCGTTCGGTGATGGCCACTGGGAAGTGCAGCAACCGGTTGTATGGGTCTTTTGAGCATATGTTTATGAAGGGCGATGTAACCAAGTGCATCGGGCCATCGTCTGGGGAACACTGGCTCCATTGAACACAATATCGGAAACGGACCGAAGAGACTGTTGCAAGTTGCTACCGCTACTATGTTATTCGTTACGCAATAAAGCATAGGTGGCGTGTGCCGTCTCCAAGGAGCGGTAGAGACAGACTGGAAAAACTGAAACACTGCTGCTGATCGAGTGCTGATCGCGCTGATCTGCTGACCCCCATGCTGCGGCATAAGCCAGTAAAGGTCACGGTACGGTATACGGTTACAGTAAGTGCCAGGAAGAACCGTCTTTTTCTCTCAGGCGCGCAATAGTCATGGTTGCCAGTAAGTTACAGTAGAACCCCGAGAGTAAAATTGGCGTCAAAAAATGAGGTACTGTACGGCACACAAGGGTTTGGTGCATTCAATTATATATTCCGGCCAACTGATGACATGCCGGGGATTATGAGAACCCCAATGGGGCAGTCGAGTAATCCATCTCTCTTCCTGGCACGCATCACATGCACTGGAGAGCGAATACACGACGGTATTGCACCCGCACAAGTTGTCTTCGTCAGTACTGGTCGGTCCAGGGTTCGAGTTTCCCGGCGCTAGCGGAGAGATAACGTACGAGATGAGATCACAAGCCATACACGCAAACAATTATAAAAATTTCACACACCCCATGTATGCTACGACTACGCACGGGCTTTGGTTGAGGGAGTTGAGTACTTTGAGTGCCTGAACACAATGTCGTTAGATCAGATAATGGCCAAAAAATGTATTGTCGGGACGTCCCGACCACAATGCACACACCTAGTTCCACTCAGTCGAGGTACAATTTGGCACAGAAACCTAGACGACCACGAAAGCAGAAGAGAAGGACAGGGACAACGAGTGACGTAGGGACTTGACAGAGGGGACATGTCGTATCCGACAACCATGGGGGGTGGGTGGACTAGACGAAATAGGGCAACTGCGCTCAAACGCATCATTTTGAGAGATTGATTGGACCACTTGTGATGAGAATTTAGTTGAAATACCATTGTAGTATTTCCCACCGCCGTGCAATTGACATGCACGCTATGGACTTCGTACCAGCTCGGGCTGTCTGATAGCACCCCAGGTTGGATCGACACCTCCAACCAGTTGGGGGGTTTGTACCGTAGCGAGGATAAACCGGTACGGTTGCCGAATGTTCCAGTACTCGTATTTGAACTTAGATAAGTACCACTCAAGATCTGGGCTGCCAGAGTTGGATCCTGTCACAAGTAAGAGCAAGAGTCAAGGCAAGCGTGACGGTGAGCGGTGAATTAGCACGTCACCGTCAAATCAGCGTTGTGTTTATCGAGGCCGTGTGATGTGTGAACCACTGCCGCGCGATGGGACTGAGGACCCTTCGTCTAACTCCTGCACTGCCAGCCTAGACTGCACGAGCCAAGGGCACCCCGAATCCGTAACATGCATTGTGTGACATCCCCTTGTCGATGACAATAGAACCCAATTATTGTAGATGCGGTGGATTCTTAACGAGGGTTGATACGTTGATAAATGGAAGTAGTTGGGAGACCAGGAAATGTTGGTCGCTCGACCCCATGCAGTGAAAGTCTAGGAAGAACGATACAGTGCAACCTAGGGACTTCCATGCACGAAAACTAATCCTTATCTGAACCTTATGGTAGGTCGCAAACCATAGAACCTTTCCAGAGAATCCGGACTTGATATTAATATGACTGTTTTGCTGCCTTGTTTCCTTGCTTTGATACTGCTTGCCGCACCCAGTTGCAGAGCATGGGAATCAAATCAAAATATGAAACACGATGAAGAAGACAAGTTGCGACCCGCCTGCCAGTGCCAGTTCAAGATCCTTGACGTAAATTCCGTCACTGCAATCAATCATCCGTTCCTCCTAATGTGATCGCGTAGCCCAGCCTGGCAGCGCAGGGAAGCAGGATCAATCTCGCCGATAGTTTCTGCCAGCGCTTCCTCCGCCCATTTGTCTACATGCACGAGAACAAGACATGATTCGTTTCCCCTGGGACTGAGCACCGTGTCCGTATTTACGGCTATACGGGCACCCGTAATAGGGTTACGGTCACCATACCGTCTAGCCTCGAAGGGGCCATTTGACGGACGGGAAGTGTCATGGGAACTGGACGGTACCGTGTAAGGCCTTACATGTAAGGCTTCGGTCTGCCTCGGATCGGAGCAGAACAGCCGCGTCGGAGCGCCCGTCCGCCACGCGCGTCTGACTTGACGTGCATTTTTCATTCACACTCCTTCCCGCTCTCACAGCCTCCCGCCTTTCCCTTTTCTCTCACCTTTCTCTCTTTTTCCTTCGTACTTTAGGCAATGATGATCAACCCTTAGCCGCAGCCGCGCGGCATCAGTACGCCTTCAATACAGTCCTTAGTCTCTTTTCTTTACATTTTTACTGACATTTTTCTCATCTTTCTTGCATGTCCAGCACAACGACAACGCGTATACCCTCTCCTTGGCGACACCTCCCTTTTCATACCACCGGACTCGATTAGTAGTAGGGACTTGGAATGTATTTAAGTAGCCTCCTCGTTCGAGGATGGCATCATCACAATTAGAATGTGTTTCTCTTTTTTTCTCTTTTCTATTCTGCGTGCGTTTCGTCGTCTCGTCTCAGCACACATGTCTGTGGAACCGCTGTCCGCGATGTCTCTCGTCCCCTCGTCCCTTCACTCGCTGTCTCTGTGCCTCTCTCAGTTCATCATTCTATTGGTCGGACGACATCCCTTCTCGCAGCTGCTACACAAGCTACAACAGAATGGCCAAGTCAATATCGTACATTGTGACAGGTTGAGGCTGTTGTATGTCTTCACAAGCCCGGATGATCCAAGATACTTACAATTAGCAACCCCACTGAATGTCGATCGAGAAAATAGCAACAAGGTCAAGCAGGAGGAGGGTGTCCTTGCAGTCACCCGCATCAAGGCCCAAGCCCACAACGTATGTGTCCTTCTTAACCAACCAAACTGACCAGAACCATTCTTTTCGTTCGGGCCGAGTCCAGTGCAGAAGCATACTCCATCATCATCGCCGCCGCCAAAGCTGCCGCCGACCGCACCCGCATCGAAGCCGAGCCTAGGCCCGTGCACATGCAACTCGTCTTGCCGCTGAGGCAGAAGCGGAGGCAATCGGCATCAAGTCGGACACAGACTCAGATGTCAAGAATACGTTCGCAGCAGATGGCTGGGAAATGGCTGGACGTCGCGTGCATGGCAGCGTTTGGGACCAAGGCCGCCTTTGTGCCCACCGAGGCTTTGGCTCCTTCTTGCCCTGCCGGTGGATTGCCTGGCTTGGTCTAGTTAGCCAAAGCGATGCATTTCTGTTCTCTACTTTAGTTTGCAATCGCTTTGACAGTACCTCACTTTACTCTGTTTCCAGTTACTGTAGCTCTTTATCGCTTTCAATTGGTGTCACCTGTTTTCTTGATATCATGCGACTCGGACATTTCTACTCTATCCCCTTTTATTCATGATATTCATTTGCAGCGCAACTCGCCCTCAACTCGCCACACGCGCGCGCGACTTGGCCTTCAGCCAGAGACCATCAGCACATTTATGGTCCTGAAATACTGCCTTTGTCGCATGCGTCACGGTGAGGGTAAGGTAATTACTTTAGAGTAGGTTTTTGTTGTAGAAATACAAACCTATTGAAATTGTGCCTACTAACTATCCTGTCAACGGCCGTACACACCCCCGTACTACCGTGCCATTGAGGTTTCTTGAAACCACTATATGAATACGGGAACGGACATACCCGTAACCGTCTGACAGCATGAGTATACGGACGGTGCGAACGCCCGTGCGAAACCTCGGGGCAAAGGTAAAAGAGTGAGTATAAAGTTTATATTGGTTCATTTCATGAGATCCCTCACTCTCACTGACCATCGGCAAGTGGCGAAGGAAAAATCGAGATCTGGACGTCTTGCCAGTTCATCTGTAGTCGACCCAAAATTAAATGGATCAAACGCCGGAAACTCCCAAGGTCCTGGAACACCACTTGATGTAGTTATATGGGTCATCTACTGGAGAGCTTAACGCTATTCCCAGAAAGAAGAGGACAAGTTTCCTAGGGAATACTATTGAACGAAGCGAGCCCGGGAGGCGGAATCGTTACTGATGGTCTGCCGGCGGGCGGCAAGCCGCGGGCGAGAAACTGGTCACGGAGTCTTGGTACGCGTCAATATCCGCATCAGTGACACACAGCTCATTTGGAAAAACTGATCGCACCTGCTACCATCAGGCAGCATCCCCATCAGGACTTGGGGTCTGTGCGGGACAGTTCTCGATCCGGTTTGTGTCGCGTCGACGCCGCCACGCCACGTCAAGTCCAAGTTGCTCGCCGCGGAAATGCTTGTTTGGAATGTGGTACTTCGCTGTGCGAAAGGTGGCTTTGCCTCTGTTACTAGTCCTCGTTGTACGTCCGCGTCTACTTGGGGCTTATTACTGAGGAGAGTTGGTGCGTCCATCCGCCGCCAACGAACTATTGCCTGATAATAACAGGAATCTAGGTCCATTAATAAAGTCGTCGCCATGTGTTGACGACCCTGTGATCAATGGCATGACGTAGCACGCTGGGGTGGTGCAGCCCACGATGTCCGCGGGCCACAACTGGCCAACCTTTTCTCCCGTATGTATTCTCGTCTAAGCTACTCGAGTACTTTATGGGGATTCCCCACGTTCATTGTCTCGTTGGTCCCCCTTTCGCCCTTCTTCCTCTCTTCCTAGATCCCTTTTCCCTTCCGCGCTAGCTTCGAATAAATGACCATCCCTGTCTCTGATGCCTCTCTTGCTAGTGCTGTACACGCGGGTCCATGGTGGAGACATCGTGGTGCGTATTTATTTAATCATCCATCGCTATTAATTGCATACTAAAGCGATCCCATCTGAGAGGTGTCCTGCGTTTGAATTTCTATATCCTCCTTCCTTTGCTCACAGGATGCATCAATGGCTACAACTCGTCTCTCGTCAACGGTAGGACCTCCCACACTTGTTGGATGTCTTCGATGTGTCTGATATGATTCCCGATAGGATTGCAGATTCTCCCAGCATGGCGACAGCAATTTCTCAATCCACATGGAAAGACGTTAGGTATTCATTCGCCGTGCGAATGTAGCGAAGAGCTCACCTATAATAGGTATAATCACCTCGGCGCAAGTAATAGGTAGCCTGGGAGTACGTCGCAATATCGATTTGTGCCATCTCGGCCGTTTGACGTGTTGCTTCCACAAGGGTCTTCCTATGGTTCCTTATTGCTCGGACCGGTTCGGGCGACGAGCGACTCTGGTAGTCGGAGCTATCTTGATGCTAGGTGGTGTGGCATTACAAGCATCAGCACCGACGGTCGGTCAATTTGTTGTAGCGCGAATGCTCGGTAAGGCAAACTGCAGCGCAGGTAGCACATTACGCGACTCTTAGCGATTTTTACCTCCAGTTGGCGTCGGGCTCATATTTGGCACAATTGCCGCACCTTTGCTCATAACCGAGCTTGTTTATCCTACGCAGGTGAGTTACTACGACTCTATGGTTGCGAGGATATAGCTTACGCGGATTGAGTTAAGCGTGATAAAGTTACATACCTGTATAATACAATGTGGTATGTAGGGAGCATTGTCGGTGCGTGACTCTGTAGTAGCTTCAGACTCACCCTTACGTTGTCCAGCTGCGTGGACTTGCGTTATAGCTTCCGATAGCGCTTCCAATTCGACCAGGTCATGGCAGGCCCCGATACTTGGTCAAGCCTTGGGCCCTATTTTTCAGATATTCTTAATTTGGTAGATCTTCCTTTCCTTATACATAGCCTTGTTTAACCTTCCTACAATAGGTTTGTTCCTGAAAGTCCTAGGTGGCTTATTTCAAAAGGTTCAGTAAGCCTTTTCTCCTTCGTCTCAAGTGATGGCGTTGCAACGTCCGATTACAGGAAGGCAAGGCCCTACGAATACTCGCTCGCTTCCATGCGATCAGATTCGATGAGCATGACCCCTTGGTCCTGTACGAGATGGCACAGATCCAAAGCTCTTTGAGAATGGAGCAACAAGTCAAGAAGAACACCTCGTTTGCTACTCTATTTGCCACACCAGGGAACAAAAAGCGTATGCGAATTGTCCTCAGCATTGCATTTTTCTCCCAATGGAGGTAATGCCCTGACACCGCCCTTCACGGTCATCATATCGATTATAATTCCAACAGTGGGAATGGGCTATTATCGAACTATATAAATTTGGTGCTGGAGAACATCAACATCACGAACACAAGGACGAAGGCCACATTCAACGGGGTCCTGCAGGTGTGTTATCATTCCTCTCAACCTCTACTGTAATGTACGATTGAGTTTTCAGATCTGGAATCTTGTTGCTGCTGTAGCTGGAATTTTTTTCATCGGTAAGGTCGGTCGAAGGACGCTATTTTTAGTCTCTACGGCTGGAATGCTCACCTGTCAGTATTTGCGATCATTCACCACGGTGGTTGTGCTAATGCTCGTGAACAGCGTTTTCGTTGTGGTCTCTCACGACGTCCCTCTTTCACACGAATTCCATAACAGTAGCCGCCAACTGTTGGCCATAATCACCTTCTGATCGCACGCTCCTGACTAATTCCTTGTCTCACAGTTACCATTCCATTCATTTTTGTGTTTTATCTATTCTATAATGTGGCTTATACGCCGATGCTTGTCGCCTACACGATGGAAATTCTTCCCTTCGCCTTACGAGCAAAGGGATTTGCACTCATGGTTCGTCGTGTTATGACTCGTTCTCTCGCCGTCACTCCTTACGTACGATTCCCAAAGAATTTGGTCGTATCGTTATCACTGGCATTCAACCAGTTTCTCGATCCTTGGGCCCTCGATACGATCGGTTGGAAATATGTAGGCGTTAGTCTTACCGCGGAACTCTCTGAACTCATTGATCATAGTATCTCGTCTACTGTGCATGGTTGTGCTTTGAGTTGGTCTTTGTTGTCATGTTCATAGTAGAGACTCGAGGGCGGACCCTGGAAGAAACTGCCGCACTCTTCGATGGTGCGGATAAACCCGACCGGCTGGCTCCGTTGAGCGGGGAAACCGCCGTTATAGCCCTACGGCACTTGTCAACGTCGTCCGACGAGCTGGATGACGATGACTTCTTTTACCCTGATAAGGTGCGCGAGCTCGAGTCTTATGAGCCACGGCGCCCCCAGATCGTCTTGGAGAGAGAGCGAGTGGGACACACAAAGGGTAAAGCTATGATGCTTTCATTCGACAGGCGAATTTGAGATATATCGCCCCTTTAGGTATTTTAATTCTTGCTGTAGCTACAAAGGACTGTCGATGTTATTACTAGTAGTCGAAGCCAGCGTTTCGAGACGGCCCGGTCATTTCATCGTGCCGCCTGACTGTACGGAACCCATACTTCGAGTGAGCCAGGTATGCATGTAAACGTCCCCCATCCTTCGGTATTCGTTTGAACGCGAATATTGGGTTCGAAAGATCCGGTGAATTCCGTGTTGATATGGTGCTTCAAGCCGGTCTCATCAGAAGAGCATTGCGCATCTGGTTGGAGAATTTCTTACCTCCCCGACTCTCATTCGTAAACGCCGTGGTTTAGCGGTGGCCCTAGAAGGTAGGAGCCTCAGTAAATGGCCTGATACAGCATGTCTGTCATTCGAACAAACCCCGTCACGGTCCTTTCGTCACTTTTAGAAATGACAACGACGCAACCGCTGCGGGAAGCATCACCCATGCGAACAAACCCGATACATGATGGATGCTCAAAGTAATCTTGCGAGGGCCCATGTGCGTAATCCTTTCGGGCGCGAATAAGCAGTCGGAGCCCTTGTGCAATTGATGCATCATAGCATTCGCCATTCGGATACAAGTCTCCGTAAAAAACGCAGCTATTACTGAATAGTCAGCAAATCGTACTTCGGTCAGATGAATGAACAAACGGGTGGCCGCCTGCGCGCAAGAGGATTATGGCATAAGCTTGTAACTTAAAGGAAGCATTGACCTGGCCGAGCTTGAGTCGGTACCAAAGTTAAAAGTGACAGCCACATACCCAACTCTGCAAGGATTGTCCAATTTGCTGACCCAGAATAAGATCAGCACTCATTTCCAAGTTTGTTTACATGGGGGTTACCGTGCTGCCCAAATGAGTGGGAGAATAGTGCAAGGGGTGTATATGCTTACTCATGATTATCGACAAAGGTCACCGCATCGTTCGGACGGGCTTTTAACAGTGTATTGTCCAGGATACGTCGTAGGTCGAACCGTCTTCTACTGGCATGATGAAAGTTGTCATGTAGTGGAACATCAAAAAACGCTGTCTGAAAACTATTACGCAAGGCGGGCAGGGAGTGTGAACATAGAATATATACCTGGCCTTGAAACGCCCTGACCCATGAGAGAACCCGTGATAGACTGCGCACACAAGTATCAGCATCCTCCCATAGCACAGAGGCAGATACATGCTGACATTGGTGTCCAGTACTCCGCCACCATGAACGTGTGCGATCTGCCGTTACGCATGCGGACCTGCTTGATCTACATAGTGGCTCCTCATAAATACGACAGGGAGTGCGATGACAACTTTTTTGGGGATGATCACCCATTGCAAAAGGAATTTGCGGTCGATGTGCTTGATAGCATCAAGACGGAAGCCGGCGCCGCCTGTGGTCTGACCCGTTGTCCGTCAACGGATCGAAGTGTGGGACGAAATTGGAGTAAATACACGCAGAACCCAGTCTGACCAGCTATACATATCTTCCTGGACATCGGGGTGCCGGAAGTCGACCTTCAACCTGAGTCAGAGCCGGTTGACGAATGACGAACAAGTCCCACATCTGCGCCAAGCAAGTAGTCATAGTTTCCGAGTTCTTTGTCTACATTGGAAGACCAGCCCTTGTGTCCATTCCCTACAATCTGGTATATTCCGCGCTTCCGCGTGCGGTGATCCCAATCAACACCTGCAAGATGGCGACGATCACATGGAGTGCTAGGTGAATGCAGAGGAGTATCAACCTGTAAAATGTTCTTGATTCCAACGGAGCTTGCTGTACTAAGGATACGTCAACCCTGGGAATTCTGCCTCGCCCCGCGAACAGATCTGCTCACTGTACCGCCTCGAGAGCTGAAGTCGAAGACTGTCCATCCCTGTGACGATGTAGCTTCAACAATACCATCACTACATGACCTAATTTACCTCAATTTTCTTGACAGGTCCGATTTTTCTTAAACGGTTGGTTTTATCAACGGGTACTGCATCGAAGGCCTCGGTCTTATCGGCACCGGTTTTATGCTTGGAAGCATTGAAGGGCCATATTTATCATGCTGAAAGCAGACTTACGTTCATTACAGCATCAATCAAGACATCAATTCCATGTTGTTTAGCAACAGATATCGCTCTGACGAGCTCGTCCATGGAACCCCACCGAGTTCTAGTCGTCCCTTTCTGGTGGAATTCACCTAGATCCCACTGCGATAGAATTCCGCTAAGAACCTGGCCCGGGTGAAGATTGGCAAGAATTACTAAATCATATGCATCATAGCCTTGTGATCTCTGGTGACGGTTGAAGGTTGAGTTTGGAATACATATTGCGGAACACACACGTTACTGGTCCCTTTGTTGGGCGGAGGTAACCAAACCTGGGTAACACCAAGTTCAGCGAGTTGTGGAACCTCGCTTTCAAAGTGCTTCCACCAGCTCATGTCAGGGTGAGCACTGTCCCACGTGAAAAATTGGATCTTTGGTTGGGGATTGGGTAAGAGAGCACGCTCGAAATTTGACAGCTTTACCATGAGAGCATTTCCAGAATAGTTACCAGGCCCCAGTGACATCCAGGTCAGGGCACCAGGAAAGTCTCGACCCATTTGAGGCATCTTCAACGTACAACACGTACTGGGAAGACAGAAGACGCAAAAGGACGCCAAGGTCAATTAAAACACCGCCGGCAGTTGCCGTCGTGCTTGTTATAAGCTTGTCCAACTTTTTCCTTCTCTATCAACGTGCACTACAGCGCCATTTGGGATTCCTTGCTGGCGATTTGTGCCTGTCATAGGATGCTGAAGTGTACCAGATAGATAGCCTCCTTAATCACTCTAGTCACGGTAATCCACGTAGACGGGAGTTTCATGATGTGGCTACAGGAAAACGACGACATAAATATAGCCAAATAAAGAGTAGTCATTGTGTCTTGCGTGTTGACGGTGACGGTCGTTCAAGTTACCCATGGAAGAAAGCATCAGCCTCGAAG
>WNFO01005148.1_pt1 | contig 12042 bp, 11 predicted proteins | sample 5400251 | NCBI WGS metagenome assembly WNFO01 (sample SAMN13153354, study PRJNA577476) | soil metagenome | isolation source: 100 cm saprolite under Madrone tree | place: USA:California | collected 2016-06-14
GTGTTTCGGTCCCGCACCAGCCGCTCCAATCGTTCACGATCGGCCGCGGTGATCGAAATTCGCTCAATTTTCCTCATCGGCGCAGACTCGCAGGTTCGCGCCGATTTGTGAATCGTTTGTCAGTGACGGAACACTAGCTGCTCCGAGGCCCAGATGGTTGGTTTCACACCGCCGCCCTGCGATGCCGGCGTCATCCGCGCGACGCCGGCTTTTTCGGCCGCGCTGACGCCGCAGCGCAAGCGCCTGACACTGGCGGCGACGATCCTCGGATCGAGCATGGCGTTTATCGACGGCTCGGTGGTTAATATCGCGCTCCCCGCCATACAGCAGGCGCTGCAGGCAGACGCGGCATCGACGCAATGGATCGTCAATGCCTACCTGTTGCTGCTCGGCGCGCTGGTGCTGGTCGGCGGCTCGGCCGCCGATCGTTACGGCCGCCGGCTGATTTTTCTCGTGGGAATTGCGGTATTCACCGCGGCCTCGATTGCGTGCGGACTCTCGCCCGACATCCGCGTGCTTATCGTCAGCCGCGCGGTTCAAGGTTTTGGCGCAGCACTGCTGACGCCGGCCAGCCTCGCCATGCTGGGGGCGACTTTCGACCAGTACGAGCGCAGCCATGCGATCGGGATATGGGCGGGTGCCGGCGCGCTGACTGCCGCGGCGGGTCCGGTGCTTGGCGGCTGGCTGGTCGATCAAGTGTCGTGGCGCGCCATCTTCCTGCTCAACGTACCCTTGGCTTTTGCCGCCGCGGGGCTGGCAATGCTTTTTGCCTGCGAGAGCCGCGATGACAAGGCGAAGCGGCTGGACTGGATGGGCGCGATCACGGTCGCGATCGGTCTCGCCGCGATCACTTGGGCGTTGAGCGCCTTTCCGGCATCGGGATTTCATGACAAGACCATGCTTGCCGCGCTCGGTGCGGGAGCCGCGTTGCTTATCCTGTTCGTCGCGATCGAAGCCAGATCGCGCCAAGCAGCGATGATGCCGCTGTCGCTGTACCGCTTGCCGAATTTTGCCGCGACCAACGCGCTGACATTGCTGCTTTACTTCGCGCTTGGCGGCGCCCTGTATTATCTGCCGTTTGGCCTGATCCGACTCGGCGGCTATTCCGCGACGCAGGCCGGCGCAGCGCTGTTGCCGTTCGCACTGATCATGGGCTTCGGCGCGTCGTTGGCGGGCGCCCTGTCCGACCGTTTCGGGCCTCGGCTGTCGCTGACCGCCGGACCCGTCATCGCCGCCTGCGGTTTGACCCTGCTCGCTTTCGTCGACTTCAGGCAATCCTATTGGACCGGCGTATTTCCCGCGATCAGCGTGCTCGCCATCGGCATGACCATCACCGTTCCGCCGCTGACATCGACCGTGATGTCGTCCGTCGGCGAAGCGCGCGCCGGCATCGCCTCGGGCATCAACAACGCCGTCGCACGGGTAGCTGGTCTCTTCGCGGTCGCCGTGCTGGGGGCGATGCTGTTCGCAAGCTTTTCACATTATGTTGCCGCGCCGCCCGCGCATGCCAACGAAGCATTGAACGCGGTATTGGCCGGACGGGCCGGTGTAGATGAGGGCGCCATTGCCGCGTTCGATCGGGCGTTGCGAACGGTGATGCTGATAGCAGCGCTCTGCGCCGCGCTTGGCGGTGTCGTGGGCTGGCTGTGGATCCGCCCCATTGGCACGGAAGCGACGCGCTGACACACACCTGCGGACCACATTGGCCGCGATTGCAAAGCCGGATATGATCCGTGTTCGGAGATAGCCATGCATCGGACTGCGGATGTGCAATTTGAACGTGCCGTGGATGAGTTCGTCCGGTGGCGCGCCGTCCCGGAGGACGAGAGATCGCCGGCGCCGGCATGGTGGTGGGGTCCGGCGTTCGAGGTGCAAGGCGTGCAGCAACCGATGCCGGCCGATTGGTGCGCAAGTCTGGAATTGGCTGATGGCGCTACCTACGCCGATGGCGCGCGGATTTTCCTAAAATGCCTCGCCGACCAGACCTCGCTGACCTGGCCCGGCGATTTTCCGCGCAAGGCAAAACACCCAGATCCCGCGTAGCGGGACTGTTACGCGCGGCGGGGTCAGGGCACCACGATTTCGGCGTCTTGCCACTTGCTCTCATGCCACCGCTTTGAGACCATGCCGGCGACAACAAGCAAGACCCGCCTCCCGCGCGCGCTTTGAGCCGAGGAACCCCGATGCCGATCGTGCAGGCCGACCGTCTCACGCGCATTGGCGCGGCTCTGCTCAAGGCCGCCGGCGCGCCGGACGAGGAAGCCAATGCCGTGGCGGTCGGCTGCGTCAACGCCAACCTCGCCGGCCATGACTCACACGGGGTGATTGCGATCCCGACCTATATCGACCGCATCAAGGCCGGGCACATCGTGCCCGGCGCGAAGTGGACGATCGTGCAGGAATCGCCGACCACGACAGTGATCGACGGGCATTGGGGTTTTGGATTTCACGTCAACGCCAAGGCGATGGCGCTCACGATCGAGAAGGCGAAGACCGCCAACGTCGCGGCCTGCACGGTGTTTCGGCAAAGCCACGTCGGACGCCTCGCCGCCTATCCGATGATGGCGATGCGCGAAGGCATGATCGGGCTTGCCACCGCCGATTCCGGCCGTTCGCCAAAGCACGTCGCGCCGTTCGGCGGCCGCGAGGCGCGGCTCGGCACCAATCCGATTTCGATCGCAGTGCCGTCGGACCTCGAGGCGCCGTTCTATCTGGACATGGCGACGTCGGCGGTCGCGGCTGGAAAGATCCAGCTCGCCGCCGCGCGCGGCAAAGAAATTCCGACCGGCTGGATCGTCGACAGCGGGGGACGGCAAACCACCGATCCCACGCAATTCCGCAAAGGCGGCGCGCTGCTGCCGCTCGGCGGCACCGAAGGCTACAAGGGCTCTGGCCTGGCTGCGATGGTCGAGGTGCTGTGCGGGCTGCTTACCGGCCTGGGCTTCGGCGTCGAACCGACCGGCCGGCACAACGACGGATGCTTCATGGCGGTGTTCAACGTCGCCGCGTTCCGTCCCTTGAAAGAGTTCAAGAAGGAGGTCGCGGAGTTCGCGCGCTATCTCAAGGCGACGCCGCCGTCCGAAGGTTCACCCGGCGTGTTCTATCCGGGCGAGGTCGAATACATCCGGGAGCAGCAACGCAGGATTTCGGGGATCGAAGTCGAGGACGCGACATGGGAAAAATTGCGCGCGCTGGCCGGCGAATACAAGCTGGCCACTGAGCTCGATCTCGCGTGAAATTATCATCCGGCCGACACTGGGAGAGCAGCATGACACGGCAAATGGTGATGGTCGGGTTCCTGCAGGCGCAGAATTGCACCAACCTGCCGAGCTCGTGGCGCCATCCGGATTCGCGCGACGACTCGATGTCGGCGGATTACTACCAGCAGATCGCCCGGATCCTCGAATCCGGAAGATTCCACATGGCGTTTTTCGACGATCGCCTGGCGATGCCGGACCGCTATGGCAACGATCACGCCCACACCGTCGAATACGGCATCCGCTGCGTGAAAATGGATCCGATCGTGGTGCTGACCACGATGGCAACGGTGACCGACAAGCTTGGGCTCGCATCGACTTGCTCGACCACCTATTACGAACCGTTCGATCTCGCGCGCCGTTTCGCTACGCTCGATCTGATGAGCGGCGGCCGCGCCGCCTGGAACGTGGTGACATCGGTCAATGACGGCGAGGCGCTCAATATGGGAAAGGACGCGCATCTCGAGCATGACCTGCGTTACGACCGCGCCGACGAATTCATGGAAGTGGTGCTCGGCCACTGGGATTCCTGGGAAGACGGCTCGCTGTTGATCGACAAGAACAGCGGCCGCTTTGCCGACCCGGCCAAGGTTAAGCGTCTCGACCACAAGGGGCAATTCTTCAAGTCGCGCGGGCCGTTCACGGTGCCGCGCTCGCCGCAGGGCCACCCCGTCATTATCCAGGCCGGCGCCAGCGGCCGCGGTCAACGTTTTGCCGGCCGATGGGGTGAGGTCATCTTCACCGCGGCGCGCAATCTGACCGGTGCCAAGCAGGGTTATGACGCCATCAGGAATGAAGCCGCGAAGGCGGGCCGCGATCCCGACCAGATGTTTCTCTGCAATCTCGTCACCCCGGTGGCCGGCGCGACCAAGTCCGAGGCCGAAGACAAGATGGCGGTGATCGAAAAGCTGCCGCTGGAAATCGACGCGCTGTCGCTATTGTCGGAAGGACTGAACTTTGATTTCGCCTCCAAGGGCGTCGATGAGCCGCTGACCACGGATGAACTTCAGGGCATGCAGGGGATGCTCGGCATTCGCGACGGCGTGCTGAGGACCTCGGGCAAGACCAATCCTAGCGCGCGCGATTTTATTGCCTTTTCCGGCCGCGGTCAGACGGCCGACGCCATCGTCGGCGGGCCCAGGGAGATCGCGGACAGGCTGGAGGAAATGTTCGTCAATCGCGGCTGCGACGGGTTTGTCATTGCGGCGACCTATGTGCCGGGATCCTACGCCGACTTCGTCCGCCACATCGTTCCGGAGCTGCAGCGCCGCGGTCTGTTCCACAGCGAATATGCCGGCAAGACCTTGCGGGAGAATCTCGGACTGCCGCGTCCTGCCGCCGGTGCATGGAAGGCATCGCCGCAGATCGCGGCGGAATAAAAGGGATAGAGCATGCGCTGGCTGAAGTTCACCGCGAACGGACAAACATCCTGGGGCATTATCGAAGGCGACCGCGTGATTGCGGTCAACGGCGACCCGTTCGGCGAATGGCAGCGGACGCCGCGCGCTCATTTGCTGGCAGATGTAAAGATTGAACTGCCGCTGATGCCGCGCACGTTCTATTGCGTCGGGCTCAATTACCTCAAGCATCTCAAGGAAGCGGCCGACAAACGCGGCGAGGTGCCCAACGTGCCTGACAGACCCGAGATCGGCTATCGCGCGCAAAACGCGCTGATCGCGCACGATGAGAATGTCGTGATACCGGCTACTGCCACCGAAAAAATCCACTACGAAGGCGAGCTGGCCGTCGTCATCGGCAAAAAGGCAAAGCACTTGACCGAGGCCGACGCGATGGGTTGCGTGTTCGGCTACACCATCGGCAACGACGTCAGCGAGCGCACCTGGCAGAAGGCCGACCGCGGGCTGTGGCGGGCCAAGAACGCCGACACTTTCAAGCCGATGGGACCCTGGATCGAGACCGACGTCGACCTCGACAGCATGGAGACCATCGTGCGAGTGAACGGCAAGGAAAGTAACCGCTTCCGCACCAACGACATGATCTTCGGCATCAAGCCGTTCATCGTCGAGCTGACAAAATATTTCACGCTGTGGCCGGGAGACGTGATCTGGATGGGGACCGACGGCGCCTCTCCGGACCTCAGAGACGGCGACATCGTCGAGATCGAAATTAGCGGCATCGGCACCCTGCGCAACCGGTTTGTCAAAGAGACGGCGCCGGGAAGCTAGTGGCCCCCCGGTCGCCGCTCTTTCTCGTTGCCGAGGCCGGCAGCATCAAGATGGAGCAATGACGCCGCGCCGCCGGTCGGGCGAGACCCGTGAGGGCACGGCGGCCATATCGCCGAGCATTTTCACGATTGCCGGAAAGAAATTCCTCGCCGTTCACGCAAAATGGATTGGACGTCGCGGCCAGCCAGGGGCCTAACTGCAGCATGGGACAACCTTATCCAGCTGGGCGATGCGAGCGCTGCGGCGGCTTGATGGTCCTGGTGATGCCGGTTGACGGTAAAACGTCGGGCACTCTCCGGTGCCTGGAATGCGATCGGATCGATCCGCTGGAGCTGCCATCGATTACGGCATGGCTTGCCGGCGAGCTTCGTCCCCCAAAATAATCGGATATCCTAATTTTTCGCGGCCGGAAGGCGCTCCATCGCCGCTTGCCCCCCGTGGACGGCTCAGATCATCCGCGCCACGGCGGGGATTTTCCGCAGCAACAAGGTGAGGCCCCAGCTCAGCGAAAGCGTGCCGGCGAACACGATCGCAAACTTGACGCCCGCTGGAAACGAATAGTCATAGACGGTGTATTGCAGCCAGATGATGAAGATGTAGTGCAAGAGGTAGATGCCGTAAGCCGAGGGCTGCATCGCATCGAGCAAGCCTGAGCCGGGTCCGGTAAAGCGCAGGAAGATCGCCGGTACCGTGAACGCCATCGCGGCGCTGTAGGCCGCAAATGCGAGGCCGTAACCGACTTTCCACACCAGCGGCGGCGTACCGAAATCCGCCACCCAGTTGTGGTGGGCGTAGACCAGAATGAGGATCGCAACGTAGAACGCAGTCGCAAAGGCGAGCCAGACCGGCCAGCGTCTTGCGAGTTCGCCGTCCTCGGCGAGCAAGCCAAGCTTCAGGCTTGTCGCTCCGACCCCAATGCCGGCGAAGAAGTAGGCAGCGTAAAGCAGGATACGGCTGGTCTGGATCGGAAGTGGAAACCGGCCCGGCTCCAGCCAGCTGGTGTCGCCAAATGCCAAGTGCATCGGCAGATAGGCTGTGATCGAAACCATCAGGAATATGCCGAAGGCCGTGATCGGCCGCTTGCGGGCGGCAAACATCAGCTGGCCGAGGGCCGGGATGACACGAGGCGCCATCGACCAGACCGCGGCGGCGATCACGTCGAGCGCCAGCAGCACCCACAGGAACCAGGCCGGACCCGAAGGCCATGGCCCGACGCTAAACGTGCGCCACCAGAAATGCAGGAAGTTGAAGTCCGTCGTGCCCGGCAAGTGGTAGCGCAGGAATGTCGGATAATAGGCGATCGGCATCAGCACGAAGATCGATATCAGGAATGGCACACCGAGCCGCCACGCGCGGTCGCGCAGGAAAATCGCCGATCCCTTTCGTATCAGGCTGTCGCGAACGAACAAACCCGAGACGAAAAACATGAAGGCCATGAAGAAGCTGTCATTGAACAGCACGACCAGGTCGAAGCCGAGCCAACGCATCGAATCGCCATGGCCGAACCAGGTGTAGTTGACGACGGAGTGGTGCAGCAGCACCAGCAGAATGATGAACGTCCGCGCGCGATCGAGCGGCACGATTCGGGCTGGCGCCATAGTGGCCTGGTCGATTTCGTCCGGCTTCCGCAGCATCCGATCTCTTCCGTACAAGGCCGATCAAAGGGCCATTCTGGACCATAGCCAGACGGGGGATCGAGCACTAGATCGTCCGCGCTACCACCGGAATTTTTCGCAACAGCACGGTGAGCGCCCAGCTCATCGAAAGCGTGCAGGTGAACACGATCGCGAATTTGACGAACGCCGGGAAGGCTGGATCGTAAACGATGTATTGCAGCCAGATGAGGAAAATGAAGTGCAGGAGAAAAATCCCATATGCCGAGGGCTGCATCGCGTCGAGCAGCCAGAGTGAAGATCGCGCAAAGCGCAGAAAAATCGTGGGGACCGTGAACGTCATCGCCGCACTGAACATCGCGAAGGCGAGGCCATAGGCCGTGCGCCACCAAAGCGGCGGTGAATTGAAATCCGTCAGCCAATTGTGGTGCGCATAGACCAGAAGCAGGATTGCGCCATAGAAGGCAAATGCAAAGGCGGGCCACACGGTCCAGCGCTTTACCAGCGGCCCGTCCCCTGCAAGAATCCCTGCCCTCAAGCTGACCGCACCCACACCGACGCCGGTAAAAAAATATCCGGCATAGAGCAGGATACGGCTGGTCTGAATCGGAAACGGATAATGGCCCGGCTCCAGCCAGGATGAATCGCCAAAGATCAGGTGCATCGGCAGATAGACGATGATCGAGAAGATCAAAAACGCGAAGAAGGCGGTCATCGGCCGGTCACGCCGCGCACAAATAACGTGCCCAAGCCCTTCGATCATCCGGCGCACCAGCGCCCACAGCAGCGCCGCGATTGCACCAAGCGCCAACAACACCCACAAGAACCATGCTGCCCCTGACGGCCAGGGACCGATCGTCAATGTGTGCCACCAGAAATGGAAGAAATTGAAATCAGTCGTTCCTGGCAGATGATAGCGCAGAAAAGACGCATAGTAGGCGATCGGCGTCACCACGAAGATCGAAATCGTAAACGGCACGCCCAGTCGCCAGGCCCGGTTGGCCAGGAAATTTCCGGGTCCCCTGCGCGCCAGGCTGTCATGAACGAACAATCCAGAAATGAAAAACATGCAGGCCATGAAGAAGCTGTCATTGAACAGCACGATCAGATCGAATCCGAGCCAGCGCATCCTGTCGCCATTGCCGAAATAGGTGTAATTGACGACAGAGTGGTGAAGCACCACCAACAAGGTGATAAAGGTGCGCGCGCGGTCCAGCGCAACGATGCGTTCCGTCGCCATCACCCCTGCCCGCCGCTACCGGGTTTTTGCAGCATCATTTCTCAAACGCGTCGTAAATGATCTTCTTCAGCGTTACCTGAACGTGCATGCGCCCGGACGGCGAGTTTTCCATCGCAACGAAAAACATGTCCTGCGCCCGATCGACCACGATGTAGACCCCGGTGGCGCCGTCCCATTTGATCTCCCCGAGCGAGCCCGGCGGCGGCGGCACAGCATTGCCCGGATCGGTGCGGATGCCGAAACCATAGCCGAATCCGAAACCGTCGCCGGGATAGTAGAAAGAGTTGCGCGCGACGCCAGACCCCGGCCCGATGTGGTCCGTTGTCATCGCGGCGAAGGTCGCGGGGCTGAGATAGGTTTTGCCGTCCAGGGTGCCGCCGTTGAGCAGCATCTGCCCGTAGCGTGCGAAATCGGAGATCGTCGAGACCATGCCGCCGCCGCCGGATTCCCACCGCGTCACGTCAAGCGAGTTTCGTTCGACGTGGCGGTCCTTGCCCAGCGGCTGGGCGTAGCGCGCCCGCTCGGCCGGATCGGTCAGGAAGAATTTTGTGGTGGTCATGCCGAGCGGATCGAGCAGATTCGTCTTCTCGAACTGATAAAGTGATTGGCCCGAGGCAACCTCGATCACGCGGCCGAGAACGTCGGCCGAGTGCCCGTAATCCCACAACGTGCGCGGCTGCTCGGCGAGCGGCAGCTTCGCCAGCCTTTCTGCGAATTCGGCGTTGTCGAAATCGCCCAGATAAATGCCGGCATAGGCGGCCTTGACCAGCCCTTCGCCATAAAAGCCGTAGGTGATGCCGGAGGTGTGCAGCAGCAAATCCTCGATCGTGATGGGCCGGCGCAGCGGCACCAGGTCGAGCACCGGCTTGCCGGTGCCATCTTTTCTCTCGACGCCGACTTTCATGCCGGCAAAGGAAGGGATGTACTTGCTGACGGGATCATCGAGGGCGATTTTCCCGCGATCGACCAGCATCATCGCCGCCACGCTGGTAATGGTCTTGGTTACGGAATGGATCGGGAAGATCGCATCCGCCGTCATCGGCGTTCCTTTCTCGACGTCGCGCTTGCCGAAGCATTTGAAAAATACCGGCTGGCCGTGGTGCTGGATCAGAACGATGGCGCCGGGAATGTTGCCGGAAGCGATCTCGCCATTGATAAAATCATCGATGGCCGAAAGCTTTTCCCGCGACAGCACCGCGTGCGGCGGCGGCCCAAGCTCGGCAGCAGCGACCGACAGCGAAGCCGAGAGCGAAACCGCGGCGACCGCCGCGGCGGCGGTCCTGGATAACGCAACATTTCGCCAAATCATTTGCCGACCGACCGTTTGGACGGGCAGAGGTTATTGCATTCCTGTAATCCGATCCAGACAGCAGGATGAAAAACGGCCGGCGCTGCTTCGTGACCGACACCTCGCTACTGGCCCGCAATCATCTCGAGGAGTCTTTCCGCCACCTTGCTGTGTTGGCGCTCGCGGTGATGCAGCACATGAAAATGCCGATCCGGAATTTGCAGAGGCACCTGGTAAAGCAGGCCTGCCTCTATGCTCGGCGCCGCCACGGAAGCGGAAATCGCAGTGGCGCCCATGCCGGCTTCCACCGCTGACCGGACGGCCTCGTTCGAGGGAAATTCCAGCGGCACCCGCAGACTGTTCGGCGCGATACCAAAACCGATCAGTGCCTGCTCGAAGGCCGAGCGCGTACCGGAGCCCTGCTCTCGCAAAACCCAGTCGGTGTCGGCGAGTTCGGCCGGCGTCACGCGTTCCCGCCCGGCCCAGGGATGTTCGGGTCCGACCACCACGATCATCTGGTCGCGGGCAACGGGCCGGCTCACCAGCACGGGATCGGTCACCTCACCTTCGACGAAGCCAAGTTCGGCAGTGCCCGCATGGATGGCCGCCGCGACCTGGGCGGTGTTGCCGATGGAGAGGCGAATATCGATGCGGGGATAGGCCCGGCGGAATGCAACGAGATGACGGGGCAGCCAGAAGCTGGCGATGGTCTGACTGGCCTGCACGGCAAGCGTTCCGCGCTCCAGACCGCCAAGCTCGGACAGCACCAACTCAGCCGATTCCGCGCGCGCCAGGACCGCACGCGCCTCGGCGAGAAACGCCGCGCCGGCCTGAGTGAGTTCGATGCCGCGGCCGACCCTGTTGAAAAGCTTGACCTCATGCCGCGCTTCAAGCCCCGCGATCGCGGAGCTGACCGCCGACTGGGCCAAATTAAGTGCCTCGGCCGCCCGCGTAACATGCTGGCGCTCGGCCACCGCAACGAAAACACGAAGTTGTTCAAGTGTCATGGGGACATCATAACAGACGGTCCGCCTCAGGCTAAGTCAACTTCAAGCCACCACCATGCGCCATAGCCCCAAAGCACGACACCACAGAATTACTCCTGCGCCGGCAACAGCAACGTCTGAAATTCACAGGCTTCACGATCGCGGACCTCCAAAATGGTCTACGAATACTTCAATTGGTAACGAGTGATTGATGACGTAGGTGCCGTAGTTCTGGTCGTGCTTGTCAGGTTGGATCAGGCCGCCCGCATCCTTGGCGCGGGCCAGCAACGTGTACTGCCCCCGTTCCTTCGGTGTCAGCCAATCGAATTTCCAACGTCGCCACGCATGCCGTCGCGCAGGGTCCAGGAATTCTGCCTCGGCCCAGCTTCGGCCACCATCGGTGCTCACTGCAACCTCGGTCACGTCGGTCTCGCCCGCCCATGCAGCGCCGAAAACCGTGTAGACACGGTTCGGGGCTAGCGTCTCGTAAACACGCGGTCGCGCGATTTCGGACTTGAGCTGCATTTCTCCCAACGGGCGCCGCACCGGCTTTCCATCCATCGAAGCCCAATAGGCATAATCCGATGTCTGCCAATAACCGTGAAACGGCTTGCGTACGGCTCGGATACCCGTCAGCCACTTGACCGAAGCCATTCCATAATGTCCGGGCACAATTGCGCGCACCGGAAATCCGTGATCCGGCGAAAGATCACGGCCATTCATCTGGTAGGCGATCAGGACTTCCGGCTGAATTGCCTTGGCTCGGGGCAGACTCCAGGCATAGGAGATCGGGTCGGGAGGAACGGGCTCTTCTTTAGGAGATCGGGTCGGGAGGAACGGGCTCTTCTTTAGGCGTTCCGCGATCCGCTCCTTCGAGCACGATCTCGCAAGCATCTTCCTCTAGTTCGGCACACTCCAGCAATGCCCTCAGGGGCACACCGGTCCATTCCGCGTTGCTGACTGCCCCGAGCTCCCACTGTGCTCCCTGCACCTGCGGGACGAGAAAGACCCGGCTATTGCCCGCGCACTCCAGCGTGGCGACCCGCGTTTCGGATCGCATGCTTCGCAACTCCTCATAGCTCAAAGCAAACGGATGCCTGACCGCACCATCGACGCGTAGTTGATAAGTGGCGCGGTCCAAGCCTGGTATCGGAAAATGACTGCGGATGTAGAACAGCTCCGTCGGAGTGAGATACGATTCGATTTGATCGAAGGGAGACTCCAGATTCCTTGGTTCCTTTTGTCGGATGATAAGACCTGCCGAAGAGAGTTGAGCAGTGCTGTCGAGGTATTGAGTTTTGGAACGTTCCATCATCTTCTCCTATCGATCTAGTCGGCATTCGGGTGAACTACCCATGCAACGCGTCTGGCGGCTGGAACAAGGTCAGGTAAATCGTCATGGCGGTGCCGAGCAGCGCCAACAACAAGGCCACAATCACACCTTGCATGGAGAGGGAGCGGTGCAAGAACTG
>WNFO01004508.1_pt1 | contig 12036 bp, 12 predicted proteins | sample 5400251 | NCBI WGS metagenome assembly WNFO01 (sample SAMN13153354, study PRJNA577476) | soil metagenome | isolation source: 100 cm saprolite under Madrone tree | place: USA:California | collected 2016-06-14
AAATACTTTACGCGATTCACGTATGTGAAAACCTTCGAAGAACTGAAAACTCCCTTCGCCATAGCCGCCACGGACATCAACGCGGGTATCTCCGTGTACTACACTCGCGGACCGCTTCTGCCTCCGCTGCGAGGCTCTTGCTCGTACCCAGGGCTTTTCGTGCCCATCCAATTTGAAGGCCGCACGCTTGTGGATGGTTTTCTTACCGCGCCCGTTCCTGTGGAAGGCGCTCTGCTGCTCGGCGCGGATATCGTCATCGCCATTTATCTCGAAGCAGGCAACCTCGAGGATCCCCGCACCGCCGCCGACGTCATCAGCCGCTCCTTCAACATCATCCAGCGCCACGGCGAAATCGCCTGGCGTCAGCAAGCGGACGTCATCATCGAACCGGACGTGAAGCCTTTCGTGTGGGACGATTTCACGCGCACCAACGAGCTCGTCGCCGTCGGCGAAGCCGCGGTGCAGGCCGCGCTGCCTGAAATCAAAGCGCTCCTTAGTGGAGAACGCGACTCGGCAGCCTGAACCATTCATCTCGTCGCTGCTACTTCGACCCGCAGCGCCTGCCCTTCACCCTTTCCGCGCTGTGTCAGCCATGCCCCAAGGCTCTCCGCAAAGTGTTCGGGGGTAACTCGAAAGCTCGTTTCTACAATCCCATCGCCCAGCGGCAACGTATCGTCGAACTCCACCGCATTCGTGAAGTTCCTCATGCAAAATTGATCCAGCCACTCCAGTGGACAGAGGCGCCGCTCCCCGCGTACCACGACTTCAACCCTTAATTTCCGAGCGTACATTTCGCCATCATACCCCGCTTCGAACGCCGGGTACGCACGCCCCTTGTCAGGAAGGTCATCTCTCCAGCGAATACCGATGGTGAGCGGCTGAGCGACCTGCAAAAATCAAAAGATGATTGAAACTGCCGAATTCAGATCATCTGCGCAGACGGAGCTCCCCTCGGCTGGCAGGAGTGGGCCGCGCTTTGTGCCGTTGGCGTTCGCAGCCACCGTCTTTCTCAGCGCCTTTCTTCTCTTTCAGGTGCAGCTGATCATCGGCAAGTACATTCTGCCCTTTTTTGGCGGCGCTGCTTCGGTCTGGAACACGTGCATGCTGTTCTTTCAGGTGCTCCTGCTGGCTGGCTATGGATATTCTCACTTCCTCGCCAGCCGCGTTCGCCTTCGCGCGCAGGCAGTAATACACGGTGTCCTGTTAATCTCCGCGCTGGCGGTGCTTGCACTTGTTTGGTGGAAGTGGACCACGCCTCTCACTCCGGGCCTGGATTGGAAGCCGCAACCAAGCGACAACCCCGTATGGAAGATCCTGCAACTGTTGGCAGTTACCGTGGCCATCCCCTTCTTTCTATTGTCGACCACCGGTCCGCTGCTGCAGAACTGGTTCGGCCGGACATACGCCGGAAAGTCTCCTTATCGCCTTTACGCGCTGTCTAACGCCGGGTCTCTCCTGGGCCTGCTGACATATCCCTTCCTACTGGAATGGCTCTTCACGCTAAAACACCAGGTTCAAGTGTGGACCTTCGGCTATCTCGTTTTCATTGCATTGTGCGCCCGCCTGGCGTGGAAAATCCGGGGCAGCGTGGGGACAGCGGCTGAAGCATCTCCTCCAACTGCAAGTGCTTCGCAGACAATCGATCGCAATGCACCGCAGCCTGCCAAGTATCTGCTTTGGGTGACCTTCAGTGCTTGCTCCTCCACGATGCTACTGGCCACGACGAACCTTCTGTGTCAAGATCTGGCTGCTATTCCACTACTTTGGGTCGTTCCTCTTAGCCTGTACCTGCTCTCCTTCATCTTCACTTTTGACAGCAGTCGCTGGTACCAGCGCAGCATTTTTTGGCCGGTCTATTTTCTTTTTCTTGGCTTGGTCTTGAATCCAGAGGCGCTCAGCTATAACGGGAGAACAGCCTTTCAAATCATAGTTTGTTGTGCGGCCCTGTTCGTCGTATGCATGGTTTGCCACGGCGAGCTAGCACGCTCCAAACCCTCCTCGCGATACTTGACGGCGTTTTTTTTCATGGTTGCGACGGGGGGCGCTTTGGGCGGGGTTTTCGTCGTGATTGTTGCACCTGCCATTTTTAGTGGCTTCTGGGAATTTCAGATCGCTTTGCTTTCCTGCGGTTTCTTGCTTTTCTTGGCCTTCATTCTTGAGGACCGAAGCGGCCGCGCGGAGCGGGCTTCCTGGATCGCCGCAGTCGCTTTGCTCCTCACTTGGCTCGTACCTCACATTATTAGTCTACTTCCCAAGATCGCCGCTCTATCTTTTTTGACCAACGAGTATTACACGGGCGGGATGGCGGCCGTGGTTCTCCTGACTGCAAGGCTTTTGTTTAAGAATCAAAGTGAGGCTGCCCCAAGAGACTTGGATTCCACCTTTCCATGGCAACCTATCACCGCCCTGGCCTTGCTCGGGGTGTTCGCGATTCTCGCTTACTCGTACGCTACCCTAGGATCGCAGCACTTCCTTTTTTATAAAAGAAACTTTTTCGGCGTCAAATATGTCACCGAAACGCCGGACCAGATTTGGTTCGTCTCCGGCAGCACCATCCATGGGACGCAGTTCAGAAATCCCGAGCGGCGCCGCATACCAACGGTTTATTACCGACCGGAAAGCGGAATCGGCTTGCTGCTGAGTAATTATCCTCGGAAAGCTTCCGGCAAGGAGCGCCTGCGCGTGGGTACCATTGGACTCGGAGTCGGTACGCTCGCCTCTTACGGGCGTTCCGGGGACGTCTTCCGTTTCTACGAGATCGATCCCGACGTGCCGCTTCTGTCCGCTGGACCCAGGCCGTATTTTCAGTTTATGAAGGATTCACCCGCATCGATTGAACTCGTGATGGGAGACGGCAGGCTTTCGCTCGAGCGGGAGGCTGCACGCGGGGACCTGCAGAACTTCGATATCTTAGTGGCAGACGCCTTCAGTGGTGACGCTGTGCCCATACATCTTCTTACAAAGGAGGCTTTGGGAATCTATCTTCATCACTTGCGAGACAACAGCGGCATCTTGGCATTCAATATCTCTAGTCGCTTTCTGGACCTTGCACCGGTAATCGCCGGCCTCGGTGAGGCCTATCATCTCAGCGCTGTAGAAGTTCGCGACCAGTACAGCTGGTGGATTTTGCTCTCCCAAAATCCCGAGATCTTCCGAATCCCCAACTTGGAAAAAAGGGCAACCCCGGTCGTTTTGAAAAAGCAGCCTATCCTCTGGACCGACGATTACAGCAATCTTTTTGCGGTCTTAAGCCGGCAGCGGCTGGCGGTTCGCTGATCGGCAGTACCTCCACCTGTTTGATACTCTGACCGCGGACGGCAGAATCTACTCCGGCGATACCCATTTCCCGGCGATAGCGTAGAGTTGCAGCCCCACCGCGTACAATCCGCCCTCCACGGGCACGCAATAAACGACACGCGCTCTAGACCGGTAGCTTCCCAACATGGACCGCACCTCTAGCCGCTCGTTGGACTTCAGCGCCTTGCTCGTCAGCACTCGCGCTCCGTGCGAGCTAACATTGTCCGTAACCCCGGAGTACGCGGGCGTTCGTACGTCTACGCTGCATAGATCCACTCCTACCTTCAAATACTTGCGCTCTTCTGTTCGCTTCCCCTTCACGTCTACTTGCATAGGACACCGCCAAGGTAAGGCGGGACCGGGTCGGCCTAGAGATGTAATGTGGGAAATCGAGGGTTGGACGGTGAGACGCCTCTATAATAACCGGCGAGGGACGAAAAAGCTCTACTTTTTGGCGTGCGTCGCGGGTGCTCACGCCGGTGTCCGGCAACGCAACAATCCATCCCACTAACGGACATCTCCCTGTCGCTCTGGTCATCTTGAACCCGAGCTAAACGATTTTTCCTTAATGATTTACGTAGAAAAGGCGCTGGGCAAGCAAATTGCCTACTCCCGTGCCTAGGTGGGTGTGCTCTCTTTCGTCGCCCAGGCGAGTGGGTCGTCAAGGAGACATTCCATGAAGAAAATTGAGTGGATTCGAGAAGCTCTCTCGGCTTGGCCCAGCCCCGATTACCTCAGCCAACGAGAGACTGCTGGGTGGCGCTTGGTTGCCGTTGAGTGGGAGCGCGAGGTGCAAGTGGAGCCGGCCGCCGCGTCCACGGAACTAGTCACCGGCGAGGAAATTCCCTACGGCACGCGCGTCGCCGGCGATTGCCTGCACCTGGAAGAGAATCCCACTGAGATGCAAGTCCTCAATCACCTGGCTGAAATGATTGTCCAAGACCAATCTTATAAGCACATGGCCGAATTGCTGAACGGGCGCGCCTTCCGCACCCGGGACGGAAAGCCCTGGACGGCCCTCGCGGTCTTCAAGCTGACGCCGCGACTCATCGAAGTGGCGCCGCGCATTCTCTCCGGCGCCGAATGGGAAAATCGTAAGCGCCAGCTTTCGCGCGTGGCGTGGAACTCCTAGCCCGTTCGCGTGCCGGTCAGCGAACGAGGCTCCACGGATAAACGCCAACATTTAGTTTCATGATCATGTAACTGAATCCGCCGGCGTCCGGCTTCGGCTGGTGCGGCGTGTCCGGAGGAATCAGCAGCCAGTCCCCGGCCTTCACCTTGAAAGTCTGCCCGCCTTCGATCGGCTGGCCGCGATATTCGCCGGGAATGATTCCGTCCTTGTCCCGTAGGTTCTGCCGGTTCGCGATTTTGCCGCCCACGATGATCTCTCCGGTTCCGCCGGTGATGACGTAAAAATCGTACGCCCCGGCGTGCATCTCCGCGTCGTCCCACACGCTGTTGACCTTCGTCAAGCTCAGCACGGGCTGCTCGCGGTGCGCGCGATACAGCATAAAGATGCTGAAGTTCCGCGTCTGCACGTGCACCGGTCCCCCGCCGAACGACTGCGAGCTTCCGCTGCCTGCTTGCGTCAGCGCCTTCGCCGCTTTCTCCGCCAATTCCGAGTGTGCCTTGCGAATGTCGTCGATGTTCCAGTACGTGATGGGCGGAGCGTCGGGAGCCAGCGCGGGTTGGCGCGGCGAATTGTAGCCAAACGGCATGACTTCGCCTTTGTCCTGCGCGAGCGCGCTCGGCATCATCGAAAGCTCATCGAGATGCCCGCTCAGCACGCCTTCCGCCTTCGGCCGCATCGCCTGACCGGCCACGAATCCCGCAAGCGCCGCGCCGATCACCAACACTGGGATCATCTTCTTCATACCGCCTCCTCGCAAATCGAAGTCCTCATTTCGCTTCAGGCTTCGTCGCTTCGAACCGAATCTCTCTCAAAAACTCCACCTGCTTCTGCAGCTCCGTCTTCCCCGCCGGAAATTTGTTAAAGCTCAACAAGTAGGCCAGGATGTCTGCATCCTGCTGCTTGGTCAGTTTGCCCAGCGAACCTTGTGGCATGGTTTTGCGAATGCGGTCGAACAAATCTCCGACCGTAAGACCGTTCCAATTCGAAAGAAATGTCCCGCCGGTCAGCGGCGCCGCGCCACCTCCGCCCACCAGCGAATCGCCGTGGCACGAAGCGCATTCTTTCCGATAAAGTTCCTCGCCGCGCTTAGCCTGCTCCTCCGTGTACACGCCGTCCCAAACCGATCGCGACGTCGGCGCCGCCTCTTGCGCCCTCGCAACCAGCACTACCACGAAGCAAATCGCGCAAAGAATCCCGTAGGGGTGCAGCACCGCTGCGCCCCATCTCGGCAACCAACGATCTCTTACCCGCCGCTTCTCTTCCTTTACCATCCTCTGCGTCTGTGCGTTATCTTTCTCCGGTTCACTCCGCCGACGGCAAACTGTACGCAATATATTCCCCCGAATAGGCCCCGCCGCTCACCGCCACGACGATGTACTGCTTCCCGTTCACCATATACGTCATCGGCGAACCGCTCTGCGGCGCCGGCATATACACTGCGCCAACTTCCTTGCCGGTCTTCTTGTCGTAAGCGCGCAGCATCGCGCCCCGCGGATGATCCGAGGTCGTGGTGATCTGCCCATCGCCTGCGATCACGAGAGTCTTGGTCACCAGCGTCCCGATGTTATAAGTCTCCTGCCCCGTTCGCGGAATATTCATGCCCTTCAACGCCGGATAATTCCGCACCACGTCCGGTGTCTCCCCGTGCGCGATCTGCCAGACAATTTCCCCCTTATCAAGATTGATGGCGCTGATCGTCCCGTACGGCGGCTTCAGCAGCGGCAGTCCGTCCACGTTCAGCGGTACATATCCGCTGCCCGTTCTCTTCTTCGGCGGCACGGGCGAATCCGCTCCCGCATTTTCGCCAGGGCCGCGCAGAATCTTCACCTCTTCTCCCGCCGTACCCGCGATGTAATTCATGTCGGAAACTTCTTTCGGCGCGCGCACTAGCCCAATCGGCTCCGCGCACGCGTTGCAGGCGAACGCATACACTATGTGCGTCTCCGGATCGTAGGATCCTCCAGGCCAATTCGTGCCGCCTGACGCCGTCCCGACAGTCAGCGTCCCCAACGTCCCGTCGATCTTGCTTTCCGAGGGCGGCGTATACACCGGACCCAGGTGATACTTCGACGCAATCGCTTTCGCCCGCGCGTTGATCTCCGGCGTAAAGTCCACAAGATCGTCTAGCGATACTCCGTTGCGGCTGTAAGCCGGCGGCTTCGACGGAATTGGCTGCGTCGGCGAGTACCATTCGCCCGGCACCGTGCCCACTTCGACTTCTTTCTCTTCAAACGGCCACACTGGCTTCCCGGTCACACGGTCGAAAACATAAAGAAATCCCTGCTTGGACGGTTGCGCCACCGCCTTCACCGGTTTTCCATCCACCGTAATGTCCGCCAGAATCGGCGCCGAAGAAATATCCATGTCCCACATCGGGTGATGCACCAACTGGTAGTGCCACTTCCGCTGCCCGGTCTTCAAATCCACGCACACCAGCGTTTCACCAAATAGATTGTTCCCTGGCCGGTGCCCCCCGTAAAAATCGTTGGTCGGCGATTCCACCGGCAGGTACACCAGCCCCAGTTCTTCGTCCACCGTGACCTGGGTCCAAACTCCCGTGTTCCCGGTGTATTCGGCCGAACCGTTTAGCCAGGTGTCATATCCAAACTCGCCTTTTTTCGGAATGGTGTGAAAAATCCATAGCCGCTTCCCCGTGCGCACGTCGAATCCCCGCACATATCCTTTGTTGTTGCGCATGCTTTTCGGCGTCATTCCTTCGCGAAACGCCGCGCCGACAATTACCGTGTCCTTCGCCACCACCGGCGCCGATTGAATTCCGATTTCCCCAGTCGTTAGATCAGGAAAAATCTCCTGATCGTCATTCAGCTTCAAATCCACGGCTCCCTTATTCCCGAATCCCGGCACGCGCATCCCCGTCTTCGCATCCAGGCAAATCAATTGATAGCCGGGCGTCACATACAAAATGCGCTCTTCTTTTCCGTCCGACCAATATGCTAGGCCGCGCCCGGAGAGTTGCCGCGGCGCCGCGCCTCCGCGTGCGCCTTCATGCTCGCCGTGAACCCACAACAACTCGCCCGTAACCGCATCCAGTGCAATCACCGCGCGCCGCGATCCCGCCGTCGCATACAACACGCCGTTCACCATTAGCGGTGTGCCTTCCAGCTTGTACTCCGGCCGGTTGCCGAAATTGTCGGTCTTGATCCGCCAGGCAATCTCTAAATCGCTGAAGTTCGCAGCATTGATCTGATCCAGCGGCCGGTATCGCGTCGCCGCCAAATCCGCCCCATAGCTAGCCCACTCCGTATCCTTAGCCTTCCACTGCGCCCCAACCACGATGGGCAGCATTGCAAAGACACTCCCGATCACACAGAACCGCACTAATCCTATTGTGTTCCGCAGAAACATTCCGACCCTCCCCCAAAATTCCCCCTCACGCGCACCGCACGAACGCGTCTCAGCCGATCGCTGACTCCCTGCGTGATGTGCGTGCAACCAATGCCGCTCCTCACCCCATCCGCTTAATCTCCTCCAACGCCGCCTTGATCTTCGCCTTCTGCTCCTCGGTGACATCCGAGTTGGGCGGCCGCTGATAAAACTGCCGCGTCCCCATCTGCAAGCTCAGCGCATACTTCATCGGCCCATACTCATCCACGCCGCCCGCCCGCAGCAGCTTCAGCGCCGCATTCAGCTTCGCAATCGGCTCGTCGATGTCCTTCCCCGCCCGCTTGGCCGCAAACACCGCCGCGATCTGCTTTGTGAAATTATTGCCCTCCGCCAGAATCGCGCCCATCCCGTGCTCCAGCGCGTACTTCAAATTCACATCCGTCCCCGTACGCATGTTCAGTCGCGGAAATTCTGCCACGAAACGGTGATATACCTCGGGATCGCTCACCGAATCCTTGATTCCCGCCAGGTTGGGATAGTGCTCTAGGCTGTGCAGCAGCTCATGTGAAATCGGCACACCGCTCGCAAACGGGATGTGATACAGGTTGATGGGAATTTTCACCTGCTCGAAAATCATCGAATAATATTTCGTTAGTGCCTCTTGCCCTACACGCTTGTAATAAAACGGCGGCACAATCAACAGGCCATCCGCCCCGTTTCCCTCCGCATGCTTCGAAAGCTCGATCGTCTCCGGAAAGTTCGAGGTCCCCGGCCCCACGATAATGTTTAAGCCATTCCGGTTCTTGAGCGCCGTCTCCGCAACCTTCTTCCGCTCCGCGAACGAAAACGAAGGAAACTCCCCGGTCGTTCCGAGCACCACCACGCCATCCGCGCCCTGCGACTTCAAATACGCCAGCAAATCCTTATACAGCTCGGGATCAAAATTCAGGTCCTTGTCGCACGGTGTGGACACCGCCACCCAAAACAGCATCTTCTCGCCCGAAGCCGCCGCATCCGCGTTGCCGCGTTCGGCATCGTCCAAATTCTTCGCTCCGTCCCCCGCAGCTGCCGTCTCTCCGCTAAATGCAGCCCGTCCCGCGACACCCAAAGCCGCCGCCGCCCCCACCGACCCCAAGAAAGTTCTCCGCGTTTGCATCGTTCCCTCCCCAATTTCGCCCGAAGTCTAAGCCACTCACCTCCAATTCACAATCCTTCGTCGCTGCCAGACTCCCATCCAAACGTGTCCTCGCCCCTGGCAGGATTCCTCGTCCCAGTACCTTCGGGTGGTTGACGCGCCGTTACGTCCAAGCGCAAGTTGACTTTTTGCGTGACGTACCGCGTGCCGCCTGAATCCCACTGGCTCAAGGAAATAATATCGACGCTACGTCTGCGCTACAGGTCTCTCAATCCGCCCTATGAGACGCACTATGAAGCAGCTTGGACGGATAGTTGGAGTCACCGTCGCTGTCTGCATAAACACTCGGCGCTGATAGAAGCGGCCAAGTGCGCCATGCCTCACGGCGCGGGATGGTATGTATTCGCGGTTGACGCGTACGGGCCTCGACAATTAACCGACGCAGAAGACGCGGTCGTGAACGCGTTCCGGTTCGGGACCCAGGATTTGGGATGAAGAAAGTTTTTCTGCTCAGCGCCGGCTTGCCCGACTTTGTCGGCGAGGTGCGCCACAATCCGATCGTAGCGGCGAGTTCACCTCGCCATCCCGCCTTTCGCCAATGTAGCGTCCGCGGATTTTTCGCGGGTGATTTTCGACTGTCAGCCGGGAGACCGGTCTTCGGTTTATTCTGAGCCCCGGAAGGGTCCGGGGAAGAGGTGCGCTTCACGCGTTGCGAAAGAAAACATCGTCAACGCGGGCTTTAGCCATGGTCTGCGGATTGGAAACTTTTTCTTTCCACTGAGCGCCAGAGGTGCGCCACAATTCAGCCCAGTGCGTAAACTCCTGATTAACACAGTGCTTACCGGACAAGTAACATTGGGCGAAAGCGGCACCATCTGTTTGGGGATGCGGAGTGAAGCTGCGCGGCCATTCAACTGGTGTAGTTTTTGAAACGGTCGATCGCCACTTGAGTATATTGGCCGACCTCGATCAGGTAGCCGTCCGGATCACGCATGTAACAACGCCATTCCCAGCCGTGATTGTCTAACGGCTCGCTAAGGAAGAACGCTCCTTTCTCGCGCCATTGTTTGTAGCAGGCCCAGATGTCGGCGACGCGCAAGTTAAGGAAGCTATTCACTCGGTTGAGATCCGAAGGCGTTTCGAGGAGGACCTCTGGCTTGTCGGGAGTCGGGCCGCCACCGGAATTGAGAATGATCCAGCTGTTAGCCAGCTTGATGTAGCAGGGACTTTCCGGCTTGATCACTTCCCCGCCAAGAATTCGGACGTAGAAGTCCTTCGATTTTTCCTGATCCCTGACGGTAAAGAAATGCGTGACGAAGAAGCCTTCGTTTGCAATCGGTGCATCAGGCAGATTCATGCGGTGCCTCCCGTTGTCGATCATAGGATGCGGCCGGTATCGCCTTGGGCTTAGAGGAAGCCATTCGTTTGCTGGCGACCCGCCGTGCAACCAATCTAGGCCAAGTCCTGTTTAACGCGGTGGATTCAATGGGTCGACGCAACACTAGGTCGAAGTCACTTGCAGGGCCTCAATAAGCCAAAAATCGTTTGCGAGCCTTGGTTCAAACGGAACACCATCCTGGCTAGGGTCTTGATCGAGTACACCCGGACAGATCGGTTCTCTAGGCGGAAGTATTGTCGGATCAACAGATTGGATGGTGTTGCATCGACCCCTTGAGTTGGCAGCGCTTACCGGACAAGTCCGTTCTACTCAAGATGGCGCCATTCGGCGATAATTACCGACATGCGCCGCATCTTGGTGTTTCTGCTTCTCTCGCTTTCTGTGATGCCATTGCAGGCCGATGAACTAGACGACGCTATGCGCCTGCTGTGGTCAGGCAAGATCGATCAAGGCATGAGTGTACTTCGATTATTAGCTGAAAAGGGTTATGTAAAGGCGTAACTCTTCCTTGGGCACGCATATGCCCACGAGAACCCGACAGTCAAGCATGTCGACTACTCTTAAGAGAGCTTCGAGTCAGGGCTCTGGAGAAGGAAGCGCCGCAATTGCGGAACTCCACGAACAAGGATTGGGATTTACCAAGTCCTCCGAGGAAGCGAAGACCTGGTGGGAGCTAGCAGCGAAACAAGGCTACGACCAGCAGGAGCTTGATGTCCGCTGTTTCACTCGTACGCCGGACGTCGGAAGTCTTACTTGTGAACCGTTGAGCGACGGGAGCGGGTGCCCGACCGAGGCCGATTTGCAGACCTTGCGCGCAGCCAGTGTGACAGGGAGATTGAAGCCTACGGGCGGAGGTGGCGGCCGCTCTCGCCTTGGGCCGAAAGCGCGCGCGCTCATTGTGCTGGATCACCGAATTACTTCGGAAGAGCGCCTGAAACAACCGCGGCATGCAAACATCATTTACATACAGCATGAGACCGGCTGGCTGCTTCTGCCCACGAACGCTCCACTTTTGGATAGGCCGATTGTGCTCTCACCTCAGCCTTGCACCTCAGTTTACTATGGCCGGCGTGCGGGACGTCGATGGCTCGATAACCGCCGGCGGCTGTGCTGCGTGGAAATAACATCACAATCGGACATTAGCTCTTCAGTTGTCCGCCATTCACATGGGCCCTCGTAATCTTCCTCGCTTTCCAAATTGTGTTCGCGATTATCGCCGCCCGAATAATCCAGCATCCTTTTCTCGCCTCATGTGCAGAAAACGGCCGAGGAATCCCTGCGGAATCCGAGACCTGATCCCCGGGAAAGCAAGCGCAATTCCTAAGAAGGCTTAGAAACGCTCTCTTGCGGTCGCGAATAGAAAAGCAGCGCCGCCAGCACCAAACGTCCGGCAGACCGCCCGAAAATCAGGTAGCTCGGATACAGTTGTCGCACGTGTAGCGTGTAAAGAGACCATAACGGTGTAAAGGCCAGTACGCACAGGCCGACAGTCAGCCCGTCGAGAATGGCCACGTTTCGCGCAGGATCGCGATAGGCGAAGAACAGCATCACGCTGAGCATGAGAATGAGCCCGCCCATCTCTTTCGTTACCAGCAGCAGCAAGGTTGATACCTCCGACTCCGGAGGCCGCAGAAAAAGGCCCATCACCATCGGCCTGCTGCTGAAAATGAGGATCAGCCCTCCGACCGCCGTGAACAGCGAGAAGATACCCAGAATGACTCGCAACAC
>WNFO01005488.1_pt1 | contig 12035 bp, 13 predicted proteins | sample 5400251 | NCBI WGS metagenome assembly WNFO01 (sample SAMN13153354, study PRJNA577476) | soil metagenome | isolation source: 100 cm saprolite under Madrone tree | place: USA:California | collected 2016-06-14
TGGCGCTGATCTGCGGGATCACTCCGCTGGCGAGCGTATTGCGCAGAAAAATATCAGCATAACCCGCGAGCGAGGCGACACCCTCCTGGATGCGCGCGCCGCCGGAATCGTTGAGGCCAATGACGGGAGCTCCTGCGCGCATGGCCAGATCCATAATCTTGCAGATTTTCAGCGCGTTCGTCTCGGAAAGGGAACCGCCGAAAACGGTAAAGTCCTGCGCGAAAACATAAACAAGGCGGCCATCGATACGGCCAAAGCCGGTGACAAAGCCGTCGCCTGCGGGACGCTGCTCCTGCATTCCGAAATCGACGCAGCGGTGCCGGACAAACTTGTCGAGTTCTTCAAAAGTACCTTCGTCTAGTAAAAGTCGGATGCGCTCGCGGGCGGTGAGCTTGCCAGCCTGGTGTTCGCGCTCGCGGCGCTCCGCGCCACCACCAGCTTCAGCTTCCTCGGAAATACGGCGAAGCTCTTCCCTGCGGTCCCGACGCTTGTCTTCCGGAATCAAGCTGGGCTTGGGCTCAGACAACGGGTCCTCCCTCGGAAGGGGATTCCTTTGGCGTAAAAATACGCACGGCCAGATGCGTGGCGATCCAAGTGGTGCCGAGAAGAAGGATGACACCGAGGAGCAGCTCCGCGCCGGTGGCGGCGGCCCGCTGTAGAGGGGACTCCAGCGAGGTCACGTATTCCGTGGCCTGAACCAGAATGAACATGGCACCGAGGGTCAAAGCCACGATGAGGATAGTCGTAAAAGCGGAAGCAAGAATCATTTTCATCGGAATGGATTTAGGCCGCCCTGAACCGGCAAGGAGAAGGATAGCGCACCCGGCGGGAAAGCAGAACGCTGAAGAGGTCCGTTGCCGGGCGAGTAATCAGCGTGGGCGTTGGAGGCTCAGCGTAAACCGGACCAGTCGTCAGCAACCAGAATGGAGTCGCTGGGATTGGAGGCGTCGTACTTGATGCTCGCGGGCTGGCCGGCGACGAGCCGCTCCAGGCGAATCTGGCTCTCCAGGCCGGTAATGTCCTGCGCGGTCTGGTAGGTGACACCAGAAATCAGATAACTGTACGAGACCAGATGGCGCGGCCGCATGTCTTTCAGCGGTCTGGCGCTCGCGCCGAACAAGCCTTTGCGCGCTTCTTTCGATTCGGGCGGCCGCTCCACGAGCTCCACGATCTGCCCTTCGGCGATGCGGCCGATCTGGTTTAGATGGAGGCGCCGCTTGCGCTCTTCATCTTCAGGATTCACCGCGGGCCGAAAGAAAGCGTACGCGATCATCGCCACCGCGGCGACCAGCGCGCCACCCATGCCCAGCACGAGTTTCCAATCCGCGAACAGTTCCTTCAACGAGCACGACTCCCTAATCTCAATTGGGTGGGAAGGCGGACGGCACACAAATGATCGCGTGCACACATCGCAGCGGAAAGACTCCCTGGATCCGCCGAAACCCCACTGTGCGTATTCTACCGAAACCCCGAGGCTTGCGTGAAACTACGCTTGCGGAGCATGCACCGGATTGCGCAACACGCCAACACCGGCAACGCTGACCTCCACGGTATCGCCGGCGGCCAGCGGCCCCACGCCGGCGGGCGTCCCGGTTGCGATGACGTCGCCAGGCATCAAGGTCATCATGCGGGAAATCCAGCGGACCAAGAACGCAGCCGGATAAATCATCAATGAAGTCATACCCGATTGCCGGCGTTCGCCGTTGACGTGAGTCTCTACGAGCACATTCGATGGATCAAGCGCAGTTTCGATATGCGGGCCGACCGAACAAAAAGTGTCGAATCCCTTTGCGCGAGTGAATTGCACGTCGCTCTTCTGCAGGTCGCGCGCAGTTACATCATTGAGGCAGGTATACCCCATTACGCAGGACAACGCGTCATCGGTATCGCTGAGATGCGAGCAGCGCCGACCGATCACCAGAGCGAGCTCGCCTTCGTGCTCCACGCGCTGCGAATACTTCGGCAATACGATCGCCTCTTGCGGACCGATGATCGAAGAAGGCGGCTTGAGAAACATCAGCGGCTCTTTTGGGATTTCGTTGCCCAGTTCCGCGGCGTGCGCCGCGTAATTGCGGCCGATGCAGACAATCTTCGAAGGTTCCACCGGAGCGAGCAGCCGCACATCGGCCAGGCGCGAAGAATGCGAACTCCGCGACCACGCACTCCAGGGCGGGCCGGAGATCTCGATGACATTTTCGCCCTCAATCAATCCGTACCGCGGCGAAGCCGCATCCGAAGCGGAACCTTCACGCATCACATACCGGCAAATTTTCATTGGTCTCTAACTCGCGTGGTGGTTGGGATGAGACTCATGAGCTTCACGCGCTCTCCAGATCACGCTGACAATCCAGCAGAGCGTGGTGAGTATCATATACACGACGGCGCCCAGTACGAAAACATGAACCGCGCTCAGCCGGTTGCTCAGCCCGCGATAGATCAGGCAGAGAGCGCGATAGCTCAGACTGAAAATAAGCCAGCCAAGAAGGCTTGATGCCAGGAGATGTCCTGGGAAGCGCAAAAACCGGAAGACGGGAACCGCGGCGAGAAGGCCGAGAATCGCGGCGGCGGCGATAAGGCGCTCCGTCGCAAAGCGTTCCAGGAACGGCGCGTGATTCGCAATCACCAGCCATGCGGTAAATACCAAAGTCAGGCAGACGCCCACGTAGACACCGGTGCGGATCGCCGCGTTGCGGAAGACATGGAACCATCGATAGCCGGGCAAATGCGGACGTACCAACATGCCGTGCTGGGCTCCCAAGAGACAAGCAATCGTGTAACCCGGTTTTACGGCGATGGTTGCGTGATGTCAACAGCCACGGGCGCACAGGGCGGACTTTCATTCCCCGAGCGGTCGACGGCAGTCACGGTGTACCAAAAGCGGTGGCCGGGCTCTACAGAGGTATCACGAACCGCAGGCGTGGGCAATAAATCGGGGGTCACGAGCTGGCCCCTTGTGCCTTCCTGCTCACTCCTATAGACGTGATACCCGGCCAGGTCGGTTTCAAGATTAATCGACCAGGAGAGATCCACAAGTACCGTACCAGAAGTCGCGCCGGGGAGCACGGCAGCTACGAGGCCCTGTGGGACGGCAGGAGGAAACGTATCGTGCGGAGTGACCGTCACTGGCTGAGAGTCAGACGATTCCAATTCGTTGCCTTCGACTTGGATCACACTACGCACGAGGTACACGTAGGTGTGGTCGAAAACCATGGAAGCGTCGCGGAAGCTGTTGGTTTCAGATGAAGCAAGCAGCGCGGGATGAGCTTCCAGCTTGCCCGGTAGAAGATCCTGCGGAGGGGCGCCTGCCTCCGCAGGATGAGTTTCCGAGCGGTAGATCTTATAGCTGCTGATGGTAGTTACAAGCTCCCCAGCTGCGGTAGCGGCCGGCACTGGCCAAGTCAGTTCGATTGCCGACTCAGTGACGCGAGCCTCGACCGAAGCGATGGGCGCTGGAACTGGGACCACGCGCAGTGAGACGACGTTTGAATCAGCTGAGGCACGTTTCATGGAAGCGCGCGTTCGAACAGCGTACGCGACGGCGCCGCCGGGATGCGACCTGGTTTCTTCCGGCGCGATCGGCACGGTAAAAACCACTCTGCCATCCTCGCGATAATTGTCCACGAGAGCGCCGGGAATCGTGTAGACCTCACGGAATGACTTTGCATCGGCTGAACCGTCAGGTTTCACGGAACCTCGCAGAATTTCAACGGCGGGCGGAGCGGCGAGTTTTTGCCCGGAGATAGAGTTCGACGGCAGCGTAAAGGAAAGTTGCACGCCGTCACCGGCCTGGCGCGCAGTGAGATCCTTGATCGCGGTCGGAACTGGCGGCGAAGGCGGAACGGGTTCGCCAGGAGCGCCGCAGCCAGCAGAAAGTAAGAAAATGGAAAAGAGAAAATGGAAAATGGGGAAGAGCAGAGCAGGGCGCGTTTCGATGTAAGTTCTCGTCCCTTTTCGATTTTCCATTTTCCAATTTCAGGAACTACAGGATGTAGCGGCTTAGATCCTGGTTCTTGACGATATCCGCGAGCTGCTTGGTGACATACGCGGCGTCCACTTTCACGCTCTTTTTTTTCAGGTCGGGCGCTTCGAAAGAGATTTCGTCCAGCACCTTTTCCAGAATGGTGTGCAAGCGCCGCGCGCCGATGTTTTCCGTCTGCTCGTTCACGCTGGTGGCGAACCTCGCCACCGCGGCGACGGCGTCCTCCGTAAAGTTAAGTTTGACGCCCTCGGTTTCGAGCAACGCGACGTACTGCTTGAGCAGCGCGTTCTTCGGCTCGGTCAGAATACGGATGAAATCTTCTTCCTTCAGCGATTGCAACTCCACGCGAATGGGCAGCCGGCCTTGCAGCTCAGGGATCAGGTCGGACGGCTTGGTCACATGAAACGCCCCCGCCGCAATGAACAGAATGTGATCCGTCCGGATCATTCCATAACGAGTGTTGACGGTCGTACCTTCGATGATCGGCAAGATATCGCGCTGCACGCCTTCGCGCGAAACATCCGGCCCATGTCCGGACTCGCGCCCGGCCACTTTGTCGATTTCATCGATAAAGATGATGCCCATCTGCTCGGCGCGCTCCACGGCCACTCGCGTCACCTGGTCCATGTCCAGCAGCTTGTTCTCTTCTTCCTGAATCAAATATTCGAAAGCGTCGGCCACGCTCATTTTGCGTTTCTTCTTTTGCTGCCCGAACATGCCGGAGAACATGTCCTGCAGCTTGCCCATGTCCATCTCATCGACGCCTTGATTGGAGACGATTTCGAACGAGGGTATGGCGCGCTCGCGTACTTCGAGGTCTACCATGCGCTGGTCCAGCTTGCCTTCGCGGAGCTGCGCGCGAAGCTTTTCTCGCGTGCGTTGTGTCTGCTCGCGCTGCGCCGCCACTTCACTTTCTGGAGTGCCCAGTGCGGGAGGAGGTGCCAGCGGAAGGAGCAGATCGAGCACGCGTTCTTCCGCGGCTTGCTCGGCACGGTCGGCAACTTCATCGAGTTTTTCCTCGCGGATCATGTCAATGGAAGTCTCGACGAGATCGCGCACCATCGATTCCACGTCGCGCCCGACGTAGCCGACTTCCGTGTACTTCGAAGCTTCGACCTTGACGAACGGGCAGCCGGCCAGACGCGCGAGCCGCCGCGCAATTTCCGTCTTTCCCACGCCGGTGGGGCCAATCATCAAAATGTTCTTGGGCAACACGTCTTCGGCAATTTCCGGCGGCAGCTTTTGCCGGCGCACGCGGTTGCGCAACGCCACGGCGACGGCGCGCTTGGCCGCGCCCTGCCCGACGATATACTTGTCGAGTTCCGCCACGATTTCCCGCGGCGTCATGTCATCGAGCGCCGGTAGGAGTTCCTGCCCTTCGACGGGTTCGGCCCCGTTCCCTCCCGGCGCGTAGATAATCTCTTTTTCGGTCTTACTCGTCATGAGTTGCTCAGTTCCTTTGATGCACGAAAACCGCTTGGCGTATTTTCACACCGCGGCCCTCAGAGCTCTTCGACTGTAAAGTTTGCGTTGGTGAAAATGCAAATCTCGCTGGCGATGCGCATGGCCTCCATCGCCAAATCCTTGGCCGACAGTTTCGAATGCTTCAAAAGCGCGCGCGCCGCAGCCAAAGCATACGTTCCGCCTGAACCGATTGCCACCAGGCCGTCGTCCGGCTCGATCACGTCGCCGTTTCCGGAGAGAATGAACGTGCCCTTGGTGTCTGCAACGATAAGCAGCGCTTCCAGATGCCGAAGCGCGCGGTCCTTGCGCCATTCCTTGGCCAATTCGACCGCGGCCTTTTGCAGGTTGCCCGAAAATTCCTGGAGCTTCCCCTCGAACCGCTCAAAAAGTGTAATCGCATCGGCGGTGGATCCGGCGAAGCCCGCCACGACTTTGTCGTTGTAAAGGCGCCGCGTCTTGCGTGCCGTATGCTTCATCACGTGATCGCCCATGGTCACCTGGCCATCGGCGATCAGCACGACTTTGCCGTCCTTGCGCACGCACAGAACCGTAGTGCCGTGCATCGGCGAGCTTTCCTGGCGATTCCGCATCCGCCCATTATAGCGCCCCGCGACTCCGAGCGCCAAAAGCCTGTCCGAAGAAAACGGCCGGTCGGGGGCCCTTGAAATAAGCTTCAAAGCCGCGCGTACCGGTAGGGATGGAGATCTCTTACTGGGATATTTCGTGGAAGGAAAGAATTTTGTACGGGGTCTGGGGTTGCGCGGCCTGAATCCATCCACAGTGGTAAAAAATGCCCCGGCCCACAAAAGGAGTCGCTGTGTCGTTAAAGTTCGCGGGCCCTGGGTGGGGTCCTGGAAGCAGACTCCCCGATGAGTTGCGCGTTTGTGCAACCAGCATCGCTCCATTGAAAGCGCCGGCGGAGCCGCTTTCGATTGCGGTCACGGTACCCTGCCCAATGACCAAAACAATTCCGTTCCAATTGGAGTCCGTGGCATACGTGAAATTACCGGTTACAAGCAGCAGGCCGTAGCCCGTGAAACCTGGCCCCAAATAAAAATTACCTTGCTGGGGTTGCAAGGGATCGCCTTGGACCGCGATAGTCATCGGATTCGCGCTGGACATCGTCGAGGGCAAGTTTGACTGGTTCGCATTTCCCGCGGGATCCCAGATGATAGCATCCGCGTTTTGAATAATGGTCTGAACAACTTGATTGAGACTTTGCACGGTTTGCAAATTCGGGGCGAGCGTTACCTGGTGTACGCTGGGAATAATGCCCATCCCAGTGAAGTTCCCGGTTTCGTTTGTGGGAGTTACAGGAATTCCGTTTGTTACATTGATGACGTCAGGGTTCGCTGGGACACCAACGCCATACACTGGGTAAGGCACCGAACCCGACGGAGCGCAAGCGCTGTCGCCCGAATCGCTGTCGCCCCTAACTTGGAATGCGGAGTGGTCAGGGCTGCTGAAAACGTCCGAGTATCCGTCCATTGTCAGCGCGGCGGGGAAGGTGAGACTTATACCGTCAGAAGCAACGAGATACTGCAAAATTTTCTGGCTGCCGTTGGGAAGAATGGCAAACGAAGTGAGTTCGAGAACCTGCGAGCCGGCGGACGAATTGTTGGTGAAGTGTGCCCCATCGTAGTACAGAGGTGTTATCGAATCCGCAAGGTTGTCGGCGTCGGCATCCACGCCCAGGGATTTTTCCGAAACCGCGTTAATGCGAACCCACTTGTACAGGGGACCAGGGAGATTCAGCGATTGGAGTGGATTTTTGTTCCAGACTGAAAGAGCTTTGTTAGAAGGGTTCGTGGGCGCTGCAAAACTGCTGGGCAGGAACTCGACCCTAAATTGATTATCTGGATAGGTGGAACTGGAATCCCACGGCGTGATGGTTTCGCCGCCAACCGGATTGATCAGGTAGTAGGTAACTCCCATATTGAGGGCGGTTCCCGGCGCCGGGAGGAAAGTCGTCGGGTCGGTTGTCTTAAAGGCGTCTGGATTCTTAGAGAGGAGCCGTCCGCGTGCTTCCTCCAGGCCGGAGAGCGCCGCGTAGTAGACTCCCGTCGAGGAGCGATAATTACCAGCCAGCGCCGACTCCGTGCCGGAAGAAACAACTAATGCAATGGCGATCACGCTGATGAGCAGCAGCACGAAGATCGAAATCAGCAACGCAATTCCTGCCTCGTTCCGCCGCTTCTGGTTTGTGCCTCGCTTTTTCACTTTGTTCCCGTCGAACTCATTGAATGGGATTGATCCGCCGGCCACGTCCTACTAATTGTACAAGGCGCACTTCGCCGGTGGTAGCATCCGGCGTTGGAGCCGAGACGATCAGGGTAATGACCACGTCGCGAATATTTGCCGGCGAATTGGCGGTGCCAGCCAAGGGACAAGGTTGCGGAACAGCTCCGGTGTCGCAGGTGTAAGAAAAGATTGGCACGGGATACCCGCCCGGGAACATATTCGGATACACCGCCTGATACTGCGCAATCTGGGCGGCGGAAGCGTTGTTTACGACATTTTGCACCAGGGGTGCGAAGAAGGTGGCCGCGTCCACGGCGGGATCGTGGCCGGGGGTCTGCTTCAGAGCCACGCCGCGCATGAGTGTTGACGTCGCAAAGTCCAATTTGTAGCGAATCCAGTCGACCTGGCTGGTGGGATCCTGGGGATTGGGATTCGTTTCGATGACGATGTCGAAATCTCCAGGCGTGATGCACGAGCCGCCAATCGTGCAGGTGGTTGGAACAGTGTAGCCGGGACTCCAGGCAAAGGGCGTGCTCGTAGTATTCTGCGGACTGCCAGGTATCAAGAAATTTGGCGGTGGATAACCCGCATCGTTGACGTCGCGCACCATCTGGTCGAGCGCGAGGCGCGCTTCCTGGAAGGAATTGAGCACCTGGGACTCGGTCTGAGAGCGCTGTTGCGATGTGGCCAGTAACGTGAACGCGGCTCCGCACACAAGAAGGAAAATACCCAGAGCAGTCAACAACTCAATTAGCGTAAAGCCGAATTGCGATCCATTCGCGCGCGCCCGGCTCATTTTTCCACCGTGGTATCAAGCGTGATAGGCTTGAAATAGCCGCTGCCGCCCTGCTGCCGGACTCCCAAAATAAAGCGCTTACTGGAAACGTTTGATCCATTCCCCGTGATAATTACCGTCCATCGAACATCGTACGCGGTGCCGCTGGGATCATTGGGATCCTGATACGGCACCGGGAAACTGTAATTAGCGACGGGCGCCGCCGTGAAATCGATCACCACTTGATTATTGATGACGACTACGGGGCTTCCCTGCACTACGTTAGGAGTGGCGGCGTTGCCGAGTGCGCAGGTATTCCCGGTTACATCAGTAAACGAAGGCAAGTAACTGGGCTGGTCAATGAACTGATCCAATTCGCGCTGCGCAAAAACGAGCGCCGAAGAGTCGGTGCGATTCCGGAAATTCAGAAGAATCGTGGCCGGCACCAACTGTGCGATCGCCAGCAAACCCACCAGCAAAATGATGGTGGCGAGCAGCATCTCTAGGAGGCTGAAGCCTCCTTGCATGCGGTGTTTTGTGGATGCGCACAGCATTGGTGGTCTTTTGCTCTCGTCTTCCCGCTAGCCAACTCGCTGCCACGGACCACTGGTGGGTGCGGTCCAGATTTGAGTCGCGCCCGAAGGCAGCAAAATCACGGCGCGATATCCGAATTCGGGATTGGTTGCGCTGCCAAGGTAGAAAATGTATGCCCCCAAAGGGGATACCGCGCCTCGTGAATCGAATGTGAGACTGCCGGCCGTGCCGGACCTTGTGGCGTCCAAGGCGGCGGTTGTTCCTAACTTTGCCAGGATGGATGAATAATTTGGCGGCGCGCCCGACGGTAGTAGTGTCGCGACTCCACTGATCACCTGCCGCTTGCCGTTTGTGTCGAGTGTTCCGCTGCAGGTGGAGTCCGTCCCGAGGGTCCAAGTGTAACCGCTCTGCTGCATCAGAAAGCACACTTGCTTGTTCTTGCGCACCGCTTCGAAGCGCGTGAATTTCAACATGTCAGACAAGCGCGCCGCCGCGTCGTTCAACTGGTACGTTCGAAACGATCGCATCAGCGTGGGAATCGCGATCGCCGTCAGGATCAAAAGCACAGTCAGCGAAACGGCCAATTCGACCATGCTGAAGCCACCACTGCGGCTGCGGCGAGTGCGCGAGTTGGGGGCACTCTTTTGCAAAGTCATTTCCTCATTCAAGGGCCGGACACTCTGCCCCGCCTCTAAGGACGGCTGAGAGACCATAATGATGCAGTTGCCATACCAGGGACGGGCGGGCGCAACTGCTGCTAAACATAGTACTTTCTACGAGTAGACCGTTACATTCTATTCTACGCGACAAGGAATGTGTAGAAATGTAACAAAGTGCAACACAACGGATACGCCCCTCTTAATTCGAGTTATCTATATTTTCAGTAAGTATTCCCGCCGATTGCGGCGTGCCAGCGAAGGACGCGCTTCCTGTCCATCGGCTGGCTCATCAGTTTTTGCTCTTCTTGGTCAGGGCTTGGGAAACCTGTTTGGAGAGAGTGGACTTATCGAAGAGATCGTCGGCAAAGCCGGGATTGTATTTACAGGAGTCGTAGAAGATTTGCACGGACCGGCGCCCATTGTGTTCGCGGGAAACCTGCAGCGGCGTCCAGACGCTGTCTTTCAACTGATACTTTGAGTAGATGGAAACGTCTTCGTTGAACTGCTGATATTCCTCGTCCTTGGTGATCACTGCGCTGCGAACCAGCAAGTGAGTGGAGCGGTCAACGGCAAGGCGAAACTTGCGCCCCTGCCCGTCGTTGATCTCGACCCAATCCACTTGCTTGAGGTCCACGGTATCGTTGCCGCCGAAGCGGATGGTAACTTCCGGTTCTTTCAGGCGCAGCCGCAAAAGATTGTCGATGTTGCGCTTCACCTGTTCCTGGAAGTCGCTGACAGAAGCGGCTGGCATTTCGTTGACTCCGCTGCGATCGAAAGTCCAGCCATGATTGGCGTTATAGAGAGTGACGAAGATGCCGCCGTGCGCGAGATCCAACCCATCGACCCCAATCAGATAAGGCAGGAGGTTGAAGCGGCTCTTGCCGACATATTCGGTGCGAACCTTATCGGGGTAGCGGCGCAATTCCGCAAACTCGATATTGCCGACAACCTCGCCACTGTGACCAAAAAGAACGCGGCGTCCGGAGCACTCGCTTTCGCGCACATCCGTGTAGCCGGCAGCGCCTAGAGCGGCGATGAGATCATTGAGAATCTGTTTGCCCTTGGCAATGTTCTGCTCCGGCATCATGGTGTCCGGATTCTGCGCGGAGGCGCGAGGAGCAAAGAGCGCACTGGCAAGCAGAACGGCGATGGCGAAAAGGACGAACTTTACCCGCACAAGACCGAACCTCCATTTACATTGATGACTTCTCCGGTCATGAAGTTGGCCAGGTCGGAGGCGACAAAGAGAATGGGGCCGGCGATTTCTTCGGCGGTAGCGGCGCGGCCGAGCGGGATGAAGGTGGAAGCCATCTTCTGTCCGGATTTCGTCTCCAGCACGGGATTGGACATGTCCGTGGCGACCCAGCCGGGAGCGACGGAGTTCACAAGAATATTGTGGCGTGCGAGTTCGCTCGCGAGGCCCTTGGTGAGGCTGATGATGCCGTACACGCTTTTTAGATTGATGCGGATCATGTCGTCCCACTGCTTTTCGGTCATTTTCTCGATGGGGGCATCATCCTGGTTCCAGATACCAGCGTTGGCGACAAGAATGTCCAGCCGGCCAAGGCGCGCGATAGTGTGCTCGACGAGTTTCTGATTGTCAGCGTGTTTGCCGACATCGGCTTTGAACGCTTCCACGCGCGTACCGTGCTTGCCGGCTTCCTGCTGGATCTGCAGCGCGGCGTCCTTGGCTTTGACGTAGTTGAAAACCACATCGGCGCCAGCCTGCGCGAAAAGTTTGACGGCGGCCGCGCCGATGCCGCGTGAACCGCCGGTGATGAGTGCTGCCTTGCCTGCGAGAGAAATCATGAAGCCCCCGTCATTGGAAACTCAAGAATCGAGACTCGAGATCAGAATTACGATCTGCTACGCCTTGTGCGCGACGGCTTCGCGAGCGCGCGCCGCGGCGACGAATTGCTGAAACAGGCGCTGCGCGAACAGGTCATCCGGCATGCGCTCCGGATGCCACTGCACTCCCACGATCCAGTTGGAATCGCCGGTCCATTCCACACCTTCGATCGTGCCATCCGGAGCGTGAGCCGTGACGCGGAGTTTTTCCCCAGGCTGGTCGATCGCCTGATGATGACTGCTATTGATGTGAGCCGAAGTGGAACCGGCGAGCCTCGCAAGAACACTTCCGGCGCTCAAGGCCGCATCGTGTTGCTGATCACCGCTGATCGCTCCTGCGGCGAGATCCGTAGTTCCATGTGGAACGGCTTGCGGCCGATTGGGTCGAACATCCGGGATGTCTTGAATCAGCGAGCCCTTGAGGTGGACGTTGAGGATCTGGCAGCCGTAACAGATAGCCAGCACCGGCTTCGACTCGCGAAAGGCATGGGCAAGAATGGCCTCGTCGGTGGCGTCTCGATTGGAGTCCAAAGTG
>WNFO01006919.1_pt1 | contig 12032 bp, 9 predicted proteins | sample 5400251 | NCBI WGS metagenome assembly WNFO01 (sample SAMN13153354, study PRJNA577476) | soil metagenome | isolation source: 100 cm saprolite under Madrone tree | place: USA:California | collected 2016-06-14
CGATGATCGCCTCGCGGTTGCATGTGGCACCGATCCTCAAAGCGCGGCTGGAGAAGGCGCCGCTCGACATCGATCATCCTTCCTGGGTCGAGGACGACCAGTTCGACATCGACCGCCATATCTTCCGCGGCAGCCTTCCGGCGCCCCACGACCGTGCGACCCTGGAGCGGATCGTCGGCTGGATGCACGCCAAGCTGCTCAATCGCGCCCGCCCGCTGTGGGAGTTCTATGTCTTCGAGGGCATGAAGGACAATGAGATCGGGCTCTATTCCAAGATGCATCACGCCTGCATCGACGGCGGCGCCGGTGCCGCGCTGACCAACATGATCTACGATGTGACGCCGGTTCCGCGGGTGGTCGAGCAGCCGACCGCGAAGGCGAAAGTCGGACAGGAGCCGCGCGACATCGCCGCCAATCTCGTCGATTCCTATCAGCAGCTTTGGACCCAGTCGTTCGATGCAACGGCGGCCGCCAAGGGCATCGATCTGCCGCGCTCGGGAAAAAGCGATCTCGGATCAATCCTGTTCGACAACGCGATGTTCCAGATCGAATCCGCGGTGAAGTTTGCCGGCAGCCTTCCCGCCATGCTCAAAGGCGTCTCGGATGTGGTCGGCAAGATATCCGATCCGAAATCGCGCGACAGCATTGCCAGCATGGTGTCGCCGTCGACGATCCTGAACAAATCGATTTCGTCGGAGCGCAGCTTTGCCGGGGTATCGATCTCGCTGAGCCGGGCGAAAGTGCTGGCCAAACAGGCCGGCGGCAAGCTGAACGACGTCGTGCTGGCGATTTCGAGCGGCGTGGTCCGGCGCTATCTGCTGGAGCGCGGCGCTCTGCCGGCGAAGGCGATGACGGCCGCGGTGCCGATTTCGTTGCGCGAAGAGGGCAACACCGACGCCAACAATCAGGTGTTCGGCATGATCTGTTCGATCGCCACCAACATCGAGGATCCCAAGGCGCGGCTGGAAGCGATCATCGCGCAATCCACCAAGTCGAAGGAAATGTCTCACCCGCTGCGGGCCCTGATGCCGCAGGTCTCCAACCTCTCGATGCTCGGCGCGCCGATCCTGGTTCAGGTTCTGGCGTTGCTGTATAGCCGCTCCAACCTGTCGGACGTATTGCCGCCGGCCGCGAACATCACCGTCTCCAACGTTCCCGGGCCGCGCCAGACGCTCTATGCGGCGGGGGCGGAATTGCTGCACATCTTTCCGGTGTCGATCTCGACCCACGGCCTTGCGCTCAACATCACCGTGCAGAGCTATCGCGATCAGCTGGATTTCGGCTTTATCGCCGGCGCCAACATCATTCCCCATGTGCAGGTGTTGTGCGACATGCTGCCGGCGGAATTCGCCGCCCTCGAAGCCGCCTTCGCGGCGCCTGCCGATCTCAAGAGCGCGACAGGCTAGCGCATGATCTGATTGGATCATGCTCCAGAAAAGTGAGACATCGACGATGATAGAGATGCCGCCGCTGCAGTTCGCCGAGACCAACGGCATTCGCATGGGCTACTACGAAGCGGGCCCGAAAACCGATACGCCGCCGGTCATTCTCTGCCACGGCTGGCCGGAGATCGCGTTTTCGTGGCGCCACCAGATCAAGGCGCTGGGCGATGCCGGCATTCGGGTGATCGCGCCGGACCAGCGCGGCTATGGCGCGACCGACCGGCCCGAACCCATCGAGGCCTACGATATCGAGCACCTGACCGGCGATCTCGTCGGGCTGCTCGACCACCTCGGAATCGACAAGGCGATTTTTGTCGGGCACGACTGGGGCGGCTTTATCGTCTGGCAAATGCCGCTGCGGCACATCGACCGCGTCGCCGGCGTGGTCGGGATCAATACGCCGCACACCAACCGCGCGCCGGCGGATCCGATCGAACTGTTACGCCAGCGTTTCGGCGAGCACATGTATATCGTGCAGTTTCAGGATCCTGCGCGCGAGCCCGACAGGATTTTTGGCGGCCGGGTCGAACAGACCTTTGACGCCTTTATGAGGAAGCCGGCGCCGCGCAGCGACACCGCGCCGGAGGAGCAGGTCGTCGCCGGCATCGGCGCTTCGCCGCGGTTGAATCTGGCTTTTCCGCAAATGATTGCCGGCTACGACGCCAAACATGACCCGCGCACGCCGATCCTGTCGCCGGAGGAAAAGAAGGTGTTTGTCGATACCTTCACCAGAACCGGCTTCACCGGCGGCATCAACTGGTACCGCAACATGTCGCGCAACTGGCTGCGTTCGGCGCAGATCGATCACAACGTGAGGGTGCCGTCGCTGATGATCATGGCCGAGAACGATTCCGTGCTGCCGCCGTCGGCGGCCGACGGCATGGAGAAAATCATCCCCGATCTGGAAAAGTACCTGGTTCGGGGCAGCGGCCATTGGACGCAGCAGGAAAAGCCGGAAGAGGTCAGCGCCAAGCTGATCGAATGGCGTAGAAAGCGGTTCGGTTAAGGCGCACGAAATTGCCGCGCCGTCATTGCCAGGAGCGAAGCGACTCGATCTGTCATTCCGGGGCGATGCGAAGCGTCGAACCCGGAATCTCGAGATTCCGGGTCTGGTCCTTCGGACCATCCCGGAATGACGAATCCTGGATTGCTGCGTCGCAAGTGCTCCCCGCAATGACGACACGTAGCTAGAGAGACGCAGGAGACAATCACGCAATGGCGTCCACCAACCGACTGAGCCCGATCCCGCATCCGCCGACGAAACCCGTGGTCGGCAACATGCTGTCGCTGGATTCGACCGCGCCGGTGCAGCATCTGGTGCGGCTGACCAGGGAGCTCGGACCGATCTTCTGGCTGGATATGATGGGCGCGCCGCTGGTCATCGTTTCCGGCCACGATCTCGTCGAGGAACTCAGCGACGAAAAGCGTTTCGACAAGGCGGTGCGTGGCTCGCTGCGCCGCGTCCGGGCGGTGGGTGGCGACGGACTGTTCACCGCCGATACGTCAGAGCCGAACTGGAGCAAGGCCCACAACATCCTGCTGCAGCCGTTCGGCAACCGCGCCATGCAGTCCTATCACCCGAGCATGGTCGATATCGCCGATCAACTGGTGAAGAAATGGGAGCGGCTGAACGGCGACGAGGAGATCGACGTCGTTCACGACATGACGGCGCTGACGCTCGACACCATCGGGCTGTGCGGTTTCGACTATCGATTCAATTCATTCTACCGGCGCGATTATCATCCGTTCGTGGAATCGCTGGTGCGCTCGCTCGAAACCATCATGATGACCCGCGGGATTCCGCTCGAGGGCATCTGGCTGAAAAAGCGCCGGCAGGAATTGGCGCGCGACGTCGCCTTCATGAACAAGATGGTCGACGAGATCGTCGCCGAACGCCGCAGGAACGCGGAAGCTGCCGAAGGCATGAAGGACATGCTCGGCGCCATGATGACCGGCGTCGACCGGGCAACCGGCGAGCAGCTCGACGACGTCAACATCCGTTACCAGATCAACACTTTCCTGATCGCGGGCCACGAGACCACCAGCGGCCTGTTGTCCTGCACGCTGTATGCGCTGCTAAAGCACCCTGAGGTGCTCAAGAAAGCCTATGAGGAGGTCGACCGGGTGCTCGGGCCGGATACCGATGCGAGGCCGACCTACCAGCAGGTGACGCAGCTCACCTACATCACGCAGATTCTCAAGGAGGCCTTGCGGCTTTGGCCGCCCGCGCCGGCCTATGGCATTGCGCCGCTCCAGGACGAAACCATCGGCGGCAAGTACAAGCTCAAGAAGAACACCTTCATCACGATATTGGTGATGGCGCTGCATCGCGACCCCAGCGTCTGGGGACCCAATCCCGATGCGTTCGATCCGGAGAATTTCAGCAGGGAGGCCGAGGCGGCGCGTCCCGTCAATGCCTGGAAGCCGTTCGGCAACGGCCAGCGCGCCTGCATCGGCCGCGGCTTTGCCATGCATGAGGCGGCGCTGGCGATCGGCATGATCCTGCAGCGGTTCAAGCTGATCGACATCCATCGCTACCAGATGCACCTGAAGGAGACGCTGACGATCAAGCCGGACGGCTTCAAGATCAAGGTGCGCCCGCGCAGCGAAAAGGATCGCGTCGCCTATGCCGGCCGCACCACGACAAAGGCGGCTGTATCGACGGGCGCGCCGGCGCCGCGCGCCCGGACCCGCCCGGGGCACAATACGCCGCTGTTGGTGCTGTACGGATCGAATCTCGGCACCGCCGAGGAACTGGCGGCGCGCGTGGCAGATTTGGCCGAGGTCAATGGCTTTGCGACCAAGCTCGCAGCCCTCGACGATTTCGTCGGCAAATTGCCGCAGCAGGGCGGCGTCCTGATCTTCTGCGCGTCGTACAATGGCGCCCCGCCCGACAACGCCACGCAGTTCGTCAAATGGCTCGGCAGCGATTTGGCCAGGGATGCATTCTCAAATGTGCGCTACGCGGTGTTCGGCTGCGGCAACAGCGACTGGGCCGCGACCTATCAGTCGGTTCCGCGCTTCATCGACGAACAACTGGCGGCGCACGGCGCCAGCAACGCCTATGTGCGCGGCGAGGGCGACGCCCGCGACGATCTCGACGGCCAGTTCGAATCCTGGTTCGCGAAATTGCGTCCGCTGGCGGTGAAGCAATTCGGCATCGATACCAGTTTCGATCGCAGCGCCGACGACGAGCCGCTCTATAGAATCGAGCCGGTGGCGCCGACGGCGGTGAATGCGATCGTGGCCCTTGGCGGCGCCGCGCCGATGAAGGTGCTGGTCAACACCGAACTGCAGAACAAGCTCGGCGCCAATGCCTCGGATCGATCGACCCGGCACATCGAGGTGCAATTGCCTGCCGGCGTCACCTACCGGGTCGGCGATCATCTCAGCGTAGTGCCGCGCAACGATCCCGTGCTGGTGGATTCGGTGGCGCGGCGCTTCGGGTTTCTGCCCGCGGATCAGATCCGGCTGCAGGTCGCCGAAGGCCGCCGCGCGCAATTGCCGATTGGCGACACCGTGTCGGTGGGGCGATTGCTCTCCGAATTTGTCGAATTGCAGCAGGTCGCGACCCGCAAGCAGATCCAGATCATGTCGGAACACACGCGGTGTCCGGTGACAAAACCAAAACTGCTGGCCTATGTCGGCGACGATGCCGCCGCATCGGAGCATTATCGCGCGGACATTCTCGGCAAGCGCAAATCGGTGTTCGATCTCCTGGAGGAACACCCGGCCTGCGAATTGCCGTTTCATGCCTATCTGGAAATGCTGTCGCTGCTGGCGCCGCGCTATTATTCGATCTCGTCGTCGCCGTCGGGCGATCCCCAGCGCTGCAGCGTCACCGTCGCCGTGGTCAAAGCGCCCGCGAATTCGGGACGCGGCATCTACAAGGGCATCTGCTCGAATTACCTCGCTGGCCGCCGTGCCGGCGAGACGATCCAGGCAACGGTACGCGAGACCAAGGCCGGTTTCCGGTTGCCCAATGAGGCTGCCGTGCCGATCATCATGGTCGGCCCCGGAACCGGGCTCGCGCCATTTCGGGGCTTCCTGCAGGAGCGCGCCGCCCGGAAAGCCAAGCGCGCGGCACTCGGCCCGGCGATGCTGTTTTTCGGTTGCCGTCATCCCGATCAGGATTTTCTCTATGCCGATGAACTGAAAGCGTTCGAAGCCAGCGGCATCACCGAACTGCATACCGCGTTCTCGCGCGCCGAGGGCCCAAAAACCTATGTGCAGAATCTGGTCGCGGCGCAGAAGGAGCGTGTCTGGAGCCTGATCGAGGACGGCGCGATCATCTATGTCTGCGGCGATGGCGGCAAAATGGAGCCGGACGTCAAGGCCGCCCTGGTTGCGATCTATCGCGAGCGCAAAGGGGCCGATGCGGAGGCGGGGCTGCGCTGGATCGACGATCTCGGCACCAGCAATCGCTACGTGCTCGATGTCTGGGCGGGGGGATAATCATTTCAGCGGGTCCTCCCGGCGAACGCCGGGACCGATAACCCCTGGCATTCGCGATTACAAACGGCTTATCCAACGGCATTATCAAAACGAGACGACACGTCGTATGGGTCCCGGCGTTCGCCGGGACGACGGTGGGTTACGCCGCCTTTGCCGTGGCGCCGTGGGCGTGCTTGTCGATGGCGTCGATGATCTCCGGCCACATCGGGATCGGCAGTGCGTGACCCATGCCTTCGATCATCAGAAGTTTTGCGCCGGGGATCGAGGCCGCGGTGTCCTTGCCGCCTTCGGGCCGCACCAGGGGATCGACCGTGCCATGGATCACCAGCGTCGGCGCCTTGACCGATGCCAGCCGCTGCTTGCGGTTGCCTGAGGCGAGGATGGCGCGGAATTGCCGCCCGACGCCGGCGGGACTCAGTCCGCGCTGGTAGGTGCGTTCGGCGCGGGCGCGATCGAGCGATTCGTCGAGCGGGAAGCTTCCGACACGCAGGATCTTCCAGGTCTGCGCGAAGCGCGCGTAATATTCCTCTTTGCTGGCGGGCGGCGGGGCCATCAGGATGGCCGCGGCCTCGCGGGTCGGCGGCGGCACTTTTGGATTGCCCGTCGTCGACATGATGGAAGTGAGCGAGCGCACCCGCTGCGGAAACGAAATCGCCAGTTCCTGGGCGATCATCCCGCCCATCGACGCCCCCACCAGATGCGCCGACTTGATGCCGAGCACATCCATCAGGCCGGTCACATCCAGCGCCATGTCGGACAGCTTGTAGGGCGCGGCGACCGGAATCTTCAGAAACCGCAGCTTGAGCAGTTCGACCGCGGTCAGCCGCTTGCCGCCGGTCATCTTGCTGGACTTGCCGATATCGCGGTTGTCGAACCGGATGACGCGAAACCCGCGCGCGGCGAGCTGCCAGCAGAAATCGTCGTCCCAATGGATCATCTGGGCGCCCAGCCCCATGATCAGCAACATCGGTTCCGCACCGGCTTCGCCGAAGATCTCGTAGCAAAGCTCGATGCCATTGGCGCGGGCGATCTGTGGCGGCTGATGGGCGAGTACGTTCACCTTGGATTTTCCCTCAAATCGGTTTTACCGGGATTTTATGGCACGGTTTCGTGTACTGCAGAAGGCTTGCGAACGGCAGTGAGGCTGACAAATCGACCTCGCGACGTTGACCGCCGTGGCGCACAATGTGGTATGATTTGAAAACAGGCGAGGGACTCGTCGTCATTCCGGGGCGCCAATGGCAGACAAGAGCAACGATCCGGTCGCGATGTGGCAAAACATGATCGGCGAGATGGAGAAGGGGTTCAACTCCTTCGCCAATCAGGCGATGGCGTCGCCTGAATTCAGCAAGGTCGTCAATCAGGTCGGCGGGGCCTCGGCGGGCGCGCAAAAGCAGCTCAGCGATCTCATGGAGAAATATCTCGTCGGGATGAATTTGCCGAGCCGGGCCCAGATGGTCAGCATGGCCGAACGGCTGCAGTCGATCGAAGGGCAGCTGGACGAGATCAAGGCGATGCTGCATCAGATGCACAACAATCCGGGCGCACCGGCGGGCGGGCTTGCGGCAGCGCCCAGGCCGCCGCGCACCAAACGTCCGCCGCCTCCGGGCGGAGAACAAAAATGAACGCCGCCGCGGGCCTGGATCTTCAATCCATCCCGGATCGGATTCAATCCGAGGTGCAGCGCGCGATTGCGCGCAGCATCAAAGGTGTCGAATATATCGCTTCGTCGGGCCCATCGCTGGGATCGACGCCGAAGGACATCCTGAGCGTCCGCGGCACGATGAATCTGTATCACTACCGGCCGATCGCGGACGAGATCTACCGCGTGCCGATCCTGATCGTGATGGCGACCACCAATCGCGGCTACATCCTCGATCTGGTGCCCGGCCAGAGTTTCATCGAGTTTCTGTTGAAGCGCGGCTACGACGTCTACATGCTGGACTGGACCGCGCCGAAGCCGGAAGAGAAAAGCTTGCGGATGGAGGATTACGTTCTCGACTTCATCCCGGATTGCGTCCGCCGCGTGCAGCAGGATTCCGGCGAGACCGATGTCACGGTGATCGGCTATTGCTTCGGCGGCGTGCTGTCGCTGTTGTACGGCTCGATCTTCGCCGACGGTCCGATGAAGAACCTGATCTGCTTCACCACCCCGGTCGATTTCCGCGAAATGAAGCTGTTCCAGAACTTTTCGGACAAGCGCCATTTCGACGTCGATCGATTGATCGACAGCGTCGGCAACGTCCCGCCCGAGTTGATCCTTTCATCGTTCGAGATGTTGCGGCCGGCATCCCGCGCGGCAAGCCAGATCCAGTTGTGGGAAAACATCTGGAACGACGAATACGTCAAGTCGTACCGCATGTTCGACCGCTGGGCCACCGACACGCTGCCGCTGGCCGGGGAGTATTTCCGCGCCATCACCAAGGACCTGATGTGGGACAACAAGCTCTATAACGATACGATGTCGGTCGGCGGCCGGCCGGCGGATATTGCCAAGATCACGGTGCCGATCCTGCACGCGGTCGCCGAGCACGATCACATCGTTCCCTATGATGCGGCAAAACCCTTGATTCAAAAGATCGGCTCGACCGACAAGCAAGAGGTGATGCTGAAGGGCGGTCACGTCAGCCTTGTCGCCGGCGCCAACGCCATCAAGCGGCTGTGGCCGAAACTGGATTCCTGGCTCGGTGAGAGATCGACATGAGTGACACACGTTCCTACCCTCTGCATGCCAAGACCGACGCCGGCGATATTGAATTCCGTCTGATGTCCCGCGCCGACGAAGCCGCGGTGCTCGATTTCGCGCAAAAGCTTCCCACCCACGATCTCTTGTTCTTGCCGCGCAATATCAGCCAGCCCAAGGTGCTGTCGGCCTGGATCAATGAGATCGAGCGCGGCGACATCAGCAGCCTGCTGGCGGTGAAGGAGGGCAAGGTGGTCGGTTGCGGTACGCTGGTGCGAGATCCGCATTCGTGGTCGCCGCATGTCGGCGAGATCCGAATGGTCGTGTCGCAGGATGTTCGCGGCCAGGGCGTCGGACGGGCGCTGTCGCAGCAAACCTTCGCGCTGGCGTTGGGGGCCGGCCTTGAAAAGCTTTCGGTGCAGATGACGGTCGATCAGCAGGCGGCGATCGCGCTGTTCGAAAGCCTCGGCTTCAAGGCCGAAGCGCTGCTGCGCGACCATGTGCGGGATGTCGAGGGCAAGAAGCATGACATCGTCGTGCTCGGTCATAATGTGGCGCAGGTCCGCGCCCAGATGGAGGCCTACGGGCTGCCGGACGCCGTACAGCATTAGGTCCAGTCGACCGGTTGCAAAACCGTTGCGCAACGACCGTGCCGAGGCCGTCCGGCGCAAGAAGGTCACATATCCGGATCATGCTCCACTCGTCTCGAATGCACCGGTGCGATGACCCAGAAACTCACAGTTTGGTACAACACCAAATGTCCGGTGTGTAACGCCGGCATCGACTGGCAGCACAATCGACTGGTTCGCGCCGCCCGGTCCGGCGCGATCGATTTTCGCGACATCAATCTCGAGCCGGATGCGCTCTCTGGCTTCGGCCTTGGGGTCAACGACATCAGGCGCCGGCTGCATGCGGTCGATGCCGACAATCGCCTCTACGCGGGAATCGACTGCGCGATCGCGATTTGGCTGCGAACGCCGGGCGACATCTGGCTCGGTCGGCTCGTCGGCCTGCCGGTGATCCGGCCCGTTGCCGGCTTCGCGTACGACCGGTTTGCCGATTTGTTGTACGCGTGGAATCGCTGGAAAGGCCGTTGGTAGGGCGAGGGAGCCTGATTATTGGGCTCGGCCGCTCAAATCATTGGCTGATCACAAATTAGTGATATCGCACCGCAACATTGATGTTGCGATGCACCATTAACTATGACACAACCATCTCGCCCCGGGCCAATCCGGACGGGGTGAGCCCATAGCTCAAAACCTGAGGATGGAGAAAACGCAATGACTACCGATACCAATTCCGTGCTGAATTCCGTCAAGGAAGCCTTCGCACCCGTCACCGACGCGCTCAAGAACCTTCAAAATCTGGAAGTTCCCGAGGCTGCCCGTGACTTCGTCAAGAAGACTGCCGGCACCGCCAAAGAGCGTGCTGCCGACCTGCACGCCGGTACCGAGAAGGTGACCGAGCAGGCTATTTATCAGGACACCGAAGCCTTCTTTGCAGGCATCGACAAGCTGGCTTCCGCCAAGTCGCTCAACGAGGCGGTTCAGATCCAGTCCGATATGGTCCGTGCCCGCGGCGAAGTGCTCATGTCGCGAGCCAAGTCCACCACCGAATATCTCGGCAAGCTCGTCGCCGACGGTGCCAAGACCGCGCAGGACAACCTGTCCAAGGTCGCGACTTACGGCAAGAACGCCTGATCGCCTTGCTTTAGGATCAGTCGATCGGCAGATCATTTAGAGGCCCGCTTCACGCGGGCCTTCTTTTTGACCGCTGCGCCTGTTCGCGATCTCTCCGCGTCATGCCCGCGCTTGTCGCGGGCATCCGCGTCTTTCTTCTGATTGTCGACATACTCAAGACGTGGATGGCCGGGACGAGCCCGGCCATGACGGCGGTGGCTGCATCGCGCTATGATTGAAAATCAATTCGAGCCCCTGAAAGCCGCCATGAACGTCTCCGGCATATTCTGGTTCGACGCGCCCGGCGACGCCGCGCGCGCGGCCGAGTTGCGGCGCGTCAAGGCGCTGGCCACCCTGGTGCTGGCGAGCACGCTCGCGGTGTTCATCACAGCCAAGGCGTTGCTGCACCTGCATCCGGCCTTCGGCTTCGTCGCGGCCTTCGCGGAAGCCGCGACCATCGGGGGCCTCGCCGACTGGTATGCGGTGGTGGCGCTATTCCGCCGGCCGCTGGGATTGCCGATCCCGCATACCGCGATCATCCAGGGCAATCAGCACCGCATCGCTGACAAGCTCGGTGAATTCATCGAGGTGCATTTTCTCGAAACGGCACCGGTCGAGGCCAAGCTGCGCCAGATCGATTTTGCCACTTTCATCGCCGACTGGCTGCGTGACCGCAAGCGCAGCACGGATCTCGCCCGCTTCACGCTGCGCCTCTTGCCCGAGGCGTTTTCGGCGACGGAAACGTCGGGTTTGATGACGTTCATCAGCCGCCGGATCACCACCCAGCTGCAGTCGATCGATCTCGCACCGCTTGCCGCCGGCACGCTGCGTGCGTTCGTGGCGGAGGGGCGGCATCAGGGTTTGTTCGATGACATCCTGCGCGGGGTACATCAGGCGCTGACGCAGCCGGAGACGCTGGCGATGATCCGCGCAAAAATCCGCGCTGAATTGCCGACACTGTTAAAGCTCTACCGCACCGACAAGTTCCTGGTGAACAAGATCGTGGCGTCCGCGACCGCGTTCTTCGAAGAGGTCCGCGGCGACCCGAAGCATCCGTTCCGCGGCGAGTTCGATCGCATGCTGCTCTCGTTCGTGGACCGGCTCGGCAGCGACCCGTCCTATGCCGATCGGATCGACGGCTTGAAGCGCGACCTCCTGGCGCGTCCCGAACTCGGCGACCTCGCGCGCAACATCTGGTCGAACGTGCGATCGTTTATCGAACGCAGCGCCAGCGGTGAAACCCAGGTGCTGCAGCAACATCTTGCCCGAATGTTTGTGGGCGCGGGTGAGGCGCTTGCAGGGGATTCGGAGTTGCGGGGCGAGATCAACCAGGGGCTGGTGACCGTGCTGCGAAGCTTTATCGCCGATCAGAAAAGCGGGGTCTCGAGCTTCATCTCCGACCAGGTCAAGGCCTGGGACATGGGGCAGCTGATTTCGCTGATCGAGATCAACATCGGCAAGGATCTGCAATACATCCGCTTCAACGGCTCGCTGATCGGCGGCCTTGCAGGATTGGGCCTCTACACGATCGAAGTTTTGCTGCGGCTGCTGTGACTATTTAATCACGGCGCGACGTCTAAACGCGGCGTCCCTGGCCGCGTCCACATGAGCAGCTTGAAAGGTCAAAGGTGGTTCCCTAGGAGCCTGTCCGAATAGTGGCTGTTCAACTCTGAGCGAGTCTGGTTCAACCTTGGGCCCATGAGCAAGTATTTTCGTCCCTGGAATATCGATCAGACGCTGCTGCTGCCGCCGAATGTGCAGGACTTCGTGCCG
>WNFO01004514.1_pt1 | contig 12031 bp, 8 predicted proteins | sample 5400251 | NCBI WGS metagenome assembly WNFO01 (sample SAMN13153354, study PRJNA577476) | soil metagenome | isolation source: 100 cm saprolite under Madrone tree | place: USA:California | collected 2016-06-14
CGCGCCGCCAAAAGCCCAGGAGCCGTGGATCCCTCAGTTTTGTTTTTACCAGCCGGCTGTCCACGGAGTATCGGTCTGGCAGCGGCGACAACATCAAATAAAAGAGTGCCATGGTCATGAAGTTGTCGGCGCCGTATGCGAGCAGTCCCCCGCTCTCAGCGGCGCAGAGGTGAAGAAACCAGGCAATGATCGCCGCCGGGCGGCAGAAAACTCCCAGCAGCAGGCAGCAGCCCATGCAAAACAAACAAGCCCAGGCAACGGAAAGGACTGTTTCTTCTCCGACGCCGATGTGGGCGCCGAGAAAAACCAGCCAGCCCAATTTCGGAATGAGCGGACTGTCGAACGAGGTGATGGCCTCTCCCAATTCGCGACTGACAAGGCCCTTGCCAGTTCCGGAAAACAAGGAGTGCCAGTCACTCCTCAAGAACAACGTATAGACAACCACTTGCAGGCCCAGGCCGATACGCAAAACGGCAAGCCACGTGTCTGTTTCTTGAGGAAACAGAAATTCGAGTAATTCTTGCCACCGTCGTTGCACCGCTGTCATAGCGTGGTCGACGGCATTTTGAAGATTTTTACAGAAGGCAACGAAGGAAACAAAGGTTCTAGCATAATTGAATCGGAACCGTCGTCGCCGTCGTTTCCTTCTGTTCGTCTTTGTCCCTAAAGCGACACGTCGCTACCCTCGTTTCCTTCTGCTTGATTTGCTCCGGGCAAAATCATCCGGGAGATCCCGTTTCGAGAACCGGCTCATGAAAATTGATCAGCAACCCGATCGGAACATCAAGCAATTTCATGTAGCTGAAGAGCTGCGCTTTGCTGGAAGGGTGCAAAATCTCGACCGCTTTTACCTCGACCAGCAAACAATCGTCCACGAGGATGTCGAAACGCAGCGGCTCATCAAAAACAAGGCCTTTATATTCGACGCGGACCAATTTTTGAGTCGTTGCAGGGATCGAACGCAGTTCGAATTCGCGTAACATGCATCGCTCCTAGATCGACTCAATTAGTCTAGGACCTTTGTGTCGGTGAACTTCTATTGCCGCCCCGATGATTTCCCGGCTCAGTTTGTCTGCCTTGTCGTAAAGTCTGTGCATAGGCGCAGATCCTAAACAGAAGACAACCAAGAATACCGCAGAATGTCTTTTCCAAACAGCATCGAAGAAAATCAAAAGTTCTATTAGCAAATTGAATCCGGAGAACTCTTCGTTTTCGTTTCCTTCTGTTGAGAAAGATTCTACTGTTTCTCCTCCTCACGCAGGCTGAAATCGTAGCTGAACATGGGTTGGAACGATTCGCCTTTGCCATGCTCAAAATCACCGATGTTCGGCGGACTAACCGATCCGAAAGTGGCCCGAATTTTTTTCACGTCAGGGCGCTCGCGCCAGACCGACAAGGCGAGCATCTTTACCACCACTTCCCGCAACGGCTCGTAACGGTCATCGGCCAACCGGTCCAACAAACTGTCCAAACGCAGAGCGGCTGCTTTCCCGCTGACTCGCGGCGACTCATATTCTACGCGTCCGTCCTGATAATAGAGTTCCAAGGTTAACTTGTGGTACCCTGGGATGTTCGGCGCAAAAAAAGTGTATCCCGATTGGATACCGGCGGCGTGCAGATAAGTCGCCATACTCCGCCGAACCGGACTGGATGCAGCCGCCTGCTTTCCCAGCAGCCATGCTGCAATCAGTTCAGCCTTGCGCGCATACGTATCGAGCGCTGACGGCAATATGGTAGGGCCTTCCGCGACAAGTGAGAACAGCCCAGCAAAACAAACAGCTGTTATGAGGAAGAAATGTATTCCGAACCAGGCCACGTAAATGCGCTTGGAAGTCACCTCAGAATATCTTTACAGAAGATAACGAAGGAAACGAAGATTTCTTACCAATTATCTTAAAAACCTCTTCGTTGTCTTTGTTTTCTTGTGTTAGTCTCTTTGTTCTGATCGATGCAGGAAAAAACGGCGCGTTCGGCGATGGCGCATGCTGGCATCGGCATCTCCCCGGCACGCCGTACCCTGGGCGAAGGCTGGCTGCCGATGGGACATTAGCTACGGAATCAATGCCGCAGTACACAACACAGCCAGTCCCGAGCCTTTTCGGGACTGGCTCACCTAGTCGTTCGCTAAATCAGCGGCTTAAAGCGCCGCTGCGATGAGTTTCAGATTCTCAGTCGCGGCCTTGCTCTCGCTGGTTCCGGGCAGAACCTGCTCGACGAAACGAGCTTCGCTCGGCCTAAAGTCGGCATAAAAGAGTGTGGCTTTGTCGGTTTGAATACTGTTCAGGGAGCGAGCCGCAGGGTTTTGCCTCGGGGTGTAGATTGTAAGGGCGCTAACCCCGACAACGGCCACAGCCACGAGCATTCCCGCGACAAGACGTTTAGTAATTCCAGCTAAGTCTTTTTTCATACGTTGGCACGGTGCGCATGCCAGTCGTATTGTCAACAACAAAATGGCTTTACTTAAAACGGAGGTCGTGTTGTTCAATATTTTTGCGCGAACGAAGAGACGATTGCTTCAAAGCGCGGGTCGCCTCGCAGCGGATCCCAAAGCGGATTGAGACGCAAGTGGCCGTAGCTAATATGGCTCCCAGGCAGATTCACTATCTTCGTCAATTGTTCGATTGCGCGATCCTTTTCGTCCCCCCATGCATAGATGACGGCTAGGTACTGCATCAACATCGGACCCTCGATAGCGCTTTTGCTGACCGGCATCAGCTCGACCGCGCGCTCACCCTCGCGGATCGCGTCCTCGTTGTTTCCGAGAGCAGCATCAACCACACCGAGCGCGCAGAGAGCTGCTGCATAGTCGGGTTGATCGCGCAGCAGTCGCTCGAGTTCTTTTCGCGCGGTAGCGAAGGCGGCACGCGCTGCCGTCTCATCGCCGCCGAGTCGGGCAACAAGGCCCTCGCACCAACTGTTAGGGAATGGAATGTTTTCCTCGTAACACCCACCGCCGCCAGCTGGCATGGCAGCCAGAGCGCGAGCAGCAGCGGCGGGATCGCGCTCGCGCACGGCAAGGTCGAGCCAGTCTTTAACGAGAACAGGCGCCGCACCTGGGTCTTCGCCTAGGATCGTCTCAATTGTTGTATGCAACGGTTTGGGATTTGCGCGTGATGCCAGATCAACCCACGCGCGCCGTACCCGGCTGGGAATGTCCTTTGGAGCGATAGCGAGCGCACTGTCCAGAGTGGCCGCCATTTCTTTATAGCGCCGCAAAGCTTGGTAAGTAAGAGAGATTTGCTGGAGGATGGAAAAATTGCGTGGGTCCAACTCCAACGCCTTGTTCATTTCCTCGAGCGATTTCTCCCAGCGACCCTGGCGTCGGTCGATATAGCCAGACATCAGAGGAATTCGGTATTCGTTCGGCAGCGTCCGCTCGGCCGCAGCCAGTTCCTCCCGGGATCGATCGTAATCCGCATATACCCAGTAAAGGTGTTGCGCGAAAGCCAAATGCGTCTCTCCAGATTCAGGGCTCAGGCGGCCAATGGATTGCATGGCTGTATCGGCCAATTGAAGACGCGCTTCGGTGTGATCGAAACCGAGGAAGTAAACCCGGTCATGCGCTCCAGCCAGAACATCATACGCAAGGACGAACGATGGGTCGCGCGCCACAGCCTGCTCAAGCAGTTGCACGGCCTGGAGTAAATCTTCTTTTGCCCGCGTGCTAAACGAAATGCCATCGACCAGTTGTTTGCCTCGAAGGTAGAGATCGTATGCAACGAGGTCCGTCGTTGGCGCCTTTTGGATGGCGGCTTTCTCGATGGACGAGACCTTGGTATCAAACTTATCTGCGACTTTTTGGGCGATCTCACTTTGGATGGCAAACACGTCGGCCAAATCCCGGTCGTATTCCTCCGCCCAAACGCGAGTATCGGTGCGGGTGTCAATTAATTTAGCGTTTAAATGGATTCTGCCAGCTTCCCGGCGCACGCGGCCTTCGAGCACATATGGGACGTCTAATGCGCGCCCGATTTCCTGTGTGTTATGTGCGCCACGATATCGTGCCACGCTCTCGTGGCTGATCACCTTGAGATTGGCTAATTTCGCCAGCTTGCTCGAAACGCCGTCATACACGCCATCAGCGAAGAACGTGTTGTCTTTATCTCCGCTGAGACTTTCAAAGGGCAGCACGGCAATGCCAGTTGTTGGCGGAGGGCTGGCAAATTGATCTTTCGCAATCAGTGTGCCCACTACGGTTGCAAGCGCCAGCGACAGCGCGGTCATTGCCGCAGTCATCCGATTACGCTTTGACCAGCGCCAGAGGCGAACGGGAAATGAGACAGGGCGCGCGATAATCGATCGGCCGTCAAGCCAGCGTTCGAGGTCTTCGGCCAGAGCGCCAGCGGACCGATAGCGCGCAGTCTGATCGCGTTCCAAACATTTTGCGCAGATTGTTTCCAGATCTCTGTCCAGCGTTGGGACAAGCGAACGCAATTTCGGCGCAGGCTTTTGACTCGCCTCTTGGATCACCGCCAACGCGTGCTCGCCTAAAAACGGCGGCCGCCCAGTGAAAAGTTCGAACAAGATCGCGCCCAGACTGTAGACATCGGCGGCAGGCGTAAGCTTCGCGGCTTCGGCCAGTGCCGGATTCGCCTGCTCAGGCGCAATGTAACCAGGCGTGCCGAAAATGGTCAGGCTGTGCGTAAGATCGCTGACGCCATCGAGCCATGTGGCCAGACCAAAATCGCTCACCAACGGTTCCCCGTGCCCATCGAGCAGAATGTTCGCCGGTTTCAGATCGCGATGCAGGATGCGTCCGATATGCGCGTATTGAACCGCGCGCGCCACCTTCGCCATCAATGCCGCGGCACGACGCGGCTCGCGGCGCAGAGCCGGCCCGGCTTCGACCAGGCTGCCGCCAGCGGCAAACTTCATGCTGAAGAACGGCAGCTCATCTTCGCCCTTGCCCACTTCATAAATGGGTAGAATATTTGGATGATCCAGGTGGGCCGCTGCCTCCGCTTCGCGCCGGAAACGCGCCAACGTCTCCTGCGAATCCGCGTGGTATGCAAGGACGCGTTTTAATGCAACGATGCGGCGCGAGTGCCGTTGCCGCGCGCGATAAATCACGCCCATCCCGCCGCGCCCGATCTCTTCCAGAATCTGATAATTGCCCAGCCGCCAGTCGGCGTCCCGCACGTCGATTTGACTGAGTACATCCTCCAGCGTTTCTCCGTTCTGGCCCGCGCGGTTTTGACTTGCCTCCATCGGAGTTTCCTCAGGCAGACCTTGAGAGAGCAGACAGCTCAGGCAAAGTCCCCGCTTGACGCGCGATCCCGATCCGCACTGCGGACAGGCGACTGGTTCCTGTTGCTGACGCCCTGAAAGAGGAATGCAGGCGGAGCTCATGAGGGGGGAATGCAGGGGGAGTTCACGAGGGAGCGATCAGACTAAGAGAAGGTTGCAATCGTTGCAATAAAAAAGCGAAAATTTTTCAACAATTTATTAACACGAATATTCACAGCATTACGGCGCGAAGCTTAAAATATAAAAGCGCCCCGAGCACACGTGCGCACTCCAACAGTCCCGCACTGCTGCACGAAAAACAGAGCAAACGTCTCCCGCGCATTTTGCACGAAGTGGCGTTGGGCGGGAATAGCAGAAACATTGGCTTTAATGCTACAACACCGCGCTATTCTGCCAATCAGTCTGCTATGCTGATTGAGCGCCTGTTTTTGACCTACGGCTGCGGTGCGAACTGCCCTAGGGAAGTGGTTGAGTTATTAACAGGAGCGCTTCGATTGCGGCACGTTGCAACGATTTTGTAAGTCGTAGTGTCCGTTGTCCTGAGCGGATTTTCCCTCGCCGACACCAACTCCCGGTGCGCTGAGGACAGCGCACGCTACAGCGCTTGCTACTTAACTCGCACTACTTTTTTGACCGACCGTTTTGTGATGTGGACGGCATCCACGGTTCGGAGGGCGACAAATTTTCCGTGGCCCATTTCCGCGCAAACTGCTTGAGCTCGGCCGCATTGTGCAGGCTCAGCTTGTGCTTAATTTTTTCGCAGTGGGTGTCGATGGTCTTTCGGCTAAGGTGAAATTGCTCAGCAATCTCGCGTGCGCTGTATGAAGCACCGAGAAGTTGAAATACCTGCATCTCGCGATCAGACAGCAGCTCGACGCCCATACGCGAGGCGCTCGGTCTTTCGCGCAAGGTTCGCTGTACCACAGCTGCGGCGACTCTTTCACTGAAATACAGTTCCCCAGCGAGGACCTTGCGCACTGCTCGGAGCACCTCATTCGTGGCGTTCTCTTTCATGATGTACCCGGAGGCGCCGGCACGCAGCGCACGCTCGGCGAAAATCAGCTCATCGTACTGCGAAAGGACGAGCACTTTTACTTCGGGTTGTTCCACCCGCAATGATTTGATCAGGTCAAGCGAGTCGCCGGCTTTCAACCGCAAATCCAGAACCATAAGATCGGGTTTGCATTGCTCCACCAGCCGTCTGGCGTCCGAGGTGTTATCGGCGACTCCAACGCACGCGAGATCCGGTTGGCTGTCGATCAATTGCCTGAGGCCATCGCTCAGCACCGGATGATCCTCGACGACGATCGTGCGCGATTTCTTTTGGGTTTCTCCTCGGGGACTCATGGCAGGCCAAAAACAGGTAGCTGCGGTTCCAGCGGCACGCGACACCTGACAACTGTGCCTTCGCTGTTTGATTGCACGTTGCATGAGCCGCCGATGCACTGCGCGCGGTAGCGCATGATGCGAAGACCCATCCCATTGCCGTTCGCGTTGGAGTCGAAACCTTTTCCGTTATCTCGTATCGTCAGCACCATGACCTCATGATTGAAAGCGAGATTGATTTGCATCTCACGAGCCGCGCCGTGCTCCACCGCGTTGTGCACTGCTTCCTGAGCAATCCGATAAAGTTGAGCCGCCACCGGCGGGCTGATCGGTAACGATGAACCTTCCGCCGTAACCGTGGCTTTGACAGAGCAATTCCGACTCACGCTTATGGCCAGCGATTGCAGCGCCGTCTTCAAATCTCCGACACCGTCGGCCCCTTCGAGAGTGCGCGCAGTAAGCCGCGCCTGTCTGGCTGCATCATTAACAAGCTTGACAACCATACCCGCTTTGTCCGCTTCGCTGGGGCGTTCGTCGCGCAATTGTTCCTCGAGCAGTTTTGCGCATAACGCGATCCCCACCAATTGTTGCCCCACGCCGTCATGTAAATCGTAAGCGATCCGCCGTTGCTCGCGTGCGCAGATGTCGATCACCTCACGCTCAAGGCGCGCGCGCTCGGCGACCTCCTTCTCAAGCGACGCGGTCCTCTGTTGTCTCAGCTGTTCAAGTTCATCGCGCTGCTGTTGGGCTTCGAGCTCTGCCTGCTTTCGAGCAGTGACGTCCATGCTGACTCCCAGAAGTCGCGTCGGCTTCCCCTTTTTGTTCACGTGCGCTCGCCCACGCGCTGCGATCCAGCGCACATTGCCATCCGCACGGACAATCCGAAACTCTGTCTCGTAATCTTTGCCATTTTTGATGGCATCCTCGATTGCCTGCCGGACTTGATCGCGATCATCTGCATACCATCGGGAAATAACGTCTTCAAAGGTGATCTTTCGGGAAACAGGGAATCCCAACTGAGCACGGCGCGTCGGCGTGATCCAGATCTCGTCTTTGTTCAAATCCCACTCCCACAGCGAGAGATCAGCCGAATCGGCGGCCAAGTTGAGCTTCTTATCGCTTACTTCCAATTCATGCGCGAGTTGCGCCGCTCGAAACATATCGTCGCTCAGCTCGTAGCCCATCGCCGCGACGATTCCCGTATATGCGAAGGAGAGAAAAAACGGGACGTGAATGACGCCCCAGATCACGAGCGGGACGTGCCACCCCACAATCGCGCCGAAGATCATGGTGCCGCCGATAATCAACGCGCGCCGCCGGTCGCCGCGCTTCCAGACCGTAATTGTGGCATCCACAAAAAAGGCAAGGACTAAAAGCAGGCTGATGAGACTAAGAATGCCCCATGGATTCGGCACGCCGAGAGGCAACGAGGCCGTCTCGCCGCCCCACAACCCGAGGTGCCGGATACTTGTGATCTTCCGGAAATTAATGTTTGGCGTAAGGATGAGATTGACAATCAGCACCAGGGTCCGCAGACCGTAAATGCTCCAGGCCAGCCAGGGTCGTCCCGCGCGCAGGTAAAGTCGCACGAAAGCCACAAACGACAGGAGGAGGACCCACGTGGGCACATGTATCCAGCGCACGAGTGCTTCATATCGCTCGACTGTCTGAGTATGCAGCATCGCTAACTCCATCACGGCGATCGCTGCCGCAGCGATAGCGCTGCACGAAAACAGCAAATGGACCCAGCTCTCGCGCCGCCTGCACCAAACCACCAGATAGATCGCCGCCAGCGTCAAACACGCGCCGGCGTTGATCGACCAGACAATGGTGAGCCAACTCATTGGGTAACGACGCCCGGCTGTGGGGTTCTATTTGTGAGTTGGGTCAGCAACCTAACAGAAGGCCACTCGCGAACAGCAGACCGAGTCACAAATGCGACTATCTCTTTGAACTTCCCAACCATGGAGTCTTTAGCTTCATCATTCCTGGTTTTCTGCAAAAAATCTCGCCAACTTGTCCGCTCTGCCTCGCAAGGCGTGGTGCAGCTGGACGCCTGCTATAGCGGCGGTTTTCTACAGGGTCAACAAGTTACGTAAAAGATGTTTTTTATTATATTATCTGAATTTTGCTCTTCGATCTCTCACCTTCCTTCTCCGAAAATTGCGGAGCAAAGTTCTGAAAAATCTTTTAATAACCACGGAATTGAGACTCGCTCATCTCCCGACTCGCTCGCCGCGTGCCCTCGCGGCTTTGCCTTCTATCTCGCCGATCCCGTTGGCTCGGTTTACGAATAACACCGATTCGAGAATGGCAAGAGAACTAGAGACACCCAAGAATGTTCGGGGTGGAATTTATCCGGTTGCGAGGGAATCCCCTTCCGGGGGCGGCACCCGTCTCCCTGGCTCGCCGGAGTCTTGGCATAGGCGGCGGGTGCCGGTGACTCCGTAACGTTTTCACGAGTCAGGAACTTTTTCCCAAGAAGAATTAGGGAACATCTTGGCGTACGCGTAACATCGAAGTCGGCAAGGTCGGTCGTCGTGGGTCGCCTGACATTAAATGTTCACCTCTTTAATTCGCGGCGATTGGCGCGGTTCGCGGCGCACCCGAAAACGCTTCGTTTCGGATTTCGAATTTCCTCGAGCTATTCCGCGGCAGTCAATGCCGCGCACAAATAACGGAGTTCGTCGTCGATCTCATCAGGTTTCTCCACGGTCCGACCGACTTCTTCACGGAGCAGCGCCCGGTAACGAACCCGCAGCTGATGGACGAGGCGTTTCACTGCGGCCTCGGGAATGCGGAGGGTTTGCGAGAACTTGGAATAAGAAACAGCATCCCGCTCTGCCGTCAGACAAGAACTTAGCATATCGAAAACGCGCCGCCGGCCGCGCCTTTCGCATTCCTCGCCTAGTCGGCTTAAGGCCCGCTCGACCACCGTGGCCGCCCAGCGCACATCGAAAATCCGCTCCGCCGGCCATCTCTCCGATTCCTGCTGGGAGATCGAAAGATGCGATGGCGCTTCGGCCATCCAATCGTCCCAGGAAACAAACTGCACTTCACCACCGCGTTTCCGCGCGGAACGCTTCGCCTCCGCATCGTGCAAAAAGTCCTCCAGCGCCTTGAGGACCAGCGAACGGAAGCGCCCGCGAGCCGGATTTGCGCGCTGCAGAAGCTGACCTTTAAGCACGGTGACAAAAAAATCTTGCGTCAGGTCCTGGGCGTCCGGAGGCGAATGTCCCCGGCGGCGAATGAAAGCGAAGACCGGTCGCCAATATATTTTGCAAAGTTCCGCTAGCGCCTTGTGGATCTTCTGCTTGTCGCTGTTCCCATCGGCGCAGGAAATTACAATGCTCCAGCGTGTGGTAACGAAACGACCGGGCGAGGGCCGACGGGCAGCAGGATCATCTGGGGTCACGCGCGCTAATCATCTTGTTTACGTAATTTTTAGCAAGCAGTAATTCGTTGGCTCTATTCCTCTCCAAGTTAACCGCTTGAACGCCTAACGCCCGGTTTTGCAAGGGCTGCAGCGTGGCAAGCACAGACACAGCAGTTTCCCATCTCATCAATCCTTTTACGGAACTTGCGGTCGAAGTTTGCAAAAGTCTCAACAACCGCGGATTCAGCGGACAGCGCGCGGATGTGTTCCCAAATCGAAATCTCGCGCCTGGTGTAGCGGGGCTTGTGCCAAGCCCCGATCAGGCGTTTGACGCGGATTTTCTAAGCCGCCTTTACCGAAAGCTCCGGCGCCGTCGTATCAATCACGTGGGACGCGCCAGGGTCGTCCGCGGGCGAGGATTGTTACACCGGTCGCCCGAGCACGAAAGGCGTCAGTTTACTTTTTGCCCCATCGCCGGGGCCGCGGAAAACATGTCCTTCCACACGCAAGGTTTTCTCCACCCATTTGCTGGCGCGCTGACGCAGCTCCGCGCTGGAGCTCAGCTGAAGCTTGTGTTTGATGTTTTCGCGGTGGCTTTCAACCGTTTTCACGCTCAAATCCAATGAGTCCGCGATCTGTTTGGTGCCGAGTCCTGAGCCGAGTAATTGGAAAATGTGCATCTCGCGATCGGACAAGGTTTCAACAGAATTGGCCAATCGCAGCGCGTAATGATTTTTGTGCCGGCGTTGAAGCGATTTCTTAAACGCGCTCAGACCTAACTCGCGGCTGACATAAATGCCGCCTTTCACAATTTGGCGGATGGCGGCTGCCAGCTCTTCTCTGGGAGCGGTTTTCATCACGTAACCACCCGCGCCTGCGCGCGTGACGCGCTCGGCGAAGATGCTTTCCTCAAACGCCGAATACACAAGAATGAGCAACCTGGGGTGTTCCGCCTTGAGCGTCTTGACAAATTCCAAGGTGTCGCCGGCGCCCAGCTGCAGCGAAGTTAGCAGCAATTGCGGGTTGGATTCGGCGATCTTTGTCTGCGCGGCCGGTATGCTGTCCGTTTCGCCACACACGACCATGTCAGGCTGAGAATTGAGATAAGCGCTGATCCCGTAGCGAAGCAGCGGCTGCTCATCCAGTACCAGGACTCGCACTTTCGTCGGATGCTCGCCTGAATCACTCATGCCTGTGCGCCGTGCGCTGGATTCGCTATCACGCTGAAAAAAAAGGGCGCCGCGAGGATTTTACCTCCCGGCGCTAACCTCCTTTTGACTTAGCTGATTAAACTTCGTGGATTGTTGTTCCTGGGGGGTTTTCGGCATTCCAAGAGTTCCATTTTGGATTCATACTCCGGCTCCAATATACTTCTCCGGAAATTGCGGGGCGAAGTTCTCAAAAAAGTGAAAAAATCTTTGAGGGGCAGATCGCGCAGATTTCACGGACGGGAAACCCAGAAGCGCCAACCACTGGGTTCCGAAAACGCCTCGACACAGCGAGGCGGCTACAGCTACTTGCGACTTTCCGTTACGATAAAGCCTCCATTGCCTTCGTCGAGATAGGTCGTGGAGCCGACGCGCGAGATTTTGAGAGATTGCCGCCAGCGTCCGATCGAGAAATCTTTTACGGCTTCGATTGTTTTGGTTTCGGGCTTTCGCCCCGCAGTCGCGGGATCGATGCTAGCCATCGCTTCCGAAAGAATTCTGCCGTCTAATGGCTGCGGCGATTTGATTCCAAGAATCTGCAAGATCGTCGGGGCAAGATCGGTATTGCCTGTCGGCAAATCGTCCGTTTCACCGCGACGAAAATCCGGGCCGGCCGCGATCAACGTGTTGTGCATGTCGAACCGGCTGAGCGTCGCGTGTGTCCCCTTTCCTGCTGCGCGTTGCCAGTCGGCATCGATCATTCCCGGAACATCGAACTGATTCTTTGAATCCTTCCAGCAGAAGGCCATCACCACGTCCGGCGCATGATTACTTTGAATCATCGCCTGCTCGAGACCGAACGTCCCGTCCATCGGTTGCTTGTTGAAAATCACACCGGCAAAATCGGATTGCTGCAAGAATTCAACAAGACGAC
>WNFO01005785.1_pt1 | contig 12030 bp, 9 predicted proteins | sample 5400251 | NCBI WGS metagenome assembly WNFO01 (sample SAMN13153354, study PRJNA577476) | soil metagenome | isolation source: 100 cm saprolite under Madrone tree | place: USA:California | collected 2016-06-14
CTCGGCACGCCAGGCAGCGACTATTACCCCGTGCTCGCCGGATTAAAGGAAGGCGAACGCATCGTCAGCCAGGGCACCTTCCTCATCGACTCCCAAACTCGAATCACGGCCGGCATGACCGGGCTCTATGGCGGATCGAAGGAATTCGATCATGGTCAGGCCGACCAAGGTCAGGCACAAACGCCCGCCGTTTCTCAGATCAAGTTCACCTTCCGTTCTGATCCGCAAACACCTCGCGGCAACTCCGATGCGACGCTGCACGTAACCGTGCTCGACGCTTCAGGGAAGCCGGTGACTGATGTGCAGGTTAAGGTCACGCTCATCATGCCGGCGATGCCCGCGATGGGCATGGGCGAAATGCGCGCCACAAGTGACCTCACATGGAAGGGCTCTGACTACGTGGGCACGATCAAGGTCCCGACGGCGGGTTCCTGGAATGTCGAAGTCAACGCCAGCCGCAACGGACAAGTCCTGGGTAGCTATCACGCCCGGCTGAACGCGCAGTGATGAGGAGAAACCATGGTTAACCGGCTCATTGAATTTTCACTGAAGAATCGCTTCCTCATCCTGCTGGCTTACGCCCTGCTGGCTGTCTGGGGTTACTGGGCACTGCTAAGGACGCCGATCGACGCCATTCCCGATCTCAGTGAGAACCAGGTGATCGTATACACCGACTGGGCGGGACGTAGCCCGCAGGAAGTCGAAGACCAGATCACCTATCCTCTGACCGTCAACCTGCAAGGACTGGCGGGAGTGAGAGACGTGCGTTCGTCCTCGGCATTGGGCTTCTCGATGATCAACATCATCTTCCAAGACAAGATTGATCCCTATTTTGCCCGCACGCGGGTCTTGGAACGGCTGAACTTGGCATCGGGTTTCCTGCCGGAGGGAGTCGTACCTGTTTTGGGTCCGGACGCAACCGGCGTAGGCCAGGTCTTCTGGTACACGGTCGAGGGACCCTACGACGGCGGGACCCTACACTCCCTACAGGACTGGTTCATCAAGTACCAACTGAATTCGGTCTCTGGCGTGGCAGAAGTGGCCAGCATCGGCGGTTGGGTACGCCAATACCAGATCGACGTTGATCCCATCAAACTGCGCGCTTACAACATTCCCTTGCGCACGGTGATCGAGGGCGTTCAGCGCAGTAACACCAACGTTGGCGCGAAGGTCATTGAAGCCAGCGACCAGGAGATGGCAGTCCGGGGGATCGGCTTGATCCGATCGACGGCAGACCTTGAGAACATCGTCCTCATCGCCAGCGCGGGCACACCCGTCTACGTCGGCAATGTCGCAAATGTCCACTTGGGACCGGAATTCCGCCGCGGCGTTCTCGATAAGGACGGTAAAGATGTCGTGGGCGGTGTGGTCGTCATCCGCAATGGAGCCAACGCCCAAGAAGTCATCAGCGGTGTCAAAGCGAAACTCGCAGCGTTGGAACCTGGGCTACCTAAAGGCGTCCAGATCGTTCCTTTCTACGACCGCAGTACATTGATCCTTCACGCGGTGAATACTTTGAAGTCGGCACTGCTCGAAGAAATCGTTCTGGTTACGCTCGCGCACGTGATCTTCCTGTGGCATTTCCGCAGCATCCTCATCGTGACGTTGCCCCTACCGTTCGCAGTGCTGGGATCTTTCTTGTTCATGCACTATGCCGACATCTCGTCCAACATCATGTCGCTCGGCGGGATAGCGATTGCGATTGGGGTGCTGGTCGATGCCGGGATTGTGATGACCGAAAACGTGCTACGGCACGCAGAGCAGTATTACGAAGAACATGGCGAGTACCAGTCACCGATTGGCCAGATCACGCTGGAAGCGGCCAAGTTGGTCGGTCGGCCGATTTTCTTTGCAATGACGATCATCATTCTGGCGTTCGTACCGGTGTTTGCACTTACTGGCATGGAAGGCAAGATATTTCACCCTCTGGCCTTTACGAAAACTTTCGCCATGGTGTGCTCAACGTTCATCGCGGTCACTTTGGTGCCGGTGCTTTGTACCTTCCTGATCCGTGGAAAACTGCATCGTGAGGACGCCAATCCCGTGATGCACGCCTTGGGAATGATTTACAAACCGGTACTGCGCTGGGCCTTAAAGCACAGGATCATGACTCTGAGTGCGGCAGTTGTAATCTTTGCCTCCGCACTCTGGCTGGCAACCACGATCGGTTCGGAGTTCATGCCGCCGCTCGACGAAGAGACTGCGCTGTTCATGCCCATTACCGACCCCAGCATTTCGCTCACCAAGGCAACCGAGATTCTTCGCTGGCAGGACAAAATCATTGCCCAGGACCCACTTGTGACGAGCGTTGTAGGCAAGATCGGCCGCGCGGAAAGTGCCATCGACCCTGCCCCGGTGAATATGACCGAAACGGTCATCAACTTCAAACCCAAGGACGAATGGCCTGCTGGGACAACCAAGGAAACAATCCTTCAAAGACTGGATGAGAACCTGCGTCTGCCGGGCGTGACCAACATTTGGACTCAACCGATCCGCAATCGCATCGACATGCTTTCCACCGGCATCCGCACCCAGGTGGGAGTTAAGGTCTTCGGTAATGACCTCGCAACGATCGAGCAGAAGGAGACTGAAATCGAACGGGCTCTGCGTCCAGTACCTGGTGTCGCTGACCTCTACTCCGAACGCATCACCGGCGCGCCGTACCTCGAAATAAAAGTAAACCGCGAAGCCGCCGCTCGCTACGGAATCAATGTTGGCGACGTCCAGGACGTAATCGAGACCGCGATTGGCGGCAAGAACCTCACGACCGCCATTGACGGTCGTCAGCGTCTGCCCGTGCGGGTGCGTTACGCCGCTGATTTCCGCCAAGACCCCGAAGAGTTGCGCAATAACGTGCTGGTCACGGCCAGCAACGGCGCCCAGATTCCCCTGGGACAGGTGGCCGACCTTGGCGTGGTGATGGGGCCCTCCATGATCAGCAGCGAGAACGGACTCCTTCGCGGGAGCGTATTGATGAACGTGCGGGGCCGCGACGTTGGCCGGTTCGTGGACGAGGCGCAGCGCACCGTGGCTCGCGAAGTGAAAATGCCGCCCGGCTATTACATCGAGTGGAGCGGACAGTACGAAAATCAGATCAGTGCCAAAAAGCGGCTCGGACTCGTCATTCCGGTCGTGTTCCTCATCATCTTTCTGTTGCTCTACAAAACCTACAACTCCTTCAAAGAAGCCTCGCACGTGATCCTCGCCGTGCCTTTCGCGTTGAGCGGCGGCGTATTCCTCCTGAAGTTGCTTGGGTACAACTTCTCCGTAGCCGTCTGGGTCGGCTTCATCGCCCTGTTCGGGACTGCTGTGCAGACCGGTGTGGTGATGGTGATCTACCTTGAAGAAGCTGTGGAGCGAAAGAGAGTAGCTATGGGCACGCTTACCTTGCAGGGTTTGCGTGAGGCTGTGATGGAAGGTGCACTTTTGCGTTTGCGTCCTAAAATCATGACCGTATCCACGGTTGTGGCGGGTCTGTTGCCCATCATGTGGTCTACGCGCACCGGAGCCGAAGTGATGAAGCCGCTCGCAACCCCCGTGCTGGGAGGCATGGTCAGCTCTCTGCTCCATGTGTTGATTGTGACTCCTGTGATCTTCACTTGGCTCCGAGAAAGACAACTGTCGCAAATCAAAATTACGTCCGCACTGTAGGAGAAGACTACTCAACGTCAACTGATCAGCAAATGCAGAGGGAGTCAGCTCATGGGGCAGTTGCCTCAATTTAGCGCTTTAGACTTCTGGTTCCCCACGGCGTTTCGAGTCTGAGCGCCTCTACGAACGTTTGGGCGCGCTAGTCTTGAAACGCTATGTGCCGACGGGTGGCAATCTCGTCATGCAGCGCCTCCGCCGGCATCACCCAGATCGCAGGTGGGTGACCTCAAGCCTCCAGTCGCTTTGCCATTACGAGCGAAGGACACGCCTGAATGAACTGATCCACCTGATCGGCTTTGTAGGCGGCATGGTTCTTGTCACAAGTAAGTTCGCCTCGGGTTCGCTGACGCGGTCCTGGCTGATTATCGCTCTTGCCCTCAACCTGATTCTTGGCTTGTGGCCTGTTGTATTGCGGAGATCCCGCTGCGACTGTATCGGGCCATCTCAGCATACTGGCGTCTGGTACATCGAGTGCTAGCAAAGCGCCGGCGGGCGGCTGAGCCTAAAAACCATTTCATGAACTGGCGCGTTTGTGCTAATGGGTGAAATCGCCTCTGATTACGACATCAATCTATGAACTTTTCGACTAAACACATTCCTTAAGGCCTTTCAATGTGTTGTTTGCGCTGTCTCCTTCCTATACTTCTGATAGAACTGGTTTTGAAAAAGCCCCTGAGGATCATACTGACTTTTCAGCCCGAAGAACTGGTCGGCCTGAGGATATGCGCGACGAAATTGCGCCGGTGTCGCATGCAACCGATAAGGTAAATAGTACCGCCCCCCGGCCTCCAGTGCCGCGTCTACGAGTTCTCGCGTCATCGCCTGCATTTCCGCATCGCCCGCCACACTGCGTGGCTGACTGAAAAACATTACAAAAGCAAGCATGTCCTGACTGGCATACTTGAGAAAGGTATCGTTGTCGGTTCTGACATCGCGCACGGTCACATTCAGCAGATCCCCCTTGTGCTTACGTATGATCTTTCGTGCTGCGGTCAGGAAACGGCCCGCGCTCTCCCGTCCAACGAAGTATTCGTGCAAGATGTCGGTTGTGTCGGCCGACCGATCGAGGTACCACTCGGCACTGTCGTTCATCAACTGGTTGCGGGAGAAGATTGTTCCGGTGAGCTCAGGCTGCACCTTCGTTTCCGCCGAGCAGCGCAGTTCCTTGCCGTATGCGCTACCGGCAGAGCCACGAAACACTAGTCGCGGCAACCAATGTGAACCGGCATCAGTGAGATGCGGAATTGGCCCGTTTTCCCGATAAAACAGGTTCACCAGAACCTCATCGAACATTTGTTTGGGGGTGATGTTCATCCTCGCGTAAACCATCTCGACGTCTGGTTTTGTACGAAGCTTGCGTTCGAACGACTCCATAGCTCGATCAAGAGGAACGACGTATTGCTCAAGACGCAATCGCTCATTAGGTACAACCCGCAGATCCGCATCGAGGATGACGCCGAATAGTCCGTAACCTCCGAGAGCGAGCGAGAAGAGCTCCGGGTTCTCCGAGCGGCTGCAACGCACCACCGTTCCGTCGGCCTTCATCAGGTGAAAGGACGCGACGGTCGAGGCAATTGGCGGACGGCCATACTGCCAGCCATGGCAATTGACGCTCAGCGAACCGCCCACGGTGAACGAATTGTCGGACTGCATCACTTCAATCGAGCGACCGTGTTGGTCGAGATAGGGAATGATGTCGGCCCACTTTGCACCTGCTTGCACGTGAAACAAGTTCGTGTCTTCGTCGAGTTTCATGCCCTTGAAAGGAAGCATATTGATCGCTATGCCTCCCGGGTAGATTGTCTGGCCACCCATGCTATGGCGCGCACCTGCGATCGACACGTGCAAGTGGGAGGCTTGTGCCCTCAGCAGCAACTCGCGGAGCTGCTCTTGGCCCCTTGATGGATCACTGGGAATGTCCCAGGTTTCCGCAATCTGTGCCTTGTTTAGTCGGCTGACGTCATCTGCATACCCTGCGGGCAGCTTTTCAATGACGTTCCTATCCCGATAGCCCGTCCGAAAGAGGTGGAGGATTGGCGGGAATGAAGCGAGCAATGCAATCATTCCAACTGTGAGTACCAACAGCCGCGTTTTCCTGGGACCGGACATTCACCTCCTCGGCGAAGACCAACGCCAACAGTGTATGCCAGCGGGCGAAAAGACCGCGGACCGAGGGGTGTGTCACTGGCGTAATATCGCCATCTCACCAATAACGCCCAAAAGGGCGTTCTAACTACCTTCCGCGCGCGGCAGTTTCTGGAGGAGCATCTGCAATGTGTCCATCGCAAGATGACCGGCGTGTGAGGACGCGTCCGGAAGGCCACCGATTTTCCGTATCAGCTCTTCCCTGCTGACTCGCCGCGCCTCCTCAACTTTCTTTCCCTTAACGAGCTCCGTGAGGGCCGACCCGCACGCCATGGCCGGGACACAGCCCTTCGCTCGGAAACGAATATCTGAAATCCGATCCTCGTCCAGCTTGAGCGTGAGTTTCAGAACGTCCCCGCAGGCGGGATTCTCGAGCTGCGAAGAGGCGTCAGGAGATTCGACGTCCCCGGCGTTGCGCGGGTTTTGGAAATGGTCGAGAACCTCGGGCGAATACACATCGCGATTGTAAATGCCCGTCGCGACGATTCCCTCCCCTACAATATGAACATGCCCGACTCGCACGGTCCGCGGCACATTGCGTGTCTACAACCGAGCGCGACTGTCATTCTCGCGAGCCTCGGAGCACTCGACCGCGTCGTGGCCTGCACGAAGTACTGCGCGGACGTAGTTCCCGAAGTGCGCCAGAGTAAACTGCTGATCGTCGCCGATTCCTGGACTTCGAAGGCGGATGAAATTCTTGCGGCAAAGCCTGACATGGTCATCGCGGCGGTTCCCTACCAGGAAGCCGCAGTGACGGAAATCCTGAAGGCCGGCGTGCGATTTCTCGGGCTGGCCCCGCGAACGCTTGCCGACATCTACACCGACATTGCCATGATCGCCGGGGTGGTTGGCGCCGGCAATCGCGCCGCACAAGTCATCTCAGATATGCAGGACGCAATCGAGGAGGTCCGCCGCCGCGCCGTCGGCCTGCCGAGAAGACGCGTATTCTGCGAGGAGTGGGGCAAACCGGTGATTGCCTCGCAGGGGTGGGTGGCAGAACTGGTCGAGGCGGCCGGCGGCGAATTTATGGGTGATCCGGGCACGCAAGTTCTTGCCGAGTTTGTGCTGGAATGCGATCCCGAGGTCATCATCGCCGCCTGGTGCGGAGCCGGTAACCGTGTCCCGCTGACGAAAATTGTTCGTGATCGAGGCTGGGCCGGCACAAGTGCTGCGCGTAGTTCGCAGGTCTACTGTATTTCCGACGAACTCCTGAACACGCCCGCGCCGACGTTGATCCAGGGATTGCGCGCCCTGGCCGCGGCCGTTCATCCGGAAGTATTCGAGCCCGCTCCGGGTTTACGTTCGATTACGGAAGTGACGCCTGCTAAAGATGCTCCCGCGCAACGAGTAGTTTAGGATTGATGACGGATGTCGACGACTTCCAACACGACCCAGATTGAAGAAGTGCGCAAGGAACTCCCTCGCGTCAGCTCCGAAGCGCGTAGTGCTGATCAATTGATGGACGACATCACGCGGCTGCTGTTCGACAAAATGTTGAAGTACAATTGGGTCGGTTTTTATATGCTGGAGCCAGGCGCCGAGCCACCCATGCTGGTGCTTGGGCACTTTCAGGGAGCGATGACACCGCACACTCGCATTCCTCTCAATCAGGGAATCTGCGGTGCAGCTGCGTCTTCGGGAAAGACTGTCATCGTAGACGACGTCAGGAGCGATCCGCGCTACCTGGCGTGTTCTGTCGAAACCAAGTCTGAGATCGTCGTCCCTGTCTTCGTGGGCGGCCAGGTGGCCGGCGAACTCGACATTGACAGTCACTTTCCCGCGGCCTTCGGTTTCGAAGATCGCGAACTGGTCGAATATTGCGCCCAACTTGTCGGCAAGCGCCTGGCACAGGCGTAAGTCGAAACCACCAGCTACTGGCTCCTGGCTGCTAGCTGCTGGCAATCCGCCGCGACAAACCTTTGCAGGAAGCCAGGAGCGAGTAGCTGGAAGCCATCTCTCACACTATCAAACGCGTCGTTGCTGCTCTCATTCTCAAAGGCGACAAGATTCTTGCCTGCCAGAGGACTCGCCACCAGATTATGCCGCTCAAGTGGGAGTTCCCCGGTGGCAAGATCGAGGACGGAGAGCAGCCGCGCGCTGCGCTCCGCCGCGAGTTGGAAGAGGAACTTGGGATTGAAGCCGTGATCGGCGACGAGGTATCCCGGTTCGTCCACGAGTACCCCGGTGGAGGATCAGTGGAACTGCGCTTCTTCGACGTACCGAGCTACAAGGGCGAAATCGAAAACCGCATCTTCCGCGACGTACGATGGGTCGAGCGCAGCGAATTAGCCAAGCTGGACTTCCTCGAAGCCGATCTGACACTCGTGAAGGATCTGGCGGCGGGAAAAATTATTTGAGCGTCAACCACCGTCGAACCCAAACGTTGCAGAGTGCCACAGAAAAGAGAGAGCTGGTTCTCATGAGAGTTTTTTCTCGTATCTCTCTGCGCACTCTGCGTCTCGGCGGTTCACCGCTTTTGAACTATCCCGATCCGCCCCGCAGGTTGTTCCAGAGCAGTATCAACGTCAGTACGACCATGATGACAGTCGTCCCCCACGCAATGACGTTGAAACTTCGGGTGTTGATATGCTCCTCCATAAGTTCTTTCTTGTTGACTAGTAACAGCATGAAGATGAGCACAAATGGCAGCACGCCGCCATTGACGACCTGCGACAGTACGGAAATCTTGACCAGAGGCAGACCGGGCAGGAGAATCACCGCTCCTCCCGCGACGATTAGAAGCGTATAGAGCCAATAGAAGGCGGGGGCCTCGGAAAACTTCATTCCGACTCCCGACTCGAAACCGAGCCCTTCGCAAACCGTATAGGCAGTTGAAAGCGGAAGAATGGAAGCTGCGAACAACGACGCGTTGAACAATCCCAGCGAAAAAAGGATATAAGCATAGTCCCCGGCGAGCGGACGTAGCGCCTGGGCGGCATCGGCGGCGTCACGGATATCGCGATGGCCGTGGACGTAGAGAGTGGCTGCGCAGGCAACAATGATGAACCACGCCACCACGTCGGTAAAGATGCATCCGACGACCACATCCAGTTGCGATGCCTTGTATTGCCGGCGAGTGACTCCCTTCTCTACCACCGACGCTTGCAGATAAAACTGCATCCATGGAGCGATCGTCGTACCGACCAGCCCGATCACCAGATAGAGATACGAATGTTGCTTGAAAGCGGCCAAATGCGGAGGCGTTACGGTTGCTGTGATGGCATCGAGCCATGCCGGTTTCGCCAATACTCCGGCGAAAATATAGGTGATGTAAAAGAAGGATGCGGCCAGAAATACTTTTTCAACGGTCTTGTACTGCCCTTTGACCACGATCAGCCACACGATGACGGCGCAGATGGGAACAGAAATATATCGAGACACGCCGAACAGTTCCATGCTCGCCGCGATGCCGGCAAACTCGGTCACCACGTTCCCGAAATTGCAGATCAGAATGCCCAACATCATCAGGAACGTGATGCGCAGGCCGTATTCCTCGCGAATCAGGTCGCTCAGACCTTTGCCGGTAACTGCCCCCATCCGGGCGCACATCTCCTGCACCACAATCAGGGCGACTGTGATCGGGATCATGGTCCATAGGAGCATGTGACCGAACTGCGCGCCGGCTTGCGAATATGTGAGGATCCCTCCGGCATCGTTGTCCACGTTCGCGGTGATAAAGCCCGGACCCACTACGGAGAAAAAGAGCAGGATCTGGGTCTTCCAACGTCTCAGGAATCGCATGCGCGCAGTTCACAGGGATCAAGTTCACAAAACAGACGGATCAGAATAAACGCAGCGGACCTTTTCTGAACAGGTGAAACTGCTTGCGGAGAGAGAAAAATCAGAGCTTGGCGCGCAACATGTTGATCACGTCGTCGGGGGTAATCACGCCGACCAGCCGATTATGGTCGTCCACTACGGGAAGAGTGAGGAGGTTGTACTTGTCGAAGAGTTCCGCGTATTCCTTCTCCTTGGCATCGGCCCGCGAATAAATGAGCGGCTCCTGGTGCAAGGCCAGCAGCGGAGTCTCGGGCTTAGCCATCGCGATTTTCACCACAGGGACTGTGCCTGCCAGGGTGCCATTGGAATCGATCAGGAAGATAGTGCTCATGCTCTCCATGCGGCCCCCGAAGCTGCGCATGGCCTCGATGGCGTCGTGGGCAGTGGCGGTTACCGGCAACGCGATATATTCCGTTGTCATGCGGCCGGCAGCTGTGTTTTCTCCGAATTCCAGCAGGTCGGCCACTTCCCGGCGCTCTTCCGGTTGCATCTGCACCAGGATTTCTTCTGTCCGATCCTCCGACAGGTCGCCGAGCAGGTCGGCGGCGGCGTCGGGTTCCATCTCCTCGACGATGTCGGCGGCGCGCTCTGTCTCGAGCGATTCCACTACCGCCTTCTGGAATTTCGGTTCCAGTTCTTCGAGCGCCTCGGCAGCAACCTCCTCGTCCAGCGTCTCGAAAACCGCCTCGCGCTCATTTGGAGCCAGCTCTTCCACAATGTCGGCGATGTCAGCCGGATGCAGCTTGGCCAGCCGTTCATGCGAGATCTTCAGCTTGACGCGCCGGGCAGGGTCGGTTTCGATCAGATCCACAAATTCCCAGGGGATCTCGCGGGGTGGAATGCGCTGCACCAAGATGCGGAGAACTGCGAGGGGAATCACTCCTTTGAGCAGGCGTCGAATAGCGCCTCGCGCACCTACATCAACTCCCTCGATCTTCAGGATGAGACGGTTCAGCGTAGTTTCCTGATAAAAATCAACATCGTTGACCCGGACCACTTTGCGCCCATGCACGTCAATCACCTGCTGGTCGAGGAGATCCCGGCTGAGCAGGAATTGGCCCTCGGCTCCGCTGGCGGGATTCCATTCCGCAGCCGTGGTGGACGCCCGGACGCCCCCATCAATCGCGGAGACCGCGCTGCAGGGCAGCGTGCGGCTTCCCGTGCGGGTCTTGACGATCAGCGAAGATACCCGGGAGCGATCCTCCTGCGGTACCAGGGCCGCCTCGCGCACCCGTCCGCTGGCGGCGCCGGTCGAGTCGTACACCGTCAAACCCAGCAGTTCGCTAGTCGTACACCGTCAAACCCAGCAGTTCGCTCAGGGAGAGAGTGCTCATCCCCTTGAGAATACTCAACTGGGGGTGGGGAATCCAGAAAACGATTCGGGAACTGCCGGAAAAATTGACTTTTGTCCGCCCTACAGGCAAACTGCTCCATCGCCCGCTAACCGCTTTCTGGCCAGCAGGATGAGCCGAGCGGTTCTCGGTGCCAGCGGGGCGAGTGAACCCAGGAACCGTGCGCCCTATGTCTGGAAATCGCGTCTCCTATACGCTGGACTCTACGCTGGAGACTGTGAACAGTGCCGAGGAAACCGCCGGCCGCATGGCCGCCGAAGCCGGTTTCGACGATGAAGACGTCATGAAGATTTCCATGGCGGTGCGCGAGGCCGCCGTGAATGCAGTCATGCACGGGAATGCGTACAGCCCGGGCAAGAAAGTAACGCTCGCCTTCGAACGCACCGCGCGCGATCTGGTCATCACCATTCGCGATCAGGGCACCGGACTGGATGCCAGCAAGATTCCGGATCCGCTGGCGCCGGAAAATTTGATGAAGACATCGGGACGCGGCATTTTCCTGATACGCTCGTTCATGGATGTGGTGGAGATCCACCCCTCCCAGTCGGGCACCGAACTTAAAATGATTAAGCACGTCCACGGCAGCGCCGCGGACTCCAAGGAGGCTTCCCAGTGACTATGAAGTCCAGTACTCGTCAGGTGGATGGAGTTACCATCGTCGACCTCAGCGGCCGGATCACACTCGGCGAAGGCAGCATCGTCTTGCGCGATAGTGTGCGCGACCTGCTCTCGAAGGGACACAAAAAGATTCTGCTGAACCTGGGCGACGTGAACTACATCGACAGCTCGGGGATCGGCGAGCTCGTCAGCGCCTACACCACGTCCAAGAACCAGGGCGGCGAACTGAAGCTGCTGAATCTCACCAAGAAAGTCCACGACCTGCTGCAGATCACCAAACTATACACCGTCTTTGACGTGAAGGACGACGAGGCGACAGCGGTGAAGTCTTTCAGCAAGTAGCAGCGCGTCGTTCCTCTGTCGTTCCTTTAAACAGCAGCCATCGAGTTGCTCAATGGGCAGCCGGGAACGGGAAGGGTGCGGCTCCATCCGTGCCCTCCAGTTTACGGCTTTGGGCGGCGCGTGGTTATCGCTGTGGCCGTCC
>WNFO01005439.1_pt1 | contig 12017 bp, 8 predicted proteins | sample 5400251 | NCBI WGS metagenome assembly WNFO01 (sample SAMN13153354, study PRJNA577476) | soil metagenome | isolation source: 100 cm saprolite under Madrone tree | place: USA:California | collected 2016-06-14
GCTGCGCTTCCTCGATCAGATTGGTGAGTTCGCGCGAGCGAAAGCCGCGCCACCAATCGAGTGCCGGCGGGGCGGACTGCCCTTGTCCGGCGCCGTATCTGGGCGGGATCTCGGCCGCAAGATCCGGCCGCTCGGAGCTCAGTATGCACCCGGACAGCATTTGCACGAGAGATAATCCCATAAACACGACAAAGACGGGGCGAAGACTCCTGGCGTTGATCGCCGGAGCACGCGTGCGCCACCCGTCGAACATGGGACCGACTTTCAACGCTACGGACACCCGTTGAGACGGGGCATTAGCGTTAACACCACGCACGCCTTCCCCAACCGCCCCCATTAGCCAACTCGCCATAGTAGCAGCCCGGCCCGAGCCGACCACTTAATTAAAAGACATGTTCGGCTTGAGGCAGCGCGAAGCAGCCTACGGCGAGGTCCGCGCCCGGCCTTCAACTGGCTGATTTGAAACGGCTATTCTTGCTGCGCTCCGGGCCAAGCGCAAGCTAGGCCGCGAAGTTGGCCCTCGTTTCCTTGGCTGCGGCAAGATACCAATCCAGGATCTCTGCGCCGTTCCAGTGCAGCACGCCCGGAAAGCGGCGCGCATGATCGTAAATCGCTTCGAGATATTTGATGCGGTGGGGCTGGCCGCTGATATAGGGATGGATCGCCAACGCCATGATCTTGGCGCGGCTCTTTCCCTCGGCATAGAGGCGGTCGAACTGATCGATGGCCCGCTTGGCGAGGTACTCGCTCTCGTGGTGCTGGATGATCATGATGCCGATGTCGTTGATCTCGACCGTATAGGGCAGTGTAACGAGCGGCCCTTTGGCGGTACGGATGATGGTCGGCTCGTCGTCATAGACCCAATCGCCGATATATTTCACGCCGGCGCTGACGAGGAGCTCCGGGGTTTCCAGCGTCTGGGTGAGGCCAGGCCCCAGCCAGCCAACCGGGCGTTTGCCGGTGAAGCGTTCCAGGATATCCATTGAGCGGTTGATCATCGCCGCCTGATCTTCGACCTTATGAATCGGCATTTGGTCGTAGGCGTGGCCCATGAACTCCCAGCGCAGGCGCTTGGCCTCCTCGGCGACACGCGCATAGTCCTTGCCGTATTCGTGCCAGCTCCAGTGCGGCACGTCCGGAAGCAGCGGCGCGCCGGTCGGCGCGGGCAGGACCTGACGCGGCATTGGCCGCCCAATGTCCCAGACTTCGTAGTTCACGATGGTCCAGAACACGATGCGCGCATCGCCGGGCAGTTTTAGCGGCGGCCGATCGACGATTGCTGAAAAATCGCAGCGCTCCCGCGGCAGCATGGGGGTGGTCATCGATTGGGCGCTCCATCATTATCGCCCCATGATAGGGCTCCGCGTCGTCACGATCCACTGCGCCTCTTGCCTCCGTTGCGGTGCGACATCGTTGCGGCCCGCAGGCGCGCGGCGAGCGGCTATGCTGCCCCAAACGTAGGGAGGCGGAACAGGCATGGACCCGGCCGAGCGCTCGGCGCTATCGGCGGCCGACGATCACAGCTCGTGGTGGCATGAGGCGCCGGCGCGCGCGGCGATCACGCCGCGCGCGACACTGTTGCTTGCAGCCGCCGGGCGAGCGGTCGTCTCGGCCAGGCGCATTCCACTCGTGCTCACGGTCGCGATCTTCACGCTGGCGTTCCTGTTCCCCGCTTGGCCGTGGCTTTCGGGAAAGCTCACGATTCCGTGGGACGCAAAATCTCAATTCTTTCCGCAGGCGCAATTCCTCGCGAGCTCGCTTGCCCGCGGCGAATGGCCGTGGTGGTCGCCCAACGTCTTCGCCGGCTGGCCGCAGATTTCCGATCCGCAATCGCTTCTGCTTTCGCCGCTTCACGTCCTGCTCGCCGTCACCAATGCCGAGATCGGCCTACGCGGCTTCGACGCCATGACCTTCGCTTATCTATTTCTCGGCGCCCTCGGCATAATCCTCTTCTTCCACGATCGCGGCTGGCACGCGGGCGGCGCGCTCGTCGCGGCGATGGCATTCGCGTTCGGCGGCTCCGCTAGCGCGCGCATTCAGCACACCAGCCAAATCATCAGCCTGGCATACCTGCCGCTGGCGCTCTGGGTCCTCTCGCGGGCGCTCGAGCGCTCGTCGTGGCGGACGGGACTGGCGGCCGGCGTCCTTGGCGGACTGATGGCAATCGGCCGCGATCAGGTCGCGCTGTTGTCACTCTATGTTCTGGCCGGATTCGTGCTGGCGCATTGGATCGGCGATGGGCCGTCGCTCGCCCGCCTGCGCGCGAGCATCAAGCCATTGGCTGCGACCGCGGCGAGCGCCTCCGTCATCGCCGCCGTACCGATCATGATGACCACACTCTTGGCCGCTCGCTCGAACCGCCCCGAGATCAGCTTCGCGACAGCCGCGGGCGGCTCGATCCATCCGGTGCATCTGTTGCAATTCGCTTTTGCCGATCTCTTTGGCGCGATGGATCCGGACATCGAGTATTGGGCGCCGCAAAGTCCGATCTGGGACGCAGCCTGGGGCTCGCCCGGCCTCTATCTCTCCCAGAACATGGGCCTCCTTTACGCCGGCGCGCTGACGTTGGTCGCCGTCGTGTCATTCGGCCTCATTCGCGGTCTCGCCTGGGCGCGCGAGATCCGATTCTTCAGCCTCGCCACAGCACTGGTGCTGCTCTACGCGCTCGGCGCCTATACGCCCGCCTTCCAGCTGATGTACGACGTACTACCCGCCGTGGCGCTCTACCGCCGTCCGGCCGATGCCACCTTCGTGCTGGTCGCGTTGATTGCGATGATGGCGGGCTATTTCGTGCATTGCTGGCTCGCGGGCGCGGTGCCTCCGGCGACGCGCCTGCAGCGCGCGCTCGAGATCGCTTGCCCCATTTGCTTGATCGCCGGCGCGCTGGCGCTCGCCCATTCCGTCGTTGGCTTCCGCCCGGCGCTGGTCGCTGTGACCACCGCGGTCGTCTTCACGGCAGCGGCGGTCGCGGCGCTTTTCTTGGCGCGCCGGATCGATGCACGCTGGCCTGCCAGCGCCGCGGCCTTCATCGCCGCGTTCATGGCGTTCGATCTTGCCTGGAATAACGCGCCCCATGTTTCGACGGCGCTGCCGCCCCAGCAATTCGAGGCGCTGCGCCCCAACACCAACGACGAGACGGTGCAGCTCATCAAAGCGCGGCTCGCCCGCGCCGCGGCGCCCGATCGCCGCGACCGGGTGGAGCTCATCGGGATCGCATACCACTGGCCGAACCTTTCGCTCGCCCAAGGCTTCGATCACGTGTTCGGTCACAATCCGCTGCGGCTGCACTGGTTTCACGAGGCAACCCACGTGGGCGATACGGTCGCCATCCCAAGCCAGCGTGTATTTTCGCCGCTTTATCCGTCCTATCGCTCGGCCTTCGCCGATCTTTTCGGCGTTCGCGTCATTGCCACCGGCGTGCCGGTGGAAGAGGTCGACTCCTCGCTCAAACCCGGCGATCTCACTTTCATCGCCCGTACGAAGGACGCCTATATTTATGAGAATCCACGCGCGTTGCCGCGGGTGATGCTGTTGACGGACTGGCGCGTTGCGAATTTCGACGAGCTCTTGCGCAGCGGCTGGCCTCCGGTCGATCCGCGCCGGACCGTGCTGCTGGAGAAGACGCCGAGCGGCGTCTCGCGCGCCGGCTCCGGCGACGGCAGCGCGCGCCTCCTGCGCTACGCCAATACCGAAGTGGCGGTCGCAGTCGATGCCCCGGCCGGCGGAATCCTCCTGCTCAACGATGTCTGGCAGCCATGGTGGCGCGCGAGCATCGATGGAAATGATGCCGAAATTCTGAAAGCCAACGTGATCTTTCGCGCGGTGGTCTGCCCGCGCGGCCGGCACGAGATCCGTTTCAGCTTCCGTCCTTTTGCTGGCGCTTTCGCCGAGATGATCGGCAAGCTGACGCACGCACATACGAGCGAGCCGTAGGGTGGGCATTGCGCCTGGTGCGCAGCTCCGCTCCTCGATTCATCACCTGCGGGGCGCGCAATATGCCCACGCGTCCAATTCGTCGTTATCACCTGGGCAAAATCGTCACCGCCCCCCACTTGCGCAAGCGTTGCAGCCACGCTGACGATTTTGCCCACCCTACGCCCTGGACCCATCCTGCGCGGATCGCATAAAGTCGCCCGCCGCTCGGCGCATAGCGTCGTTTCGGCGCGCTTTCCCACTGAGCGACGGCCCATGACGACAGTCCAGCGCGTTTCATCGCTCGTCGCTTTGGCGATGTTATCATTTGCAGCGGCTGCACCGTGCACGGCGCAGGAGTATCCGTCGCACCCGATCAAGATGATCGTCCCATTCGGCGCCGGCGGTCCAACCGACATTTTTACCCGCTTGCTCGCCGAGGAGCTGCGCAAAGCGCTCAAGGAGCCTTTTGTGATGGAGAACCGGCCGGGCGCCGGCACGATCATCGGGACCGAGGGCGCTGCAAAATCTCCGCCCGACGGCTACACGCTGCTGATGATCTCCGCGACGCAGACGACCACCGAAACGCTCGTTCCCAACAAGTCCTACAAGCTGTTGCGTGATTTCGTGCCGGTCGCGTCGCTGCTCAATTCCGAACTGGTCATGGTCGTGCATCCCTCGGTGCCAGTGAACACCGTCGAGGAGTTCATTGCGCTCGCCAAGTCGAAGCCGGGCGCCCTCAATTATGCTTCCTCCGGGGTCGGCTCGAACTATCACATGGCGGGCGAGCTTTTTAAGAACCTCACCGGCACCGACATCCTGCATGTGCCATACAAGGGAAGCTCGGGGGCGCGTAACGATATCATCAGCGGCCAGATCGAAATGATGTTCGATTCGGTGCCGAGCATGGCGCCGATGATCCAGGCCGGGCGGGTCAAGGCGCTCGCGACGACAGGCAAGATGCGCTCTGCCATTCTTCCCGACATACCGACGCTCTCGGAGGCAGGAGTTCCCGGCTACGAGGCGACGATTTGGATCGGCGTCATGGCGCCAGCGGGGACACCCCAGTCGATCGTCACCCTGCTCAACACCGAGATCAATAAAATTCTCGCGCGCGCGGATGTCGTCGAGGCGTGGAGGAAGCAGGGCGCAACTGCGATGTCGATGACGCCAGAGCAATTTGGAGGATACGTCCAGTCGGAAATCGACAAGTGGGCGCGAGTCATCAAAGCCAACGGGATAAAACCTGAATGAGCGCGGTGCGCGACGTAAAAGTCGCGATGCGGGAACGCGGGATGAGCCGACGAGGAGTTCCAGGATGAACAAGCCCCTTTCAGCCGCCACGACGGCCATCCGCGGCGAAGAGCACTGGATGCAAAAAGGCAGCGACGTCCGCTTGTTCCTCTGGAACAAGCACAGCGGCGATCCTTCGGGGCCGGCGGGACGAATTCTGTTCGTGCACGGCTCGTCCATGGCGTCACAGCCGACCTTCGACCTACACGCACCGGGACGCGCAGACTCCTCGGCCATGGATTTCTTCGCCGCGCGCGGCTACGACACCTGGTGCGTCGACATGGAGGGGTATGGCCGCTCCACGAAGACCCGCGACAACAATGCGCCGATCACCTACGGCGCCGACGATTGCTTCGCGGCCGCGACGTATATCTGGGAGCTGCGCGGCGATCGCCCGCTTCTCGTTTACGGGATTTCCTCCGGCGCCTTGCGCGGCGCTTTGTTCGCGCAGCGCCACCCGGAGATGGTCGCCCGCCTCGCGCTCGATGCCATGGTGTGGACGGGTGAAGGCTCGCCCACGCTTGCCGAGCGCCGTAAACGGCTGTCCGAGTTCCGCGCCAAAAACCGGCGCCCAATCGACCGCAAATTCGTGCGCTCGATCTTCGAGCGCGACCATCCCGGCACTGCCGATGACGCGGTCATTGAAGCCTTTGCCGACGCGATCCTGGCACTCGACGACTCGGTGCCGACCGGCACCTATGTTGATATGTGCGCCAATCTGCCGGTTTGCGATCCCACGAAGATTACCGTGCCCACCCTGATCATGCGCGGCGAATACGACGGCATCGCAAGCTTTACGGACCTTGTGAAGTTCTTCGAGCTGCTGCCGAACCCCGACAAGCAGTTCGCGGTGATGCCGGGAATCGCGCACGCCTCGTTCCACCAGAAGAACTACGCGATCTGCTATCACATCCTGGAAAGCTTCTTCTCGCAGCCGGCGCCGATCTATCGCGGAGCGCATTGACCGCCATAGCATCTCCATCGTTCCGCCATGCTGTGGGCGCAGCATCGGCCAGGTAGGGGAAGCGGGGAACCAGCATCATGTTTCGATACTCGCACCTGCGCTTTGGCGCGGGCGTTTGCGCCGCTGCTGCGATGGTGCTCCTTTGCGCCTGCGCGGGCGAACGCGATCTGCCGACAGGCGAGCCAAGCTTCTATCGCAGCCTTGCGACCAAGGACGCGCAGGTCGATGCGGCTACCGCAGCCTCGATGATTTCCGGATATCGCACGAACAACGGGCTCACTCCGGTCAGCATCGACCCTGAACTGATGAAGCTCGCCGAGGCGCAGGCGCAGGCCATGGCGAGCCACGACGCGCTCAGCCATGACATCGCGCGCAGCTTCCACGACCGCCTCAAAGGCGGCGGCTACCGCGCCCATACCGCGGCGGAGAATGTGGGCGCCGGCTACCATACCTTGGCGCAGGCCTTCTCTGGCTGGCGCGACTCGCCGCCCCACCGCGCCAACATGCTGCTCAAGGGCGCAACTCGCATGGGCATTGCCGCGGCCTACGCCCCAAAATCGAAGTACAAGGTGTTCTGGGCGCTGATTCTGGCCGAGCCCGAGGAGCGGCGCGGATAGCTGGCGCGACACCGCTCACGCCGGGCCGACCGCCGTCAAATCGAACAGCGCCGGTCCGAAGGTTACCCGCGCCTCATTGATGAGCGGCGCGACGGCACTGGCGAACGCATCGCGCTCGGCGGCGGTGAGCTCGAGGACCTCGCAACCCTGTGCCTCGATGGCCTTGCGCGCCTCCTCTTCCTCCTGGACGTGCAGATCGCGCTGAAAGGCAACGGCGCCCGTAATAGCCCTTTGCATGGCGCGCCGAAGGTCGGCAGGCCAGCGATCAAATGCGGTGCGGTGGAGGAAGATCGGCCGCGAAACATAGAAATGATTGCTCAGCGAATGGAAGCGATGAAATTTGTGCACGCCGTAGGTCACGGTATTCGAGAGCGGATTCTCCTGCGCGTCGATGGTGCCGGCGGTGATCATCGCGATCGCCTGGGTGAGATCCATCGGCAACGGCACCGCGCCTAAAAGTTCGAATGTCCGTGCCTGCACTTTGCTCGGCAGAACGCGAATTCTTTGCCCGACGAGATGTGCTGGCGCACGCACTTCCCGTAGGCGATTCGAGATATGTCGGAATCCGTTCTCGAACCAGCCGAGCACTCGGAAATTCACCCGCTCCTCGATCTTGCGGGCAAGGACGTCGCCGAGCGCGCCGTCCATGGCCGCACGCGCGGACTGCGTCCGTGAGAACAGGAACGGCAGGTCGACAATCCCGAGCTCCGGCACCCGATCGGTCAGGTAGCTCGACGACTGATAACCCAGCGTCAGCAGGCCGTGCTCGACCAACCAGAGGATGTCCTCGGCACGATAGCCGAGGTCCATGATGTTCCAGACGTATTTAACCTCCACACCATCGCCGAACTCAGCCTCCAACAGGTCGCCGATGCGCTTGAGCGCGCGGCTAAAGCCGGTCGTTGGAGGGCCGTAGCCTCCCATGCGGATCGTGATCGGGTCTGCCATGCGCGCGCTGTCTCGCAAGGGGATCTGCGGTCAGGATGTCGGCTGGCTCACCGCGACCGCGATTCCGGACAGGGCGAGGCCCAGGCCGAGCGCCAGCAGGATGCCGGCGACGCCGGTGGCGGCAGCAAGAAAGCCGGCAAGCGCGGGAAAAATGATTTGCCCGACGCGATTGCCGGTCATCCGCAGCGTCAATGCGGTGCCACAGACCTCAGGCGGCGAAAGATACATGACGCCCGAGAGGGTCAGCGTCGAGGCGATGCCTATCGCGAATCCCAAGCAGATGAGAACTGCGTAAATTATCGGCAGCGGGAGCGGCAATGCCAGGACCAGAAACCCCGCGGCGCTGGCGAGCATGCTCGTCAAGGTGAGGGGCATGCGGCCGACCGCAAAGATCAGCCGCGCGTAGAACACGCGGGAGACTAGTGAGGCGACCGAGCGGACGGTCAACAGCAGTCCGATGTGATTGGAATCGATCTGACGTTCAGCACCCAGCGCAGGAAGGTAAATGACCAAGAGATCCAGCGCGGTGACGGTCACGACGCTTGACACCATGACGGCGGCAAAGCCGCGCAGCGCGAGCAGTCGCCCGATCGGGATGAAATCGCCTGGATCGTGACGAGCCGTCTTGGCGACGGCGGGCCTGATCAGGACCGCCACGATGACGCTCGCAGCGGCTACGGCGAGGCTGATGGCGAACAGCAAGCCAGTGGGGGGCAGCGCGGCCGCCCCGCCCAGCCAGCCGACCACAAACGGCCCGAGTCCCTGCCCGATCGACGCTGCGACCATGTAATAGCCGAGCGCGGTTTCCCGGCTACGCTTGCCGCCCGAACGCACCGCCAACATCTGATGGCCGGCCATGCAGAACATGTGGCCGAAGCCCAATAGGACGGAGAAGCCGAGCAAATACATCGCCGAGCGAGGCCACGCCCAAAACCCGATGCAGGCGGTGAATACGAGCGCAGAGCCAAGCCATGTTGCTCGCGCGTCGTTGCCGCGATCGATCCAGCGTCCGACCTGCAGGGCCGTGAAGACCGGGATGATGGCGAATCCGGTGGCGATAATGCCGAGCCAGAGGACGGGAAGCCCGAGCTCGATCGCCCGGTAGGAGGTCGTGATCCGGATGATGAGGCTCAGGGTCTGGATCAGCGTAACGTGGGCGAGGAATGGGACGAGCAGCCGGTAATCGATGTCGCCCTTCGGGGCGCCGCGCGCGCTCGGCTCCTCAATCATGGACGGATCGTGTCTCGGGGTGGGGCGGAGTGCGTTGCAGGGCGCATGCGCAGACTTCTTTAGCGGCGTCGCGTGCGTCAGGCAAAGCCTGCGGGCTGCGCTTTCCAGTTTCAGCGCAATCGGGGATGTCCCCGCCTAAGCCTCAAACAATTTGGAACGTGGTGTACGAAAGGTTAATACGTCGAGCGTTGCACAACTGTCGCCGCCAATTGGTCCTCGCGGGGTCAATTTTTTTCCTTATTTATCAATTCAACTTCCACCGTTCGGGGATCATTTCTGGGGTGGGGATCACTCGCTTTCGTCCGACTTGCAATGTGCCGGCGTGACGCCGTTGTCGCCCTGGGGAGGGGCTGCGCGCGCGCCATGGCAGCGGGACGTATCCGCCCAGAGTGATCGGGAGGGGGGGAGCTTCGCTTTGGCGGGACAGTTCGTCGCCGTAATGCGGCATTCGCGCGCCATCGTACCAGCGCGCCGCACTCCCGTACGACTGCCTCCGCCACCGCGCCGGCCGGGCGTCGCACCGACGCTGCACCGACCGGCGGTGACGCTGACGCTGCGCCGGCGGGTGATCGCACAAGCGCTGCGCCCGCCGACCTTTCTGTTCAGAGTGCTTCTGTCCCACGCGATGTTCGTCGGCAAGCTTGCCGCCGGTGTCGCGGCAGCCGCAATGGTGGCGCTGGCGATCATGAATTACCAGGACGGCGAGCCCGCCGTGTCCGGGTATGAAAGCGCTAACAACGAGACCGTTGTCTATCGTCGGGCGGCGCCGGCGCGCTTGCAAAGCTCCGACCTTGCCAAGGAGGGCGAGGAAACCGGCCCGCAATATCCGCGCGCAGTTCAAACGATCCGCTTCGTCAATCCCGACCCGCCTCTCTCCATTACCGCGGCGGCGCGGGACATGATCAAGCGCGCGCTGATAAAGGTGGGTGCTTTCGTCGCTTTCCCATCCCGGCAATCGGCGGAGCCGGAAAGCGCCGACATGCGCCAGAAACGTGGCACCGTAGTCCTCGACGAAATCGACGACTACCTGTGGGAGGTCTATCAGCGAGCGCCGATCAAGAAAGATTCCTCGGGCGACTTCACGTGGAAGGATCCCGCAGCTGCCCAGCGCATGGGCTTATCATTGCAGGACTACGTGATCGACGGCATGGACCCTGGCTTCCGGGAGCAGCTCTTTAACGCCGGACGCGCGATGGATGCCGATGGCATCCATTGGTCGATACTCAGCGCATTCCGCGACGACTATCGCCAGCGTCTCGCCGCTGGCTTTAAGGCGCACGTGGGCAACTCGCTGCATGGCGGAAGCCGCCGGACCGGCGGCTATGGCCACGGCCGCGCGGTCGACGTTACCGCTGTAGAGGGGACCAACCCGGAAGAAGTCTGGAAATGGATCGACGCCCATGGCTCCAAATATGGGCTCGCACGCCCGATGCCCGGCAATGATCCCGCGCATGTCCAGCAACGCGGCGAATGGAGCAACGTCGCGTCGACATTTCGGCAGACCCGCGTTCGCGTTGCCGATTCCGGCCGGCGCCGACACAAAGGCAGAATAAGACTGGCTCACGCCAAGTGATGCGCGGCTGCCCCACAGCGGCGCGCTATAGACCTCCTGGACTTGCATCACTAGCCTGCGCTTGCGATGTACGCGGCCCACGTCCTTCCCGCCGCGCGCGAATACGGCGCGCTCTATCGCTCGTTCCGCTGGCAAATCCCGGCGTTCTACAATATCGGCGTTGACGTCTGCGACCGCTGGGCAGGGATCGATCCCACGCGAACTGCCATTTTCAATCTGCGTGCGGACGGCACGGTGGAGGAGGTCAGTTACGGCGCGCTGCGCGATGCCTCGAACCGGCTGGCCAACGCGCTGGCTGCGCGCGGGATTGCCAAGGGCGATCGCGTCGCGATCCTCTTGCCGCAGGGACCGGCCGTCGCAGCGAGCCACATCGCCATCTACAAACTCGGCGCGATCGCGCTGCCCTTGGCGATGCTGTTCGGGCTCGAGGCGATCTCCTACCGCCTCAAGGATTCCGGCGCACGGATGCTGATCACGAATGCGCAGGGGCTCGCGAAGCTTCCAGTGAGCCGCGACATCGCGCCCGCTCTCGAATTCGTGTGGTCGATCGACGGGCCGGCAGACGGCGCCGAGGACTTCAACGCGGTGCTGGCGCGCGCCGTTTCCGAGTTCACGCCGGTCGCCACAATGGCCGAGGATCCCGCGCTGATGATCTACACGTCCGGCACAACCGGACCGCCCAAAGGCGCGCTGCATGCGCAGCGGGTCCTGCTCGGGCATTTGCCGGGGATCGAGGTCCCGCACGAATTCCTACCACAGCCCGGCGATCGGTTCTGGACACCGGCAGATTGGGCGTGGGCTGGCGGGCTGCTCAACGTGTTGTTGCCGGGCTTGCATTACGGCGTGCCGGTGGTGGCGCAAAAATTCGAGAAGTTCGACCCGGAAGGGGCCTTCGCGCTGATGGCAAAGATGCACGTGCGCAACGCCTTCATCCCGCCGACGGCGCTGCGGATGTTGCGCTCGGCGCCGCGGCCGAAGGCGAGACTAGAGCTGCGCTCGGTCGGCTCGGGCGGCGAGGCGCTCGGCGCCGAGACTTACGAATGGGGCAAGGCGACACTCGGCATCGCCATTAACGAGTTCTATGGGCAAACCGAATGCAATCTGGTGGTGGCCTCCTGCGCAGCTATCGGTATTTCGCGCGCCGGCGCCATGGGCAGACCGGTACCCGGCCATAGCGTCGCCGTCATCCGACCCGACGGCTCACGCTGTTCGCCCGGCGAGCTCGGCCAGATCGCGATCAAGCGGCCAGATCCGGTGATGTTCTTGCAGTATTGGGGAAAGCCCGACGCGACGCGCGAAAAATTCATTGGCGCTTGGATGACCACCGGCGATCAAGGTATCACCGATGCCGATGGCTATTTCCAATTCGTCGGGCGCGACGACGATGTCATCACCTCGTCGGGCTACCGCATCGGCCCGACCGAGATCGAGGACTGCCTCATCCGGCATCCCGCGGTGGCGCTGGCGGCGGTGGTGGGAA
>WNFO01004521.1_pt1 | contig 12015 bp, 16 predicted proteins | sample 5400251 | NCBI WGS metagenome assembly WNFO01 (sample SAMN13153354, study PRJNA577476) | soil metagenome | isolation source: 100 cm saprolite under Madrone tree | place: USA:California | collected 2016-06-14
CACACGCTCGCGGTCGTCATGCCCCGGTCGCGGCACGCGGTATTGAGCACGCCCACGATACCGGTCGGCCCCTCGTACTTCGTCGGCCGGATTCCGAGCCGGGCGGCCAGCTCGGGATCGGAGGCCCCGCCGACCAGACGCACCGGCCGCGTGTGGGGGACCTCGGCCAGTAGCGCGCCCAGCGTCAGGACGAGCGTGATCTGGGTCATCCGGCCGAGCTCGAGGATCGCGTCCGTGTACGCCCGCCACCTCAGGTGCGGTTCGGGCGCGACACCGATGATGAAGTCGCGCGGCAGGTCGGGCGATTGCGAGATCGAGAACTCCGTCGCCGGCCAGACGACCTCACGCTCGGTCTCCGAGCCGGTCTTGAAGCGGACGTACGGACGGGTGAGGCCGAAGTGGTAGAACTCCTCGGGATCGATCTCGGCGAACTTCTCCGCGTTGATGGCTGCGGCCAGGTAGCGGGCCGCCGTCGTCGCAGACTCGGCCGCGTCGTTCCAGCCCGTGAAGGCCATGATCAGGACAGGTCGCCGGAGGTGCTCCGGCATCGTGTGAATCTTCAGCGGGTCCATTCGTGGACTCCCCCGATCACGTTCGAGTTTATCACGCGGAGACTCGGTTGACCGCTTCCGGGCCCGCCGGTAGCATTGGCCCGCGCTGAATCAACGCGACAGACCGGAGGACGGGACATGCGGAGCGAGCGGTGGCGCCTCATCCTGATCGGGAGTGCACTCTTGGCGATGGCGGGCTGCGCTTCGAACGAGGAGTGGGATACCTGGAAGTCGCATCCGACGCACTTCGCGTCGGGATCACACATGGGGTTCTCGATGCGGAACCGAGCTGATGGCAAGGCCCAAGTCACGCGCCAGGACATCGCGTCGGCGCGCGACGAAGGCTGGTGGGGCCGGCCGATCACGGTGGGCCAAGAGCAGATCCTCGAACGTTGAGGCGGACAATCAACGTCAGGAGCGCGACGGTCTGGCACGACGCAGATCTCACGATGTTGACGCGCTTGCGTGCTAAAACGGCGTCATCTCGACAGTCCAATTTCTGGCACTCGCCGTGCAGATCGGAAAAAAGCATGAGCCAACACACCAGCCATCTCATCCGTACGCTCTCCGTCGTCCTCGCCGTCACGTCGCTGGTCCTCATCCTCTTTGCTGGCGTGGCCGCCGCCCAGGCGTCCGGCGACCGCATCCTGTCGAACGACCAGTACACGTCGGACAAGGCCCGGCGGCTGGCTCAGAGTCACGACGGGGCGCTGCGGGAGCTGAACGAGGGCGTCTACCACTGCCTGCCCTGGCTCGAGGTGCAGAAGCAGAGCATCGGCTTCTTCAGGCCGAAGGGCGCGACGCAGGACGATCGCTACCTGTCGATGCGGGTGTACATCGAGCAGGATCCTTCGCCACAGTTCTCCAAGCTGCGGACCGAGGAGCGCGCGGCGGCGATGTTCTCCCGCTACGTGGGTCCGCTCGTGCGGAGGATGGCAGCCAGTCGCCCGCTCCTGTCGGACAACCAGCTCGACGGCTTCACGGTGATCCTCGAGTGGCAGAAGCAGGCGGTCTCCGCCGGTGACCGTCCGGTCCACGAGACGATCGCGGTCTTCCTCAAGAAGGCCGTCGCCACCGAGTACCTGGCCGGGCGCTCGTCGGTGGGCCACCTCGCGGAAGTGGCTCAGGTCCTGGGCTGGGACGGCGAGACGGCCCTCGGCGCCCTGAAGCTGAAGGCGTGGGACGACAACTTCGTCTCCACCTACAAGGTGGCCAACTACCAGGTGGCGAGCGGAGTCACCTGCCGCCAGTAGCCGAGAGCGCGCGCGCCGCAGGAACTGATGCAGGCCTCGAAACGCAATGGTCCCGAAGGGCACGCGGCCTTCGGGACCCAGCGTGCCCCGCTCACGTCGTCGGCGATCCTCAACCTCCCCGGTCCCGCCGTCACCGCGTAGATCACCGTCAGCACCGGAAAGCCGCCCGGGCCATAGCGATCGGTCGCGAAGCCCATCAATCGTGGCCGCTGCACCTCGAGCCCGAGCTCCTCACGGAGCTCGCGGCGGAGGCCGCGCTCAGCGGTCTCGCCGGCCTCGAGAAATCCCCCTGGCAGATCCCACGTGCCCGCGTAGGGCGGCCGTGCGCGCCGCACGAGCAGCACCCGGTCGCCGCGCTCGACGAGCGCCACCGCGGCCGGGACCGGATTGTCGTAGAACGTCCACCCGCACTTGGGACAGCGGCGGCGCGTACGGCCGTGCTCGCGCACAGGCCGGAGACGGGTGCCGCAGGCCAGGCAGTAGCGCGCGGTCAACAGCGGGGACGGCGCTCGAGGCCATCGCGGATCTTCTCCGCGATGACGGTGAGCGCCCGGGCGGCCGGGGCGGCGGCCTCGGTGACGACGAAGGGATCGCCGCGATCGCTCGCGAGGCTGAGGCCGCGGTCGAACGGCACGGCCCCGAGAAACGGGATCCCGGCTTCCACCGCCAGCGTCGCCGCGTCGGGGCCCGGAAACAACCCGGCCATGTTCTCGACGAGGCCGAGGATCGACGCCTTCTCCTCCCGGGCGACGGTGATCGACTTGCGCACGACGAGCTGCGAGACGTCCGACGGGATCGTCACGATGACCACGCCCGCCAGCACGGGGACGAGCGAGACGACCGTGGCGAGACGATCGGTACCCGGCGGCAGATCGATCACGAGCGCGTCGAGCTCTCCCCAGGCGGTGTCCGCCAGGAACTCGCGCAGCGCCTGAGCCTCCATCGTGCCCCGCCACGTGTGGGCTTCCTGCTGCGTAGGCGCCCGCCAGTGGAGTGGCTCGTCGTCCGAGGACAGCAGCAGGTCCATCGACATCACCGCGATGCCGGTGGCCGAGCGTGGAGGATCGACGGCGTCACCCGCGACGGCCAGCGGCCGGCCGCGCACACCGAGCATCTTGGCCATCGAGGGGCCGTTGAGATCGGCGTCGAGCACACCGACTCGCCAGCCCTTCGACGCCCACGCGGCAGCGAGGTTGGCGGTCACCGTGGACTTGCCGACGCCGCCCTTGCCCGACACGACCGCGACGACGAAGCGCACGGCGTCGAGCCGGCGTTTGAGCCTCGCCTGCTGCTCGCCGACCTGAGCGACGACGTTCGAGCCGCCGTCGCCGGCAATATCCTTGTATTTTTTCATGGCATCGGAGTGTTGGAGAACGGCTTTGACCGTGGGTGGGCTGGTCTGGGTGCGCAGCGGCTGTGTTCGTTTTCCCGATTGATCATCATGAGGCTCTCGAAGCGGCCGCGCGCGCGACGAACACGAGCGCCATCAGCGTGACGACGAGAAAGATCACGGCGCCGGCCTGGAACGTGATCTCCCCACCCCAGGGCGCCGCGACCGTCGCGCCCGGGTGGACGGCCGCGGCGCCGACCTTGAACGCGCGGATCGCGAGCAGCACGGCGACGAGCACCGCGAACGTGCGCCGTGACAGCCAGCCACGCATCCACGACCAGCGCCGGGCGAGCAACCATGGGATGACGATCAGCGGGATGAGGCCAATCAGGCCCCAGCGCGCCATCGTGACCGCCGTCGCGCCGCTCGTCGGCGCTCCCATCACGCCCACGCCGCGATAGATGAGATACAGGCCGCCGAAGAGGTAGACGACGCCGTAGACGAAATACGCCCGGGCGGCGGCGCGGAACCGGTCGGCCATCAGCCCTGAGAGCGGAAGCGCCCACCCCAGCGCTGCCGGACGTCGGCGAGCAGCGCGGGGGTGATCACCGTCGCGCCCTGGCTGCGGGCGTACGCCTCCACGGCCTTCACCACCATGCCGCGCGCGAACGACGGGATCGCCCGCAGGCGCTCGCGCGCGGCCGGGTCCCAGGCGAGCTCGTAATCAACGGGGAGGCCGAACGTCAGCGTGGCCGGCAGCTCGATCACCTCACCGCCGTGAGCGCCAGGTTGATAGCCGCACGCCGGGTCCTCGGCCAGGTAGTCACCGTAGGTCGCGTAGGCGCGGCAGCGACAGCCACCGCAGACCTTCGAGAACTCGCAGGCGCCGCAGCGGCCGCCGAGCTTCGGCTCGCGCAGGTCGCCGAACACCGGCGCCTGGCGCCACAGCTCGGCGAACGAGGATTGCCGAAGATTGCCGGCGGCGACCGGCATGTAGGGACACGGCGTGACGTCGCCCTCGGGCGTGATGCGGCAGTAGTACTTGCCGGCCGGGCAGGAGCCGTGGGCGTAGTTCTTGAGCAGCGGCGAAGCCGGGTTGAGCTGGTAGATGATGCGCCGGAAGTGCGGCGCGCACTTGGCGCGGATCAGCAAGCCGTCGGCGCGTCCAACGGGCGTCGACCAGGGATCTTCGAAGCCGGACGGCGCGGGCTCGGCCGGCGCGCGACCGAGCATCCGCTGGACCCACGTCGGCGGCCCCTGCCCCACGCCCTGGACCTCGGCGAGATAGGTCAGGATCCGCTCGTAGGCCGCGGCGTCGATGTCGGTGAGGTCCTTCCCCCGCCCCGTCCGCACGAGGAAGAAGAAGTTCAGCACCTTGGCGCCGAGCTCACGGGCGAGATCGATCATCGCGGGCACGTCGTCCACGTTCCAGTCGGTGACCGACATGTGGAGCGAGAAATCGAGCCCGGCGTCAGTGAGGACCTTCGTCGCCCGCACGGCACCCTCCCAGGCGTTGGGCAGATGGCGGAACGCGTCGTGCTTCTTGGGATCGGTGGAATCGAGGCTGATGGAGGCGCCGAGCACGCCGCGCTCACGCATGAGGCGCGCCTCGCGCTCGCGCAGCAGGACGCCGTTGGTGCCGAAGACCGTGGTGAAGCGCTTCTCCGCGGCATAGGCGGCGACGTCCCAGATGTCGCGCCGGAGGAGGGGCTCGCCGCCGGTGAGGATGAGGAAGACGTTGGGGTTGACCGTCGCGATCTCGTCGATTACGCGTCGACACTCGTCCGTCGTCAGCTCACCCCGCGTATCGGCGCCCGCGAACGCCGACATGTAGCAGTGCGCGCACTCGAGATTGCATCGCTGCGTCAGATTCCACGACACGCTGTACGCCGTATACGGCGTCGCCCCTGTCATCATTTGTGGACGTTCCCGGCGGTCGGCGCCGCGTGGTAGCCTTCAGACACATGAGCGCCTTCACCGTTCACGCGACGTTGATTCATCCGGACGACCGTCAACGATCGGCTCCCCTCGATCTCCTCGTCGACACCGGGGCGATGTACACGATGCTCCCCACGGACGTCGTCACCCGGCTGGCGCTCCCGACGCCGGAGCAGCGAACAGTAGAGTTCGCCAACGGCCAGCGCGACGTGTGGCCACTTGGAGAAGTGCGTATCAGGCTCGCCGACTCCGAGCGCACGACGGTCTTCCTCGCCGGGCCGGCGGGAGGTCGTCCGCTGCTGGGTGCCGTGACGCTGGAAGAGTTCGGTGTGGCCGTCGATCCCAATCATCAGCGGCTCGTTCCGATCTCGAGCTTTTTCGTCTGACGCCCTTCGCTTCGATGGACCCACGGTCGCCGGGAGCGTCTCGACACGGGACGCGAGCCCATGAGGTGTGTCGGGTGGCGGCCGGGCTGCGGCCCGCCGACCTGTCCCCCGCCGACTGAGAACCGGCTCCCGCTCCGATGGACCCACGCCACCGCAGGCATCGCGCCGCGCATCAGGGGTCGCCGGGCCGCAGCCCGACCGGCACCCGACACACCACCATGGCTATCGCGGCTTCTTGTTCGACACGTACCCCGCGATGACCTCGTTCATCGTCTGCCGCGCGTGCCCGATACCCTCTTCGCACACGGCCAGATCGATCAGCGCCACGCCCTTCTCGCCCGCGACCTTCTCGATTTCCTCGCGAGTCATGTCGCGCATGAACCCGGCCGGCACGCGGTTGAGCCGGGCGAGCGCGTCGTCCGTCCACGCGAACGGCGAGGCGCTCGCCGCAGGCGGCGTGGCCACCGCCGGCTCGAACCTCGTCTTGGCCAGGAGCGTGTCCCAGCCCGCGCCGAGCTTGTCGCGACCGACCGTCTCCTCGATCATCGGCAGGGCCACCGCGCAGGTGATGACGGGGATCTTCTTGCTGCGCGCGTACTTCTCCACGCGTGCCTTCGCCCGCCGGCGGAGATACGCGTCGGTCACCTCGCGAAGCGCGTCGCGGGCGTCGGCCGACCACTTCACCTGGACGCCGGGCAGCGCCTCTTCTTCCTCGATGCCGCCTTCTTGCGCGGCGATGGCCTCGACGACGTCCCTCGAGATGATCTGGAACTTATCGGCCGACGCCTTGCAGACCGGGCAGGCCACGACCGGATTGGGCCCTTTCACGGTGTAACCGCAGATCGAGCAGATCGCAGTGGCCGTCTGATTGTCGGCGCGCAGCTTGGCCACCGCCAGGTCCTCGGCCATGATCTGCATCTTCTCGGCCATCCGCGTGGGCATGAAGATCGCCATCGCCTCGTCGATCACCTTGTTGGTGATCACGGTGTGGCCCTGCTCGATGGCGTAGCGCAGGAGCGCGGTACGGGCCACGCCCTTGACCTGGAGCGGCACGCGCTCCATGCGCGCCTCGGCCTCCTCCGTCCACGCGATGATCTCCTCGGCCTTCACGTCCAGCGGCGGATAGAACTTGCCGCCGGTGAGGAGCACGTTGCAGGGCGCGAGCCTCAGGAGATTCTCGGTATTGGAGCCGAGGTCGACCTCGTTCTCGTCGGAGTGCACGCCGACGCGGCCGAGGATGAGGAGCCACGGCTGCTCCTTGCGGGCGAAGGTCAGCATCTTCTCGAAGCACTTGCCGTCGAGCAGCGTGATGGTGAGGTCGACGCCGTCCTCGGCGCAGAGCTTCCGGCCGATCTCGAGGTGCGACTGGTAGATCTTGGCCAACCCGGTATCAATGATCTCTTCGTGAAGCTGCTCCTGTTCCTTGAAGCGGAAGATCTTGGACGCCTTCTCGTTCAGCACGCCGACGATGCCGTTGAACATCGCGTAGTGCAGATAGGGATCGTAGACGGCCACCGCGTGCAGCGGCCGGCCGAGGGCCCTCGCCAGCGCGATGCCGATCTTCAATCCGTGGAAGGACTGGGGAGAGCCGTCGAGGCCGACGACGATGGCGCCCTGCTGGTCCTTGAGCGGATCGTGGTTGCGGACGACGAGCGTGTCGGCCGTCACGCGGCGCACGAAGCGCTCGGTGACCGAGCCGAGCTGGCTGTCCTTCACCGCGCCCATGCCGAGCGCGCCCATCACCACGAGGTCGTATCCGGCCGCCTGGGCGTCCTCGATCAAGGCCTTGTAGTGCTTGCCGTCCACCATCTTCCGGTCGAAGGCGAGCCCGGCCTCCTCGGCTTTCCGGCCGATGACGTCGAGATAGGAATCGGAGATGAGCTGCAGCCCCATCGCGATCAGCGAGTCGTGGATCTTGCGCTGGCGCTCGAGCTCGTTCTCGTCCTTGTACTCCTCGGGAAGCGTGTACTCCATCTGCTTGAAGCGGTAGTCGTGCAGCCGGGCCGCGTAGACGTGGCAGCCCGTCAGCTTCGCCCCGAAGGCGTGTCCCAGCTCGACGGCGAGATCGATCGCCCGGTTGGAGTAGTCCGAGTTGTCCACCGGAACGTAGATGTGCTGGTACATGCCCCCTCCTGTCCTACCGCAGTTCGAAATCGAGCGTGGCCGCGCCGTTCGGGGCGATGGTCACGTCCTTGGTGATCGTGCGCGGCTCGTCGTAGGTGGGCCGGCCGTCCTTGTCGACACCCTTGGGCCGGAATCCCTCGTGCCACATGGTGACCTTGTAGGTGCCGGCCGGGATGGCGTCGATCTTGAAGACGCCGTGCTCGTCGGTGACCGCCACGTACGGGCTGTCGTGGACGATCATCCACGCGAACATGTGCGGGTGGGCGTCGCACAGCACGCGCACCACGCCGGGCTTGGTGAGGCGCTTGGTGATGTCGATCATCTGATCGCGATTGGGCAGCGCGAGGTTGAAGACGGTCACCTTGGCCAGGAAGCCGTGGGTGTTGTGGAGGATGCCGTCGGAGTTCTTCACGCGCGCCTTCGTCCCGACCGTCGTGGCCGTCACGTGGCTGACGAACAGGCACTTGTGGTTGTCGAGCAAGACCTCACCCGTGGGCTTCTTGCCCTTCGCGACGCCCTCCAGGAAGATCACCGCGCCTCGAACTCCGCCGTCGGTGCCGACCACCAGCGCCTCCGACGCCTTCTTATCGCCGCAGACATCGCGATTCTTGTTGACCGGCAAAGGCTCCAGCGTCGGCGGCGTCCCCGCGAACTTCACGTGGCCGCCGAGCGTCCCGCCGTCTTTCACCACGATTTCTTCATAGGCGGTGGCCGGCGCCGCCAGAGCCAGTACAAGCGCCGCGCAGAATAATGCGTGTTGTGGACGCAGTGTCGCGCGCCACGCGAACCGGGGGGGAATTGGGGGGGATGTCTCATCCCCCCCAATCTTCATAATCAAAGCGCGCAGCACCCACGCCAGCCTCATGGCTCCGGATTCACCAAGTATTCGATCGCTAGCCAGAAGCTCCGGCTGTAGCGGAAGAACCACAGGGGAAACACGATGAGAAATGGCACCCAGATCGCGAACTGCCACCGGTTGGGCAGATCGAACCAGGCCCATAGCACGAAGAAGCCGCCGACCGCGATCACCGAGCTCACGGCGTAGTTGATGTAGATGGCCCCGACGAAGTAGCCCTGGGCTCGCTCGAAGACCAGCCCGCAGAGCGCGCACTCGCGCGCCATCGAGAACCAGCCGCGGAAGAGCGGCGTCTGCCCGCAGCGAGGACAGCGCAGTCTCACCGCACGATGCGCGATGGCCGTCGCGCGGTTCCGGTGACGGTCGAACGGCACGACGCACGATCAGTGCTTGGCGGGCTCGGTGGCGGCCGCCTTCTTCTCGGCCGTCTGATGGACGACGGCGAACCCGTCCGGCAGCAGGACGAAGACGAGCAGCGTCGCGATGACGAGCGGGGTCACCGCGACCAGGCCGAGCGTCCGCGTCTCGAATCGCAGATGCATGAAGTACATGGCGACCAGCGTGGCCTTGCCGAGCGCCAGCGCGCACAGCAGCACGCCGATCGTGACCTTGCCGAGTGGCATGAAGATCACGGCCAGCTCGACGACGGTGAGGATGGCGAGGTACCAGAAGATCGCCATGTAGTTGGGATGCTTGTGCGCCGTGGCCATGCCGCCCCCCTACAAGAGGTACATGAAGGTGAACACCATGATCCAGACCAGGTCCACGAAGTGCCAGTAGAGACCGGTGATCTCCACCGCGTTGTAGCTGGCCGCGGGCTGTGGGCGATTGCTGACGTAGCGGATCATCGCGACCAGGTAGATGACGCCGCCCGTGACGTGCAGGCCGTGGAAGCCGGTGACGATGAAGAATGAGGTCCCGAACAGCGCGGCCCCCCACGGATTGCCGTTGATGTGCAGCCCACGGTGGATGAGGTGGCTCCACTCGTAGGCCTGCAGGCTCACGAAGATCGCCCCGCCCAGCGCGGTGAGGAAGAGGTACACCTTGGCCTTGGCGCGATCGCCGTTCCCGAGCCACTCGAGCGCCTTCACCATCGTGACGCTCGAGCAGATGAGCAGGAACGTCATCGCCGCCGTCAGGTTGATGCCGAGGACGGCGTAGGGATTGGGCCAGTCGCCACTGGTGGCCCGCATCATGCCGTAGGCGGCGAGCAGCGTGCCGAAGCCGACGGCGTCCCCGGCCAGGAAGATCCACATCCCGAGCTTGCCCCAGCTGTCTGGGGTGAGCGGAGTCTCGGCCGGTTCCACCGCCGAGTGCACGGCAGCCTGGCTCATGTCGTCTCCTTGGACAGCAGGTGGGGCGTCGGTTTGGGCTCATCGTGGAGCGCGGGCGAGCCCACCGCGCTCCGGCGGTACGAAAAGAACAGGACCGTCCCGATGCCGGCGGCGACCACGAACGGGACCAGCAGCAACCCGAGGAACGCCCAGTTGAAGGTGCGGTCGCCATAGGCCGAGGCGATGCAGGTCGCACAGGCGTCGGCCGAAGCCGGCGCCAGGGCGAGGGCGATCGCGGCCACCGCTCGAGCGATCACAGCAGGTACACCGTCACGTAGAGCACCGGCCACAGCGCGACGACGAAGTGCCAGTAGAGCGCGCAGGCGCGAACCGCTCCCGTGCGGCCTCCGGTGAAGCGCCCGCGGGCCAGCAGCGCCGCGCAGATCGTCAGCCACACGAGCGCGCCCAGCACGTGGGCGGCGTGGGCGCCGACCAGCGTGTAGAAGGTCGCCCCATAGGTGCTCGAGTGGACGGTGAGGCCATAGCTCACCAGCCGCAGCCACTCGTAACCCTGGACGACGAGGAACGTCGCTCCGAGCCCGGCCGCGGTCCAGAGGCTTCGCACGGTGGCGCGCCGTTCACCTCGCCGCAGCGCGCGGACGCCGTTCAAGACCATGGCGCTCGAGCCGAGCAGGACGAGGGTGTTGAGGCCAGTCACACCGACCGGGAGCCGCGGCTGGAGCGGCGGCGGCCACGCCGGAGCGCTCACCCGCAGGACCCAGAACGCGGAAACGAGCCCGGCGAAGAGCATCACTTCGCCGCCGATCAGGAACAACGTGGCCAGGAGCGCGTTGTCCATCACGGGACGGCGCGGCGACGGATCGTCATCGCGGCCCTCGCCTCCGCCCGTGGGGGGCGGCGACGGTGGCACGAGGCCGTTGGTGCGGCGACGGACGGTCGGTGGCGTCTCGAGAAGTGGCGCTACCATCGGATCCCCGCGAGCAGGCCAGCCAGGGCCAGCACGCCCATGATGGCCAAAAGAATGCGGACAAGCCGCCGGTTCTTGTCGTCGAGGGCTTCGCGGCTCATCGCTTGTCGAGCGCCAGCAGGGCCAGCACGGCCGGGAGATAGAAGAGCGACGCGAACAACACGCGCCGCGCGGACGTGGTCGAAGGCTCACGCGCTTGCAGCGCGCCGAACACCGCGAGGCCACCGCCGGCCACCAGCGCGCCGATGAAGTAGATCGATCCCGCCAGCCCGATCAGCGTCGGCAGCAGGCTCACGGCGAGCAGGCCGAAGCACGCGCTGACGATCTGCCGCTCCGTCGCGCATCCCACGTCGACCACGGGCAGCACGCGGACACCGGCCCGCGCGTAGTCGTCACGGTAGAGGCGCGCGATGGCGAGCGTGTGGGGAAGCTGCCAGAGGAACAGGATGCCGAAGAGCACCCAGGCGCCCACGCTGAAGTCCTCACGGGCCGCCACCCAGCCGGTGACCGGCGGCAGCGCGCCGGGAACGGCGCCCACGACGGTGCACAGCGCCGTGCGCAGCTTGAGCGGCGTGTAGGCGAAGAGGTAGAGGACGACGGTCGCGGCGGTGACGAGGGCAGCGAGCCCGTTGACGAACGCCGCCAGATAGCCGACACCGAGCAGCGTGATGGCGCCACCGAAGACCAGCGCTTCCAGCGGTGAGAGCCGTCCGTCAGGCAGGGGACGCGCGCGCGTCCGCTCCATGCGCGCGTCCACGTCGCGCTCCCAGTACTGGTTGAGGGCGAGCGTCCCGCCCGCTGCCAGCAGCGTGCCGACGACGAGGTGGAGCATCCGCACGTAGTCCGGGGTGCCCGACACCCCTACGTAGTAGCCGACGAGCGTGGTGACGAGGACCATGACCACCACGCGCGGCTTGGTGAGCGAGAGCAAGTCGGTGGCGACTTGCCGGCGACTCCGGGCGATGGCGGTGACGACCAGCTCGGTGGTCATGGAACGGAGGCTCCCAGCCCGGCTCGGACCGTGGGTGAGAGTGATGGGTACGGAGTGGCTGTGTTCATAGTCCCGATTGGATTCAACGACAGCTCCCCCCGGCTCGGACCGTGGGTGAGAGTGATGGGTACGGGGCGGCTGCGTTCATAGTCCCGATTTGATTCAACGACAGCTCCCGCCGGCTCGGACTCTGGGTGAGAGTGATGGGTACGAAGTGGCTCGGTTGTATCGGAGGTTGGGAGATCGGCTCGTTCCGTGGCTCACGTTCAATCGAATCGGGAATACGAACGCAGCCACTCCGTACCCATCGCTCGCCACCTTCGG
>WNFO01004522.1_pt1 | contig 12015 bp, 14 predicted proteins | sample 5400251 | NCBI WGS metagenome assembly WNFO01 (sample SAMN13153354, study PRJNA577476) | soil metagenome | isolation source: 100 cm saprolite under Madrone tree | place: USA:California | collected 2016-06-14
GACGACGCGAAGCGCACGGCGGCCACCAACCGGATGATCGAGCTGGTGGCCAAGAGCTGGATCGCCGTGCCGATCATCGAGGGGTTGGGCACCTGGGCCGTGAACCCTAAGGGCGTCGGGTACTTCAAACCGATCCCGGGCCGGCATGAATTCGGAGACGTGACCGAACGGATGCCGCGCCCGGAACAGCGCCCCTGGCCCTGAGGTCGGGCGAGCGCGACCAGTGCAGCGGTTCATCCTGCGGCGGTTCCTCCAGAGCGTGTTGCTCCTCTTCGTCCTCGCCCTGGTCATCTTCGCCCTGGCGCGCGTCAGCGGGAACCCCGCGGATCTCCTCCTGCGCGAGGACGCCACCCAGGAGGACCGCGCGCATCTCATGCGCGCCCTCGGACTCGACCGGCCTGTGCACGAGCAGCTCTACCTCTTTCTCGCCGGGGCGCTGCGTGGCGACCTCGGAGATTCCATCCGCTATCGCAAGCCGGCTACCGAGGTCTTCTTCGAGCGTCTTCCCAACACGCTCCGGCTCTTGCCGCTCGCCATGGTCGGGGCGCTCGTCATCGCGATCCCCCTCGGCGTGCTGGCGGCGGTTTACCGTGGGACGATGATCGATCGCGTCTCGGGCGCCGTCGCCGTCCTGGGTATCGCCACGCCGCAGTTCTGGCTCGGCATCGTGCTCATCTATGTCTTCAGCATCAAGCTCGGAGTGCTTCCCTCGTCGCGGATGGGCGGGCCGAGCCACTACGTGCTGCCGGCCATCACCCTCGGCGTGTTCCTGGTGGCCGGCATGATGCGGCTCGTCCGCTCGAGCCTCCTCGAGGTGATGGGGAGCGAGTTCGTCAAGCTCGCCCGACTCAAGGGTCTCTCGCAGACGGTCGTGATCTGGAAGCACTGCCTGCGGAACGCGTTGATCCCCGTCACCACGCTGTTCGGCGTTTATTTTGCGCTGCTCATCACCGGCGCGATCGTGACGGAGACCGTGTTCGCGTGGCCGGGCGTCGGACGGCTCACGTACGAGGCGGTCATCTTCCGGGACTACCCGCTGCTCCAGGCCGTTATCTTATTGAAGGGGATCATCGTGCTCGGCGTCAACCTCGGCGTGGACATTCTCTACGCCTACCTGGACCCCAGGGTCCGATACGCATAGATGGCGCGGGTCGAGGAACGGATCGACGTCGGCTTCGAGCCCTCGCGCGGGGACCTGGCGCGACTACCGTGGACCTCGTTCTTCATCATCGCCGTCCTGATCCTCGTGGCCGTGCTGGCACCGCTCATCGCGCCACACTCGCCCACCGAGCAGTCGCTGCCCGACAAGCTTCGCCCGCCCGCGTGGCAGGAGGGCGGGAGCACGAAGCACCTGCTCGGGACCGACGTCCTCGGCCGGGACGTCCTGAGCCGAATCATCTACGGCGCGCGCGTGAGCCTGATCGTGGCGGCAGCGGCCCTCCTGGCGGGCGGCGGTGTCGGGCTCATGGTCGGCATCGTCTCCGGCTATCTCGGGGGCCGGGTGGACAGCTTCCTCATGCGGGTCGTCGACGCGACGCTGACGTTTCCGACGATCCTCATCGCGCTGCTCCTCGCGGTGAGCCTGGGGCAGGGCCTCCAGACTATCGCCATCGCCATCACCGTGCTCATCTGGGCCCGTTTTGCCCGCGTGGTCCGTGGCGAAGTCCTGGCCGTGAAGACTCGCGACTTCGTCGCGCTGGCCCGGGTCCACGGCTGCTCGCACCTGCGCATCATGGCCATCCACATCGTGCCGAACGTCCTGAACACGTTCATGGTCCTTCTGACCCTGCACATCGGCTTCGTCATCATCGTGGAGGCCTCGCTCTCCTTCCTCGGGGCCGGCATCCCGCCGCCGACACCGTCCTGGGGCCAGATGGTGGCGGACGGCCGCAGCCACATCGCGAGCGCCTGGTGGCTCGCGGTCGTGCCCGGCGCCGCCATCATGCTGGTCGTGCTCGCCTTCAACCTGTTCGGCGACTGGCTCCGCGACTGGCTGGACCCGCGTCTCAGGCAGGTCTGAGGAGTCGCGCGCGCGTTGAATGCCGCGTCGCCGGTCGTGTTGGAGGTGAAAGACCTCCACGCGTACCTCTACACTCGCTGGGGCATCGTGCGGGCGGTGGACGGCGTGAGCTTCGCCCTTCGCGAGGGCGAGACCCTGGGGCTCGTGGGCGAATCGGGTTGCGGCAAGACGATGACCGGGCTCGCCGTGCTTCGTCTGCTGCCGGAGCCGGCCGGCCGTATCGTCCGGGGGCAGGTGCTGCTCCAGGGAGAGGACCTCGTCACGAAGAGTGAGGCCGAGATGCGGCGGGTCCGCGGGCGGCGAATCTCGATGATCCTGCAGGATCCCCAGACCTCGCTGAACCCGGTGTTCACCATCGGCGACCAGCTCGTCGAGGCGCTCAGGATGCTTTATGCCGACGCGGCGCCGGCGCTCTTGCACCGAGCCGAGGAGGCGCTGCGCAGCGTGAAGGTCGCGGCGCCGGAGCAGCGGATGCGCGCCTATCCGCATCAGATGAGCGGCGGCATGAAGCAGCGGGTCGTGGGCGCCATCGCCGTCGCCGGAGAGCCCCGCGTGCTCATCGCCGACGAGCCCACGACCGCTCTGGACGTGACGATCCAGCTCCAGTACCTGACGCTCCTGAAGGAGATCCAGGCGCGGACCCGGCTCGCGATGCTCTTCATCACCCACGACTTCGGGATCGTCGCGCGGATGTGCGACCGGGTCGCGGTGATGTACGCCGGGCGGATCGTGGAGAGCGGGCCGACGCGCGCCCTCTTCCGCGCTCCGCGCCACCCGTACACCGAGGCGCTGATGGCCTCGGTGCCGCGGATGGAGGCGAGCGTGGAGCGGCTGCCGTCCATCGAGGGCCAGCCGCCCCCCCTTCACGACCTGCCGGTCGGCTGCCGCTTCGCGCCGCGCTGCCGCTACGTGGACGACCGCTGCCGCCGCGAATACCCGCCCACGTTGCCCGTCGGGCCCGCTCACGAGGCCGCATGCTGGAGAGTGGAGCCATCGCCGCCGAGCCGCTGATCCGCGTCGAGAATCTCACGAAGCACTTCCCCGTCACTCGCGGCCTGCTCATCGCGCGGACCACGGGCCAGGTGAAGGCGGTCGACGGCGTCAGCTTCACGATTGGACGGCAGGAGACGTTTGGTCTGGTCGGCGAATCCGGCTGCGGTAAGACGACGACCTCGCGACTTCTGCTCCGGCTCGAGCGGCCCACCGCGGGGCGCGTGCTCCTCGACGGCCAGGACGTCCACGCGCTCACGGGCGCGGACCTCAGCAAGTACCACACGCGGGTCCAGGCCGTGTTCCAGGATCCCTGGTCCTCCCTGAACCCACGGCTCAGGGTCCGGGACACGATCGCCGAGGCGCTCGTCGTGAACCGGCGCGTGTCGAAGGCCGGCAGGCTGGAGCGGGTCGAGGAGGTCCTGCACCAGGTCGGCCTCCCGCTGGCCGCGGCCAGCCGTTACCCGCACGAGTTCAGCGGCGGCCAGCGACAGCGGATCGCGCTCGCGAGCGCGCTCGCCTCGGACCCGGAGCTGATCGTCCTCGACGAGCCGGTCTCGGCCCTCGACGTGTCGATCCGGGCTCAGATCATGAACCTCCTCAAGGATCTCCAGGTGCGGCAGCAGCTCAGCTACCTTCTGGTGGCCCACAACCTGGCCACGGTGCGGTACATCGCCCATCGCACCGCGGTCATGTATCTCGGCAAGATCGTGGAGCACGCCGACACCGAGTCGCTGTACGGTAGCCCGCTCCATCCCTACACGAAGGCGCTCTTCGCGGCGGCGCTGCCCGCCGACCCGGACGCGCCGGGGGACGACATGATTCTCAGCGGCGAGGTGCCGTCGCCGATCGATCCGCCCTCGGGGTGCCACTTCCATCCGCGCTGCCCGTTCGCCATGGAACAGTGCTCGCGGGTAGAGCCCGCGCTCAAGGCGGTCGCGGCCGGGCACGTGGTCTCTTGCCACCTCTACTGATCCAAGGGAGGTCCCCAATGGCTCGTCGCATTCTCCACCCGACCGATTTCTCCGGGGCGTCGCGCGCGGCCTTCCGCAAGGCGATCGAAATGGCGAAGTCGAGTCATGCCGAGCTGCTGCTCGTGCACGTCCTCAGCCCGATCGTGCCCGTCGCCGGCGAGGGGTACGTCTCGCCGAAGATGTACGACGAGATCGCGGCGTCGACCCGAGCGTGGGCGCAGAAGCAGCTGGACAGCCTGCTGGCGCAGGCGAAGAAGACGCGGGTCCGCGCGAAGGGGTTTCTCCTCGAGGGCGTGTCCCACGAGCGGATCGTCCGCTTCGCCAAATCCAAGCGCGTCGATCTCGTGGTGATGGGCACGCACGGGCGCACCGGGCTCGCGAAATTGTTCGTCGGCAGCGTGGCGGCACGAGTCGTCGCCGCCGCGCCGTGTCCGGTCCTGACCGTCAGGGGGAAGTAAGCGTCATCGTATCCTTGTATCCTTCTCGCGGGAGGCCACATGAGTTTGAAGCTCGCTCTGGCTCTGGTTGCGACCCTGCTCCTGGCGTCCGACGCCCACGCCCAGCCGCCGCAGAGCACCGGGGTTCCCGGCGTCGTCGCGAAGGTGAGGCCGGCGGTGGTGAACATCGCGACGCGGCAGCTGAGCTACGACGCGTTGCTTCGCCCGGTTCCGGCCCAGGGCATCGGATCCGGCGTCATCTTCGACGCGCGCGGCTACGTGTTGACCAACAATCACGTGGTCGAGGGCGCGCAGCAGATCCGGGTCACCCTGCCCGACGGCCGCGCGTTCCCAGGCAAATTGGTCGGCGCGGACCCGCTGACCGATCTGGCGGTGATCAAGATCGACGGCCGCGACCTCCCGGCGGCGCGGCTCGGCGACTCCTCCAAGCTCGAGGTCGGCGAGACGGTCATCGCCATCGGCAACCCACTCGGGCTCGAAGGAGGCCCGACGGTGACGGTCGGCGTGGTCAGCGCGGTCGCGCGGTCGATCGAGGAGCCGGGCGGCGCGGGGCTCTACGATCTCGTCCAGACGGACGCGGCGATCAACCCCGGAAACTCCGGTGGCCCGCTGGTGCGGATGGCCGGCGATGTGATCGGGATCAACACCGCGATCATCCAGCAGGCGCAGGGGATCGGCTTCGCCATCTCGATCAACAGCGCCAAGCCGATCGTCCAGGAGCTGCTCGCTCACGGGCGCGTCGTCCGTCCGTTCATCGGGATCGTGCCCGTCAGTGTGACGCCTCAGATCGCCAGCGCCTACGACCTGCCGGTCGACCACGGCGTTCTGGTAGCCCGGCTCGATCCTCGTGGGCCGGCCGCGCGGGCGGGCATGCGCGCGGGCGACATCGTCGTGGCGGTCGCCGGGCATCCGGTGAAGAGTCTCGGTGAGCTGCGGGTCGCGATCGGACAGCACAAGATCGGGGAAACCATCGACCTGGCGGTCCGTCGTGAGAAGACGTCGGTGACCCTCAAGGTGACGCTGGCCGAGATGCGCTGACGCGCTCAGGTGAGCAGGACCCACACGCCGATCGCGACGAAGCCGAGCCCGGCCATGATCCGCAGATGGTCTAGGGCGATCCACCGGCCGATGTGAGCGCCGACGACCACTGCCAGAGCGTTCGACGCGATGAGAGCGGCCGCGGCCGCGAGGAACACCCCGAGCTGGCCGGTCTCAGGGTTGGCCGCGAAGAGCAGCGTGGCGATCTGGGTCTTGTCTCCGAGCTCGGCGACGAGCACACTCAGGAAGACGGCCAGGTAGAATTTCATGCGCCCAGAATACCAAGGCGCAAGGCCGAGTACCTTCCGCTCGCACGGTAGAGCGCGCCGGCCTCCGCCGTGAGAGAGTAGCGCGGGGGAGGGGCTATGCCATACACGCCGCACGTCGAACAGCACTTCACCGGCGGCCTCGTCGTCAGGGACACCGTCATCGGCATGTCGGACGGATTGACCGTTCCATTCGCGCTGGCCGCGGGACTCACCGGCGCCGTCGACTCGACAACGCTCGTCGTCACGGCCGGCCTGGCCGAGATCGCCGCCGGCTCGATCGCGATGGGGCTGGGCGGTTACCTCGCGGGGAAGAGCGACGTCGAGCACTACGCGAGCGAGCGCGCGCGCGAGCAGCTCGAGATCGAGCAGAAGCCCGAGGTCGAGGCGATGGAGGTCATGGAGCTTCTCCAGTTTTACGGGCTCACCCCCGAACAGAGCGCTCCCGTCGTCGAGGCCCTGCGCCAGCGCCCGGAGGCGTGGCGCGACTTCATGCTCCGGTTCGAGCTGGGACTCGAGAAGCCCGACCCCCGGCGCGCACTGAGGAGCGGTGTGGTCATTGCCGCCGCCTACGTCGCGGGCGGGCTCATCCCGCTCGGCCCCTACATGCTGCTCCCGAGCACGGCAGCTGCTCTCCCGTGGTCGATCGTCCTCACCGGCACGGCGCTGGCCGTCTTCGGCTGGATCAAAGGGCGCTTCACGGGCGCCTGGCCGCCGCGGAGCGCGCTGCAGACCGTGCTGATCGGCGGCCTCGCCGCCGCCGCTGCCTTTCTAATCGCGCGCGCTATCTCGTAGGCGCCGGCGCTCACAGTCCGCGGAGCGGCCTACACCGCGAGGTCCGCCGACGTGATCCGCTTGACGCCCGCGCCCAGCATGTCCGCCCACGCCTTGGCGAGCGAGCCGCTGGCGTCGATGCCGCGGCAGGCGTCCTCGATCACCAGCGCGGCGAAGCCCGCCTTGCGCGCGTCCATGGCCGACCACGCGACGCAGAAGTCGGTCGCCAGACCGACGAGGAACACCTGGGTGAGCCCGCGATCGCGCAAATAGCCCGTGAGCCCCGTCGGCGTCTTGCCGTCGGCCTCGTAGAACGCCGAGTAGGAGTCCATGTGCTTGCGATAGCCTTTGCGGATGATCAGCTCGGCGTGCGGGATCCGGAGGTCCTTGTGGAGGTCGGCGCCGGGCGTGCCCTGCACGCAGTGATCCGGCCAGAGGACCTGCGTCCCGTAGGGGAGCTGGGTCGTCTCGAAGGGCTTCTTGCCGGCGTGCGACGACGCGAACGAGATGTGGCCGGGGGTGTGCCAGTCCTGCGTGAACACGACGTGCTCGAACGCGGTGGCGAGGCGGTTGATGAGGGGGATGATCTGGTCGCCCTCCTTCACCGCCAGTGAGCCACCGGGCGTGAAGCAGTTCTGCACGTCGATGACGAGGAGGACGTCTTGCGCTGTCGGCTTCATCTTCATGCTCCCGGTCTGCGCCCCGGCCACCCGCGCGGCGCCGGCGATCCCGGCGACCACGAGGCTACGGCCAGCGCCCTTGAGGAACTCGCGCCGATCGACTGTCATCATGCCATTCCTCCCTTGAAGTCGCACTCGGTCAGTGAGCCCGAGGATGCGGCAGGAGGCGCTCGACGAGCGCCCGCATCTCGTCGCTGTTCCATTCGCGCGCGCCCATCGCCATGCCGGCCACCTCGCCGCCCGGCCGGACGAGGAAGGTCGCCGGGAGGGCCGTGACCCTCCAGCGGTCGGACGTCTTCGAATCGGGGTCGAGGAGGATCGGAAACGTGAGCTTCAAGTTGCGCACGTAGGGCTCGAGGAGCGCTTTCGGCGCGCCGCGATCCACGCAGACGCCGACCACGATCAGCCCGCGGTCGCGGTAGCGCCGCCACAGCGCCTCGAGCGAGGGCATCTCGACGGTGCAGGGCTGGCACCAGGTCGCCCAGAAGTTCAGGACGACGAGCTTGTCCCGATGGTCCGTCAGCGAAGCCCGACCGCCGTCGAGGGTGAGCAGCGTGAAGCCGGGGGCCGGTTGCCCCTCCTTCAGCTCGACGACCCCGGCCTTCTCGAACGGGTCGAGAACCTGCGTGGCTGCACCGTGGTGGCCGCCGTCCTGGCCCGGCCGGCGCACCGGCAGGACCCAGACGACGCCGCCCAGGATGACGACGGCGAGGCTCGCCCGGATCAGCGACTGTCGCCGGCTCGCCCCGAAGATCGCGTCAGACGCCCAGCTTTTCACGCGTCACCGGGCTCTCCCCGAGCTCTCGTGACGAGGCCTCGAAGACGATCGCGCCCTTTTCCATGATGTAGCCCCGGTCGCAGACGGAGAGCGCGACCCGCGCGTTCTGCTCGACCAGCAGCACGGTCACCCCGAGCCGCTTCAGCTCGGAGACCATGTCGCGGATGTGGCGAATGAACGCGGGCGCCAGCCCCTGCGTGGGCTCGTCCATCAGGATGAGCCTGGCGCCCGCCATCATCACGCGGGCGATCGCCAGCATCTGCTGCTCGCCGCCCGAGAGCGTCTTGCCGGCCTGGTCGATGCGCTCGCCGAGGCGAGGGAAGTGGTGGAACACCTCGTCGAGGCGCCGGCGCCGGAGCGCCGCCGACCGGTCGACCGCGGCCGAGAGGCCGAGCTCGAGGTTCTCGCGGACGGTGAGCCCCGGAAAAATCCGGCGGTTCTCGGGAACGAGGCCCACCCCGAGGCGGGCAATCTCGTGCGGCGCCCGTCGCGTCAGATCCACGCCGTTGAGCTCGATCGTCCCGCGCCCGGGTTTCAGGAACCCCATCACGGTCTTCATCAGCGTGGTCTTGCCCATCCCGTTGCGGCCGAGGAGCGCGACCGCCTCGCCGGCGCGCACCTCGAGCGAGACGCCGAAGAGGATCGGCGTCGCGCCGTAGCCGGCGTGGACGTCCGTCATCCTGAACACGTTAGTCCTCGGGCGGTCCGAGGTAGGCCTCCACGACCTTCGGATCGCTCCTGATCTCCTCCGGCGCGCCCTCCGCGATCTTCTCGCCGAAGTGGAGGACCGCGATCCGGTCCGAGATCCCCATGACGACGGACATGTCGTGCTCGATCAGGAGCACCGTCAGGCCGCGCGCCGACGCGATCTGCCTGATCAGCGCCGTCGCCTCCTTCGTCTCGCCCGGCGTCATGCCCGCCGTCGGCTCGTCGAGGAGCAGCAGCGTCGGCTCGGTCGCGAGCGCCAGGCAGATCTCGAGGTAGCGCTGCTCACCGTGCGAGAGGTTCTCCGCCATCTCGTCGCGCTTGGCCGCGAGCCCGAACGCGCGCAAGAGGTCCGCCGCCGCGGCCTCGACGTCGGGCAGGCGCCAGAGGGAGGGCAGCCGTCCCGACTCGCGGACGCGCGACTGGGCGGCAACGCGCACGTTCTCGAAGACCGAGATCTCCGGGAAGATGTTGGTGATCTGGAAGGTCTTGGCGACGCCGAGGCGGTTGATCGTCTCGGGCGCGAGTCCCGCGATTTCCCGGTCGCGCAACCGCACGCGGCCGGTGGTCGGCACGTGGAGCCCCGAGACCACGTTGAAGAGCGTGGACTTGCCCGCGCCGTTCGGCCCGATCACCGAAAAGATCTGGCCGGCCTGCACCACGAGGCTCACGTTCGAGAGCGCCGCGAGGGCCCCGAAGCTCTTGGAGACCCCGTCGACCTCCAGGACTACGCCGTCGCGCGCCATCGCCGCCCGCCGAGGAGCTCGCGGATACCGAGCAGACCCTTGGGCATGAACAGGACGATGAAGACCAGGACCAGGCCGATCACGATGAAGTACCAGTCCACGTACGACGAGACCTTCTCCTGCAGCAGGACGAAGAACGCGCCGCCGACGACGGGGCCGGCGAGCGTCCCGAGCCCGCCGATCATGACCATGATGATGAACTCGCCCGACACCGTCCAGAGCATGAGGTCGGGCGTCGCGAAGGCCGAGCGCCCGGGATAGAGCGCGCCGCCCAGACCGGTGAGGAGCGCCGAGATCATGCACACGGCCATCTTGTAGCGCTGGACGTTGTAGCCGAGAAAGCGCGCGCGATCCTCGTTCTCCCGGATCGCGACGAGCACCTTGCCGAAGTGCGAGGTGACGAGCACGCGGCACGCGAGGTACGCGAGCCCCAGGTAGACGAGGACGAGGTAGTAGTTCCGCATCGGCGTGTCGATCGCGAAGCTCCCGACCAGGCGCGGGGGCGGGACCCCCTGGATCCCGTCCGAGCCGCCGAAGGTCTGCGTGTAGCGGAAGAACGTGTACACGACCTCGGCGAAGATCAGCGTGAGCAACGCGAAGTAGATCCCGCGGCGCGCTGTGGAGAAGTAGCTGACCACCAGCGCGTAGAGGCCGACGACGAGGACGGCGAAGAGGAGGCACGCCCACAGCGAGACGACCCCGCGCTCCAGGAGCACGGCGCTCGCGTAAGCGCCCAGGCCGAAGAACGCGGCGTGGCCGAACGAGACCAGCCCGGTGTAGCCGATGAGCAGGTCGAGGCTCATCGCGATCGCGCCGAAGAGAAGCGCGTCGAAGGCGAGCAGCAGGTAGAACTTGGACATGAAGGGCAGGGCCGGCAGCGCGGCGAGCAGCGCCCACACGCCCACGGCCCGCCAGGAGAGCGCCCTACTCAAGCACGCCCTCCCTCCCGAAGAAGCCGCGGGGACGGACGATCAGCACGACGATCATGATGGCGAAGATCGCGATCGCGACGCGCTGAGGGTTCATCCAGAGAGTCAGAAGGCTCTGGGCCAGCCCGATGACGAAGGCGGCGACGACGGAGCCGCCCATCGAGCCCATGCCCCCGAGGATTACGACGATGAACGCGAGCAGGATTATCTCCACGCCCATCTGCGGATAAACCGTGAAGACGGGGGCGAGCAGGAGCCCGGCCAGTGCGGCGAGGGCGGCCGAGCCGGCGAACGTCAGGGTGAAGACGCGCGGGACGTTGACGCCGAGCCCGTCGAGCATCTCCGCGTCCTGCACGGCCGCGCGCACGACGACGCCGGCGCGCGTTTTGGTGAAAAAGAGCCAGATCGCCAGCAAGAGGACCGACGAGGCGCCCAGGAGGAAGAGACGGTAGTTCGGATAGGTCATGCCGAGCAGCGGCGTCGAACCGGTGAACGGGGGCAGGATGCGCCGCATGTCGCCGCCCCAGATCTGCCGCACGCCCTCCCGGAACACGAGCGCCAGCCCGAAGGTCAGGATCAGACCGTACAGCGGCTCACGACGATAGAGCGGCCGCAGCGTCGCGACTTCGGTCACCGCGCCGATCGCGCCGACCGCGAGCGGCGCTACCACCAGCGCCGCCCAGAACGAGTGAGTCACGCCGATCACCGCGATCCCCGCGTAGGCGCCCAGCATATACAGCTCACCGTGGGCGAAGTTCATGACGCCGAGCAGGCCGAAGATCACGGTGAGGCCCAGCGCCAGCAGCCCCAGCGCGGCCCCGAAGACGAGGCCGTGCAGGAGCTGCGGCAGCAGGATCGCGACGACGTAGTCCAAAAAGACCTTACTTCTTCTTGATCTCCCACGTGAACCCCTCGACGGGGTCCTTGCCCACCATCGCCTCGCCGATCGAGTCGCTGCCGGCGATGCGGGCGATCGGAAGGTTCTTGCCGCCCTTCACCTGGTAGAGGTGCATGTCCATGACGACCTGGTGGTCTTCCTTGCGGATGCACTGGCGGCCGATGTGCGTGTTGTCGACGCACATCCCTTCATGCGCCTCGGCGACCTTGTCCGGATCGAACGACTTGGCCTTCTCGACCGCCGCCGCCCAGAAGAGGACGGCGTCATAGGAGCCGGCGGCGATGTTCGCGTCGGTGCCGAACTTCTTCTTGAATCGCGCGTTGTAGGCCTGCATGTTGGGGTCGGGGTTGTACGGCGAGAAGTGGTTCAGCTGCACGAACCCTTCCATCGGCTCGGCGATCGACGGCAAGTCTTGCTGCAGGAGGAAGCAGTCGATGCCCGCCATCTTGTACTTCTTGGTCATGCCGAAGGAATGGAGCTGCGTCATCAGGCGCAGCGAGTCGGTGCCGGCGAACGCCACGAAGAGCACGTCGGGGTTCGACTGGTTGATGGCGCCGAACCAGGGGCTGAAGTCCTTGGTGTCGAGCGGCGCGCCGGCGACGCCGACGACCTCGCCGCCGAGCTTCTCGAGCGCCGTCTTGAACTGGCGCCCGTCCGACTGCCCCATCGCGTAGTCGGTGTAGAAGATGTAGACCTTCTTGCCCATCTTGTCGACGATGTACCTGGCGAGCCCGTTCGCCTGCATGCGGGAGTCGGGCT
>WNFO01009287.1_pt1 | contig 12015 bp, 4 predicted proteins | sample 5400251 | NCBI WGS metagenome assembly WNFO01 (sample SAMN13153354, study PRJNA577476) | soil metagenome | isolation source: 100 cm saprolite under Madrone tree | place: USA:California | collected 2016-06-14
TGAGCGGTGATTATCTAGCATCACTCGCAGCCCGAGCGCGCCCGCGGCGGCGATGACTTTGTCCATCACCTGTAGCGAGTTGAGCCCCTTGAGATCGGTATTAATCGCGCCACTACCGTTCGCGTAGGAAATATTCGAAGGAACCACGGGACTTTCAACCATCTGGTCGGAATAGGGCAGGCGAATCGTATTGTAACCGTTGTTCTTGATGGCCTTTAGAATCGCGTGATAATCCTGCGCCCAAAGGCCATGAACAACCTGGTCTGTGGTCTCAAAGCCATACCAGTTGATTCCGGCAAGGCGCACGACGTACCCGCTGGAATCCACGATTTGATTGCCGCTGGTATGCCAATATCCGGTGCCTTGAGCAAACGCTGCACTGCTTGCCGCAAGAACAATGACTAGAAGAAGAAAAAGACTGCCGGACTTAAGCTGGCTGAACGACGAACGGACACACATCGAGATCATCCCCATGGCAGGAACTGAATTTTGAATAGAAGGATCAACTGCGATGCGGTCTTCGTCGCGGCTGAAATATTGTTTCTACCCTACCTTGAAATGTGTGCTTGTGAACAGTCGTTAGTGCAAGGGGATGTCGATTTCCGAGCGAAATTAAGGGAAAAGCCTGAAGACGGCGGTTCCGGATTCACGCTGCCAGTGACCGGAATCGGAATCTCGTTTCGTGCGCCGACACGGCAAAACGCGGGATTGTTTCCGGTTGGCGATCACTCAGAGGGTTGGACTCTGAGAAGATTCACTGACTATTTGGTTGCGGTGCTTCCAAATGGTGGCGCCGATCCGCACGTGGACTCATCTCTTCCTTTCGCAAGTCGGGATCTCGTGTGATGACAAGCAGAGGTATGCTGCCGAAACTTATGATCCGTCTAGCCTGTTTGGATGACTCCTCAAAATAGCTCAATTCGCTCTCGTCAGTGTCCACAGAATCAGGTCGGCACGCCATCGCGTTGTACTGGCCTGCCCAACCCGGAAAGTCCTTGGCCTGCACTTGACATCTACCAAGCAGGCGCTCCCATCCCGACCAAACGCGTAGTCTGTCTCTCCACAGTTCGCGTTTGGCATCCTGCTGATCCTCCTCATAGGCGGTACGAAAGCCAGGTAGTTCGTCAATCTGCAGGGGTGAACTAGAGTCAATCAACGCGACGCCAGCGACTTCAGTTGGAAATTCTCGGGCGTACTCGCGAACATAGAGGCCGCCCGCGGAATGGCCCGCCAATACGAACGGCCGCTTCAATCCAGTCTTATCGAGCAACGAATGCAATTCTCGAACGATCGTTTCTGCATCTCGCGGGCCTTTTCGCGGCTCGCTCCAGCCATGTCCCGCGCGATCATATGAGCAAACTTGTGTTATTCGCGAAAGGTCCGGCTGCACCTTTCGCCACAGCGACCAAGGAGCGCTAGCAGCCGCCTCCATAACGACTGCCGGTGAGCCTGTGCCCGAGCAATCTATGTGCATCTGTAGTCCGTCGACGGTATAGAAATTGCCAGGAACTGGGTTACGCTTATGTTGCCACTTCGCCGCCGCCAGATTCCAAAGCGAGAGCGTCAGTAGAAGCAACACGAAAATCGCCACACCTGTAGCAGCAAGACGCGCGGCACTTTGACCTCGCGAGCTGAGCCCCGCATGAATCTGCTGTGCCTGCCATTTCATGGGGACAGTCTAGATGACGAGGCCATCTATCACGAAAGCCCTCTGATCTTAGCGCCAGTCGATAGTGCAAGCGGCAACGCAGCCTGCACTTGCTCGTTCATATTGGACGGGAGTCGAAACCCAATGTCAGCTCCGCGCTTGCTCAGGCCACCGTAAGCTTTTTTTGGCTGCGATCCTCAAGATTGACCCGCTATGCAATTGCTCCGGCGATCCGCCGTAGGAAGCATGCGGCCCAAGTCTACGTTGCCAACCACCAAATTCTTAACCCGCAATGGCTGCGATTCGTATCAAGATAGCTGCTACTGAATGCTGAACGGCTGGTTTCCTTTCCAATCCGGGATGGACCTCACCTGCAAGTCGGTATTCGTTGGCAGCCGATGTACGAGCAATTTCAGGGAGAACCCGACTGTCTGGGTGTTGTAGTCGCGGGCATTATTTGCCGTCGCAAAGGTGTCGAAGTAGAGGTGGGGCGCAAGTTTGTAACCTAGGCGCAGCGCAAAACTGTAGTTTGGCCCGGTGTGGACCTGGCTATTGTAGAAGCCCTGCGCCGGCAGGATTGCATTGACACGAGTGGGGAAGAAGGTCGATTTGTCATCAGTGAAATATTGCGCTCCCAATCCCGCGCGGATTTCGTATTCAAAACGCTTGTGCCGGGAGAACCAGGTAATTGGTATCGATGCCAGACCGTAGCGTTGAGGACTGAAGTATCCTCCCTGACCCAGCGAGAAGAAGCTCAGGTTCTTGTCGTAGTGCATCCCATTGACGTTCAGGCCGACACTGAGTCCTTTCACCACTTTGAAGTACACGCCGGCGGCGGCCGATGCGTTCCAGTTATCAGGAACATTCTTTCCCGTGAGGTAGGAGAAGCTGGCGTTTGCGTAACCGCCGTTGCGTTCACCCTTGTGGTCGAACTGGACAGTACCGGTGTCGGATACAACGCCGCCCCAGATCACACCCGTGCCCGGATCGCGCACACCTGCGTACGAGAGCAGGCTGTCTTTCACACTCTCGCGGACCGCCAGGAATGTGATTGGACCATTCAGCGGACGGAAGCGCATGCCGCCGATTACGTTTTGGACGGGGAAGCCCTGCGGAGTCACTCCAACGTCCACACCAAAAGTTCCAGTTGACAATTGCACTTCACCAGCCAAGCCGCCGGTTGCCTGCTGACCAAACGTGGCGCCTCCTGGCAATGTACCGAACGGAACCCTCGACTGGCCGTTTGGAGTTCCACTGAAAAGGTAGATGCCATGCGCGTCTGCGCCAAAGCGGACCTTGTTGCTCGCGCTGGCGTAGCCGCCGACGATTCCATCCTCGATAATCAGGCGGTCAATGCCAGCATCTCCTGCGCGTCCCGTGGCTACGTTACCAAGATCGCTAAACGGCGTATTGCGGTTCTCTACGACGTCGATCTCGTCCTGAATCTGCTGCTGTTTTTGCGGATCAGCTTGAGGGTTTGTTGGATTATTTTGGTTTTCAGTGTTCTGACTCTGATTTGCATTGTTCTGACTTGTATTGATCTGATTTGTGTTGTTCTGATTTCCAGGATTTTGATTCGCGCTTTCCTGATCGTCTGTCGTGAGGCTAACTGGGCGCACATGCATGTCACTAGCCAATTTGAAGCTACTGGTCTTGCGGCAGGCAGGCACCTGGGTCGACGAATTTAGAAGGCCCGATGTTGAATCAGTGTCCCCGGCGCCGGGCGGAGGGACGCTCGCGTGTTGCGCGATGCTTGGCGCCGAAGACTCCTGCCGCTTGCTCGTCTGCGGATTGCGCGCAGCCAGGAGCGCCGACTTCAAGTATGTTTGGGCTTCCTTGTAGTTCCCGTGAGTCGCTGCCTGCTTGCCTTTCATCTGCAATAGATCGGGATCGTTTGGATAACGTTGCAGTCCTTGCTCCAGGAAGAGGTTAGCTAACTCATTTTTGTGCGCGGCTTGCGCAGTTCCCGCAGCCGCGCGATAGTCACCGGCTTCCGCTCCAGCCATTCCCCAGGATTCATAAACCGCGAGTGCCTTCTGATTGTTGTGCTCTTTCATGTACACCAAAGCAAGCTCGGCATAGACTCGGGGATCGTTGGGGAGGTCGCGTTGCGCATCAGTCAGAACGGCAATGGCTTGGTCAGGCTTCTTGTAACGCAACGCTTCTTCTGCGGTGCGCACACTCCACAGAGACCAAATTTCATTGAAGGCAAGGCGCTGCTTGTCGGTCAAATCAGTACGGGCACGGGCCGTCTGAAGAAAGCCCCTCGGATCATGCCGCTGGCTATTCAGCATGGCCCAGCCTAGCTGCAAGTCCAGCTCAGGCGGCGATATTCTGCCCTCACTCTGGTAGCGAGAACGGGCCCGCTCCAGCAGTTGAACCGTTTGCGCGTGCTGTCCTGCGGCAGAGTGGACACTTGCGAGCAGCGTTAGGAAGTTTGCATCCTGCTCCAGCTGTGCGCGAATTGCAGCGGGAATACGCTGTACTTCGGCGAGAGTGCTCCGGTTGTCGCCTTCTTTGAAAAGCGCTGTAATGTAACCGCGCCATGCATCCAACGAGTTTTGGTCGCGGCTGATGACTTCGCGATATCCTCGGCGAGCCTTGGCATAGTTCTCCTCGCGTTGCCAAATGTCGGCGAGTTGGAGTTGGGTGCTAACTGCCGGCTGGCGTCCAGCGGATTTGTCGAGAGTCACCGACTGGTTGAGCATATCTTCAGCTTCCGTGCACTCCCCATCCGCAGCGTAAACTGCTGCAACTGAGGCCAGGAAACCACCGTTCTTTGCGGCAAGAGCATAAACATCCTGAGGCATGGATCGCACGGTAGCTTTGACCTGAGCCAGATTTCGCTGGCGCGCATATGCGCCCACTAGCCCCGCCCATGCAATCGCGTTTCCCGGGTGCAGCTTGGTTGTCTGTTGATAGATTTCGACTGCGCGATCTGCCTTGCCCGCATCCATCAGCATGGCCGCGACTTCAAGTCGCCGATCAAGAGCGTCCGGTGTGTCAGATTGAGCGGCGGTGTCCATCGCTTGACGAAGCATGCGGTCACCTTCTGCAGGCTGATTTGTGCTGTAGAAAGCGAGCGCCATTTCCGAGAGGTAGTCTGAGCGGGTTTCGATTTGTGTTTTCGTTGCAGCCGGAATGCGTTGTGCGGTCTCGAGCGCTGCTTTGGGGTTCTTTGCCGCCATCTGTACTCGCATCAGCGTCAGCCAGTTTTGCGCCTCTGCGGGATTTGCGGTAGTCAGCTGACTGTAGGCGAGTTCCGTTTGTCGGTAATCTCCTTTGCGCTCCGCCGCTCCCGCCAGTCCATGCAGCGCATCGAGAGCGCCGGGCCTGAGGACCAACGCCTGCTGGTAGTCGGCGACAGCGGCATCGGGCCGGTTCTGATCCAGGGCTGTTGCGCCCTGCTGCATCAGGGACCAGAACTTCGCGTTGCGGTATCCCTGCTCTACATCCGCGCGATTAGGCGCTAGCTTGCGCGCCTTGTCGAACAGGCCAACAGCATCATCGAACTTTTTTTCGTCCAAGCGAATGAACGCAAGCCCGGTGATCGCATCCGTGTTATTGGGGGATTGATTCAGCACCTGCTGGAATTGCGCCTCTGCATCGGGCAGCTTTTTCTCGCGCACCGCGGCTTGAGCGATGCCAAGCATGGCCTGTTCGTCACGCGGGTGAAGCGCTAACGCTTGCTGATAGGCGATGATCGCGGCTTCCGGCTGGTTCCGTTGCAGAGCAGTTGAGCCTTGCTGCATCAGCGACCAGAACTTCGCGGTTTCGTATCCTTCGCGGACGTCGGCCCGCTTCGGAGCCAGCGTGCGCGCTTTTTCAAACAGGCTAACAGCTTCATCGAACCGCTTCTGATTCAAACGAACGAAGGCCATGCCCGCAACTGCGTTGGCATCATTAGGCGAACGGCGGAGAACATCTGAGAATTGTGCTTCAGCCGTTCCCATGTCTTTGCCGCGTAATGCCTGGAAGCCGCGCTCCTTGCTGGCCTCTTGTGCCGCATGTTCTTGCTTCTCTTGCAAAGTTTTTTGGATGCCTTGTAATTCCTGATCCGGATAGCGCTGCAGGTAAGCATCAACGAACGTCAGCACTGCAGGGTTTTCCTTTTCCCAGAGAAGCGCTTGACGCCACTGAGTCCTCGCTTCCTCCACGGCGCCAGGATCGCGCAGGGATGCGAGCAGTTGCAGTCCCTCGGTGCGAGTTTTCGGATCGTAAACCAATACTCGCGCCAGCCACAGGCGATAGACTTCGTTGTTCTTGTCTCGTTCTGAAATGCGGCGCAGCTGTGCAATCGCTTTTTCGCGGCCGCCTTTGCTGGCGGCTTCCGTCTCATAGTAAGGTTCGGCCCACTTGCCCTGCGGCGGCTCTCCGCCAAAAACTTCGTTGTAGATCTTCATCGCCTCGTCGGGCTTATGCGCCATCGCCAGACGGCCCGCTTCGTCGAGCCGGTCGCGCTCCTGCGGAGTGAGGATGTGCAGCTTTTCAATCGCGGTGATTTCGGGATCTTTGGGATTGATTTTTCGCAGGCGATCAAGATAGGAACGCTCGTCGTCGGCCTCACCATTCTGTTTGGCGAACCGCGCCAACCCTGCCAGCGCCTCAGTTTGGTTGGGGTTGACCAGAAGAACTTGCTTCCAGTTCTGCGCGGCCAGATCCATGCGGCCACGGGATTCGAGAGAACGGGCTTTACTCAACAAGATGTCCACACCGCCTTGGGTCTGGGCAGCGAGAGACGCAACTTGCAACAGTGCGAACAAGAAAAAAAGAACAAAACGAATAAAGCGGGTCATAGCCAGTCTCCCATTACGTTCTTTCCGCTGCCAGTCTTCGTGCCGCGATACGTTCCGTGCTCTGGTGCAGCCACGCTGCAACCATGAGCGCCAGCAGCGACACGAAGAAGGGGATCAGAAAATAGTTTTCGAACAGGAAAATTCTTGTCTGCTGAACCGGATCCAAGTGGCCAGAGTGGTATGCGAACGTGCCCACTAGGAAAGATTGAAAGCGACCGTTTTGAGCAAGCGCCAGTCCGCCATAAATCGGGCCCTTTTCAGCCGCAGGAGTGAACATGGCCGCTATGGCATCTGGGCTCTTCGGTCCAAGGTGGACAATACTCACAACTGAGCGGTCTGCACGGAAAGGTGAAACGAAGTCTGCGATCGCAACATCGAGCGGCTCTGCCTTTGCCAACAAGTTCGTGAGTTTTTCACGGTCGGCACCGCGAAACGGCCATTCCGGATGCAAGAGTCGCGATGGTTCCTCTCGATTGTTAAGCCGCATTTCCCCGCTCGAAAAGTCGAGAGGCATGTTGCCTGCCCATTCTGTGAGCAGCGGTTGTGACGCCGAGGTGCCCAGCAGAACAAGGTCTTTGTCGCGCACCGAGTCGATGTGGGCGGGGTCGGTAATGGTGATCGCAGTTGCCGGAGAACCAGTCTGTCCGCCGAAGAAGGCCGTCATGTCCAGCAAGGTTTCGTACTCTGCTGCGGTGGGTGCGTTCGAGAGCACAATCGCCGCCCGTCCAAGATCAGGCCAAGCCGTGAATGGGTAGCCCGAATCGGCAAACAGCTCCAACCTGGGTAACACAACCGAGTGCGGAAGCCCACTAAGGTCGAGGGACGAATCTCGATGAATCGCGGCATATCGCCACACGTTCGTGGGCGCGCTGCTGCGTCCGAAATCGAAGTCCACAGTCAGAGTGTTCGTGTATGGCCGGAACCTGCCTGTAGGAAGGCGGACGATCTCCGCGCGTTCCACGGATGAGCTGGCCGGATCCAATCGAATGCTGTCAACATTCTGATCGTTCAGCCGCACGTGGAGCGCAGCATGTGAGCCCTCGGCCACGCCGGCATAGCCAAACTTGAGCAATAGCGGGACCGACTGCTGCGCTTGCAAAAAAAGATCTGGCGGAATTCGGAAGTAGAGATTGACCGAGCCCGCCCCCTTTACTTTCAACCTTTCCTCGGTGGTGTACATTCCGATCGGAGCAGGCCGGTCACTCCTTAGCCATCGCGGAGCGCCGTATTCGTGACGCACAGGCAGATTGATTTCGCTGACAGACGCAGAATCGGCGTGTGCCTGAGCGTTGTTGCGTATCACCAATGCACGGGCCGCCGTCAGCAGATCTTCGGTTCGGTCTCCGGCAACGATTAACAATTTGCCGTAGGGATCTCGCGGATTTTCGCGGATGGCGATCAGTGGGCCGGGGCGGGACGGCAGCGACAGAGACTTGGCTAATTCAGAGTCGCGCAACGTGAATATAACCGCGTTTCCCTCCCCTAGTTCGCCAACCGTAACGGGAAATCGCACTCCGCGGAAATCGGAAAAAATGCCAAACCATGAGGCGACGATTGAGGCAGCTTCCAACGCATTTGTCCCTGGCCGGTCCGCGAAAACTACGGGCAAACTCCAGGAGTGTTGCCCCGCGGAATCAAAGAATGGGATGGGCAAAAGCGCCAAATCATTGGCCAGGGGCAGCCGCGTTCCGCTCAACTTCAGTTCGCTAGTCGGGTTGATCGTGACCCATGGCGCGCGCTTGCGCGTGCACGCGGCACAGGCCCCTTGTAATTGGATGGTAACGGTGTTGTTGGTCGTCAGCAGATCGGTTGGCAGCGACACGTTGGCCCGCGCGTCCGATCCCGGCTGCAGTGGAATGGAGCCAACTCGCGTGCCGTTCAGCCATAGCTCCAGCCAGCTTTCCCCCGGACTTAACATCGGCGCCGCGTAGTGAAGATCGAGCGCGGCGCTGCTGATAATTTTTGTGAGAGGCATATCCAGGAAGAAATTCTGTGAGGCACCAGCGCCGGTCAGCACGATGGTCTTCTGTCCACCCAGTTCTGCAAGTTCATACTGATCGTGGAAGGCCGCTGGTTGAGACGCAGGCTGTGGCACGACGTTCTGAGTTGTAGCTGCATTGGCCGGGTCGGCAGCTGTCGCATCCGGCGTTGCAGCACCCCTCGCCGGAAGGGCCACCAGCGCACAGAGTAATAAGCAGGCAGCGACCGCCGGAGATCGTTCTTTGCTCCGTTGTAGACGCGCCGAATCGCGATCCGGGAGAGGACGACGCGTGAAAATGCCAAGCGACACAATGCAGGCGCCACGCAATGAAAGCCACACGATATGCGCCAAACTTCGTAGCGGATTGTCGATTGCCCGCGAGTCCTGCCAGGAAAGCCAAGCCTCTGGGCGGGAATACACAAGATTAACCAAATACTTCTCTTGCGCTAACGAGAGCTGGGGAAAGCAAAGATGCTGATGTCGCTTGGCAGAGTGCATGACGCGCGCGGGGATTTCGAAACGCGACCCGTTGCCCTCAAAGGCCAGCATCACGGCGGTGCCGCGCGCGAATTTCACAGAGCGTGCGAGGCGGGCGGTTGCCCCCCGGCAGGAGAGTTGCGACGCTACTCCGACTATGCGCTCGCCGTTTGCAACTACCGTAATCGGAGTGCGCACATTGACTCGAACCTGCGACCTTCGCTGGCGCCGTTCCCACGCTACCGACGCAGCGACCGACAAAATGACGATGTTGTAAACCGTCCAAACCGCATTCATGATCACGGTGTCGTGGTGGGCGGGGTCGGAAACGAACCGCCGTTCCGCCATGACCAGGCCCGCCACATTGAGCGCGAGCAATAACAAAAATGGCCAGGCGATGCGCCGGTCAAAGTAGGAACGGCGAACAATGCCACCTTTGCTGGTGACGTTGAATTTTCCCAATCTCGGATTGATCAGCGCCAGCAAAGTCGGAAACAAAATGTAGGGTGCGAGCACCGCCTCGTAGATTTCGTTCCAGAACGAGAACCGGTGACGGAACAGAAGACGCGGCAGTGCAAACAGAAAATGCGTTGTCGCGTTGAAATAGCACAGCCGTTGGGGAAATGACAGTCCGCGCACCAGCAGCGGATTTTCCGTTCGCAGGATCTGCACCATTCCGCGTGCCCAACGGATGCGCTGGCCGATGTGCGCAGCCAAACTCTCTGTCGCCAAACCTGCTGCCTGAGGAATGTTGATGTAGGCGGTGTTCCAGCGCCGTTTTTGCATGCGTAAAGCAGTGTGCGCATCCTCGGTCACGGTCTCCACCGCAATCCCCCGGATCTCGTTCAAGGCCCTCCGCCGAAGCACAGCGCATGAACCGCAGAAGAAGCTCGCATTCCACAGATCATTGCCGTCCTGCACCAGACGATGGAACAGCTCTCCTTCATTGGGAATCTTCCGGAATTGGCCAAGGTTGCGTTCGAACGGATCAGGAGAATAAAAATGATGTGGGGTCTGCACCATCCCCAGTCGGTGGTCCCTCATGAACCAGCCCAGCGTCGCTTGCAGGAATGAGCGCGTGGGGACGTGATCGGAGTCAAAGATGGCGACGAACTCGCCGCTCGTCCGTCCTAGCGCATGATTGATGTTGCCGGCTTTGGCGTGCGCATTGTCGCTGCGGGTAATGTAAATAACGCCGACCGCTGCGGCGAAATCGCTGAATTCCCGGCGGCGTCCGTCGTCAAGCAGGAACACTTTCATCTTATTCTCGGGATAATCGAGAGCCAGCGCCCCAAGAACTGTGGCCCGAACCACACTCAACGGTTCGTTGTAGGTAGGAATGAAAACGTCCACCATCGGCCAACTCTGGGGATTTCCCACCAGCGGCACTGGGCGCCGCTTCAATGGCCGCAAGGTCTGGAAATATCCCAGCACCAGGGTTGCAAACGCGTAGAGCTCAGCACTGAGCAGAAGCAGGACGAAAAACGTGTCCCACTGGTGCAGATGACCGGCGCTAGTCATTCCTTCCCAGGTCTGTATCACTCGCCAGTACCCATAGCGCAGCGTACTGAAAACCGAAATCGCGATCAGCGTCATGGTGACGGTGGCTGCACTCGACGACAAATTCAGCAACAGCGCCAATGCCATCAGCGCGACTCCCATAATCCCCTGTTCCTTCCAGGGCAGTGGCACTACTACGAGCACACCAAGGGCAAACAATCCGACCGGCAAAAGAAGAGTCCACAGGAGAACGTTGCCGATTGAAGCGCGCCCTGCTGGAGCAGGAAACTCCGTCATGGAGCAGCCTCGACGGAATCTGATACGACTGACTCAGGGTGCGGGGAAACGCCTGTAGGCTGCCCTAAGTAGCTTGGGGTAGAGCCGAGATGCCGGCGTTTTGTAAGAAGTTGTTTCATTGATCTGAACACTTTTTCAGGAATTCTGAATCCGACGAATAGGCGGTTTGTTTCAATACTGATGCTGTTCCGGCAGGTCGCGCTGCCCGCGAGGGCCTGCGGTGCACGCCATTAACACAGGGTTCACCTTACGGTTTTCTAAGTCACGAAAATCAGAAATCGCGAGAGCTGTGCATCTCTCCTTGTCATTCTCCGCATCGTTGGAAGTGGGCACGTCCGCTTTGCATGCGCCCACAAACAAAAATGTCGGTGAGCGAAACAAAATGGAAGGAAACTGCAAGGAATGATGAAACGGAACGTGCTCTTGAGTCTATTTCTCCTGATCATGCCGAACACAGCTTGTGTCGCGCAGGATTGGCTAGCGCTGTGGAAAAGTTACACCACAGCGTTCATGGACAATCAGATCCGCGTGATTGATCACGATGTCGGCGACCGCACTACGTCGGAGGGCCAGGCCTACGCCATGTTCTTCGCCCTCGTTGCGAATGATCGTTCGCGCTTCGACGCACTGCTTCATTGGACCGAGATCAACCTGGCATCGGGCGATCTGACGTCCCATCTGCCGGCCTGGTCTTGGGGTCGAGGCCCCAACGACAAATGGGGCGTGCTCGACGGAAATTCCGCCTCAGACGCCGATTTGTGGATGGCGTACACGCTGCTCGAGGCCGGCAAGGCGTGGAACGAAGCGCATTACAGATGGCTCGGAACCGCATTGGCCAAACGGATCGCGACAGAAGAAGTGGTCCAGATACCGGACTTCGGCGCCATACTTCTGCCGGGAGCAAAAGGTTTCCACAATGGAGATTCGTACCGGCTCAATGCGAGCTATCTGCCACTGCAACTTTTTCTCAGCCTTGGGCACGAACTCGGGGACGGGCCGTGGCAGCAGATTGCGACACAAATCCCAGCGGTGGTAGGCGGCTCGGCCCCGCAGGGATTCGCATCGGACTGGGTGGAGCTCAAGCCGGGCAAGGGTTTCACGCCATTGCAAATAGGAAGCTATGATGCCATTCGAGTTTATCTCTGGGCCGGCATGCTCGACTCGGGAAGCCCAGGGCGAGACGGAATGTTGAAGGCGCTCTCGGGAATGACGCGATATCTACACAACAACGCGGTGCCGCCATCGAAGGTGAAGCCTGACGGGAGTATCGGGGATGCAAAGAGTCCGGTTGGGTTTTCCGCCGCCTTGCTGCCCTA
>WNFO01011947.1_pt1 | contig 12015 bp, 11 predicted proteins | sample 5400251 | NCBI WGS metagenome assembly WNFO01 (sample SAMN13153354, study PRJNA577476) | soil metagenome | isolation source: 100 cm saprolite under Madrone tree | place: USA:California | collected 2016-06-14
GCAGTGATTCACCGCCGCGCAGTGATCCACCGCCGCGCAGTGATCCGCCGCCGCGCAGTGATCCACCGCCGCGCAGTGATCCACCGCCGCGCAGCGATCCGCCTGCACGTCATGACGAGGCGCCTGCGCGCTCCGATTCAGCGAGGCCCGAGCGCGATAAGCCACCGCGTCGTTAAATCCGACGCACTTTTGTACGGTTTATATTAGCTGCGTTGGATTTCTGGTTAGCGTGGATACTGCTGGCGATTCGCACCTGACGAGAGCGAATGGGGACTAAGAGGAGTGAACAGGCACGATTTACTATTCACGGTTTTTTGGTTTGACTGCGAGCCGGGGTACGGTTCGTGGTTTGTTGTCCATGTCCGCGCGTACCTCGCCGATGCGGTACGCGCCCATCTTTTGATAAAAGCCTTCAGCGTTTGGGTCTGAAGAGATTTCAACTTCTGAAACATTGAGTGCGCCCGCGCGCTGCATGGCGTGCAGAAAAAGTTCCTTGCCCACGCCCGTGCCAATGTATTTCGGTGCTACCCACAGATGTTCCAGCTCCGCTTTGTCGTTGCGCACCGCCAGCGCATAAAAGCCGCGCACGTCATCGTCGCCGGCCATCAAGTACACGTCGTTCGCATTTACAAAATCATTTGAGATGGTGAGTTCACTTTCCCAATGTTTGATCCAATGTTCGGGATAACCCCAATAACGTTTCGCGTCGTGCGCGATGTTCGTCAGCGTCGCTACATCCTCAGCAGTTGCTCGTCTGATCATCAACAATTCTCCGAAACAAATTCTCATTTAGTTCTCGTAATGCGAACGGCGAAAGTTCTGACAGAAGCAATTCTGTCGCACGAACATTAGCTGAAACGTTTGCGCTGCGGGAAGAAGATCAGTATTGGCAGGAACTACGCCGGGTAGGACCAAAACTTCCTTAAGACGATGCTGCTTCGCTGGCTGCTGCGGGCGCCGTCTCGTCGTGGTGTTCAGTCGTGTACAAGCGGAGGATGTCCTGTCCCTGACGCGAGCGCGGATCGATGGTGCGGACATGCTTGCGGCCCTGCATTTCCCAAATAGCCGTTACCACGCCGTCTTTCTCTACGGCGTGATAGGAAATCTCCTCGGTGCTTGCGGGTGCGGCTGCTGCGCTCTCGTTGGATTCAACAGCTGCGCCGGCAGTCTGGTTGGCGCCAACCTCCGCGGTGGCGGTCTCGTTTGTATTAACCGCTGGTTCGGCACTCACGGCGTCGCCAATGGCGGTCTCGTTCTCAGACATCTTTCGGTGGTACTCCTCTTAGAAAATTCGAACTCTTAGCTTGTCTTTGTTGGTTTCCCGAATTGTTGCACACGCCCGCGCCAGTGTCCAACAGGAGTGGCATAGACTTTAGTCTGTGGCTTCCTCAGCAGCCACAGACTGAAGTCTGTGCCACCCTACTCGGTCACGCGCGCATCGCCAGCGCAACCTCAACGGCTTTACGCGGAACGACGACGCCCCAACCCTGTCTTTCAATTTCAACGGCCGGTACGCGTTCCGCTGTATCGATCAAAATTCGTTTCACCCGCTGCGGCGTCAGTGCGGGATTGGCTTCCAGCATGCACGCCACTATCGACGCGACGATGGGAGATGCGAACGAAGTTCCATCGACATACTTATAGTTTCCATTGATCACATTGCCTTCGCGCAACTTGATGGTGATCAACTGTCGCAGCAAGGGAACCGGCAAGTCGCGCGCGCCGTCAAGGTCTTTGTCGACGCCGGGACTGCATTCAATGATTGCCTGTAGCTCATCATCGGCAGCGGCATCGAGCGCAGAATAGAGTTGCGCCTGATCCGCAGTTGGAGTGGAAGGAAGAATCGGTGCGGCCACCCAAATTCCAGGCGCGATGAGCTCGGGCTTTTGCAGGCCGTCGATGGTTGGTCCATAAGACGAGCGGTACATACCGCGCTTGGCGCGGTCCAGTGAATTCTGATCGTCCAGTCCACCCACTGAAATAGCGGCCGGCGAGCTCGCCGGCGGCAACACTGGATGGCCCGGCGCCATACCGGCGTTACCGACTGCGCAAACTACGATCATACCCGCGCGCACTGCCCGTTCAACGGTCTGGCAAAGCGAATTCTCGAGATATGTTTGTTCCAAGTCGCCACCTGCGGAAATGTTAACCACGCGAATGCCAAACTCCTCAACGTGAGCGATGATCCACTCGAGACCTTGTTGAATGTTTTTTTCCGGAATGCGACCGGTGCGCCCAACCTTGACCAGGACGACTTTCGCATCGGGAGCGATGCCGCGATAAAAACCTTCCGAGAGGTGACCGTTTCCCGCTGCCACCACGGACGTCATCATTCCATGCCAACTGGCAACATCGCTTGTCCTAAGCGCGGTCACATCCTCGTCTGGTGAAAAGATGTTGTGATACGCGACGATCCGGTCTTCCGGTTTTGTCAGATCGTCATGCGCGTAGAATCCGGAATCGAGAAAAGCGATCGTTACTCCGCGTCCGGTGAACGCTTCATGCGCATCCATGCGCAAAGGCGTCGGCAGGACGTAGTCGTTTTGATCAAATACCGCGACGTGAGATTCGACCTGGGCTTTCGCCCTTTTCAAAAGCTCCAGACACTCGGCGCAAATCGCGGTTGGTTCCTTCCTGGGAGCGTTCGCGTCCACCAGTGCCTTCAATTCGGCGCCGGCCGGCGTTGTAAGATCCTGCGAACCGCGCAAGCGGCCGCAGAAGTCACACGCGCTCGCGAGATTTTTTTCTTCAATAGCGGTGGTTGGAGTTGAAATTAATGGTTCAGACATTGCTGCGCAGTTTACTCGATTCGCGAAGGAATTCAACGGGCCATGCGCCTTATCGTAAAGCAAACTGTTAGTTTTGCGAGGACTCATTACCACTCAACTCGAAGGGCTGGCAGCCGACGCAAACTAACAGTTTGCTTTACGATTGGGACGACAATCCAGAGTTGTGCCTGCGGCGCGCCGCGTGTAAGGTATTGTCCGAAAACATTCCAGACTAATAGGCAACTTTGCGACCGATGGCCCAGGAAAATTCCAGTGTCGCCGATCTCTTCCGTCGCGCGCAGGCGCTGCGACGCGAAAGGCCGCAGGCATCATACAAAGAGATCAAGGAACAGCTGGTTAAAGAGTTTACCGGCCAGCCTTTTCCGTCTCTTCTTAATCTGACCATTCCCGAACAGGACGCGCGCGCTCCCGAAGAAGACTGGACCGCGGGACTGCCACTGGTGCGTCGCGGCATCCAGTTTCAGGATTGGTAAGAGATTGCAAACGGAATCATTTTGAGTTTAGAGCAGACGGAAAACTATGAGAGCCAGCGCGGCCCTGAGGGTGACCGCGATGATTGGCACCATCGATCCGTCGGCATCGAAGAACCTACCAAAAAAGCAATCGGCAAGTGGATGCCGGAAGAGCTGATGAAGCTGGCTGAAAGAAACGTAAAGAAGTAACGCCGTAAATCGATCTCAGAATTGAGACTGCAAAACGGAGCACGTTGTGGACAATCATTCCCAACTGATGACGACCTTTCCGTTGTTTAAGGGATTCACCGAAAATGGCACGAAGAGGCTGCTCGACGCCGGTGAGGTCACGCAACACGCGCCGGGCGAACTGTTACTGAAAGAGGGCGACACAGCCGAATTCGTGTTGCTGTTGTTAACGGGCAAGCTGGAAGTTTTTGTCCAGCGCCTGGGAAAAGATCTGGTGCTGACCGAAGCGGGGCCGGGCGCAATACTGGGCGAGCTGGCTGTCTTGTGCGGCATTCCGCGCTCGGCTTCGGTGCGCGCAAAAGATGCGTCGGTTATATTGAAGTGGTCCGACGAAGCATTTCGTTCCTTGTTGTTGCGCGATCATTCATTGTCGCAGCGAGTTTTCAGCGGGGCGCTGCGCACTCTGGTTGATAAAGAACGTTCGCTGATCGATTCGCTAATCGCCGCGCAAACGCCAGCATAGTTGAACCAGTTCGTTTTATTTGGAGTGTAAATGAGTTTTCTCGATAACCTGATTGGCGATCCCAAGTATCAAGCAAACGCACCGCGTCAGCCTGAAGAAGTTGCGGATGTAGATATCATCAGTCCCGACACTCAACGCGAAAACCGCATTCCGCCCGGACAATCGCGCACCAAAAAATGGCCAGTGCTCGATGCGCACGGCACGCCGGAAGTTGACCTGGCGACGTGGTCGTTCGAAGTTGGCGGCTTAGTCGAAAATCCGCAGCAGTGGTCGCTTGATGAATTCATGCAACTGCCGGCGGTGAAGGTTTACGCCGACTTTCACTGCGTCACGCGCTGGTCGCGGTTGGACAATGTTTGGGGCGGCGTGGCGGCAAAAGAAATAGCGAGACTTGCCGGAGTCAAACCGGAAGCAAAATTTGTTTTGGCACTCGCTTACGATTACGGTTGGACCACCAACGTGCCCATCGAATATTTCCTTAAAGAAGACTCGTTGTTTGCCTGGTCTCATGATGGTCAGCCCATTCCACCCGAGCACGGTGGACCAGTGCGTTTGATCATTCCTCAGCTCTACGCCTGGAAGTCAGCCAAGTGGGTTAAGGGCGTGCGCTTTCTCGAACATGATCAGGCTGGCTATTGGGAGGAAGGCGGCTATCACATGCGCGGAGTACCTTGGGGCCCGGGCGACGGCGAACGCTTCCGCTGGTCGTGATCCCACAATTCCTTTTGACAGAATTTACACGATTAACAAGATTGCTCCGACTGAGCGGCTTTTATGTAAATCCTGTAAATCTTGTCTATAACTGCTGGTATCAGTTGATGAAATTGGTGAATGCAAACTAGTACTGTTCCCAAAGACGCCGCCGCTGTAATTCTCCTTCGTCACCAGACTAATCCAGACAACCCTGAAGTCTTTCTCGTCAAGCGCAGCGAGAAGCTGGCATTTCTTGGCGGCTATCATGCTTTTCCCGGCGGCCAGTTTGATGCGACTGATGCTGATGCGCCCGTTGAAAATTGTCCTGACGAGGAAACGCGCGCGGCGATTAGTTGTGCTGCTCGTGAATTGTTTGAAGAAACTCAGATCCTCGTGGCTCGAGGCGGAGACGCGCTGACGAAAGGTCAACTCGAGTCACTATTTGATGATCTTCACTCGGGACGCATGACGTGGCCTGCACTTTTGAATCACTATGAACTTCGTCTTGATGCAAGCGATTTTACTTTGGTCGGTCGTTGGGTGACGCCGCCATTTAGCGCGCGACGGTTTGATACGTTGTTCTTTCTGGTTAAGTGTCCCGCCAAACAGAACGCGCGCATCGATGCAGACGCGGAATTAGAGAGTGGCGCATGGATCGCAGCCAATGAAGCCGTGGGACGCTGGGAACGTTCCGAGATTCTGGCAGTGCCGCCAGTGCTGCATGCGTTGAAAACTTTGGCGGGAGGTCTGACTGACGATCTGGTTCAAAGATTTCTATCGGCGCCGAATGCGCAGGGTGAACCCGTCCGGCGCATTGAGTTTCGACCCAACTACATCTGTTTTCCGGTGCGCACACCGACAAAGCCGCCGGCGACTCATACCAACTGCTACTTGATCTATACGTCGCAGGAACTTCTGATTATTGACCCCGGCTCGCCTTATGAAGATGAGCAACAAGCGTTGGCACGGGCTGTTGACGATCTGGTTGGCGAAGGCCGCAGCGTGCGCGAGATCGTTCTTACGCACATGCATCCGGATCATGTGGGTGGAGTGAATGCCCTCAAAAAGCATTTGGGCGAACAAACGAAAGTTGCGGCCCACAAACTGACTGCCGAGCCGTTAACCGAAACCATTCGAGTCGATCGCTTGATCGAAGACGGCGATTTAATCAATTTGAAAGGTTCACCTGAAATCAGCTTGCGGGTGATGCATACGCCTGGACACGCCCGCGGTCACCTTTGTTTTCATGAAGAGCGAACGGGCACGCTTATTTCGGGTGACAACATAGTCGGACTTGGTTCAGTGCTAATCGAACCCAGCGAAGGAAACATGCGCGACTACCTCGATTCGCTGCGGCGCATGCGCGCGTTGCCGAATCTTGCCGTAATCTTTGGCGGACATGGACCGGCAATCGCCAATCCTTACACAAAACTTGACCAATACATTTCCCATCGACTGGAACGTGAGCAAGACATTCTGCAAGCAGTACGCGAAGGCGCGGCGACGCCTCAGGATATCGTCGCGCGCGTTTACACGGACGTCTCTCCTAAAGCCCACGCGATGGCCGAACAGGCTGTGCTCGCACACCTGGAAAAACTTGTGGATGAAAAGCTGGTGCAGAAGAGTTCCAAGGGGCGTTTCCTTCCAGGTAACTAAGCAGTAATGGCCGGCATCTCTGTGCGTTCTCTTGTGCCTCCTGTGGCTTTTGTGGGTCGACGAATACGGAACCGGGAGCCGTAGCGACCGGGTCGGGGAAGGGTTGGGTTCAACGTCATTATCAGCGGTGGTTTGGCGATCTATTAAAGGGAGGTGTTCTTATCGCAAGGTCAGACCCGGTCGCTACCGCTCCCGGTTCCGTATTCGCCGACCCACGGCAAGGCATAGTTCCGATTCCCCGGTGACTCGCGTAAGATATTCTCATCCCCCGGATTTCGATTCCAAAATCAAGCACTTGTTAAATTCTATGAGCAGTCCTAAAACTTTTCGTGAATTACCACAAACGTTTGGTGAACTTAAAACGAGCGGGTACCAAAGCGTCTCAGTCAAAGACGAATTGCGCGCGAACCTGATAAAGAAGCTCAAGCGCAGCGAAAAACTCTTTCCCGGCATCGTCGGTTACGATGAAACCGTTATTCCCCAGCTCGTCAATGCCATCCTGGCGAAACACAACATCATTTTGCTGGGACTCAGAGGCCAGGCCAAGAGCCGCATTATTCGGCAGTTGACCGAGCTGCTCGACGATCACATTCCGATCATCGCCGGCTCCGAAGTGAACGACGATCCGTTTCATCCGATCTCGGCTTACGGACGTCAGACATTGGGACTACACGGAGACGCTGCCCAGATTGATTGGATTGATCGCGATTCGCGGTTTGTCGAAAAGCTGGCGACACCTGACGTTACGATCGCAGACATCATTGGCGACGTCGATCCGATCAAGGCCGCCAAGGGCGGCCACCTTCTAAGCGATGAGTTGACCATTCATTACGGCCTACTGCCGCGCGCCAACCGCGGCATCTTTGCCATCAACGAACTGCCGGACCTGGCGGGTAAGATTCAGGTCGGACTTTTCAACATCATGCAGGAAGGCGACGTGCAGATTAAGGGTTACCCGGTGCGCCTGCCGCTGGACGTGATGCTGGTCTTTTCCGCCAACCCGGAAGATTACACGGCGCGCGGTAAGATCATCACGCCGCTCAAAGATCGCATCGGCACTGAGATCACCACTCACTATCCAACTGAAATTCAAACCGCCGTGGAGATTACTCGTCAGGAAGCGTGGGTCACTCGCGACGGATTGAAGGATCGGCTGCACGTCCCGGACTTCATTCGCGAAGTCGTCGAGCAAATTGCTTTCGAGGCGCGCGATGACAGTCGTGTAGATAAACATTCCGGTGTTTCCCAGCGCATGCCGATCACGGTGATCGAGTCGGTCATCTCAAATGCCGAACGTCGCGCACTCTTGACTGAAGAAGAAGAAATTGTGCCGCGTATCTCCGACATCTATGCGGCAACGCCTTCGATGACCGGCAAGATGGAACTCGAATATGAAGGCGAGCAGATTGGCGCCGGTCGCATTGCGAAAGATTTAATCAAGCGTGCAGCCGGCGAGATCTTCGAGGGCTACTTTGTCGGCATCGACTTTGCACAGACGGTGCAATGGTTCGATCAGGGGAATAATTTGCGCCTGGCAGATACGGCAGCGGCAGAGGAATGCAAAACGTTTCTCGAAGCCGTGCCGGAGTTAATCGAGACAGCGCTCTAATTCCGTTTGATTTCAAAAAGTCGGACCAGGCGAAAGTTGTGGCCGCTTGCGAGTTGGTGCTGGAAGGGCTCTATGCGGAGAACAAGATCAGCCGCAATGAAGAGGGGGGCTACACGGCCGTGACGAAAGCGAAAAAAGATCGCCGCGGGATGATTTACGATGATCTCACTGAGACTGGCAAGTACAGCTAGGAGAATTTTGCCGCGGATTAACGCGGATACACGCGAATCAGAAAAATCACCCAAAACATGCCGCTTGGAGGCTTTCACGATGAGGGAGAAAGATAGCGGCCTAAAACATCGCGACTTAACGCAAAAGATTATTAGGATTTTCTACGAGGTATACAACGAACTTGGTCACGGTTTTCTTGAGTCTGTTTACGAAACAGCATTTGAGATGGCTCTGGTATCGAAGGGAATAAATGTGCTGACGCAGATTGAAGTTCCGGTTTGGTTTAGAGGAAAGAAAATCGGAGACTTTACTGCCGATATGCTCGTGGAAAAAAGCGTGCTGCTCGAGTTGAAAGCCGGAAGTCAACTGAATCCAGCGCACGAGGCTCAATTGCTAAATTATCTTCGGGCGACGGAGATAGAGGTTGGCATGCTACTCAGTTTTGGCCTTAAACCTGAATTCAAACGGCTGGCCTATGACAACACCCGCAAAAAACGAGGGGACCGTCCAAGCTTATTAACAACTCTTCTAACACCAGAGGACTTTTCTGATTCGCGCTAATCCGCGTTCATCCGCGGCTAAATCATGAAGTTCACTCGTTACTCAAGATTCAAAGGCCTCGACGTTTCCGGGATCAATCTCGGCGACTTGATGGAAGGTCTGTCCGATTCGCTGCTCGATTCCGGTTACGATGACGATTACTACTGGACGCGTCAACGCCAGCCACTGGATACATCATTGGATGCGCTGCGGCGCGCGTTGTTGCAGGCCTTGATGGACCAGGGACTTTTGAATGAGTTTCAGATTCAGGAGATGCTGGCAGACAACGAAGGCAAGTTTAAGGGTTCAATGCTCGAGGAAATGCTCAACCAGTTGATCGAGCGTCTGGTTGAAGAAGGTTACCTGTCACTTAAAGAAGAGCCGGCCCGGCAACCGCAACAACCGCGAGGCGGCCCCGGCACTCCCGAGGTATCAGAACCTCTGCCGCGTAACGTCAAATTTGAAGTCACGGAAAAGGGTCTGGATTTTCTCGGTTACAAGACGCTCAGAAACCTTTTGGGCAGTTTGGGGAAGAGTTCTGTCGGTCGTCACGATACATCGCATCTTTCTACCGGCATCGAAGCGGCGGCTGCCAGCAAGCCTTATGAATTTGGCGATACGATCAATCTCGATGTGAATACGACACTGCTTTCGGCAATTCAACGTGAAGGCCTAACCGTTCCGCTCAACCTTGAATACAGCGATCTGCACGTGCACCAATGCGACTACCAGTCGTCGTGCGCAACGGTAGTCATGCTCGACTGTTCGCATTCGATGATTCTCTACGGCGAAGATCGTTTTACGCCGGCGAAGAAGGTTGCGCTCGCGCTGGCGCATTTGATTCGCACTCAGTACCCGGGCGACTCACTGAAGATAGTGCTGTTCCACGATAGTGCTGAAGAGTTGCCCCTGGCCAAACTTGCCGTCACGCAGGTTGGGCCATATCACACCAACACAGCGGAAGGGTTGCGCTTGTCGCGTCGCATTCTGCAAGCGCAACGTAAAGAGATGAAACAGATTGTGATGGTGACCGATGGCAAACCAACGGCATGCTTTGTTGAAGGCGACTTCGCCGTCGCCTCTGGCGCAAGACATACGGGCGGGACGCCCGCGCTCCCAGCTACGCGGCGAATTTACAAAAACTCAATGGGCGGCGATCCGTTTGTAATGGAGGCCACCTTCAAGGAAGTCCAGGCCTGCCGCAAAGCCGGCATAATGATCAATACGTTCATGCTGGCCAGCGACTTTTATCTGGTCGAGTTCGTCAAGCAAATGACGGCAATGACCAATGGAAAGGCCTATTTCGCAAATCCCGCTAACCTCTCTCAGTTCGTTTTGATAGACTTTCTTCGACGACGAACCAGCCGGGTTCGTTAAATGCATTCGCTGCGGCCGGGAACGCGCAGCGGTCGAACCTAACGCCAACGAAACATTAATACCCTTGCCAACCAGTGGAGGCGGATTGGAACCTGACAACCCGATAGCCATACTTCGTCTGCCGCGCCGCATTCTCACTGCCTATAGCGTCCTGATCGCGGGCCTACTCGGCACCATCGTCCTCGGCACATATCTAAACAAAACGTTCCTGCCCTACACGCTTACTGCGGGCGTCATAATAAGTTTACTTCTATTCGGTCTGGCACATTTGCAGACGCGCGCGCGCACCGCCGCTGAAAGGTCCGCCGGCAAACTTCAGCTTTCCGAAGCAACCGTCAGAAACATGCTCGCCGAGCGCGAGCGCGCGGAAAAAGCGCTGAAAGAGAGTGAAGAGCGCTATCGCGACCTGGTGGAAAACGCGAACGACATCGTCTACACCATGGATCTAAATGGCAATCTCACTTCGATTAATAAAGCTGCGGAACTTATCTTCGGTTATGAGCGAACGGAGTTGCTGGCAAAGAACCTGGCCGAATTTATTACCCCTGAATCGATGGAGACTACGCGTCATATGCTTGAACGCAAGCTGCTCGGCGAGGAACGAACAAACTATGAAATGGACATTCGGTCCCTCGATGGCCGCACGCTGACTCTTGAAATAAGCAGCAAGCTGATGCTGAAGGATGGCAAGCCCGCCGGCATTCAAGGCATCGCGCGCGACATCAGTACGCGGCGTCGCGCCGAAGAGACACTGCGGCAAGCAGATCAGCGCGCCCTCTCAACCTATGAACGTTTGCTCGAACGAGTTTCCGGCCTGGCACAAACGTTCGGCACTGCCAGAGACCTGGCGGCAATCTTTCGTGCGTTAAGAGAGTTCACGCTCGTTTCCGTTCCCTGTCAGGGGCTGTTTGTTTCTCTTTACGATCCGATTCGCGACGTGCGCACAGCTTGTTATGGCTGGGCGGACGGAGTTGAACTTGACACTTCGCAACTGCCGCCCATGCCGGTTACTTCAAGCGGGCCCAACAGCCGCGCGGTGAGAACGAACCAGGTTGTAATTACCAGCGACTACATGAATGAGACTCGCGGGCACCCGGCGGTGTTGGTGGGACCAGACAATGGCTTGCGGCCACAATCTTCACTGTCGGCCCCGATGTCTGTGATGGGTCGCGTCATCGGCACCATCGAAGTGCAAACGTATGACCAGGCTGCCTACGGAGAAGAACATGCGACCGCCATGCGCATGGCGGCAAACCTGGCGGCGGTCGCGATCGAAAACGTACGCCTGCTGGAACGTGAGAGCACGGCGCGTGCTGCTGCCGAAGAATCCAATCGCTTGAAAGATGAATTCCTGGCGACGGTTTCACACGAACTGCGCACGCCGCTAACCGCAATACTTGGCTGGTCGCGAATGCTTGAAGGTGGCCTGGAAACTGAGATGGCCGAACGCGCCATCGAGACGATCAAGCGCAACGCAAAAGCTCAGGCGCAGATCATCGATGACATTCTGGACGTCTCGCGCATCATCACGGGGAATCTTTACCTTGAACTTCATCCCATTGAGCTCGCGTCAGTTTTGGACGCGGCCGTGAATGTCGTGCGTCCGACGGCGGAAGCCAAAGGCATTCAGATCGAATTTGATTTTGCGCGTGAACCGACCGTTGTTTCGGGTGATGCAAATCGTCTGCAACAGGTCTTCTGGAATCTGCTATCAAATGCAGTCAAGTTCACTGCGCCCGGCGGCAAGGTGCGGCTGTCGCTACGTCAACTCGATTCTGAAGTGGAGATTGAAATAGCGGATACCGGCCAGGGCATTGATCCGGAGTTTTTGCCTTTCGTCTTCGATCGATTTCGCCAGGCCGACAGCACGTCGACTCGTCAACACGGCGGTTTGGGGTTGGGACTCGCAATCGCTCGTCATCTGGTAGAAATTCACGGCGGACATATCAGCGCGGCTAGCGACGGTGACGGCAAGGGAGCGACTTTCCGCTTGCGCCTGCCGCTGATCGGATCGCT
>WNFO01018488.1_pt1 | contig 12015 bp, 12 predicted proteins | sample 5400251 | NCBI WGS metagenome assembly WNFO01 (sample SAMN13153354, study PRJNA577476) | soil metagenome | isolation source: 100 cm saprolite under Madrone tree | place: USA:California | collected 2016-06-14
TGGTTTCGTCCACGTGCCCGTATCTTCTATTGTGACGACGTACTCGATCGTGTCTGGACCGGTGCGCGTCCAGCGTTCGGTCAAATGCCGGTTCTCGCGAGATCCCATGAAGTCGGACTTGGAGCTGAAATTGGTGACATCGACCACCAGCGTTTCGCCCTCCCATCGGGCGCGCGAATCGCCAAAGCGCTGCTGGATATTGCGCGGAAGATGCGGGCTGCCGTCGACCGGGATAATGCGCTGCCACCCTTGCCCCTGTCCCACGTCATAGAAAATCGACACGGATCCCGGAGACTGTACGATGCGCCGGAAGCCGCCGAAATCAGGCAGCACCGCGGCCATGCAACGCTCCGACATGCTGCGATCCTCCGGATTATCGACTCGATTGATGTTGGCGGTGCTGTAACGCGGAGGAACTTCCGCTTGCCTCGGTGACGGCGGCCCATACTTTCCGCCTCGACAGCCCTGTTCCTTGTTTTTGCAAGTGTCCGTAGCCTGCAGAAGAGCAAGCCGGTACTCGCGTTCTGCGGCCATCTGCTTCTGGATGTCCGGTGTCAACGGAGGAGTTCTCCCGTCCGGAGGGTCCACAATCAGAGAGGTGCGGCGGCCGGTACGCTTGATAGACATGAACACCTGGTTGTATGCGCCGGCGACGTCACGTTCGGAACCCCTCTCCCCGCGAGGCCGAAGTTCGATCGTTGCGCGTTCGGCATCGAGGGCTGCCCTTTCTTCATCCGTAAAAAATTCCTTCCCGGCATACTTGGCCGGTCGTTGCAATGGTGTTTGATGCTCGTCCGTCCAGATTCCCTGCAGGTTGGGTTCGCCCCACGGAGTCTTGAGCCCAGCCGTGGGCGTCGACGTCTGGTCCGCGACGGCGAATCTGAGGAGCACGATCACGGCTAGCAGGACGGCGAACACTCCAATCACTAGGAGAATTGGTCTCCTCATCTCACTACCTCCTGTTGCTGGTCGATTCGTTTTGTTATACGCCCTCACGGTTGAAGTGTCAAAAATTAAACCGTGCGCAGTTTCTACTTCGGATGTTTTGCGAAAGACGTTAGATCGGCCGTCAACGTGTTATCTGGTCGCACGTGTCCGGCCAGCCTTCGCTGCAAGCAAGCGCATACAACGCGGACGGCGTTCGATCGGTTATTGGCGCCTTGCTGCCCCGTAAGATGATCGGATAGTCCTGGAGAGTCGGTGAGGCAGGTTGTGCGTTACCACTGCCGGTGACTAGACGGTTGACGTTGCCGCACGCCGGCAGAAACCCGAGGTCGCATCCGCGCTCGAGCCACGCCACCGCGGCTATTCGGTCGAGCTCGCGTTCAGCTTGCAAGATCCCGAGCTCGTTGCACGCCCAGCCTGACCCTTGCCGGCAAAAGTTCGCGTGCAGGCCCTCCAGGTACGGGCACGCATATGGCCGATCTTCCCGGCAGGCCCGCTGCCAGAAGGGCACAAACTGTCCGGGGTGTTTGTCACCAACACCCTGCACGGCGCTCATCATCGCAAACACGATCGTCCAAAGGGTGATGTACGCCAGGTTACGCTGCCGTCCCCTGAGCGAGCGGCCGAATCCCGATGGGTCGAACCAACGAAGCAGCCCCGATCCCGCGGCCCGATCGATCAACTGGATCATGACGTTCAATATCGGAACGGGCAACAGCTTATCGTAGAACTCCGGCGCCCCTGCGCTCTGCAGCGCCTGGTAGACGGCGACGTTGCCGAGTCCGTAGAGTGCGCCGAAGATCATGCGTCCCAGCTCCGTACGGGGCGCGGTGGACGGATCGGTGAACAAGAGGTGCATTCCAAAAAAGACCGATATCGGGATATACGAATCGAAGAAGAAATAGACGCCGGTTGCGCCGTAGTACGCGAGGCCAAATAAATAGGTGGTCACCACTGCCGACATCGTCATCGTCGTGACGCCGAAGAGGTACTGCGCCGGCAGCCCGATCAGGAATATAAACAGGTACATGTGCGGCGGGTAGAACTGTGTGATCGCGATTTCCTTGCCCCACGTGATGTCCGTTGTTCCTGTCAGGATGAGCGCCACCGAAAACACCATCAGAGAAAACGACGAGGGATTGAAGAGGTGCGTGTTCCGTCCCTGCTTGTTCCACCGGATTAGCTCTTTTGCCGCGAAGCCGAGGGCCAGCATCATGAACTGGAAATAAAACCAATCCGGCTTGAACCAGAGGAAGAGGTTCGTACTGAAGACGATCGGAAACGGAAGGAAGCCGAGTGTGCAGGTATCCCGCCTCGACCAGGACAGTAGCAGGTCGAAGGCGTAGGCGAATACCAATTGCGCGATCACCAGGTAGTACCAGTCGTATACCTGCCGCCAGTACCAGCCCCAGTATGCAAAGATCGCCGTCTGCAGACATGCCTGCAGGTAGTGCTGCGGCCGCGGAACGAACTCTAACGTGAGCCTTCGACCCCGCCGCCATGCCGATGGGAACAGCACCGCGCTCCATGCCAGCAGCACGGCCGCGGCGCCCATGAACGACCAGAACAGCCGCGGGTTCGCCCGAACCTGGTCGATGAGTCCGAACAGGACGAGACCGAACATGAAGACGAATGCGATGCTGAACCCGCGCAAAGGTGACAAGTGAATGGAGCGCGGTGCAGGCTCGGTCTTTAGTTCAATCACACTCATGGAGAAATCAGTCTAGCCGCGAATTATGCGGATTACGCGAATGGGACGCGAAAGATTCTTGTCTGGCCAACCGATGCCTGTGTTTCGCGTCCCATTCGCGTAATCCGCGTAATTCGCGGCTAACAAACGTGTCCAAAAAAGCACGAATCTACAGAATAGTAGTGGAGAATGCTGTCAGCTTGACATTCATCCAACGTGGATTATCATGACGGCATCTTCCTTGATAGACAAGTCGGCACCAGGAGGTCTGAAATGAGAAACCGACTGCTCGGTGTGTTTGCCGTTGCAGCAGTGGTCATAGCTACGGCTGGGCTACTGCGAACGGTACGCATGCCCGCCGAGGACCGGACGCCGATAGCAGTAGCGAGTCCAGGGCCGGCACCCAGAACTCCGTGGGGCGAGCCCGACCTGCAGGGCATTTGGACCGACCCGTATCAAACACCGCTGGAACGGCCTGCGCAGTTTGCGGCGAAGGATGCGTTCACAGATGACGAGAGAGCCGCACTCGATAAGCAGAGAGCAGCGATCCTGCGCCGGGACCAGCGTCTGGAGCGCGGCAGCGAACGTGATGTCGCCGGCGCATACAACGCTGTATTTCAGTCCGTAAGACCGACTGGAAAGCGAACGTCGCTGGTTGTCGATCCGCCCGACGGCCGGATTCCCGCGTTGACGCCGGAGGCGGCAACGAGGAGCAAGACTGAAAACGAATACAGGCTGGCAATGCTCGAAGCCACTGAAACGTGCAAGAACAAGGAACCCGCCTGCAGCGGAGGAAAGTATGGGCCGCCGTCACCGAAAAGGGCAGAAATGCCTCCCTTCTACAACACGGGACGTATCAATCGGAATGACGGTCCGGAGGACCGCAGCATGACAGAGCGCTGCATGGGCGCTCTGCTGCCCGATTTTGGCGGGTACCGTCGAATCGTGCAGTCTCCAGGATCGGTATCCATCTTCTACGACACGGGCCAGGGGCAAGGCTGGCAGCGCGTGATCCCCGTGACCGCGAGCCCGCATCTGCCGCCTTCTATCCGAGAGCGTTTCGGTGATTCTCGCGGACGCTGGGAAGGCAACACACTGGTCGTAGACGTCACCAACTTCTCACCAAAGTTCAGCTACCGGGGCGCTCGCGAAAAACTGCACCTGGTGGAACGCTGGACCCGGCTCGATGCAACCAAGATCGAGTACTCCGTCACCATCGACGATACGACGACATGGATACGACCGTGGACCGTGAAACAGGAATTGATTCGCCAGGATGAGCAGGCAAACCGAATCTACTACGAACCGCGCTGTCACGAGGGAAACTTTGGCTTGCCGACCATGCTTCTTGGCGCTCGCGCCGAAGAGCGCGCTTTTGCAAGGGGCGCGGGTCCCGATCCGGCCACAAAGGATACCGCGACAGATTTTGGGAATGAAGGCGGCGCAGATGTCTTGACGGGGAACGGAGGAGGGATTTTCTGAAGGTTTTTGTGACAGTTTTTAGCCGCGAATTGCGCGTAACCCGCGTAATTCGCGGCTAGACTAAAGAACACTCGAGGAGATTTGACATGGCCAACCGGATCAATGGTTCGATGATTGCGATCGTCATCCTCTCGGCTGCTGTGGGGGCTGGAATTGCGATGGCAGTGGTGCGCTCCACAACCGCACCGGCATCGGGGCCGGCGCGCACGTCGGACGGCAGGCCCAACTTCAGCGGTATCTGGCAGGCCAACAATGAGGCGCATTGGGACCTGCAGGCTCACGAAGCACGCGCGGGAGCGGTGACCCAACCAGGTGTTTATCCGGCGTATGATTTCGCCAGCGTGCCGGCAGCACCCGTGCTCGCGCTTGGCGCTGCGGCGGGTGTGCCGGGATCGCTTGGTGTGGTCGGGGACGACGGCGAGATTCCTTACAAACCAGAAGCGGCTGCGATGAAAAAGGAGAACCGCGCGAACTGGATCGACCGCGATCCGGAGCTGAAGTGTTATCTGCCGGGCATTCCACGGGCGATGTACATGCCGTATCCGTTTCAAATCGTCCAGAGCACGAACAAAATTCAGATGGCATTCACATTTGCGAACGCGGCTCGCACGATCCATCTGGATAAAGCCGAACCGCCGCCGGACGATACATACATGGGTCATTCGGTCGGCCACTGGGAGGGCGATAGCCTGGTCGTCGACGTGACGGGCTTCAACGGCAAGAACTGGTTCGACCGGGCCGGGAATTTTCACAGCGCTTCCCTCCACCTTGTTGAGCGCTTCACACCCATCAGTGCTAACGCCATTCGTTACGAGGTGACGATTGAGGATCCGGAAGTTTTTACGCGGCCATGGCGAATCGCGATGCCGCTGTATCGCCGTCTGGAACCGAATATTCAGCTCATCGAGTACCCCTGCATCGAATTTGCTGAGGAATTCCTCTATGGACATGTTCGCAAGAATCAACTGGTGAAGCGGTGGGAAGGGGAGACAATGATTATTGATATCACGCGCAAGGTTCCACCAGGCGACCGCTTTTTTGAATGGTATAGAAAGTGAAACTGAACAACTGTAAAACTCTGGAATCGGAGGTTAATCCGATGCGAACGAAACTGGCCGTTGTGATTGCCGTAGTCGGTTTATTTGTGGCTGGCGCAGCGGCGCCGGTCTGGGCACACCATGCGTTTGCAGCCGAATTCGACGCGAAGAAACCCGTCAAGTTCGAAGGCACAGTCACGAAGATGGCTTGGACCAATCCCCACGTGTGGCTCTACGTTGACGTGAAAAAACCTGATGGCAAGGTGGAAAACTGGGCTTTCGAGGCTGGTACCCCGAATGTTTTGTTTCGGCGCGGCTTTACAAAGAATTCTATACTGCCCGGAACCAAGATCGTTGTTGATGGATACCAGTCCAAGGACGGGTCACGAAGGGCAAACGGCAGGGATATCACCTTTGCCGATGGACGCAAGATGTTTCTCGGCTCGACGGGCACTGGCGCTCCGTACGAGCTACCGCCGGGGGGTCAGAATGTAAAATAAACCGCGTTCCAAAAGGCGGCCCACACCGGTTCAGCCCATTGAGATAGGCACGTTTATGAAGACATGGTCGATGGCCGTCGTGGGCCTCGTGGGGATGCTGAGCCTGTTGGCACAGGGGCAGGTTCAGACCGCCCAAATCACTGTTCTGGCCGGCATGGGAGTGGTGTCAGGGGTACGTGACCTTGCCTTCGGATTCGAGCAGATGACCGGGAACAAGGTCATCGTGCGATTTGAGCAGACCCCCGATTTGAACCAGAAGATCATTTCGGGCGCCCCGGCCGATATCGCCGCGCTGCAACCTCAGCAGGTCGATGCGTTCATAAAAGACGGCAAGATGGTCGCTGGCACCAGGACTAATTTTGCTCAGGCCGGAGTGGGCGTCGCCGTGAAGACGGGAGCCCGAAGGCCGGACATCAGCACGGTCGAGGCCTTCAAGGCTGCGATGCTCAATGCCAAATCGATCGGCTATTCCCGTGGCGGCAGCGGCATCATCTCAGCCAATGTGATGGAGAAGCTCGGCATCGCCGATCAGCTCAAGGCCAGGACCAAATTCATCGACGGCATACCGGTAGCCGAGGTCGTCGCCAAAGGGGAGGTCGAGATCGGGCTGCAGCAGATCAACGTCATCATACCGGTCAAGGGGGCCGACTACATCGGCCCGTTGCCCCAGGAACTTCAGGAGACCGTGAAATTCGCGGCAGCAGTGCTGACGGTGTCGAAGCAACCGGAGGTCGCCAGGGCATTCCTGAAGTTCATCGCCTCCGCGAAGGCTGCGCCTCTCATCCGCAAGAGCGCCATGGAGCCGTGGCACTAGCGCTTAGGGATCAAAGCAGATGCCGTTCGAGGTAAGTGGCATAGACTTGACAGCGCGGTCGCACATCCTGTGCCGGGTCCCCTGCCATCACGCCAGCGCTCCTTAAACGATAGAAACTCTCTCCTTGGTGGCCAGCTAACGGTCTGGGCTTCAGCCGCGCCGAGCACGCGTCTTTTGCGTGCGAGGTGTCGGCTGCAAGCCCTTGATAGGCGTTTTTTGACGCGAGGAACCTTTCGCGCGTCGGCTCTGCAGCCACTTTTCAAGTGACACTTGACTTTCGCGTGATTGTTGTCCATGCAAGAGGCCTTCGACACTAATGTCCTCGTCCAAGTCGATCCAGTGAATGCCTTCTCCGCGAGCGATGAAACGCCAGTTGTTCCGTTCCGCGACGGAACCGTGTAGTAACCGTGGAAACCAAGCAAGCGGTACAGAAATTGTTCTGCCATCAGTGAGGTCAACCGTAAGGGTGTCCGTCGTCACCTTCACATGCTGAGCTCTTGCTTCAGTTTGCTCCACTTTCAAAGTACTCATTCCAGCTCCTTAGCAAAGCCTCCACATCCTTCTCGACCAATTTCTGGATTCGATTGATTTCTCGCCTGGAAAACCCGCCACTACGTTCGAGTCTCACTGGGCGAAGCCAGAACTTAGCGACTTTCTCATCGCGTTCAACGTGTACGTGCGGTGGCTCATGTCGATCGCTGGCATAGAAAAAGAACCGATACGGACCCACTCGCAAAACCGTTGGCATGCTGAGATGAGTTTACAACACGCCAATGTCGGAGTCTCGGGAGCGAGCGCTACCGCGACTGTGAGTAGGCTGAATCGAGCACATTCCGGCAGCCGACTGCCCATACTCAGAAAAGCTCCAGGGTTCTCAGCGTATTCAAGCCGAAGCGTATCCCCAAAGTATGATTGGGCAGGCATCTCGGCCAACTTCGTGGTAGCGAGATGTTTTGTCACGCGGTCGCACCCAATGGTAGTCAGCAGCAACGCCAGAGCGAATACCTTCCCAACCACTCGCATTTTCGAACCGGATGTCCTCAATTGCGCCTCACATTGTCCGTCGAACGGCCTGCGGTTGAGTTAGCCGGTGAACACGTGCGCGGAACCGTGGGGTTCGCTACTGTTGAGCCAGCGCACGATGGCAGTCGCAATCTTGAGCCCACCTTTTCCGGATGGCTCGATCAGGTTTGCATAGTCGGCCTTCTCGCTGCAGACAAAACGCAAGTCAATGATGGTCAGCGTACGTTCAAAACCAAATCTCAGGATGACGTCATTGAACATCATGAGGGCCATGCGTGCAACGTAAGCTTCCGGGGGATCCAGATGGCCGTTGTAAATGGTGCAGATCGCTGTTTTAAGTCGCAGCCTCAATACGGCTTCTATTGCGGCTCGATAAGCGGCCTCAAATTGCGCGATTCGTTTCGCGAACAACGAAAGCGCTTCTGTGGTTGATGCAACGGGAGTCGACAGCAAATCGCTGTTGAGTAATGCGTCGTTTCCTCCAATTGAGATGACAATATGAGAGGCGTCTGAAGGAACCCTGGCAATCTGCAGATTCAAATCGGAAGTTGTGCTCCCGTCTACGGCGCATAGCGTTGCTTGCGCGGAACCTGGCAACAACTGCCTCAGGTGGCCTGCTACATCAGGTGCGCCTTTTGTATATGCGTGATTATCAAGAATGGAATCTCCCAATAAGGCAACATGCATGCCCGAGTTAGCCCTCTCGTTCCGCGGCGGAAAAACCTGCGCCGCAAGAATCCTGAATTCTTTAGGTGTCCCGACGGCGCTTCCATACCTCGGGATCTCGCGCGCAATGATAAATCGCGTAGATTATGATTTCGTCGTCTTCCATCTCGAACATTATCTCGTAGGGATGTGATGCACTCGTTAACCTTGCGCAAGAAATCATCGCCAAGTTCGCGGTCTCGTTCGTCGTACCACTGGATGGCTTGTTGGGCGTCGAGATCAGCTTCTGGCGTGAGTCTCGCCTTCACTTCTTTCTTTTGAGAAGACGGTCCCGAACTTCCGGCCAGGGTTTTGCTGCAGAAGGATCATTACGGTGTTCGCGTTTACGTCGGTCCAACTCGCTACGTTGGGCGGATGTCAAAGGAATCGATGCAGGGTCTGCCGCGATGCTGTCCCAGATTTCCTCGATTAACTCAAGACGCTTCTTAACGCTCAAACTCAGAATGTCTTCAATCCGTATACTCATGCCATCATTCTGTGTCCACATGCCCTGTTTGAGCAAGCTGTGCGCCCCTTGAAGAGCTTACGGTCCTTGGGAACAGATTGCGGTAGGGAAGCGAACCAGAAGGAAAGTGAGATTAAGACACTCACTGCTCCAAGACTGTTTGCCAAACGTTTGAATGTTTGAGTCACTGTGTATTACGCGTCGCCAGTGAATCGGTCAGGCTTCCGTACAGAGCAGACCTATACATTTGGGAGTACGCATAACGGCTTGACGCTGAGCAGTTGCGCTTTTCAGCGGTCGGCTCCGGCGTGTTTGGCAGTCCTGCTGGCATTCTTCTCTTCCTCAAAGCTCTGGCATAGCTCGGAGGACATCCTTCGGGCTGCACCAACCCAAGGGCGATTTCCAGCCAATTATTCCGGAACCAACGGAATACACCAGGACCCCGAACCTGAACGAAAAACCCTCCAGTTGCAACGGGGGACTTGAAAACGAGATCGTACGAGCCTGGCAGAGTCTTGCCGAATGAGAAATAACCACTGGCATCAGTGATGGTGTTCGCCAGTAATGCGCGGCTGCCGTCGCCTTTAGTCTGCCAGAGTTCTGCAGAGATACCATCGCCCGGCCAAGATTCTGCTCGGCCAACGTAAACCACATGCCCGACGATGCGTGATACGGAAACCGGTTGTGTAACACAAACATTGTTCTGCACCGGCGAAAAGAACGATAGTCATGCCGCGCGATCGTGCGAACGGCGCTAAACAACTGCGACAGCGACACATTGTAGAAGGGCGGATCACACACAATCAGGTCAAAGGTTTCGCCCAGCCACTTCGGACGATAGATGTCGTACAGGATGAACCCTGGCACCCGCGCAAAGCGGTCGTCTACATCGAGGATTCGCACGTGATAGCCGCGTTCCACGACCATCTTGCCCAGCAGTGGCGCACACAGGCAACATGGGTTGTCGAAAGACGAGACGAAGTTCGCAAGGTGGTCGAGGGTCGGGCCGTCAAAGAAGTACTGCTCAGTATCGTGCTTCTCGTACATCATGCCGTCTCGTTCCTGTCGCTAGGTGCGGCTCATCGTTGTTGGTCGGCTTGTCGGGTTAGCTTCCGCTCCATTCGCTCACGATGCGGTCCAACTTTTCAGCAACGGCGGATCTCGCCTCAGTTCGGTCCCATCCTTTCGACAGAAGCTGATCGTAATGTGTATGTACGTGGCGAACATGTGCTCTCACTGCCAGTTCGATTGCCTCTGTGTCGAAAGCCTTCGCCGCAGAAGATCGACCTACTCGCCCGCTGTATTTCCGGCACGCATGTTCAGCGATGGATTCAGCCTCCGCAGCCGGACAACCGGGATAGCGCAAGCGGATCTCTTTCGCAAATTGCGCAACGTATTCTTTGTCAGCGCGCTCACGAACTACGATAGCTCGCTGTCGAGAGATCTTTCGATCTGCCTCATCACCTGCGCATTCATTCTCCGCTCTCGCGAGAGCTTCTGACTCCACGAGCAATCCTTGACGCTCGTATCTGCGGCGTGATCGGCTGAACTTCACCACAACGGCCGATAAAGTTGAATACTTTCTACTTCTTCGAGTCAGTGCGACATCGCCCCTTTGAAGAAACACCAGGTGATCCAGGTCGGCGCATTCCAAACAAACTGGCTTCTGTTTTTCCATTTTCAAAAAGCTGCCCCTGGCCAGTTCAGCGCCGCAATCCGAACATACCGATGGATTGATGATCGAAAACACGACGAGATCGTCATTCTGGCTACTTTGGGAATTGCGATCACTTTCCAACACGGCCTCCGGCCCACGCCGGCTAAAGCCGGCGCCTACGAGAGACTGGTTTATTCCCGGCGCCGGATCATCGATTCATACAGGACTGCGGGGTGGCGTTCTTGTACGACAGAAGGGTAGGCGCACACCTTCTGTTCCTCTTTGTTGAAGATTTTGGCTTCGATCATGGGGCGATTGGGACGATAGCCGGGGCCTTTGGCGTCGATGCCGGGGCGGGCCATCAGTTTTTCGATGGTATAGATCGTTTCGGAGCGGTCGTAGACGGACTGGTGGTGCTCGCGGCTCATGATGATGGCTTCTTCCGGGCACGCGTCGACACAGAACCCGCAGTAGATGCAGCGCATCATGTCGATATCAAAACGCTCCGGAAACTTCTCGATTTCCGGATTCGGATGCTCGCCGGCTTCAATATAAATGCATTCGGCCGGACAGATCGTGGCGCACATGTAACAGGCTACGCACTTCAGGCTTCCATCATCGCGAACGGTCAGGATGTGGGTTCCGCGAAAGCGTTCGGAATAAGGACGGGTTTGCTCAGGATAGTAGATGGTGGGCGTATCACCTCTAAAGAGACTCGTGAAGAGACGCCGGAGAGTCACCGCGAAGGCCAGGAACGTCGACCATACTGTTGCGTGCTCGCGGCGAGCCCTGTCAGTCACATTGATGACCGGCACGTCGACGGCATACCCACCTTTCACCGGCGTCATCGCAGGACCTCCACCGGCTGGCCAAGCATAGCTCCCAGGACGCTGATCGACTCGTAGTCGATGCCGTTGTAGACGGAAACTTCGCGGCTCATCCAATCGAAGAGGGCAATGGGATCATGCGGGACCTGCAAGCCGGAGAGGTTCAGCAGTTCCGCCATCATGACGTGAAGGGGCCTGGCCTCGCCCGGAGGCATCACTGCCCGGTTCGTCATCTGGAGGCGGCCGGAATAATTCGTGTACGTTCCCTGCTCTTCGCTCCATGCAGCGACTGGAATCACAATCGATGCCTGGCGGGCCCAGTCGAAATCATGCGTGGTGCTGACGACGCTGAACTCGAGAGCCGCGATCAGGCGACGCAGGTCTTCGATAATTCCCGGCGCGTCATCGCCCACCAGCTGGGGATGAAACGAAATCCACATTCCGCGGAGGTCTTTTCTCTCTGCTTTCTCTCGGAGTCCGCGAAGTCCGTTCAAATCGCCCGCGAGGTCCAGGTTCAGGGCGCCGCGTGTGTTGGGATGTTTATCCAGGCGGCGCAGCAGCTCGTCCTGAGGTTCTGCGTAGAGTTCGGTTTCCCGGCCCAGGCGAAAATCAACGCGGCCGTTGAAGTATTTCTTTGTCAAAAACAGCGCTTCGTTCGTGTTCGTTGCCGATACGAGAGCGGCCACGCTGGCGCCGCCGCTCTGGCCGCGAATCGACTCGAAACGCTCGTGAACGATCGCCAGCAACTCTGCAACCGACCGGGATTCGCCGGCCATCGTTGCGTTGCGGAGCCGAGGCCAACGCTCGAGTGTGTGGAAGCTCAAGCGGCCCTCGTCGCATAGCCAGCTCTTGTTGACGTCAACATTGCG
>WNFO01008167.1_pt1 | contig 12012 bp, 9 predicted proteins | sample 5400251 | NCBI WGS metagenome assembly WNFO01 (sample SAMN13153354, study PRJNA577476) | soil metagenome | isolation source: 100 cm saprolite under Madrone tree | place: USA:California | collected 2016-06-14
TTTCTGCGAGAAGATCTCCGAGCTTGACGTAATCTCCCGCCTTCGCCGGCAACGAGTAGAGCGTTCCATCCGCCGGCGCGGTGATCCGACCTTGGCGCACTTTTTCATTTAGCGCGGCGGCTTCGTTTTGAACCTGTTGCACGTGTAGCGCCGCCTGGTCCGTGTCCAGTTTCAGGCTTCGTTCAAATTCCTGTTTCGCGGCCGCTAGTCGCGTCACCTCCGATTGCGCTTTCGTCAAAGCCAGGTCGTTCGCAGCGAGTTCCTCTTGCGTAGCCGCTTGCTGCGCAATCAGCCGCTGCAGCACTTCGTGATTCTTCTGCAACCGGTCGCGGTCGGCTTGCATTTTTGCCAGGCTCGCCACTGCAACTCTGGCGGCGTCGTCCGGTCTCCCGCCGGCCTTGGCCGCGAGCAAATCGTCTTCCGCCTTGAGCAGCTTGCTCTCGGCTTCGGAGAGCCGCGCCGCTGCATCCTTTACATCCAATTCCAGGATCAATTGGCCTTTCTTGACCGTCTGTCCCTCTGTCGCGCGCACCTTCTCCACAAATGTATCCAGTTGTGCTCGTATCACGTAAGGTGAAATGGGCTCCACCTTTCCATTGCTGCTGATCGACGAGATCAGGTTTTCCCGCATTGGCGTCACGGCCGAAATCTTCGGCACCGGCTTTCGCCCGCTGAATCTGATCCCCGCGTACGCCAGCACTCCCGCTAGCGCCAGGTAGAGCAAAATCCGATTTCGCAGCCTGCGATCCATATTTTCCTATCCTGCGTCGTCTCGCACTGCGCACCTAACGAGACGCAAGAACACATCCCTCGGGCCCAGTGTTTCCCTTACTTGTCCGTGGCTTGCTTGACCCCTGTTAGGAAGGCGCCAAGGACTTCATTCTAACAAGAGCAGCGCGGCTTTCTCTAGATTCCTTGCGGGCGTTGTTTATTCTGCGCCCTGCTTTCCCTTGACCCATTCGCCGGATCCGCCATCCCTCATTCTTAAGTGATGCCTCTCTTGTATTCCTGGGATGCCGCCTACCCGTTATGGCCGGAAGACCTCGTCGTGCTAGAATTCGCCCATGTCTATTGAGAGCAGCCCCGAGAAAACCGCCGCTCCCCCCGCGGGTAGCTTGAACAAGCCCATCCAGGCCGGCGCTATCGTTAGCCCTGTCCTCCACCGCGTCTGCATCCAGTGCAATAACATGTTCCGCGTTACTCCCGACAGGTTTGATGCCAAACAGTGCCCCAATTGCCACAAAGGCTGAACCGTAACATTTCCCCTCGGGCCGCGTAGTACACTGTGAACGCTCTGTGCCCTGTTTCACGAACTCCCATTAAGGGGTCCTTCGATGATTGAAGCTCGTGCCCTGTCCAAGCGCTTCCAGGACAAGAAGCGCGGTGAAATCCGCGCCGTCGATAACGTCAGCTTCACCTGCCAACCCGGCAAGATTTACGGCCTCCTAGGGGCCAACGGCGCCGGAAAGACCACGACTCTTCGCATGCTCGCTACCATCCTCGAGCCCACCGACGGTACCGCCATCGTTTGCGGCCACGACGTCGTCGAGCAGCCAGAAAAAGTGCGCGCCAACGTCGGCTTCCTTTCCACCGCCACCGCCCTTTATCGCAGGCTCACCGCCCAGGAATTTGTCGAATACTTTGGTCGCCTCAATGGTTTAGACGAAGCCACCCTGAAAAAGCGCGTCGACGACATTTTCAATCGCCTCGACATGAACGGTTTCCGCGACCGCCGCTGCGACAAGCTCTCAACCGGCATGATGCAGAAGACTTCCATCGCCCGCACTCTCGTCCATGACCCACCTGTCATGATCTTCGATGAGCCTACCAACGGCCTGGATATCATGACCGCTCGTACCATCACGGCTTTCATCCGCGAATGCCGCAACAGCGGAAAAACCGTCATCTTTTCCACCCACATCATGAGTGAGGTCGAAAAGCTCTGCGACACCATCGGCATCATTCAGTCCGGTAAACTCCTTGTCGAGGGCTCCCTCGACCAGCTTCGCGACAAGTACGCCGAGCACGAACTCGAAGAAATTTTCGTCAAAGTCGTCACGCCCCACTTCGTCGCCGAGGAGGCCAACTGACATGTCCATGCGCAATGTCGGCATCGTCTATCGCAAGGAACTCACCGAGGCCCTCCGCGACCGGCGCACGGTCATCTCTACGATACTCGTGCCTCTCCTGCTCTTCCCCGTCCTTAGCGTCGGCTTTGGCTCGCTCGCTGTCACCCTCGTCGGCAAGGCCAAGGAAGAAGTCCCCAAAGTCATGCTTCGCGGCGGCGAAGATTCTCCTGCCGTTATCGAAGGACTGAAGAAGCTCGACAAGATCGAAATTGTCCCGGAGACACCCGGCTGGAAAGATCAGATCATCAACAAGGAAATCCGCGCTGCCGTGGAGATTCCCTCTGGTTTTCAAGCCGACGTGGCCCAGCAGAAATCAGACACCGTCAAAATCTTCAACTATCAAGGAGAAATGAAATCTGAATTTGCGTCGGACAAGATCGAAACATACATGAAGGAATATCGCGACAAAGTGGTGAAGGAGCGTCTTGCTGCGAAGAACCTCGCGGAAACCGTGCTCAAACCCTTTGAGGTCAACAGGGAAAACGTCGCGCCTCCCGAAAAAGTCAGCGGCGCCGCTTTCGGCGGCATCATCGGCTACATGGTCATCCTTCTCTGCATGACCGGCGCGATGTATCCCTCCATGGACCTGACTGCCGGCGAAAAGGAACGCGGCACCATGGAAACCATTCTCTCCAGTCCCATCTCCCTTGGCAAATTCTTTCTGATCCTTACGGCGGCACTGGGCACGGCCGCTCTGTCCGTTTTGTCAATGGGCGTTTCTTTCTCTGTCTTAAGCCACTACACCGGGAAAACCGAAGGCGGGCGCGCCGCTGCTGCTGAATTTGTCCTCAAGCTCGGACCCAAGACAGTGATTTCGGTGTTCCTCATGGCTCTTCCCATTGCCGTCCTCTTCTCCGCCACCCTGATGACCATCGCGCTCTTCGCCAAAACCTACAAAGAAGCCCAGAGCTATCTCACACCGATGACGTTTGTGGTCATCATCCCCGCTGTCGCCGCCATGCTTCCCGGCGTGGAGCTCACTCCCAAGCTTTCGCTCATCCCAATTCTCGGCACCAGCCTTCTCTGCAAAGAGCTTGTCGCCGGCACTTATCACTGGAATCTCATCGCCATTATCTTCGCTTCAAACTGTGTCTATGCCGCGGTCGCGCTTTTCCTGGCCATTAAAATGTTCCAGCGCGAATCCGTCCTGTTCCGCTCTTAACGTTCGCTCCTGGTGGGGCGTCCGCAGCTGCGGACGCCCTGTCTTTCTTTTCCAGGCACACGAAACGTGGTGCCCTCGTTTCTCCCAGGCCTGCTTTTCAGCTCCGGTGACACGGTCCTCAACCTGTGCGTTTCTCCATCAAGTCTCGCATCACGGCGTCCGAAAATTACCAGCGTACGCACCAGGGCACATCTCTTAATGCCTCTATCCTCAGGCCATAAAAAGGCGCACACTAGTCTCGAGGTTAAACCCATGGTTGCTGCTGCCGGTGTCTGGAAAAAGAAACGCGACGACTTGAAAACCAAGAGAAACTCGCTATTCGCAGTCTACACAAGGGACCCTCAAAATATTTCCCTCGCTCGAGAAATTAAGGCGCTGGACGACGAAATCGCCGACTGCACCCAGCACGTCGAACAAGAAAGACGCGCCGAGCAACGCGCCGCTTCTCCCGCTGCCAAACTCGTCACCACTCCCAAGTAATTCTGAATGCGCTTCCAACAGGGCGAACGCTGCCCGGCGTGTTGCCCCTATCGCTGCTTGACTTCAACCTGCACCGGCCGCGCCACCGCACTTACTTCAGGATCGTAGTATTCATACACGCGTGACCGGAATGTGCACGCCCGAATTGGATACTTCGCGCGCAACCGAAACTTCAGCGTCACCGTGTCGCCCGGCGCAAACGAATCGAAATACAGAATGGCCTGCGTGGCCGTCAAGCTGAACTTCTCCAGCCGTCCGCTCTTCTGCCCCGCACTTTTCTCGTGGTAGTCCTGCAAGTCTTCGCTCAGCAAGTCAAACCCCGGCGGAATCCCCAGGTCCACCATCACCATATTCGCGGCCTTCGGCAAATTGTTTTTGATGGTAGCGGTTGCCGTGGCGATGTCGTCTTGCACCAGATGCGTGCGATCGTAAGCCACATCGATCGAAAGAGCCTCCTGCTCCGGCTTCTTATCCCATGGCAGAAAATATTGCGCCACCACCTGGTACGCTAGTCCGCCCTTTCCCGCAAACCGGATCTCCACGGTGTTCCCGCCCTTTGCATCGACATCTTTGAGCACAAATTGATGCAGCAGATCGTTGTTCTCCGGCGTCAACACCAGTTTCTCCGCCGTCTTGCCGTTCAGCACAACCTCCAGCGTGCCGCGAACGTCCGCCGCGCCTTTCTCCGTCGCCAGCAGCAGCGCTCGCAACGCCATGATGGTCGCTTGGGTTGTCCCCCACGCGCCAGAAGCATCTTTCTTCGCAGCAATGTACGTCATCGCCTTCCGTGCCGTGCCCGAAGCTCCGCCCCATTTCAGCAGCGCTTGCGCCGCCAGTCCGGTCGTCTCCACGCTCGCGCTGGTGCCCGTGGCATACACGGCCGTCTCATCCGCGCTCCACCACGCTTGCTCATCCTTCTCCGTGCGTGCATCCAGGAGCAGTTGCATGGCTTGCCGTGTGAAGTCCCGGTCTTTCGCATAGTCCACCGCGAAGTTCGCCAGCACCGCCAGCGTGTACGCGTCAGCTTTCGCGCTCATATGACTTTCGATAAATTGCCGCGCCTTTTCCACCGCCGGCCCCTGGTAGCCAGTGTTCTCCAGCGCCCAGGCGAGGTACGCGGTAATCCGCAACACGTCTTTGTTGTACCGGTTTGTCGCACCCTCATTGATAAACGACGCGTCCGGCTTCCAACTCCCATCCGCCTGCTGCTGTCCGGCAAGCCATTGCTGCGTTCGCGCGATCAGCTTTGGGTCCACGTCATGGACTTTGGACATATCGCTGAATTCCATCAAGCCATACGCCGTCAGGATTTTGTTCGACGGCGCGTTGCCAAACCACGAAAAGCCGCCGCTTGGAACTTCAAAAGTCAGCAGCCGTTGATACCCGTTGGCAATGAATCCTTCCGCTTTGGCATGTACTTCCGGAGTCAGCTTTTTCGTCCGCTTCATGTAATCGAGCGCCAGCACATTCGGGTACGTGCTTGAGGAAGTCTGTTCGAAGCACCCGTACGGCATGCGCAAGAGGCTATCCATTCCTTCGATGACCTGGCTCAGCGGCCCGGGATACAGCCTCATGAAAATCTTGCTCGCTTCGGGAATGGACTCCGCCGGGAAAGCCACCGCATGCTGCGCCGTCGTTTCCAGCCGTCCGTTAAACACCACGCTCTGTTCACGGCCGTTGGGGATCACCTCAATTTCCCGCACTACGATGTCCGCTCGATTTGCTCCGCCTTTCATCCGCGCGCCCAGCGTCAGCTTGAATTTCCCGATGCGCTTTGCTTCCAGCGTGAACTGCGCCCCGCCCACCCGCGCGGATTCCACGGTGACGTTTTTCTCCGTAACGTCGTCCACGAGCGAAAACCAATCGTCGGCTTGCAGTTGCAGGTTCACGTCCCCGGCCGCGCCGGAATAGTTGTATACCGCTACGGGGATCGAGACGCGGTCGCCCTGCGTCAGTGTCACCGGCAGATCCAGGTCCACGAAGAAATCCTGGAACACTTTGATGCTGGAGGTGCCGCTGCCCAGCGCACCGCGCGTTGTAGAAGCCATCATCGACATCCGCCACGTCGTAATCGAGTCCGCCAGCGGAATAGTGATGCTCGCGATGCCGTCCTTGTCCGTAATGATTTCCGGATTGATGTACAACGCCTCCGGAAAATACGAGCGCGCCCGCGGAGCCGTCCCAGCTTCGTCCTTCTCTTTCGCCAGCGTCGCACTGTTCCTCAATGCATCGTTGGCGCCGGTCACCTCAACCATCTGGGCCATAGGAAGGGCTAGTCGGGCATGAGGAGCCGGCGGCGCCATCCCTACAGCTTGAAAGTTGCGGGCTTCGAGGGGCATCCCCGCGGCATCACCTACAACTCCACCCATAACCCCGCCCGCAACGCCGCCAGCCATTCCAAATCCAACCTTGAAATCCGCCACCATTCTTCCCGTATCACTGACCGCTACGATTGCTTCCGAATGTTCCTGTCGCAGCAAGACGGAAAGGATCGCGCGATCGCGCGGCTCAAGTTCCACTCGCTTCAATACACTTCCTGAGCCGTTGAAGACAGCGATCTCGTAATCCGCCGGCGGCAGGTCTCCCAGCCGGAATCGCCCATCGGCATCCACATTGGTCCGGCGTATTTTCGCGCTCAGAACGGATCGCAGTTGCACCACCGCCCCTTCCAGGGCCCCGCCCCACTGGTCCACGGCGGTTCCGCTGATCTCCGCGCGCCCATTGAACGCACCGCGGTCGTGCTCGATGTTCACACCGATCGTGCTGGGGCCCGAATTCGCATGCCCCACGATTTTCCGCCGCCGCACTTCCACATAGGTCCACAAATCGTCGCCCGTCCCAAACTGTTTGTCGGGACCCGCGCTGCGCACCAAGTAATGCGTCTTATTCGGATCCCACGCCGCGTGTTCCACTCGCAAATTCGTATCCCACGCATCCCGAAGCCCCGCTGCGTTGTCGTGCGTCATGCCCTCCACGGTCTTGATCAAGTCCCCGTGTTCGGCGCTGTCCGCATACGCGTGGCTGAGACGTTCCGATAGTCCGCGCACCTGCGCCAGGAACCGCGTGTGGTACCGTTGCGCGTACTCGCCGTATTTCGTTTGTGGCACCGTCCGCCCGAACTCCGTCTCGAACTTGTTCGCCGTCACCATCTCCGTGGCAGAGAATAGCGCGCGCGCCGCGCGGTCGTGCTGTTCCGCTTGAGATTCTTCCACCGGCGCAACCACTTCCGGCATGCCAATCGAATGAATCTCATACCGCGGCTTCAATACCTCCTGCTCCAGGTAAAAGAAAACCTTCGCAAAGCCCGGCTGCTTTTCCGCCAACGCAAACACGGCTTCATCCACGACCTGCAAGCCCAGCGCCGCGCTCACTCCTTGCCCTTTCGCGTTTGTTACGCGGAAGCGGACCCGCGCCTCGCCGCCCGGTTTGTAGACTGCGGCATTCGCCGACGCCTCAATCTTCAGTTCATCCGCGGGCTGCACAAACACCAGCCGGTGATCTCCCACCGGACGTGCATCTCGCCCAAACAGATACGCGTTGAAGTCCACCGTTCCCGCCAATTCCGGGGTTGCCGCCACTGTCAATTCCGCCTGCCCATTTTCGATGTCCAGGTCGCGCGTCAAAATCGTCTGCCCTTCCTTGACGATATCTACGTAAGCCGTGCCTCGCTTCACGGTGGAAAAAACTTTCAGCCTTATGGCCTCTCCCGCTCGGTAAACAGCGCGCTCCGTGCGCAGAAGAATCTGATCCTGCCCGCCTCGCGTTTGCAGCGGCACGCTGCTCGACGCGCGGTTCCCTTCCTTATCCGTTGCTTCCACTGTGAGGTTTTGCGTTCCTGCGCCCGCTTTAATTCGAATCACTGCCACTCCGCCGTCGTCCGTCGACGCGCGTTGCTCGGCGTTGTCCGCCGCGTGGATTGTCAATTCCGTTCGCGCTGGCGTTCCATCCGGATACGAAGTGAGCAGAAACACCTGGTTCTCCAAACCGGGGATGAGCGTGCCGCCTTCCGGAATTGCGGTGACCAGCAGTGGCGTTTCACTCACGGTGATCGGCTCTCCGTGGCTCTCCGCATGCCCGGCCGAATCCTTCACCGTAGCCTCAATCAACACCCGCGCAGCTCCCTGGCTCAGCGGCCGCCCCGCAAAGTACACCGGCAGCTTCAGGTCGAATTCATAACTTCCGTCGCGATCGGTCTTCCCTTGCAGGGATCCAACTTCAAACACCGCCACGTCCATGCTCGAAGCCTTCACGCTGATTTCCGCTCCATCCACCGGCTTCCCAAAAAAGTAATTTGCTCGCACGGTTCCTTTCACGTGATCGCCCGGCCTGTAGCCCCGTTTCGTTTTCTTCCCGTTTCCCGTAAACTCCACCGCTAGCTTGAATTTCGGCAGAACGTATCGTTCGACGTTCAGCGCGATCTCCGCCGTGTTTGTAGGCGCCTCAGCTTCGCCCATCAGCGCGCGCAGGTGATACGTTCCCAGGTTCACTTCATCCGCCAGCGCGAACTCCGCCGACGCGATTCCAAACTTGTCGGTCTCCGTCGCCTTCTTGAACACCTTGTTCCCGCGCGAATCTTCCACTTCAAACGTCAGCTTCCGATTGGCTGCCGCTTCGTGATTCGACCGGTCCAGCGCCAGGGCCCGCACATGTATCGTCTGGCTGGGCTGATAAATGGTTTTTTCCGTCGTCAACAGGATCGAAACTTTATCTTCCAGCCGCACTCCTTGGGTGAATTCCGTCGAGCCGATCGGCGTCTCCACCACGTATCGCAATTGATGGCTTCCCGTTAGACCGGCGGGAAAGCGGAATTGCGCCTCCGCCGTCCCTCGGTGGTTCAGCCGCCCAGTAAATAGGACACGCGGTTTCTGCTCGCCAACCACAAGCTCAATGCGCACCGTCCCGGCTCCAGTGATCGGTTCGTTCTTGGAATCCGTCACGATCACTCGCACCGCCGCTGGACCTCCGCTCAAATACGCTTGCTGCCCCAGGATGTGTACTACCGGTGTACGCAAGATCTGCGAGATCGATTCGGTTCCCTCGATCGCTGTGGCTTTCCCGCCGTCATATTCATATCGATACCGCACGCGGTGCCACACCAAGTCATCGACGCCCAGCGCCTTGTCCAGCCGGATGTCCTCCTGCCAGCGCCCATATCCCTCCCCTATAGCCGCTTGCGTTTCCGCGCGCCCCAGAACCTTGTCCTCCGGATCCAGCACTTCCACCGTCAGCTTTCCGCCTCCCGCACGCTCTGCGTGGTAAGGAATTGATACATGGAGGACGCCGCGCGAATACGTCACCACCGCCGTCTTGCCGTCCGCTGTTTGGAAGGGCTGCACCAGCAGCAAAATGGTGCCTGCCACCGCCGCCAGGGCTGCAATCCAGAACAATCTGAGGCTGCCTGGGCGCACCTCTACCTCTGAAATTCTCATGGTCCGACTCCTTCAAGCTAGCTTCGTCGGCGCCCCTGCGACTTTCTTGCGCTCCCTGCTAGAACGATTCGCTTGTCTTTTCTTGCACTCTTTTAGGTAAGTTGGTTTCCGCGCCATCCGCCTGCGAGCGAACGCACTTCAAGAAATTGGACACCATGTCCAGAAGAAAGTGCCCAAAGCCGTGCTGCCAAGGGTCTAACGATTTTCGTGTGCGGGCATGCCCGTTCAGTGTATGCTGTCCCCAGTTCCCACCTTGTCCAGGAGCCAAAATTGTCTACCAGCCCGTTGGTGGCCGCGCGCTTCGCGTGGCCGCGCCCGAAGTATCTTGTATTTGGATTCATCGGCCTGATGGTCGCTTACGTTCTCCGTCATAACGAGCATTTCCTTATTGACGCCAAGGATCCCGAATGGCTGCACATCCGAACTTTCAAGTGGTGGCTTCTCCCGCACGGCTTGATGGGCGCCTGCGCCCTCTTGCTCGGCCCCATGCAGTTTTCTGACCGTCTCCGCCAGCGCTTCACCAAGTTCCATCGCGTCGTCGGACGCTTCTAGGTCGCCGGCGTGTTCGTCGCCGCTCCCCTCGGCTTCTACATCCAATACTTCGAGGTGCACACGGGCGGCGCTCGTTCCTTCAGCGCCGCTGCCGCCACCGACGCGCTCTTGTGGATGCTCACCACCGGTATCGCCTTCGCGTTCATTCTCAATGGAAAAGTCCAGCAGCACCGTCAGTGGATGACCCGCAGCTTCGCAGTCGCCATCGTCTTTCTCGAAGTGCGCGTAGTCCTGGGCGTCACCGGATTGGGAAAGGTTGCCAACGGTGCCTTCGATGAAACCGTCGTGTGGGCTTGCGTTGCCTTCTCCCTCCTTTTCGCCGATATCGCCCTGCAGTGGCAGGAGCTTCGCCGCCCCCGCCCCGCCCCTGCTAAGCCCGTGCCCTCAACGGTAGTCCGCGAACCCGGACTCCTGGGAGAAACCTCGCCCGTCTAGCCATTTTGTCCCTTTGTAGGGGCGCAGCACCGCTGCGCCTTCCTCTCTATCGTTCTTTTTCCTATTTGAGTCTGCCTCTAGCCACACTCCGAGGCGATCCTTATGCCCGTGCCGCGTGAGCGCTTGCAACGCCTCCCGAATCAATTCATCCCGTGGCGCACCGTCCAGGGCTGCGCGCGCGAGGCCTCGTTGACGCGATTCTTTTTGCGCTGTTTTGCGCCAAATCCTCATTATTGATTCGCCTCGAAAACGCGGAACTCTCGTTCCGTCCACGCGGGCCTCGCCCGACGCGCAACAAGAGATTCGGACCCCTCTCGCATTGGCATATGCATTGGTATGTCCATCGGGAAATGTCAGTTTGTCTTGATGAATCAATCACTTAGACGAAAGGATCGACGGTGAGAAATTCCATGCCGAAACTTTGCACGTGCTTCTTCCCAGAATGGGCCGCGGCGGACGAGCGAAGCGTGACTTGTGACATGACTCCACGATCTATGACCAGCCAGAGGATTAGTGATTCCAGGAGTCAGGACTGAAGGCACCACAGAAATAGAAAAACGCGTCGGTTTGTGGGTCAGTTTGCAAGTTGGCGCCGATACGACCAGAACTCATGTTAGCTTCCCAGAATCGCGTTTGAGTGTAAATGGCGATGGTACGCCAGTCGCGACCAATCTGGTGACGGAACCCCCGCCTTTATCCTATGTTGCCCGATTCGCTACTGCGGGACTTGATAGGGGAACTCCCAAAGTATCTGATTAACTCGACGCTCTTGTTTTCCCTTCGCTGCCTTAGACGCCGTGTCACTCTTCTGGGAAGTCCCACTCGGACCAGCGTTGTTGCTTGGAGCGTCGTCGAGCCAAATGAACACGTGACCCTCGTCCTTTAGATCTCGTTCGAGCAGGCCGCCGTTCCACGACATAACTACGCTACCCTGATCTGTTCCCCAGCTTACTGGGAATGGCCTGCCATTGAGCCGCTCCAACTCACTGTACGATGTTCCCAGCGAGATATCGTGGACGGCGTGCCAACGACTCGTTTTGCCAGAAATCGTTACTCGGCTGGGGTTTGCTTTCTTGTAATGATCTTGCCAGAGGATCTCGATTGTATGCTTCGGATCATTCGGAAATAGCACCGTTCCCGCCTCCGTGTCGCCCTCGCCTACGTCCACGTCCCGATCTATAACATTCTCGGCCCCGTACAATCGCACCAAGTCTTCGCGGGTTGTGCGGGCATTGATCGATCCCTTTTCCCCATTGGTCAGGATCAGCCAAGGATCTGCCTGCGCTTGCACCGAAGGCAGGCCCGGTAGCACCACGAGAATCGCAGCTAACCAAAAAAGAAGATATGTGTTGTGCATGGAAGCTGTATTTCGGTTCATGAAAGACTTGTGACCTCTTTTCGAGTTTACTGCTGTGATTCTCCCAGAAAGCCCTATCACAAGAGTAATTATTTTCGAGACGAGGAAATGGTGCCTGGTGGACCGGGTAATTGTTGAAAACAGGCGTTAACACTCATGGAGAATTGCACCGGGCCAGAAGTCCAGTTGGGGGAAGTCACACTGCCGTGGATTTATCCTCTTCGTACGAATTTCCGCCATTAACGAGTTCTCCGCCGAGACCAGCCCATCTGATCATCTTGGGTCAACAACCGCGAGCGCCGGTTCTCCATACGACGCCACATAGAGCTGCCCGCTATTCGGGTCTACCACAAGGGCGTAAGGATTCCTTCCGGCATTGAGCGTCTTTAGAACACTGTTTCGAGCACCGTCGATCACCGTAACGTCATCGCTATGCGTGTTGGCGACATACACCCGATTTGTTTTCGG
>WNFO01006756.1_pt1 | contig 12010 bp, 8 predicted proteins | sample 5400251 | NCBI WGS metagenome assembly WNFO01 (sample SAMN13153354, study PRJNA577476) | soil metagenome | isolation source: 100 cm saprolite under Madrone tree | place: USA:California | collected 2016-06-14
TCTACGCCGATCTCGACGGATTGAAAGTGATCAATGACTCGCTGGGTCATCATGAGGGCGACCGCGCCTTGGTCAAGGCCGCTGAGATTTTCAAAGAGACTTTCCGCAGCTCAGATATTATAGCCCGCATTGGCGGCGATGAATTTGTGGTGCTGGCGGCAATTGGCCCGGAAGAGAGCGCCGAATTCCTGACCAATCGCCTACAGGAGAAATTCAAGGCCACCAGCTCGCAGTGGAATCATTCCTACGATTTATCGGTCAGCGTCGGCCTGGCGCATTTTGACGACGACGAAGGACACTCGATTGAAGAGTTGATGGCTCTTGCCGACCGCGCCATGTACGAAAACAAACGCCACAAGCGTTCGCGTCACAACTTCACTCCTGAGGTAATCAGTCCCCGTATGGAAGCGGTGGCTTAGTTGGGTACGCAAGCATCTTGCCTGCTTTTATCCACGGTTTGCCCGACGCCTCGTAGATGAAGCAGGCAAGATGCCTGCGTACCGGACTGTTCTTAAACTTCAATCCACGCCGTTGGCTCTTTCGGAAATGAAAGCATGATCTCAGTGTCGCCGGCGAACAGCGGTGAACGTTCGCGTAGCGCACTTTCAGCGGTGATCTTCGCGAGATAAGGATTATTCGCGCGTTGCGATAGATGCGCTAAGACGATGTGACGCGCCTGACCGTCAAATCCGTCGAGGAGCCATTCAGCGACGTCTTCATTTGAAAGGTGGCCCAGGCGCGAAAGAATCCTCTGCTTCAACTCCCAAGGATATTGCTCGACCGTCTTCAGCATGTCGCGGCTGTGGTTCGACTCGATCACGATCGCCGCGCAACCACGAAGCCTTTCCGTCATCAAAGTCGTGATGCGGCCAAAGTCCATCGCCGTGGCGACCTTCACACCGTCATGGGTGGCGGTAAAGCCGAAATTATCCACTGCATCGTGCGGCACCGTGAAGGGATGAAAGTCGATCTCGCCGATACAAAAGTCTCGACCTGAATCAATCTCGACCATGCGATCACGCAGCGCGCAAAGGCGCTTGCGCGGCTCGTCATTCGCGACATTTCGCCGTTCGCCTACGTAAGCGTCGCGGGTCTTCGGCGACATGAAAACGGGGCAATCGAGATCCTTCATCAGGACGCGCAAGCCGCCCGCATGATCGCCGTGCTCGTGAGTGATTAGAATGGCGTCGAGCGAGGCTGCGTCTTCACCGAGCAAAGACATCCGGCGCGCAATCTCGCGTGCGCTTAACCCCGCATCAACCAACACGCGCGTGCCATTGGCGACCAACAGCACCGCGTTGCCGGTCGAGCCACTGCCGAGAACGGATATCTTCATTTCAAAGGAATTCTTGGGACGAGCATTAGCCACAAAGGCACAGAGAAACTCAAATGAAATAATGCTGAATCGCTAGGCCTTTTCTCTGAAAGTCTTTCTCCGTGCCTCTGTGGCGATTTCAGATTTCCAAACGCGAACGATCCACCGCAAATCCATTTAACTTGCCCAGCGCGCCCAGCGCCAATTCCTCGGTGGTAAAACAGTCTTGCGCAACGCGCTGCATATCTTCTTGAGTAACCTTTTCAATCGATCGGATGATTTCATCCGGCGGAATCCTTCGCTGATGAATAATTTCCTGGCGCGCCAGGGCCCCGACGCGCGCGCTGGAAGATTCGAGGCTCAGCAGCACTGAAGCAATCGCCTGCTCCTGGGCCAATTGCAGTTCATCGTCGGGTATGGGTTCGCGCACCGCGCGGCGCAGTTCCTTGAGCGATAAGTCAACGACTTGATCGAGATTCGCCGGTGACGTGCCTGCGTAGATCGCGAACATCCCGACGTCGGTAAAGGTGTTGCCGCCGGCGCCGATCGAATAAGCCAGCCCGCGCTCTTCGCGAATCGCTTGCCATAGACGGCTGGAAGTGCCCCCTCCGATCACCGTTCCCAGCATGCTGGCTGCGTAACGATCGTCGCTTTTCGCCGAAGGCCACGGCGCGGCGATGATCAAATGCGCTTGCTCCAGGTCTTCTTTGCGCTCGATCAGAATAGGCGCGGCTGGTTGCGGCGAGAACGGAACCGTTGAAGGAGGTTCAGCTCCATTGCCGCTGTCGCCGAAAGTTTTCGCGGCGAGTTCGATCAGTTGCGCATGCGAGATATTTCCCGCGGCGGCGATCACCAAATTGCGCGGCGAGTAGTTGTGCGCATGAAACTCCGTCGTGGTTTCGTGATCGAACAGCGAGACAGTTTCCGCCGTTCCTTCGATCGGCCGTCCCAGCGAATGATCGGGAAAATACGCGGCGTGGAATAGTTCTGTAAGCAGCTCGTCCGGCGTGTCCTCGATCATCTTCATCTCTTCGATGATCACTTGCCGCTCGCGCACTAAATCGTCCTGATTGAAGCGCGGATTCGAAATCAAATCGGAGAGCAGATCGAAAGCCGGTCCCAGCGCCGTATCGACCATCTTGATTGCAAACCCGGTAATCTCATGCGCCGTGTAAGCATCCAAATGTCCGCCCAGACGATCCGATTCCGAAGCAATCTGATGCGCCGACCGCCGTTGCGTTCCCTTAAATAAAGCATGTTCGATGAAGTGATGAATCCCATTCAGCGCCGCCGCCTCATGCCGCGACCCCCGCCGCACCCAAATCCCCAAACTCACCGACCGCAGCCCCGGCATGTGCTCCGTCATAATCGTGAGCCCATTCGGGAGCCGTGTTGTTTGCACTTGATCGATCATTCTTCTGATTCAAGAAAAGCCTGTGGTCTGCGTTCCGAAATCCATCGTAACACGGCGAAAAGAAGCCGCCAAAGTGAGCTGTCAAATCACGGCTTGTGAAGGTCATTAGAAGTACAGCTTGAGGAATTGAGTTTGAAATGATCGAGCTATCTTCAGCTTGCGCTCGCTACTTCTATTCAATCAGCCCCGCTTCTTGAAAACTGAAATAGCCCTTCTTGCTTACAATGAGGTGATCGAGAACTCGGATGCCGAGAATCTTTGCTGCCTGTAGCAGCTGATCCTGCGTCTTCAAGTCTGCCTCGCTTGGTTGAAGATCACCTGAAGGATGGTTGTGAGCGAAGATGACGGCGGCTGCCCGATCGGTGATCACATCGGCGAACACATCACGAGGATGAGCGAGACTCTTATCAAGTAAACCAATGGTGACAATGCGCTTTTCAATCAATTCGCTGGCGCCGTTGACCGAGATGCAGATGAAATGCTCCTGCGATTTGTTGGCGATGTCGGCAAGCAAAGGAAGAACATCTGCCGCGCTTTCGATTTTTATGGTCTCTCTTGGTAAGTGTCGTCGGGCAAGTTCGAAAGCTGAGAGAATTTTGACCACCTGTCAGCATTGCCTCGATCGCCTTGACAGCGACCCGCGCCGTAGCTGAGAATTACAGGCATTCAGACGGGTGAAGGTCTCCCTTGCCCGGGCGGGATTTGGATTTGGAAAAATTAGTCTTTGGGCCCGCTCAGGCATCTTAATGGACAACGCGGAGAATCGAACGAACGTTGAAATTTGGCAATCCGCCTTTCGTTCTAACCTTGAGAATCGCAACTCTATGCGATCGCCCGGAGGTCCGGCCACAATGAAAACAATCTTTAGGTTTAGCACGCCGCTGGTGGCTTTGGCTTTGATCGTAGCGATGAGCGCTACTTCGAGCCCGGCAAAAGGCACCCGCGGCCTGGCGACAATCACTGGAACAGTTCGTGACAACCGTGGGCTGCCGTTGGGGGGCGCGGTAATTCAATTGCTTCGCGACGGCGCGAACCAACTCGTCAAGCAAACTTACACGGCGGCGAATGGAAGCTTTGCGCTAAAGATTCCCGCCGGGCATTACTCGCTAAAAGCAATCGCTCAAGGATTCAGCGAGGTCGTGTTCTCTTCGGTTCAAGTCAATCCTTCCACGGAGATTGCCTATCGCTTCAATCTGGAGCCCGCCAGTTCAGCTAAGACACTCGTCAATCAACGCAGCGATAAGGACAACATAAAGTGGACGCTGCGATCGGTGCAGAGCCAGCGTTCGATCTTTCAGGCCAAGGAAGGCGAAGACGCGACCGTAGCCGCAGTCGAAAATTCGGAGCAGGCTGCCAAGGAAACAGCAGAAGCGACCGAGGGGCTGCGGACAGATGACAAAGGCAAAATAAGGACACAGGGAGTTGTCGAAACCTATTTTGCCAGTAGCGAGAGTGCGTTTGCGCCTGGCTACGAAGGAGTAAACTTCGCGGTCGCGATGCCGGCATCCGAGCGCATCGATTTGATTTTCGCGGGCCAGAGCGGCGTTGGTGAACGTGCGCCGCAACGCTTCGAGGCGACGGCGCGAGTGCGGCTCGATGATCGGCATCGTCTGAGTCTGTCCGGTGGTGGCGCGCGGCTCTTCGGGGTGCTCGATGGCAAACCAAACCAGAAGCGCGCGCTGGGCCAGGTGGCGGTGCGTGCCGTAGACGAATGGATTGTCCGCGACGGCGTCGTGGTCGTTATGGGTTTGGATTATTCACGCTTTCTCGGGGCGGGCAATTCAGCTTCGCTCAGTCCGAGATTGGGAATTCAATTTGATGCCAACGCCCGCACGCGCGTGAAAGCTGCGTATGCCCCGGGCGGTAACGAAACTGAGCAACAGAGCGCAGCCAGTTTCGAAGACGGCGATGTCATTTTCAAACGCGCAGCTATTCAACCGATTGCGTTTGTCGGGGGACGCGCAGTGATGGGCCGGAGCCGTCGTCTGGAATTCGGCGTCGAGCGCGAACTCGATAATCGTTCCCGCGTGGAAGCAACCGCTTTTCTGGATATGACCAGTGGGCGTGGAGTCGGTCTGATGGCCATGCCGCTTTCAGCTTTTTCCGGCGACACTGCCGCGGCCATCATGAACATCGGCAATCAGGAAGGCTCAGCTCGGGGAATGCGCTTAGTTTATTCGCGCCGGTTGAATCATGTGTGGAGCGCCGCTGCGGGTTATTCGTTCGGACGCGGCCAGAAGCTTTCACCAAACGGATTTACAAATCCGGCAGATCTTTTCAGCAACGGATTTTTCCAGACTGCCGCGTTCCAGTTTGCCGGCGACTGGTCAACCGGCACGCATGTGCAGACAGTGTTTCGCTTCTCGCCGCAGGCGACCGTCTTCGCAATCGATCCCTTTGCCGGCCGTTTGGCGGTTTACGATCCTTCGCTCAGCGTTCAGGTCTCGCAGGATCTACCGAGCTTTGGATTGCCGGTTCGGGCCCAGGCGATCATCGACGCGCGCAATCTGCTCGACTTTCAGTCCCGGATCAATAACGGCGAGAGGATTCTCGAAGTTGGTCCGAACGGTCGCTCGCTTCGGGGAGGAATCTTACTCAGGTTCTGAACAAGGAGGCGGCACGACGTTACAGCCAAATCGTTCCCGACCTCCCGTTTAAGCAAGCCCCTGGAATTTTCCAAAATCTCGGACGAGTACGAAAACTTGGACTTGCGTCTGCCTCGACCTCAAGTCGCCGAGTTCCTGAGAAAACGCTGAAATGGCCCAGAGACGACGATTCTTCGCGAAATCGTCTAAGTGATATCCCCACAGCGAGAGTAGATCGAGTTGGAACATCGGTTGCCTCAAGTGAACTCGGTTTTGTGTGTGAATTAGGAAACTCCGTCTCCCTTTGGGGAAGCGTTGGCGAGACGAGTTAGCGGAGTTGCAGAGCTGGCCCTCCACCCTAACCCTCTCCCTCTGGGAGAGGGAAAAGGATTCTGAGCATGAAAGGTTCAGTGCTAACAGGCAAGACGTGGCTGCTGCTAATCGCGGCGGCGCTGTTGATTGCCGCTGGCGCGCTGAACTTTTCGCAGCGTCTGCGTCATCGGCCGCCGCCGTGGGATGGCGTTACCTGGGTCGATACCGCGCCAGGCGTTATCGCCAAGACAATCGAGCCCGGATCGGCAGCCGCCAGAGCGCGGTTAATCCCCGGCGATCGACTTCTAGCCGTTAGCCCCACCGGTCGACGATGTGAAGAGATCATCAGCGGCCCAAGATGCGAGCAGATCGGTTCCGCCAGGGACGTCCAAATCTATCTCGAGCAAGCGCACGTGGGCGGCGAGATTCATTACTTTATCGAACGTCCTTCCTTTCCGGTCGAAACCCGTAACTACTATGCCGATCTCGATAACCTGGGATCGATTCCGAATTGGACCGCGCGCGATCTGTACCTCAATCTGATCGGGCTGGTTTATCTATGCGTGGGCTTGTTCGTGATTTTCAAGCAGGGTGGCCGCTCGCCGTTCGTGCTGCACTTTGCCTCGCTGTGTCTCGCGGCGTATGTCTTTCACTTCTACACGCCGATAGGAACTTATAAAGACCTGGACTTAGCAATCGCCTTCCTGCGCAGCGCCGGCCTGATCATGTTCGCGCCGCTGTTTCTGCACTTCAGCGCCATCTATCCAGTTCGTTATCACCTGTTCGAAGACCGCCGTTGGCGCAATGTCTTGCTGTATTTGCCGGCCTTTGTTTTGCTTGGCCTTGCAACGGTCGTATTTCTGCGCGACGAATTGGTTAAGGTTGTTCCGCGTGAGCTGCTCAACTATTCGCCGGAGTTCGTTCTCAGGTTCTACAAGGCAGCATTCATTCATTTCACGATCGCCTTGATCGCCAGCGCCGCTTTGCTCGTTCGGCGGTTCGTGATCAGTAAAAACACCGTCGCCAGACAACAGTTGAAATGGGTCGTTTGGGGATCGACGCTCGCGATCGCGCCATTTCTTTTGTTTTACGCCGCGGGCTACATCATTGGCGTGGACGCGGCCAGCGGATTAACCGAGGTCGCCGTGCTCCCCCTGATCTTGATTCCGCTTTCGCTCGGCTATTCAGTCGTGCGCTACCGGCTGATGGATGTGGAGCTTGTCGTCCGTCGGGCCGCAGTTTATGCGTTGACCACGCTAACGATTGCAGTGGCGCTGGGTGCGGTTGTCTACTTTGCGGGCTCCTATGCGTTTGGCGGCGGCGTGGCTTCTTCGGGAGAGATCATTACTTTACCTCTGATCTTTTCGGTTGCGGCTATGGCGTGCATTGTAATGATTGCGGCCCCGATAAAGAACTTTTTGCAGGAGAGAGTTGACCGAATCTTTTATGGCCAACGCTATGATCTGCGCCGCAGTCTGCTCGATTTTGGCCGTACCATTTCAGCTACCACCGCGCTCGATCCCCTGCTCGATTCGCTAATCGCGCATTTGCGTGACGTGATGAACGTCGAGCGTCTGGCTATCTTCATCGAAGACGAGCGGGAAGCGTCGGGCTATCGCGCAGCGGCCAGCGCCGGCCTATCATCGCCGATGCAGGTACCCACCGACTTCCGCGACATGATTCGCACGCGTTCAGCCGAGACCGGCATCGTGCGCGCCGACGATCTCGAAATGGCCGCCGAACGCAACGGCTTTGTCCGGCGTGTGTTGCATTACTACGTACCTTGCGTCGTGCGCGGGCGGATGGTCGCGGTCATTGGACTGGGCCGGTCGGGCGATGGCGCTTTGCTATCTTCCGAAGACGTCGAAATTCTGCGGATGGTCTCGGGCTACATCGCCGTGGCGATCGAAAACAGCTTGCTGTATCAGGAACAGCAACAGCGGGCCGCGGAGCTCGAACTGCTCAAGGAATTCAACGAGTCGATTGTCGAATCGATCAATGTTGGCCTGATGGCGGTCGATCTGGATGGGCGGATCACGCGCCTGAACTCGGCGCTCGAAGAAATTTTTTCCCTGGCGCGCGATGAGGCGGTGGGCGAGAAGGCCGAAGAGCTGTTTGCCGAGGATTTTGCCGACACGCTTCACCAGGTCTTGGGTCCCGAGGGTTGGCAATTGCGGCAGACGCGCCAGATCTACAAACTACACACGGCAACTCGCGCGGGGCGCTCGCTGGTACTAAACATTGCGTTGGCGCCGCTTTGGGCCGACTCGGATGAACAAACAGGCTCGCTGGTGGTTTTCGAAGACGTCACTGAGCGGCTTCAGTTGGAAGAGCAATTACAACAGCGCGAGAGGCTTTCGTCGATCGGCTTGCTGGCAGCGGGCGTGGCCCACGAAGTCAACACGCCGCTCACGGGCGTGTCGTCCTACACGCAGATGCTGCTGAACATGTTGCCGGAAAACGATCCCAAGCATGCGCTGCTGCAAAAAGTACATCGCCAAGCTGATCGAGCAACGGAAATCGTCAACAACCTTTTGAACTTCTCGCGCACAGGCAGCGCTGCCGAGTTCAACGGGATCGACATTCACCGCGTGCTTGATGACACGCTGCAATTACTCGAGCCACAGTTGCGTCGCAGTCAAATCGAAATCATTCGCGAATACTCCGACAATTTGCCGCAAGTTTACGGAAACTCAGTCAAGCTCCAGCAAGTCTTTACCAACCTGATTCTCAACGCGCGCGATTCGATCGCCAACGGTAACGGCCGCATCACGCTCGCGACCCGAAACGGAGATGATGACGGTTTGGTCTCAGTCGAAGTTGGCGATAACGGCGTTGGTATAGCTCCCGGAGACGTCGCGAAGATTTATGATCCATTCTTCACGACTAAAGGCGTCGGGCGCGGCACTGGCCTGGGTCTGGCAGTGACTTACGGCATCGTGCAGGAACATTCGGGGCACATAAGCGTCGCGAGCACACCTGGTCTCGGCACCACATTTCGTATCACACTTCCAACCAGCGATCCGCACGCCCGGCTGCAAGCTGTGGCGTTGTAGTGGCATGGACTTCAGTCCGCGTTGCTACTGGATTGCCAAATTCGTTTCGGTGATAATCTCAGCGTCATCGTACAAGCGGAATAGAGTTGCGTTCATACACAGACTTGAAGTCTGTGCTCCTTGATCATGGCGAGAAAAGGTTCAGTACTGGTCGTTGACGACGAAGAGATCATGCGCGACGTGCTCGAGACGTTGCTTTCGTCTGAGGGCTATCGCGTCGATCTGGCCAAGACCGGCGAAGAAGGATTGGACGCTTACACGCGTCGCTCTTATGACGTAGTGTTGCTTGACGTATCGATGCCGGGCATCGGCGGCCTGCGGGCGCTGGAAGAATTTCTGAAGCTCGATGCTGAAGCTGTGGTCGTAATGATTACAGCATACGCGACCTTCGATACGGCGATCGCTGCCTGGGAGAAGGGCGCGTTCGGCTGCATTCGCAAGCCGTTTCAGAACGAACACATCAGCGCAACGGTGGCCGCGGGCATCAGGCGGCGGCGTAAGGAAGAAGAGCGACGGTCATTGCGTCAGGCGATGAGCCGCGAAGTCGACCGCGGCGCGATCATCGGCCGCTCGGACATCATGCAGGAAGTTTTCCGGCTGGTCGAACAAGTCGCGCCCGCGCGTTCGACGATTCTGATCACCGGCGAAAGCGGCACCGGTAAAGAGTTGATCGCCAAAGCGATTCACGAATCAAGTCAACGCGCCAATCGTCCATTTGTTACCGTCAACAGCTCGAACATCCCTTCCGAACTTTTGGAGTCCGAACTCTTCGGCCACACGCGCGGTGCTTTCACCGGGGCCATCGCCGCGAAGAAAGGTTATTTCGAAGTTGCCGACGGAGGATCGATCTTCCTCGATGAAATCGGCGACATCCCGCCCGAGACACAGGTGCGTTTGCTGCGCGTGATTCAGGAGCGCGAGTTCACGCCGCTAGGGGACACGACGCCCCGTCGCGTAGACGTGCGCATCATCGCGGCGACCAACATCGATCTGAAAGAGGCGGTGCGTCAGGGAACATTCCGCGAAGATCTCTATTACCGTCTGGCCGTGGTGCCGATAGAATTGCCCCCGCTGCGCGATCGCCGCGAAGACGTGCTGCCCCTGGCGCAGCATTTCATCCAGAAGTACAACGAAGAAAATGGACGCCAGGTCTCGGGGCATATTGCGCCGGAAGTTCTATCATTGCTGGAGAATTATTCGTGGCCCGGCAACGTGCGCGAGCTTGAGAACACGATCGAGCGGGCCGTGGTGATCGCCCCCGGCGACGAAATCAGTCACGAGTGCCTGCGCCCGGAAATCGCCGACCCGCAAGCCGCTCGCGCCGTCGCCCGCGCGGGCGCCGGCGCCTCCTCCGGAATCGACGTCGCGCACGGTGTGAATTTCTACGACGAAGTCCGCCGCTTCGAAATCGATCTAATCCGCCGCGCCCTGGATCAAACCGGCGGCCACCAATCCCGTGAATCCCACCACGCTCAATTCGAAAATTAAGACCTACAACATCAACCTCCGACCCTGATGCCATTTTGGTGGACTATCAAGATTATCACTGAGGTGTTTTATGCGGATGTTCAATCCACCCCATCCGGGGACTGTACTGAGGGATTATTTGGGTAGCGTGTCGGTGACCACTGCTGCCAGGCATTTGGGGAATCACGCGCGTCGCGCTTTCGCGCATCCTGAATGGAAGCGCTGGGATCTCGGCGGAGATGGCCTTGCGCCTCTCCGATGCTCTCGGTACAAGTCCCGAACGGTGGACAGGGATGCAAGCCCAGTATGATCTGTGGCAGGCGTCAAAAAAACGTCGTCGAAAACTTGAGCGTTTGCTGGCAGCATAGCCTGCTCGGAAATCTGCAATCCGAAATTGATAGCGTGGCCTCCTCCTTCCAGTGAATGCTCCCGGCTACGAGATCACCCGCGAGTGCCCACGCCCGGAAATCGCTGACCCGCAAGCCGCTGGCGCCGTCGCCCGCGCGCGGGTGCCGGCGCCTCCTCCGGAATCGACGTAGCCCGGCGTGAATTTCTACGACGAAGTCCGCCGCTTCGAAATCGATCTAATCCGGCGCGCCCTCGATCAAACCAGCGGCCACCAATCCCGCGCCGCGCGCCTGCTGGGCATGAATCCCATGACGTTGAATTCGAAGATTAAGACCTACAACATCAACCTGCGGGCATGAGACAGTGAACGACCGCGTCAAGTCGGGAAACAGTGCCAAGGGGCTGGATCGCAGTCTCGCTGGATTCCCTGGAGCGTTGCACTGAAACGTTTTGCGCGCTGCCGCCATTAATTGTATGGAGACACGAGAGTTCTCAAGCCGGCGCCGAACGAAATTCCGGCAAGCGAGTTGGAAGTTTGAAGTAACGAATGGTGAAGTAACGAATGGTTGACAATTATTAGCCACCGGACTAGTATCTGCGAGTTCGAAGGCCCAGCATTGTCTCAGAACTCATGTGGTCTCTATTGTGCGCCTTACCTCTGATGCTTCTTCTAGCGAGTTCTTAAGCATAACCTTGGCGGACCAGACGGTAACGGCTTAAATAGTCGATATTTCTTGCCTGCGGAAGTATATCTTGCCGCAATCGGAGACGTAAGAAGCCTGCTCATCTAACTGAAGGCCGATAATCAAATTCCCAGCGGAGTCTCGGACACGAATAAGCGTGGTCGTTGACTTGACGTAAGGAGAAGCAAGAGAACTCCTCTCTTGGAGAGGGCTAACACTTGAGACGTTACTCGAAGTGGGAACTTGACTCAGACAGAAAGTGAGACACCATGACGAAAAAACAAAGTACTGGCAATCAGTTGAAAAGGAAGCCTAACAAAAGAAGTTCGCTGACAAAGCAGAAAGTGGCCACTGCCCATGCCTCTGCTCTTTCACTGGCCGAGTGGACAGTCATGGTTTATATGGCCGGTGACAATAATCTGGCTGAAAACAGCGTTACCGCACTCGAAGCGTTGAGGAAAGTACTTACCGGGAACCTCATTCACGTGCTCGCGCAGTTCGACCCAAGTGATCCGCGGGTAGCAACCAGACGAATGGTTATGAACTTAAACTCGAAAAAGCACCCGCATGTTCGGGCGATCCAGGGGCGTGCTAACCCAAGCGCCATTGCCAGGGATCGGGTTTGGGTTGGCGAAGGGCAAATAAAGTTCAGCGGCTACAAACGCCATTTCCCTAAGATTCTCCGTTCCGGTGGGTACGAAACCGACACCGCGGATCCAAAAACTCTCTTCGACTTCGTTAGTTGGACAAAGGACAACTTCCCAGCCAGCCGATACATGTTAGTTTTGTGTGGACATGGGAGTGGAATTGAGGAGGGCTTTCTGCTTAAG
>WNFO01005584.1_pt1 | contig 12009 bp, 12 predicted proteins | sample 5400251 | NCBI WGS metagenome assembly WNFO01 (sample SAMN13153354, study PRJNA577476) | soil metagenome | isolation source: 100 cm saprolite under Madrone tree | place: USA:California | collected 2016-06-14
TGGTGAACCGATGCACAGGCTGCACGAAGACTCCCAAGTAGGCCAAGTACCCACCCGGTGTTTGCCGAATCGAGAGCGACGCGAAGGCGTGTACCGTCGCGTTGCGCAGCTCACTCAACTGCTCGTCCTCAAACCGATAAAGGATGCGAAAGTTTCCGTCCGGTGTCCCTGGAGCGACGAGCGACCGGGCGCGATCCGCCGCGGTGAGACGGTCCGCGTAGGATTCAGCGTTCCAAGCCGGACGCGGCTGATCCCATCCGAACAGTGCTCCGATGCGGCCCCGCAGCTGGAAGAGCCCTTGAACCACCGGGGGGGCCGCCGAGAGTCCCGCGATCATCACGGCCCGCAAGTCTTGGACCGTGCGGCCAGCCCCGCCACCAGGGAGCCGGATCGCCCAGACGTCCTCCAACGGGACATCATGGAGCAAAGCGTGCACGCGAAGGGGGCACGCGCGAAATTCACTAGGGTCGATACGCATATCGCTGGTTGCTGCTCTCTTGCGGACTGAGGATGGTGAAGCCGCCCGCCGCCTAGGAGTCGTCCGCACGGGTTGGAGCCGCGACGATCATCGGGCGCCCTCCTTCGTTCCGCGCTTCCAAACGCACTCGCGGATCATTTGATCGCGGATTCGCTGTCGACGAGGAAGGTCACGGTCGAACGCGGCGCGCCATATCGCGTCGCGTTCGCCACCTTTGTTGACCATTCGTTCCCAGGCGGTATCGTACTTATCAGAGGTGTACCCGCGTGACGTTTCGAGTTCGCCCAGCTCGGCTTGCATCGCCTTGCGGAGCGGAGTCGTGGCCCACTGCTCCGAGCGGATTACAGCCTCCATATCCGGCCGCTTCACCGTTGCAACGTCTGGATTCGTCGTAGTCTCCGAATCTGCCGCGGAGGCCACAACCTCTCCGCACTCCCGCATGAGCCGCTCCACCCCGGTTTCCCGAGAGCACGCAGTCAGCGCGACCGTGACGACGACAAGCGCGAGGCTGAGCACGTTGACCTCCTCGGCGGTCGCTCGTTTCACGTTGATGCGCTCGTGCGCGGCCCACACTCGCCTCGCGGTGACTGTCGGGCTGGTCGACCCTCTTGACGCGGAGTTGCGCGTTCTTGCCGAAGTTTGGTGCCCCGTGCCTCCATGCAGTGGGTCGTCGCCCTCGTAAGCGATGAGAGAGAGAAAAGGGGTGAGATCAAGATGAAGCAAGTCATCATCTTTGCACTCGTACTCCTCGGTGCTCTTGCACCCGTGGCGGGCGTTGCCGAAGCCCATTGGGACTCGGCGTGCCAGTGCAACGAGGTCGAGGCTCCGTAGCGTCGGTGTAGGCGGGGGGAGAAAACTCCCCCGCCCAAGCCGCTAGGACAAGCAGCTCGAGCCTCATGGGCACCTCAGTGTGGATGGCTAGCGGAAGTTTAGCAGAGGCGCAGAATGGCTGGCAGGCGAATCGCTGAGCTTCTGCGAGACGAGCGCTCGGGACGCGACCGGAAGAGAATCAACAGAAGACCTGCTCTTCGCATAGGTAGTCCACCTATCTCGACGGCCAAGCACACCCGGTGAATACTGTTAGGTGGCATGGATTCGGAAATGACTCGGCAACTCATCCGACTTCGTCTCAGGGATGGTCGTCTACCACATGACCGCGCGGTTGAACTTGGGTTTGGACCAGGCAGCGGGCAAGAGTGCGACGGGTGCGGTACTGCTATCACGGCACGTCAGGCGATGACGCTGAGGCTCGACACGGAGGATTGGAGCGAGATCCGGCTCCATGACGAGTGCTTTCAGATCTGGGACGACGAGAGACTGAAGGCCCGGCAACCCAGCCGAGAATCAACTCCAGTTAAGAAATAGCGGCCGGCGCCGCACATCGCGGGGTGCCAAGCGCAGACCCCGACTACCTCTTGCCAGGAACAGCAACGAGCGCGTTTGGCACTCCCCACCCGCCCCGCAGCGACAGGGTAAGTGCAGGGAGCCTCACCACGAGTTGGGTCGATGGACCACCGTCAAAGTTCAAGGCATCCGAACATCCGAGCCCGGATTTCTCGGATGGCTCCGCGAGGAAGCGTGCGAAGGCGATGCTCTCGACCTTACTCACAACGACGATGACAACGCGACTGCCCGCGGCGCAGACGGCTGTCCGTTCCGCCACCTGCGGCTTCAGCCCCGGGACCTTGCCGGCGACCACGAGACGGGGGAGGCCCTGGACGATGAGCCGATGTGCGAGGGGATCGGAGATCCCGGAGCCGAGGACGATCCGCGCGTCCACACCACTGACCACGAGGGCGCCCCAGCTAGCCCGCCTTCCCGTGGCGAGAAGTCGTCCCTCGCTGACGGCGAGGCCCATCGCGCGACCATCGTTGTCGAAGAAGCTAGCGTTCACGGCTACGACAGCGGGGAAGGGCGAGGCGATCTGCTCTACGGTCTGTCGCGGGGATGGGCCGCTGGCGGGAACGAGGCGAAGCTCCGCTTCACCAAGATCGATTCTGAAGGCGTGACCTGAGAAGGGCTCGCTGTCTGGCGGATGCACGTCGAAGGTCGCGTGGCTGATGCCCGGCGCCACGGCCAGAAACCGGAGCGCCTCCTGCCCCGACGAGATCGCCACCTCGCCAGTTACCGTCAAGAGCACCAGCAAGGTCTGGAGACCGACAACAAGCTGGTGCGCGTTTCGGCGAAGAGGCGATCGCGACAACGGGCTGGGCGAAGCGGGGGGCTGAGCAGGAAACAGCGCGGCCGGCGGCTCGGCTTGCGGCGTGCTCAGGACGGCTGAGTTTGCTTTGGCCGCTCGCGGTATTGCTCAGGAACGGCGTCCAGCCGATCAGTCCAGTGCGCTACCCCCTGACCGTCGGTCCAGCGAAAGAGACGGCTCGCACGCGGTGCAGACTGGCTGCGCGAAGTCGGTTCTTCCGAAGGTGGCGCCGTCGGGGGATTCGGGATCCATACCCACGTGTGCGGCGTCGATATGCCATCGCCGCGCAACTCGTAACGTCCCGTCGCAAGCTGCACGACGTTCGGCGTCGGTGGCACGGGCGGGACCGAGACCACTGTGCTCGGCGCCGGAGCATAGCTCGCCGGCGGGCTGTAGCTCACCGGAGCGCTGTAGCTCGCCTGCGGTCCGTAGTAGTAGGGCGGAGGATAGTAGACCGGAGACGGATAGTATTCGGGCGGTGCCGCGTAGACGACGGCCGGCGCGGCCGCCACCGCGGCGAACGGTCTGACGAAAGGTCGGACCAACGGGAAAAACTGGGGCGGGAATGGCACCGCGACCGAACGACTGATGCCCAAGTTCGCGCCTCCGACTACAGGCCCAGAATTTTGGAATGGCACTGCGACTGAACGACTGGTGCCCAGGGTGGCGCCCCCGACCACGGGGCCAGAAGTTTGAAATCCTTGCGCCAGCTGGGCAAAGGCCAGGCCCGGCGCAACCAGTACACCCACCGCCAGGGCCAGCGAGGCGGCAACGACCATCGGCGCCGTCTTCACGTCAATCTCTCCCGCATCTCCCACGCTTGGAAAACACGTCGAGTGTGCGCCCGTGTGCGGGCACCGTCAAGTCGCGCCCGTCGATATGCTCACCCTCCGAGCCTTGCGCGTTCAGTGGGCTCAGGGCTCACATGCCGCGTCGTAGTAGTGCCGGTCCCCGGGACCTGCCGTCCTCACCCAAGTCCATGCGCTCTTGGGCGGGTCATTGGGCCACGGCCATCCCGTAGCGCCGTTGAACCGCTCCTTGGGACGCCACGTCGTCGTGCCGTCGATCTGGTTGTAGCCGCGCCGAAACATGCAGCCTTCGTATTGCCGCTTCCAATGCTTCTCAACGGTCCCCGAATCCGCGTAGAAGTCGTACGCAACAACAGGCCCGCCAATATGTGCCTCATAGAAGCACGCCCTGACGGCGTTCTGGAAACCCGGGTTGCACGGCGTGAACGTGTATCGCACGCCGGAAGCATGCGCACATCCAGCTAGCACGAGGGCCAGCGTGATGGCCACGGCCTTCATTGGGTCCGCTTTTTGGCGCTCGCTCTCGTCACGCATGGGCCCGTCCCCCCGCTAGATGAAGAATACCGCTGCCGCGGAGGCCATGGGCAACCGGCGGAGCCACGGCCGGGACATGGACGCGAGTCTCGCGTAACATCGCCACTATGGGTACGACGAACAGGCGCTCGCGTCACCTCTCGATGATTCGCGATTTTCATCTGGCCGATTTCTTCACGCTCGCCAACGGCTGCTGCGGCGCCGCGGCGATCTTCTTTGCGATAGACCACGTGCGCGATGGGCGCCCCAGCGCAATTTATGCCGCGGGGATGTTGGTGGTTGTGGCGCTCGGTTTCGACGTATTGGATGGGCGCGTCGCCCGCTGGCGTCACATGGCCTCCGCGATGGGCCGCGAGCTCGATTCGCTCGCCGACGTCATCAGCTTCGGGGTTGCTCCCGCGTGTCTCGCCTACGCGGTCGGCATGACGGGCATGTGGGATGCGCTCGGCTTGCTCTACTTCGTCGCCTGCGGAATCAGTCGGCTGGCTCGCTATAACGTGACGGCCGACACGCTCGCGGCCGATAGCGGCAAGGTTCCCTACTTCGAGGGGACTCCGATTCCCACGAGCACCGTGCTTGTCGCATTCATCGTCGTGCTGGCATGGCTTGGCCGCATCGGGCCCGGGTTACCGCTCGGGGTGTTCGCTCTTGGCCCCTCCGACTTGCACCCGTTGGTTCTCCTGTTCATGCTGTCCGGTTCACTGATGATCAGCAAGACGCTGCGGATTCCGAAACCCTGACAGTTCACGCGCCGCTAGAGCGGCACCGCGCTGTAGTCCGCGTGGCGAAGCTGGCGCTTGCTCAATCGCGTGATGCGGAGGCGCGCGCCGCAGTGCGGATCCGGGCTCGCGATCTCCGTGTCGGTCGTCATCCAGTCGTTGGGATGCGTCGGGCGCTGCTTGGCCGGGATGAACGGCAGTACCGCGAGCATCGCGTAGAGCGAGAACGATGCCTCGCGCCCGGGCGGAAAGACGATGCGGCCGCCGATCACGTCGAACGTGTCGCCGGGCTTCGCGTGCATGACGAACGGCTTCCCGGTCTCGATCACCTCCACGCGCAGGTCGTAGAGCTCGAATTCGTCGTCGACCGTCTGGCTCACTGGCTCTCCCTTTCGGCGGCGGGCGGCGCGTCGGCGTAGGGGCCGTCGGCCGGCGCGCCGCCGGTGTTCTGGTTCTTCCACATGATCGCGCTGTGCGGACCTTCCTCGAGGCGCTCCAGCTCGTAGCAGTCGCCGCGCGGCCCCGTCGCCTGCGAGACGATACGCGAGATCGCGGCCCGATCGTCGTCGTCGAGCGTCACGGGCTGCACGAGGTCGTCGAGATGCGCGGCGGTGCGCGCGCCGACGATGGCGATCGCGACACCGGGCTTGTCGAGCACGTACCGGACCGCGACGCTCGCGATGCTGACGCGATGGCGCTTCGCGATCGCATCGAGCGCGGACAGTAGCTCCTGGAATCGGCGCCAGCCGCCGAAGTCGTCGACGATCAGCCGATACTTGACCAGCGAGCGGTTGGCAAAGGGCGGGTGGGGCTCGGGGGCGCCGAGCCAGCGCTCTCCGATGAAGCCCCCCGCGAGCGTCCCGTAGCAGAGAAGCCTGATGCCGTGCGCGGCGCAGAACGCGGCCAGGCCGTTCTCGGGCCGGTGATCGAGCACTGAATACTGGAGCTGGTTCGTGGCGACGGACACGCCGCTCGCGACGATCTCCGAGAGTCTTGCCGTGTCGAAGTTGGTGGTGCCGATGAGCTCCACCTTGCCGGCCGATTTCAAGTCGTTGAGCCAGTGCATCGCCTCCGCGTAGCCCGGCACCCGGTAGTCCCACCAATGGAACTGCACGAGGTCCAGACGTTCCTGGCCCAGCCGCGCGAGCGACGTGTCCACGATGTGCTCCACGTCGCGGCGTCTCAAACGCGGCAGCGATGCGAGGTCCGGAACGAGCTTGGTCGACACGCGCAGCCGGCGTGCGTGATCGGGGTGGCGACGGCGGAACTCGCCGATCAGCTGCTCCACGCCGACGTAGTGATCCGCGCAATCGAAGAGCGTGATCCCCGCCTCGAGGAAGCGACGCATGTGGTCGATCGCCGCCTCGCGCGCGTACGGTGCGCCGTGTCGCTCCGCGAGCTGCCAGTTGCCCTTGGCGATTCGCGAGACGACGAACCCCGGCGCGAGCGTCACGACTTCGGGAGCCATGCCAGTCGCCCGATGTTACCCTTTCCCACGCCATGGCCGACCGACCACTTCGCCCTCCGCGCGTCGAGCTCGGGCCCGGGCTCGAGGTGCCGCGGGTGCTCACCGGGCTGTGGCAGGTCGCGGACATGGAGCGCGACGGCAAGCCTCTCGACCCAGGCACCGCCGGCAAGGCACTCGGCGAGTACGCCGACGCGGGGTTCGACGCGTTCGACATGGCGGACCACTACGGCAGCGCGGAGATCCTCGTTGGCCGGTATCTCGGGCAGGCCGCCCCTGGACACGCGACCGCGTTCACCAAGTGGTGCCCGCTTCCCGGGCCGATGACGCCGGAGATTGTTCGCGAAGGCGTCCGGCAGCGCCTCGAGCGCCTCGGACTTGCGCGGATCGACCTGTTGCAGTTTCACTGGTGGCAATACCGGCATCCCGGATACCTCGACGCCATGCTCGAGCTCGATCGGCTGCGCCGCGAAGGTCGCATCGGTCACCTCGGCGTGACCAACTTCGATACCGATCACCTCCGCCTGCTCGTCAAGCACGGCATTCCCGTCGTCTCGAACCAGGTGGCGTTCTCCTTGCTCGATCGTCGGCCGGCGGGGCGCATGACGGAAGTCTGCCGCGAGACCGGCGTGAAGCTCCTTGCCTATGGCGTGCTCGCCGGGGGGTTCCTCAGCGATCGATGGGTCGATCGACCCGAGCCGACGGACATTCCCGACTGGAGCAAGTCGAAGTACAAGCGCTTCATCGACACGGTCGGCGGGTGGGACGTGTTGCAAAGGGTCCTCGCGGCGGCGAAGGCCATTGCGGCCAAGCATGGCGTCTCGGTCGCCAACGTCGCCGCGCGCTGGGTGCTCGAGCAGGAGGCGGTCGGCGCCGTGATCATCGGCGCGCGGCTCGGCGAGCGTGAGCATCGCGGCGACAACCTCGCGCTGTTCGGATTTGCGCTGGACGACGCGGACAAGGCTCGTCTTGCCGAGGCGCAGTCAGGGATGCGCGAGATTCCCGGCGATTGCGGTGACGAATATCGGAAGCCGCCGTTCCTGACCGCGTCCGGCGATCTGAGTCACCACCTGGCGGGACTACCGCGTGTCTTCGCGGCGAGAGCGGCCATCGCCCGTCCCGAGCGCACGGCGGTCGATTCCGGGAGCCGCTGGGAGCCGATCGCCGGCTATGCGCGCGCGGTCCGTGCCGGCCGTCGCATTCTCGTCAGCGGCACGACCGCGACGCACGGCGAGAGCACCATGGTCTGTCCGGGCGATGCGGAAGGACAGACCGTCTATATCCTCGACAAGATCGGCGCCGCCATCGAGGCGCTCGGCGGCGAGCTCGACGACGTGGTCCGCACCCGGATTTACGTGCGCGACGCCACGTGTGCCGAACGCGTGGCGCGCGTTCACGGTCGGTATTTCGGCGCGATACGCCCCGCCAACACGCTCGTGGAAATTGCCGGGCTCGTCGGAGGCTACGAAGTCGAGATCGAAGCCGAGGCCGAGGTCTCGCGATGAGATGTCCTGCATGAGCCCGCGAAAATTCGTGTCCAGCGGATCGCCCTGGGAGGCGCTCGCCGGATACTCCCGCGCCGTCGTCGATGGCCGCTGGGTCTTCGTCTCCGGCACGGTGGGATACGACGTCCGGACGAACACGTGGCCGCCGACCGCCGACACGCAAGCCGCAGTCGCGCTCGACATCATCGAGCGCGCGCTGCGCGAGGCCGGCGCCGCGCTCCTCGATGTGGTGCGTGTGCGAGTCTACGTTCCGGATCGAGCCGACGTGGACGCGGTGTCCGCGGTGATCAAGGAACGACTCGGAGTCGCACGCGCCGCCAACACGACGGTCTGCGCGCCGCTGGCCGTCGAGAACGCCAAGGTCGAGATCGAGGTGACCGCGCTCAAGCCATCGTGACGGAGGCGCCGGCACGCGGGGCCGAGCGTGAGGCCGTCGGCGGGCGCCGCGGAGGAGACGCAGCATGACCGACTTGGGGCCGGGGCGCCCGGACGCCGACGAGTGCCTGCCGTACTACTTTCAGTACATCCGACTCGTTCCCGACGGGCACATCGTGGAGCTCCTCCAGCGTCAAATCGCTGAGAGCGCGGCGTTCCTGGCCGCCTTCACGCCGGAACAGGCGCTCTGGCGGGAGGCGCCGGGGGAGTGGAACATCGTCGAGATCGTCGGGCACCTGGCCGATACCGAGCGCGTCTTCGAATACCGCGCGCTACGCATCGCGCGCGCCGACCCGGTCATGTGGACAGCGGTCGAGTTTCCTGACTACTTGGCCGCCGCCAACTTCCTGGCGCGCCCGCTCGGCGATGTCGTGGCCGAATACGCGGCGGTGCGGGGCGCATTCGTCGCCTTCCTGCGTGGCGTGGACGCGGCGGCCTGGGAGCGCCGCGCTCCGGCGGACTGGACCATCCGCAGCGTGCGCGCCGTCGCCTATACGATGGCCGGCCACGAGCTACATCATCTGGCGAGCGTCCGCCGACAGCACGGCGGCTAGTGGTCAGGAGCCGGCAGCACAATGACGGTGCTCAATCCCCGGGCGCGCCGCTCCGCCCCGCGCCGTAATCGCGCGCGGCACCGTCCGCGCTGACCAATCCCGCGGCAAGGTCGGCGTCGATGCGACTCTGCGTGCGCCGCGCGGGTTCGCCCACGCCGCCGCCGCCCGGCAGCTCGAGCACGATGCGGTCTCCGGGCGGAACCGTGTGCACCGCCTTGGTGGCCAGCACGGTTCCGGAGCCGAGCCGCGCGGCGCCGTGACGTCCCGGCCGCCCCCCGGAACGTCCGGCCGCGGGATTGCGCAGCCGATCGAACGTCCCCGCCCCGACGGTGAATGGCGCCGCGTCGCTGTTGCCGATCTCGATGCGCTGCCCGAGCCCGCCGCGGAACTCGCCCGCGCCGCCGGAATCGGGCAGGTATTCCTTGACCCAGAACACGAGCGGCGACTCGTTCTCCGTGATCTCCACGGGCACGACGCCGACGCCGCTCGGAAACGCGGTGGTGTTGAGGCCGTCCTTGCCCGGCCGGGCGCCCGTGCCCCCGAGCCCGACGTTGAGCACGTTGAACGGCTTGCCCTGCACGCGCGCCCCGGCCATCGGCAGCACCCAGATCGAGCCCGCGCTCTCGGCCGGCACACGCCCGTCGAGCGCCTGCGCGAGCGCGCCGAACATCAGATCCGGCAGCATCTGACCGATCACGTGCCGCGCGGTGACCGGCGCGGGTCTGAGCGGCGCGACGCAGGTGCCGTCCTCGACGAGCACGCGGAAGGGCTCGAGTGAGCCCGCGTTGTTCGGGATCGCCGGCGCGATGATGCATTTGAGACCGAAGACCGAGTAGGCCTCGGTGTAGCACCGCGGTGAGTTGATGCCGCGCGCCGAGAGGGGCGAGCTGCCCGCGAAATCGACGGTGATTTCGCCGTCACCGATGTCGAGGCACGCGCGAAGCTCGATCGGTGACTCGTAGCCGTCCAGGGTCATCGCGGTGCGGTAGCGGCCGCGCGGCAGCCGCCGGATCGCCTCGCGTGTCGCTTCGCGCGACGTGTCGAGGATGTGCTGCGCCAGCTCGTCGACCGCGTCGAGCTCGAACTCGCGCATCATGTCGGCCAGGCGCGCCGCGCCCACGTCGTTGCAGGCGATCAGCGACAACAAATCACCGCGCGCCTCGATCGGATTGCGTGAGTTCGCCATGATGATGGCGAATACCTTCTCGTCGATCGCGCCCTGCTCGCGCAGGCGAAGGTGCGGTACGCAGAGCCCTTCCTCGTAGACCGAGCGCGCCTCGGCCGAGAAGCCGACCCCACCGACATCGGGCGTGTGGCACGTGGATGCAAAGAGACCGACCGGCCGCTCGCCACGGAACACCGGGGTCACCATCACGAAGTCGAACAGGTGCCCGGTCCCGAACCAGGGGTCGTTGGTCACGAAGACGTCGCCGGGGCGCATGATGGTGATCGGGAAGCGATCCAGGAAATGGCGTACCGCCGCCGCCATCGTGTTGACGTGGCCCGGCGTGCCCGTCACCGCCTGGGCGAGCATGCGCCCGCCGGTGTCGTACACGCCCGCGGAGAGGTCGCCGGCCTCGCGCGTGATGGCGCCGAAGGCGGTGTGGAGCAACGCCTGCGCCTGCTCCTCGACCACGGCGATCAGCCGGTTCCACATCACCTGCATGTGAATGCGCTTGAGCGCCTCATTCATCGCGGCTCTCCATGACCAGATACCGCGCGCCGTCCACGAAGAGCGTGAAGCTTGCGGGAACGACGGTCGTGGTCTGGCCTTCCTCGATCAGCGCGGGCCCGGCCAGCTCACATCCCGGCGCGAGATCGTCGCGGTGGTAGACGGCGAACGCGACCATGCGGCCGAGCGCGGGCTCGTAGACGTTTCGCTGCGAGCGCGGGGGCGGCGCGGCGTGCTTCGGCACCGGCTTGGCGGGCAGGGGGGCGTCGGAAGGCGCCGAGACCGTCACCGACCAGGTGACGAACTCGACGTCCTGGTCGGGCATCGTCACGCCGTAGATCGACCCGTACAGCGCCTCGAACTGCGCGCGCAGACGGAGCGCATCCTCGGCGTGGAGCGCGCTCTCGGGCAGCGCGAGCTGCAGCTCGTGCCCCTGGCCGATGTAACGGACGTCGACGACGCGCCGGATCGTCAGGTCGCCCTCGGACACCGCCTGACGCACCACGTCCGTCGCGGCGGCGGCGCACTGGTCGAGCAGCCCGTTCACGACGCCGGCGTCGAACCCGGACAGCGTCGCGCGATGACTGCGCACCACCTGGAACGAGACCGGAGCGCGCAGGAAACCGATCGCCGAACCCACGCTCGCTCCTTCGCCATGTTCTCCTCCACGATCTCGGACACGCCGGCCGCGGGCCACGGCCCGTCGAGGCTGAGCGGCGTGCCCACGTGCGTCGCGACGGCGCGCTCGGCGGCCGCGACGTCGAGCGCGAGCGCGCCGTCGGCAAATCGCTCCGGATCGATGCGGCCGAGCACGAGGTCGGCGTCGGTCACCGTGGCGTCGCTTCCGCCGCGCCCATACGAGGCCGGCCCCGGATCGGCGCCCGCACTGTCCGGGCCCACGGTGATGCGCTGCATCCGATCGACGCGCGCGATCGAGCCGCCCCCGGCGCCGATCTCGACCATCTCGATCACCGGCACGCGCACCGGAAGGCCGCTGCCCTTTATGTTGCGATAGGCCCGCGCGACCTCGAACGTGCGCGCCCGCTCGGGCTCACCCTGGTCGATGAGGCAGATCTTCGCGGTCGTGCCGCCCATGTCGAAGGACAGCACGCGCTCGAGGGCCCGTTCGCGCGCGATCCAGGACGAGAGCAGCGCGCCGCCGGCGGGCCCGGACTCGACCAGCCGCACCGGAAACCGGGCCGCGATCTCGAGCGTGGTGAGACCCCCGCCCGACATCATGAGCAGCAACGGGCACGTCATGCCGAGCGCGTCCAGCTCGGCGCGCAACCGCAGCAGATAGCCCTGCATCATCGGGCGCACGTACGCATTGGCGCAGGTCGTCGAGAACCGCTCGTACTCTCGGATCTCCGGGCAGACCTCACTCGACAGGCAGATGGTGACGTCGGCCGGCAGTTGAGCGCGCAGGATCTCGGCCGCGCGCTGCTCGTGCTGCGGCCAGGCGTAGGCGTGCATGAACCCGATCGCGACCGCCGCGACCCGCTCGGCAGCGAGCCGTTCGCCGACGGCGCGCACGGCCGCCTCGTCCAGCTCGCGCAGGACGCGTCCACGGCCGTCGCGCCGCCCGGGCACCGTGAAGCGCAGCGGGCGGGGGACGAGGGGAAGCGGTCGCTCCATGTA